>Ga0187875_10001382_pt1 | contig 18825 bp, 16 predicted proteins | sample June2016WEW_17_1_2_FD_132978 | JGI IMG/M metagenome (GOLD analysis project Ga0187875, IMG submission 132978) | Peatland microbial communities from SPRUCE experiment site at the Marcell Experimental Forest, Minnesota, USA - June2016WEW_17_10 | ecosystem: Environmental > Terrestrial > Soil >... | reverse complement strand
TGTGATTGCGCCAAAAGCTTTCGCGTTTCTGGGCGGAGGATAAGAGGACCGCAACATGACACCAAAAGGCAAAGCTCCCATTACGATTACTTCTTCCGATCAGGAACTGGTGCTGGCTTCGCTGGAGCCGGAACAGCTCGCGGGGCTGAAGAAACACCTGATTCCCCGGCGGCGCCTGAATGGGACGGAGAAGTTCGTAATGTGGTCGCTGCGAATTTATCTCCTGTTCATGATCGTGGTCGTCGTTTATCAGGTCTTCACGAGTGTGCGCTAAGGGAGAGTCGCGAGCGATTGGCGGATGGCCAGTTCGTAGCAGAGCGCGTCTGATTGAAGATCGTTAGAGAGATTGGGGAATTGCGCGCCTTTTACGCGCTTCGGTTGTCTGACGAAGCCAGACTTTTCCAATACGCGGTAAGAGGCGCTATGATCGGGATGGCATAAAGCGAAGAGTCCCGCGATCGGGAGAGTTTCCGCAAGTTGAACAATCGCGCGCAATGCTTCCGTGGCATAGCCGAAACCCCAAGAATCTTTCGCAAGCACGTAGCCGGTCATGGCGCGCTGCGGACTCTCGAAGGCGAAGCCCGTGCTGCCCAGCAGGCGGGAATCTTTCAGATTTTCAATCAGGTAAGGACCGGCTGGCCAACGCTCCCATTCGCGATCGCTGTATTTCAGAAACGCGTGAGTCAGCTCGATGGAAGTGTGGCGCGGCCAACTAAGAAATTTCGTCACGCCGGGGTCGGATGCGTAGCGGCTAAAGATCAGTTCCGCATCTGCGCGGCGCGGCTTGCGCAGCAGCAAGCGCTTGGTTTTCAACTGCTCCGGTGCATTCATGATGGCGGCGACTCACGCATGAGTTGGAGAGAGAACTGCGATTTACGGTGCCAAGATACCACTTTAGAAAAGGGTTGGCGGTTAGAAAAGAAAAGGGCGGCGTTTGCCACAGCAAAGGCCGCCCCAATTTGTCTGCGTATTTCAGAGGTGTGTTATGGCTTGGGCTGATCGGCAGGCTTATCCACGGGATTGACGACAGGTTTTCCGCCCGGCTGTTCCAATGCAGGCTTCGGCGCGGGCTTTTCGGGAGCGGGAGGCTTAATGGACATCAGCTCCACTTCAAAGACGAGCGTGGAGTTCGGAGTGATGTCGGGGCCCGCACTACGCTCGCCGTAGGCCAAGTTGGGAGGCAAAACGAGTTGCCACTTGGAGCCGACGGGCATGAGTTGCAGCGCTTCGGTCCAGCCGGGGATTACTTGTTTTACGGGGAAGGTGGCTGGCTGGCCGCGCTTGTACGAGCTATCGAACTCTTTGCCGTTCAGAAGAGTGCCGCGATAGTTGCACACCACAGTATCGTTGGGGGTTGGCTTAGGGCCAGTGCCTTGCTGCAGGATTTTGTACTGCAAACCGCTGGGGGTCGTGACGACGCCATCCTTCGCTTTGTTCGCGGCGAGGAATGCGTCACCTTCTTTCTTGTTCACTTCGCCCTGAGCTTTCGCGACTTCTTCCTGCTTCTTCTTTACCTCCGCTTGCAGAGCGATGAGAGCGGCCTTGGCTTCATCGTCGGTCATGAGGGTTTTGCCACCGGCTAGCCCGTCCTTCAACCCGCGCAACAGGATCGCGGGATCAACGTCGACGGATTGCTGGTGCATGCCCTTGCCGATGTTCATGCCGATGGCGTAGCTGGCCTTGTCCTTCGGAGTCGTCAGCGTGAGCGGGGCGGCAGGCTTTTTCGCGGTGGAAGTTGTCGCGGGCTTGCTCGCGGGAGTAGTGGATTGTGCCTTGGTCGCCGGAGCCGGCGTTGCGGCGGGAGATTGTTGTGTTGTGGGCGCCGGGGTCTGTTGCGCCGCGGCGTGGCCGGAGAGAAGCAAGCCGGCCGTTAAAAGAGAGAGGGCGGAAAAATGTATTTTTCGCATATAGGGTATTGTTACATTGACGCGCCCTCGGCGCAAATGAACAGTCGGCGACAGTGAGGAGCCTCGCTGGCGGAAGAGTTTTTGCGCGCTCGACGGGGGCGTGGTAGTGTGAGCCTTCGGACGCTGGCTGGATCGTTTTCTGGAGGGTTGAAGTGGGGTATCGCGATTTACGGGAATTTGTGAGGAAACTGGAGAGCGAAGGCGAGCTGCGCCGCGTGAAGGCGGAAGTCGACCCGGTGCTGGAGATTGCGGAGGTGGTGCAGCGCCTGCGGCGCGAGGCGATTCACGGAGAAATCTCAGACGCGCAAAAGACCAAAGAAAATGCTCCTGCCGGGCATGCTGGGCCGATCCCTGCCGGATTGGGGCCCGCGCTGTTGTTTGAAAAACCAAAGGGTTCGCGCTATCCGCTGCTGATCAATGCATTTGGCAGCGTTCGACGGATGGAATTGGCGCTTGAAGTGGAGAAACTACAGGATGTTGCGGCGCGGATTCGCGGATTCCTGGACATGCAGACGCCGCAAGGGCTCTTCGACAAATTGAAGATGCTGCCAAAGCTGGCGGAGCTGGGTTCATTCTTCCCGCGGGTTGTGAAGGACGGCGCATGCAAAGAAGTGGTGCGCAAGGGAGAGGACGTCAACCTGCTGGATTTTCCAATCCTGAAATGCTGGCCGCAGGATGGCGGGCGGTTTATTACGTTTCCATTGGTGTTCACGAAAAATCCCGAAACGGGGAAGCGCAACGTCGGAATGTACCGAATGCAGATTTATGATGAACGCACCACGGGCATGCACTGGCAAACGCAGAAGCATGGCGCGGAACATTTCCGGCGTGCACGCGCAAAGAATCCCGAGGGACGCATTCCCGTGAGCGTGGCCATCGGCGCGGATCCCGCCACTACGCTGGGCGGCATTTTGCCGATTCCTCCGGACCTGGACGAGATGATGTTCAGCGGCTTCCTGAAACGAGAGCCGGTGGAAATGGTGCCGTGCGAAACGAATGAACTCGAAGTTCCCGCCAACGCGGAAATTGTATTGGAAGGTTACGTCAACCTGACCGAGATGCGGACGGAAGGGCCCTTTGGCGATCACACGGGCTTTTATTCGCTGGAAGGCGAATACCCGGTGTTCCATGTGGAGTGCGTGACGCACCGCAAGGAGCCCATCTATTTGACAACCGTGGTGGGGCCACCGCCGCAGGAAGATTTTTTCATGGGTTACGCGATCGAGCGGGTGTTCCTGCCGCTGATGAAGATGACGCACCCGGAAATTGTGGATGTGTCGCTGCCCGCGGAAGGGATCGTGCACAACCTGATGATTGTCTCGATTCGCAAATCGTTTCCGGGGCACGCGCGAAAGGTGATGAACGCGATATGGTCGCTGGGGCAGGCGATGTTCACCAAAGTGATCGTGGTGGTGGATCACGATGTGAACGTGCACGATTATCGCGAGGTGGTGTGGAAAGCGCTCTGCGCGATCGATCCGGAGCGCGATGTGCAATTTATGCTCGGGCCGATGGACACACTGGACCACGCGGCGCGGATGCAGGATTTCGGATCGAAGATGGGGATTGATGCCACGCGGAAGTGGGCCAGCGAGGGTTTTACGCGGCCCTGGCCGGATGAGATTTTGATGGATGAGAAGACGAAAGCGCGGGTGGAGGAGCTTTGGAAGAGCTTGGGGATTTGAACGGACTTTCACCACAGAGGACACTGAGAGCACGGAGAAAAGAGCAAAATCAGGAGAATTAACGCAGAGACGCAGAGTACGCAGAGAAGAAGCAATGAAAGACTTCACGGCGTGAAGAATCAGAGGAGGAGTTGGCGCTTGCGACCGGCTACGGCCATGGCGAACAGGATGGCGGTGAACGCGAGATAGATTTGCGGATAGAGGGTGGCGGCGGTGGCGGGAGCAGAACCCATGAAATCAAACGAGGCCATCGCGTGCATGGGGCCGATATACCAGAGAAGAGTGTAGAGGATCTCGAAGGGTTTGCTGCTGCTCGACCAAACTCCCAGACAGAGCGCGGCAGAGGGAATGAATAACGCGCCGACCGCCCAGGCGAATAATCCCGGCAGATTTTTTTCCAACAAGAGACGAAGGGCGAACCCGCTTCCGGTCACAACAGCCAGCAGAACTCCAGCGAGCCAGACTGCGGGAAGTTGGCGGGCCAAGGGATGCGGCGCGGCGAATAGGATTTGATGAGTCTGGTAGCGCAGTTCGCGCATGCCCATGGAAGACCAGAGCAGAATCGGCCAGATCCAGGCGAAGGCGAGAACCATGCCTCTTGAATCCGGCTTTGAAACCAATGCCTGGGCGAGAACTAATCCGGCCGCGACCGAATACCACCACCAACGCTGACCTTTTAGCATCAAGCGAAGTTCCGCGGCGAGCACGGCGGGGAAACGGAAACTCTGTGCTCTCGTAACAAGCGGCGAAAGCTTTGTTGCTGGGGCCGGTGGCGCGGTGGGAATGGACACAATCACAGGAAGAGCGGGAGTTGGAGAGGCGCGTAAGGCTCGATAACCTCGTGCGGGATCGAAGCGATCAAAGAGCGCGGCCGCGATGACGCACAACAACAACGCTACGGCGCACAATAGCAAGCGAGAAAACAAGACTTCGGCGGTCCAGGGAATGCCTTCCCAGCGGAAAATGGAGGCTGCCTTGAATTGGCCGGAATCGATGGAAAGAGAAAAACTGTTTTCAGCCAAGGGCGCGGCGCCGCTGGCGACGATGCTTCGCCGCAAAATGAACAGGCCACCGAGGTCGTAGAGGGCAGAGTTACCGAGAATGGGTGCCGTGAGAATGGCGGTCCACATAAAAAAGTAGACGACGTTTCCGAAACCCCCGCGCAGGAAGGGGATGGTCTCAAATACGATTGCCAATGCGGCGACTACCGTCATCGCGGGAAGGGAAAGGAGGAGAAACGGAGAGAGGAGCTTCCAAAGATGAATGTGCAGGTCTTCTCCGCTGACCAGCTGCATGACGACGGAAGAGAGCGCGAGGGTGCCGATCATGGAAGCGAGGACGGCAAAATTGCTAGTGAACTTGCCGAGGATATAAGTGAAGCGGGAAATCGGAGTAGCCGCGAGAATCTCGCCAACACGCGTCTCGTTGTCGCGCTGCAGCGTGTTCTTGACGAAGTAGAATCCAGCGAGCGAAATAAAGGTGCTGCCCACGACGGCGAGCAGACCGCCAATCCAGGCCGAGTTGTAGATGCCGCGGGAATCTCCAATGCGCAAGGTTAGCCTGCCAACGGTGGCCATGTAACCGAAATAGAGCGCGAGCCCCAAAGTAAAAAGAAAACTGTAGCGGCGGACGCGTTCGAGGAAGTCCGCCTTGGCAGCAGCCAAGACCACTGTTGCCGCGCTCATGCTGATGCTCCAGCCTGTGTGGTGCGCCCGGCAGCGATCGTCGCGAGATAGGCATCTTCGAGAGAGGGCTCGAGCGGCGAAGAATTGGGAAACGGGGCGGAGTCCGCCACCACGCGCGCGTGCACGCCGTCGGTACGATGAGCGACACTGCTGACGAGATGGCGTTGCCTGAGTGCGGGCAGATCGGAACTAGGCAGGAGAACTTCCCAGACCTTGCCGTTGATGGAGGCAAGCAGGGCTTCGGGGGACGCGTGTGAGAGGAGTCGGCCGTGAGAAAGGATGGCGATGTCGGTGGCGACGGCTTCAACGTCGGAGACGATGTGCGTGGAGAGGATAACGATGCGTTCGCCGGAAAGTTCGGAGAGGAGATTGCGAAAGCGGACGCGTTCTTCCGGGTCGAGACCGGCGGTGGGTTCATCCACGACGAGGAGTTGCGGATCGTTCAGAAGAGCTTGTGCGATGCCGACGCGCTGGCGCATGCCGCCTGAGAAACCGCCGAGAGGGCGATTGCGCGCGTCACTGAGATTTACCACGGATAAGAGCTCCTCAATGCGACGGCTAGCGGCGGGGCCATCGAGACCCTTGACAGCGGCAAGGTAGGCGAGAAATTCGTGCGCGGTGAGATGGGGATAAACGCCGAAATCCTGCGGCAAATAGCCAAGGACGGCGCGAAGCGGATCGGGCGAAGAGAGCATATCCAGATCATTCCAGTGGATCGAGCCACTCGAGGGACGCGTGACGGTGGCGAGAATACGCATGAGAGTGGACTTGCCCGCGCCGTTGGGACCCAGCAGCCCGAGGACGCCGGGCTTGAGCTCCAGATTAAGATCGAGCAGGCCCCAGACATTGCCAGAGTATTTCTTGCTGAGGGAGTGGATGGACAGTTTCATGGAACGCGCCTCGTGGGATGCGTAGTGCCAGAGCGAAGGCCGAGAGCGAACGGCAACCGGGCAACACTGAAGTTACGAACGGAGACAGCATAATGTTTCGACGAAAAGGGAATGGATTGGAGACAAAGATAGAGACCGTTTGGAAGGATAGGAGTTCAATTGGTGGACGCAAGGAAGTCCAGGCCGTCGACACCGCGCGTAAACTTCAACGGTTCTTGCAACTTCCAAGTCTGCAGATCGAGGATTTCGACTGTGGCAGTTTGAGGGCAACTGACATAGACATGCGAGCCATCCGGCGTGATGAGAACCTCTCCGGTAGCTTGTGGAATATCGAAGCAATGGGCAAGCTTGCCGCTTGCCGTGTCGACAACGAACAATTTGCCAGCTGGGGAAACGGCTACCAGCCAGCGGCCGTCGGGAGTAGACGCGGAAGAATAGACCGTGCTAGGCAGAGCGATCCAACCGGTGACGGCGTTGGTGGCGGTATCAATGACTGCGATGCGCGGAGCAGCCTGGTCATGCGTGTAAACGCGGTGGCCATCCGGCGAAATGGAAATACGCTGAACGATTTTGCTGATGGGGATGGTGGTAAGTAAAGAGCGTTTTTGCAGGTCGAGGACGCTTACGCTGCCCGCTGCTACGTTTGCGGTATATGCGCGGTGGCCGTCCGGAGTGATCACAAGCATGTGGGATTCGATCTGGCCTGTGGGGATTTCGCCAACGACTTTGCGAGCGGCAGTATCAATGATATAGACGGCGTTGGCCAGTTCCGCAGAAACGTACAGCAAGCCGTCGGGGCCAAACTTGGCGCAGTGAGGGCGGACAGGTTTGCCGAGGGCGATGTGACCGGCGAGTTTGCGTTCTTTGAGATCGACGATGTCAATGGAATCACCATCGGTGCCGGGTTTGCCGACGCCGGAATTGCCGTAGATGGGAACGTAAGCAAAGTGGCCGTCGGGAGAAACGGCGAGTTCATGGCCATTGATACCGACTTCGACGCGCAGCAATGCTTGGCGAGTGGCGAGGTCCACGAGCAAGGCGGTATGGTCGCCCTGATTGGCGATGACCAGGAATCCCGCGCTGCGCGGCGTTGGCAAAGGAGCATTGCCACGCGCTTGCGGGAATAATGTGGTGGCGAGAAGAACAAAAAGGGCAAGTAGAACGATTGCGATTCCCTGGGCGCGATTCATAGGAACCTCGACGATTGGTTGCGAATGCTAGAAAATACGAGCTGGCAGATTGTAGCGCGTGAACGGACGGCAAGCGCGCGGTTTTTATTGGAAAGCGTGGAAGGGGATGGAGCAGGGCCGGAAAACCCGGAGAAAACCGGGTGATTGCCGGTCATTGCATGCAAAGGATAACCGTCCCGGGGGACAGGGTAGGGAGCGGGACAAAATACAATCTATAGTGGTACCAGTAGCTATGCGGCGCTACATATTGGAGCACCTGCCTACAATACCAGGCGAATAGCCTAGGATTCCTTGCATTGTAAGCACAATAACAGGAGAGAAGTGCTTGACGGTCGGCTGCAGTCGGTGACATAAAGTTCACACGGGCGGCACTCTCTGGATTATTATTAGCAGCAATTGAGGGTGTGGCGAACGCCGGGTCCTAAGGCGTAAAAGTAACAGGGTGGACGTTCCTCGTGAGCGAATCGCGCGAAGTGATGAACGTACGACAAGCATCCCAGTATCTGGGCATCAGCCCGGATACTCTGTACCGGTACATCACAGAGGGCGAAATACCTGCATTTAAGCTAGGCAATCGTTGGAAACTAAGGAAGACGATCCTGGACCGCTGGATGGAACGCAAGATGAGCCAAGTGGTGGCAAGGCGCCGTTAGGCTCGCTCTGGCGTGAGGGAAAGAGGCCGCGATATGTGGTTACTCGGGGGTAAGAAGGCAAAGCAGCTGGTGGGACTGGATATCGGCTCCAGTTCGATCAAGGCCGTCGAATTGAAATCGACGAAGGCCGGATACGAACTCGTCAGTTTCGGGATGGAGTCGCTGGCGCAGGACACCGTGGTGGACGGAGCGATCATGGACGCGCCGCAGGTGGCCAACGCGATCACAAAAATTTTCGACACCGAACATATCAAGACCAAGAACGTAGCAACCTCCGTATCCGGGCACTCGGTGATCGTGAAGAGAGTTCCGCTGCCGCTGATGACGGAAGAAGAGTTGTATGACCGCATTCCATCGGAAGCCAGCCAGCACATACCCTTTGACATCGCCGACGTGAATTTGAGCTATCAGCTTCTGGAAGCCATGGACGCCCAGATGGACGTACTGCTGGTGGCGGTAAAGAAGGACAAGATTCTGAACCACACCAACGTGCTGGCGCAGGCAGGGAAGACGCCGGTGGTGGTGGACATAGACGCGTTTGGCTTGCAGAACTGCTTTGAAGTGAACTACGAGCCGGATGCGGGACAGACGGTGGCGCTGCTGAACATCGGCGCGAGCGTGATGAACATAAATATCGTGCGCGGAGGCGTGCCGCTGTTTACACGCGACGTGAGCGTTGGCGGCAACCAGTACACGGACGCGCTGCAGAAGGAACTGGACTTGAGCTTCGATGACGCGGAACGGCTGAAGAAGGGCGATACCCTGCCGAGCGTGACCGACGAGCAAAAGAGCCAGATTTTGCGCAGCGTTTCGGATATTCTTACGCTGGAAATCCAGAAGACGTTCGATTTTTTCAGGGCCACAGCCAGCGGTGAGAATATTCAGCGCATCATGGTTGCCGGGGGAACGGCGCGTGTGCCGGGCCTGGTGGACCTGCTGCGAGAAGAGTTTGCCATGCCGGTGGAGGAGTTGAATCCATTCCGGAAAGTCCTAATTAATCCGGGCAAGCACAGCGAGGACCAGATCCGGGATTTGGCGCCAAAGTTGGTTGTCGCGGTGGGACTGGCACTTAGGAGCTTCGACTAGCCATGATCCGCATAAACTTATTGGGACAAATACGGCCTAAGACGGCACGACGGCCGGTAGACACCGGGGCGGCCTTGCCGCTGGTGTTCATCGGCGCAGGCGTGCTGCTTGGCGGCCTCTTCCTGTTTTACTTCTACCACTCCTGGCAGACGCAGCTGAACGAAGAGAACGGCCGCATCAAGCAACTCCAGGCGCAGAAGACGGAACTCGAGCAGATCAAGCTGCAAGTGGATGCTTTCGAGAAGCAGAAGACCGTGCTGCAGCAGCGCGTGGCGACCATCGAGCAGCTTCAGCGCGACCGCACGGGGGGACAAGAACTGCTGGACGAGGTTGCCAATACAGTTTCCCGGGCGGAGAATCTGTGGCTCACATCCATGACCAAGAAGGGCACCACAGTGAATCTGGAGGGAGCGGCGGCTTCAATCAATTCCGTGGCTAACTTCATTACGGCGCTGAAGCGCTCCGGCTATTTCCAGAAGGTGGAGATAAAGGACACCAAGCAGGACGACCGGAATACCGCCGTGCAGACTTATAGTTTCTCGATCAGCGCAGAGATCGCACCGAATGGGCCCGCGGGTGCCACGCCGCAGGCAAAACCAGCGAGCGCACCTGGCCCGAGCGGACCAAAAAGCGCCGCACCGGCGAAGAAAGGATAAGGGAAGAACATGGCAAATCCTTTCCGAGACATGTCGGTGATCATGCAGGGGCTGGTAGCCCTGGCCATCGCCGTGATTCTGGTTCTGGCAGGGTTATATGTGCCGGGTTCACCGGTAGCGCAGGAGCGCGCTGATTATGACAAGGCCGTACAAGCGCGGCAGAAGCTGAACCAGGAAGTCACGCAATTGCAGGTATACAAGCAGCGTTACGGCGAGCTGAAGCAGCAGATGGATGCGCTGAACAAGCAACTGGACACGTTGAAGACGATCGTTCCAGAAGAGAAGGAAGTGGACGAGTTTATCCGGCTGGTGCAGGGAGCGGCTAGCGCCTCGAATGTGCAACTACGGCGGCTGACCTCGCAAGCGATTGTAGCCCGGGAAATTCATTACGAGATGCCGTTTGAAGTGCAGGCCGATGGACCGTACTTTAATATCCTGGATTTTTTCGGGCGCCTGAGCCGGCTATCGCGGATCATCAACGTCGGAGACATACAATTCGACGATGCCACGGGGACGCAACATGGGGTGAAATACCCCATTCGCCCGGGCACGACGGTCAGTGGAGTTTTTACAGTAACAACGTTTTTCACGAAGCCGGCTGATACGGCTCAAGGAGCAGGTGGAGGGAAGGGCATGACTCCACCTGTGAAAAAACCGTGAGCAGGAATGAGCGAGCCATGCGTCGAGCGATCATACTAGTTATCGGGATGCTGCTGGCGGCGGCCGGAAACGGCCTGTTCGCCCAGACCAAGCCGGCGCCCGCCGCGAAACCGGCGGCGAAACCGGCAACCACGAAGCCAGCTGCCACGGCGGCGGCGAAGCCTGCCAGCAAGGCGCCGAAGACCAGCGCCAAGAAGGCGGCGACAGCACCAGCCGAAGGCGCGGCCCCGGCCGAAGAGAAAGTGGCGCGGCGCGATCCGTTTGAATCCCTGGTGGGACGCGACAAAGCGGCGGCCGAAGCCAACAAGAATCTGCCTCCTGGCAAAGCAGGCTTGCAAGTTTCCTCGCTGCGTCTGGACGGCATTGTGCGCTCGCCCAATGGCATGATTGCCGTGGTCACCAACCCGCAATCGCGCACCTATTTCTTGCGGGAAGGCGACCAGCTTTATGACGGACGAGTGGAAAAGATTGCCATGGATGGTGTGTCGTTCCACGAAATTGGCAAAGACGCGTTCGGAAAGCCAGTGGAGCGGCAAGTGAATAAGAGAATCTACTCCAGTGCAGGAGAACAGCAATGAAGACGAACTGGCCGGCCTCTCGATTTGGCTGCCTGATACTCGCGACCGTGGTGCTGGGTGGAAGCTCGGCGGCCCTTCGCGGACAGGAAGCCACAGCTGCGCCCACAAGCGCGGCGGTGATTTCAAGCGTGGCGCTTACACAGGACACGCAGCGCGCGGCCGTTCGCGTCGAAGGAGCTGGACGGCTTGACGTCCATGCGGCGCGGATGCAAAACCCGGAGCGACTGGTGTTGGATTTCGCCGGGGCGCGCATGGGAGTGCAGAAGAGCTCGATTCCGGGGGTGTCGGCGCCAGTACGCGATGTGCGGATGGGACAATACCGTCCGGATGTGGCGCGCGTGGTGATCGACCTGACGGACAATGCGCCGTATCAGATAGCGCATGAGGGCGCAGCGATCGTGGTGTACTTCCAGGCGCAGAATGCACCAGCGGAAGGAAACCTGGTCGCCCCGGTGACATCAACGGCGGTAGGGAAGACGGCGCAGAAGATCTCCTACGTGGCGAGCGCGCCGCGTTCGAGCGCACATACCAACAAGAGTTTGAATGTCTCGGCTCCTCGTTTTGGCTTGCCAAGCGAACTGACCCAGCCCTCTCTCGTCCTGGCATCGCTGAAGGAGACCGCCGAGCCAGCTCGTCCGGCAGGAAATACGCAGCAGGCGGCGCAGCAGGCGGTGCAGCAGGCCAGCAACGCGGCCACGACGGTAGCGGCTGCGCAGGCCACCGTGTCACCGGCTCCAGCAGCGGCGGGCCACTACACGGGAGAACCGATATCGGTGAACCTGAAGGACGTGGACCTGAAGGATTTCTTCCGGCTGATCCACGAAATCAGCGGGCTAAACGTGGTGCTGGATCCGAACGTCAAGGGCACGCTCACGATCGTGCTGGACGAAGTGCCGTGGGATCAGGCGCTGGACCTGGTGTTGCAGAATAACGGTCTGGACAAGCAGCTCACGGGAAATGTTTTGCGCGTGGCTACCCGCGCGACGTTGAAGAACGAAGCCGAAACGCAGCGGGACCTGGAAAAGGCGCAGGCGGAAGCAGTTGCCCCGGTGACCGTAACGCGCGTGCTGAGCTACGGCAAGGCCACGACGATGATGGCGACGTTGAAAAAGTTCCTATCTTCGCGCGGCGACATTTTTGCAGATGAGCGCTCGAACCAGCTGATCATCCGCGACATTCCGTCGGTGATCCCGACCATTGACAACCTGATTCGCCAGTTGGATCGCAAGTCGCAGCAGGTTGAAATCGAAGCGCGCGTCATCTCCGCTTCGCGCTCTTTCTCCGAAGACATCGGCGTGCAGTGGGGCATGGCCGGAACAACAACCAGCGGGCGCAGCGTTTTCGGTGGCCCAGCGAGCGTGGGAGTTAGCCCGATTCAAACCGGAACAGGCATTCCTTCGCCGCCACTCGTGGGCACGCCGAGCGCCAGTACCGGCGGCGGCAGCACGACCCCGGGTTTGCCCTATAACGTGAACCTCGGAGCAGGAGTCCCGACAAGCGGCTTCTACTTTGGACACCGTTCACCGAACTTCGCAGTGGACTTCTTCATCACGGCGGCGGAAGCCAAGGGCGTTGGCAAGCTGCTGTCGAAGCCGAAGGTGATCACGCAGAACAACCAGAAGGCGACGGTGAAGCAAGGTACGAAGATTCCAATTCAGACGACCATCAACAACACCATTTCGGTGCAATACATCGACGCGGTGCTGAAGCTGGAAGTCACCCCTCAGATCACGGCCGAAGGCACGGTATTTATGGACGTGCTGGTGGAGAACACGCAGGTGGACAACGGAATCCCCCGCATTGAGGGAATTCCGGCATTGGATACCCAGTCCGCGGAGACAAAAGTGCTTGTGGCGGACGGCGGCACGGTGGTCATCGGCGGAATCATCGTCACGCAACAGCAAACCAACGTAAACCAAGTGCCGATCCTGGGCAGCTTGCCTTTGATCGGGCACCTCTTCCGGGAAAACAGCGTCAGCGTTCAGTCGCAAGAGCTGCTGTTTTTCCTGACCCCGCGAATTATCCCGGGCTGATTTCCGGGAATGGCCGGAGCGGAAAACCAGAAGGCCGTTTAGAATTCAGGTACACTGGAATCGAGGAGGCGAGAGTCTCCTCGATTCTTTTTTATGCGCGCTCATTATTCGCAAAGACGCCGGCAGTTGAGCAGCACTCTGCGCCAACGCGGTCTGGATTGTCTGCTGGTCACTCATCCGCCCAACTGGTTCTACCTGTCAGGATTCACCGGTGAATCCGGCGCTCTGGTTGTGGAGAGAAATCGCACCACCCTCATTACGGATGGCCGGTTCACGGTGCAGGCCAGAGAAGAGGTTCCGGGAATCCGCACCGTGCTTCAGAAGGGCGGATTGTACGCGGCGCTGGGCGAGTGGTTAAGGAAAAGAGGATTGCGGCGGGTAGGGTTTGACCCTTCCCAGTTGTCCCTGGCGCAATGGAACGCGCTGCGGAAGGCTGCAGGCGCCAAATGCCGCACGATTGAGGCTGGGGGCATCCCCGAAGGCCAGCGAATGCGCAAGGACGCGCAGGAACTGGCGCAAATGCGAAAGGCGGCCACTCTGGTGGGTGGAGTATTCGAGAGCGTGCTGCCGCAGGTGCGTCCGGGCGTACGCGAAAGCGAACTGGCGGCAGAAATTGAATATCAGATGCGCCACCGAGGAGCCAGCGGGCCTTCATTCGAGACGATTGTGGCATCCGGAAAACGTTCGGCACTTCCGCACGCGCGGCCAACCACGAAGAAGCTGAGGAAAAATGAGTTGGTCGTGCTCGACCTGGGTGTTATACTCGGCCACTATTGCAGCGATATGACGCGAACGGTGTATTTAGGGCGGGCGCCGAGACGCATCCGGGAATGGTACCAGGCGGTGCAGGAGGCGCAGGCGGCCGGCGTTGCTGCAGTGGAAGAAGGAATCACGTGCGGCGAAGTGGATAGTGCCGCGCGGGAAGTGCTGAGAACGGCAGGTCTTGAGGCGCATTTTGTGCATAGCACGGGCCATGGCCTGGGCTTGGAAGTGCACGAAGAGCCGCGCGTCGCCCGTGGCCAGGGAATTCGACTCCAAGCCGGAAATGTGATTACCATAGAACCCGGCGTATATGTGGAAGGAGTCGGGGGCATACGCATCGAAGACGACGTGGTGGTAAACGCCGCAGGGAACGAAGTACTGACCCGCGTAAAGCGGGATCTCATCGAAATCTGAAAAAGGCATGAAACGGAAAAAGCCGTCGAAACCGAGTAGTAGTCCGTCGTTTGCTAACCCTGAAATCGGGCAGATTGAAGAACTGCTGCGGTTCATGAGTGAGCACAACCTCGAGGAATTTGAATACTCACGGGGCGACCTGAAAATCCGGTTGAAGAAGCCCAGCGCCAATGTGGTGCTAACAGCGCCACGGCCGGCCGCGGAAATCATCGTGCCATCGGCGCTGGCGCCGGCCGAGGAAAAAGCGGCGCCAACTGCCGGGCCGGCAGGCGACGAATTGAGTGGCGAGGAGTTGCACCTGGTGAAGTCGCCGATCGTGGGTACGTACTATGGATCACCCAGCCCCGGCGCGGAACCTTTCGTGAAAATCGGCAACCACGTGGATTCCGGCCAGACCCTGTGCATCGTGGAAGCCATGAAGCTGATGAACGAAATCGAGTGCGAAGTGAGCGGGGAAGTGCTGCGCATCTTTGCTGAAAATGGGCAGCCCGTGGAATACGGGCAGCCGCTGTTTGGGATACGACCCAGCCGGAAGCGGTAACCGGTCCGCGCGAATATGTTCCAGAAGATCCTTGTCGCCAACCGTGGGGAAATCGCCCTGCGGATTATCTGTGCCTGTAAAGAACTGGGCATTGCAACGGTGGCCGTGTATTCAGAGGCAGATCGGAATGCCTTGCATGTGCGATTTGCGGACGAAGCTGTGTGCATCGGCCCGGCGCGCAGCAGCGAAAGCTACCTAAACATCCCGCAAGTCATTAGCGCCGCCGAAATCACCAATGTGGATGCCATTCATCCGGGCTATGGCTTCCTTTCGGAAAACGCGAATTTCGCTAAGGTGTGCGAAGCCTCCGAAATTACGTTTATCGGGCCGAAGCCGGAAGTCATCGAAATGATGGGGGAGAAAGACCGGGCGCGGCGGGAAATGAAAGCGGCGGGATTGCCTACGATTCCTGGGAGCGACGGAGTTGTCGAAGGCGAGGAGCAGCTTGCCAGCGAAGCTAAGCGCATCGGGTATCCCCTGATTCTGAAGGCGGCCGCGGGAGGCGGTGGCCGCGGCATGCGAATGGTGCGCACGCAGGAGGATTTGCTTTCCGCGTATCAGACCGCGCGCAGCGAAGCGCAGCAAGCCTTTGGCACTCCCGACGTGTACATGGAAAAGTACCTCCAACATCCCAGGCATATCGAATTTCAGGTGCTAGGGGACCAGCACGGGAAAGTGATTCATCTGGGGGAGCGCGAATGCACGATCCAGCGGCGCCACCAGAAGTTGATCGAGGAGACGCCATCGCCGGCAATGGATGCGAAGCGCCGGAAAGAACTTGGCGCGAAAGTGGTGAAGGCACTGGAGCACATCGGGTACACCAATGCCGGCACGATTGAGTTTCTGATGGACGATGAGGGAGCGTTTTACTTCATCGAGATGAACACGCGCATTCAAGTGGAACATCCGATTACGGAAATGGTGACCGGGGTGGACCTGGTGAAAGCGCAGATTCGCGTTGCGGCTGGGGAAAAGATCGAGGACGCCGTCGGGGAAATAAACTTCACAGGGCATTCCATTGAGTGCCGCATCAACGCAGAAGATCCGGATACGTTTGTGCCGTCCGCGGGGCGCATCACGACGTTTCAGGCGCCGGGAGGCACGGGCGTGAGAGTGGATTCCGCGGCGCATTCCGATGCGGTGATTCCACCGTACTACGATTCGCTGGTAGCCAAGCTGATCGTGAAAGGGCGCGACCGCGGCGAATCGCTTTCGCGGATGAAGCGCGCGCTGGAGATGTTCGTCATCGAAGGGATCAAAACATCCATTCCGATGCACCTGCGCATCCTGGCCGATGCGGACTTTGCCGCTGGCAAGTTCGATACTCACTTCATTGAACGGTTTCTGAACAGCAACGGAAAATAAGCTGCCACGCGCCTTGTGATGCGGGGCTGCAATGTGATATTAGAGCGTGCAGCCATGACGGGCACCTCTCTGTCCCCAACACGAAATGCAGTCCATTCAAGAGCGCCGGTTGCGATGCCGCAGCATGTAAACATAGGCCGCGTCCCAGTGAGGAATGCAACGCATGGCTGATTCCAACGCCGTTTCTTCCCCGCAAACTCCAGGGTCCGAGCACGGATTTGTGCGCGCCATAGGGCTGTTCGACGGCACGATGATCGTGGTTGGGTCCATGATCGGCTCGGGAATTTTCATTGTTGCGGCGCAGATTTCCCGGGAGACCGGTTCGCCGGGGGGCTTGCTGCTGACCTGGATACTCACCGGGTTGCTCACGATTGCCGCGGCGCTTTCATTTGGAGAATTGGCGGCGCTGTTTCCGCATGCGGGCGGGCAATACGTTTACTTGCGAGAAGCGTACTCGCCGCTGTGGGGATTTCTGTACGGGTGGACGCTGTTCCTGGTGATTCAGACGGGCACCATCGCAGCGGTGGCGATTGGATTTGCGCGGTATCTCGGCGTCCTTTTCCCCTCCATTTCACCGACGACCTGGCTGATCCGGCCGATCAACCTGGGCTCGTCGTTCGCCATCAGTCTTTCCGTGCAGCAATTGGTTGGCGTGGTGATGATTGTGTTCCTGACGTTTTTGAACACGCGAGGAGTGAAGCTGGGGAAGTGGATTCAGAATATATTCACTTCGGCGAAGATGCTTTCGCTGATTGGACTGATCGTTCTGGGCGTGTTCGTGTTCCGGAATGCCTCAGCGATTGCGGATAACTTCTCGCATTTCTGGACAATTCGCGGCGCGCAGCCCATCGTGCCGGGCGCGAACTTCCTGAAATCGTTTGTGCCGACGGTGACCGCGGCGGGCGGCTGGTACGGGCTGCTGTTGGCGCTTGCGGTCGCACAAGTGGGCTCGCTGTTTTCCGCGGACGCCTGGAACAACATCGGATTTACGGCCGCCGAAGTGAAAAATCCGAAGCGAGACGTGGCGCTCTCGATGGCTTTCGGCACCATCATCGTGATGACGCTGTATCTGCTGGCGAATCTTGCGTACATCTGCGCGCTGCCGCTGGAGCAGATTCAGAACGCGCGCGATGACCGCGTGGCAACCGCGGCGCTTTCCGCCATTTTTGGAGCGAAGGGCGCATGGATGATGGCCGTAGCGATTATTATTTCCACGTTTGGCTGCAACAATGGATTGATCCTGGCGGGGTCGCGGGTGGCTTACGCCATGGCCAAGGATGGGCTGTTTTTCCGCGCTACTGGAAAATTGAATGATAAAGGCGTGCCGGGAACGGCTTTGGTCTTCCAGGGCATGTGGGTCGTCATCCTCATTCTTCTTCGGACGCGCAAGCCCGACGGAAGTTACGGCAATTTGTATAGCAATCTTCTCGATTACGTCGTCTTTGCAGCGCTGCTGTTTTATGTGCTGACCATCGGCGGAATATTCCTGTTGCGCTGGAAGCGGCCGAACGCAGAACGTCCCTACAAAGCTTTTGGCTATCCGATACTGCCGCTGTTGTATATTGTGGCAGCCACAGGGATCATGGTGGTGCTCCTGCTTTACCAGACACAGACGGCGGGGATGGGGATGGCGATTGTTCTGGTGGGTGTGCCGGTGTATTGGCTGTGGTCGCGGCGGAGAGCTTAGTCAGGCGGGAATCTCGTAGGCACAAAAAAGAAGGAGGAGTTGCATGGGCAGCCCCCTGTTTGCAACGAAGTCGCTGGACACGCTGATGAAAGAGGCTGGAGACACGGGTGAACATAGCCTGAAGCGTGCGCTGGGCCCGGTCAATCTGATCACGCTGGGGATCGGAGCCATTATTGGCGCGGGGATTTTCGTGCTGACGGGATCGGCGGCTTCGCTCTATGCGGGGCCCGCGATCATGCTCTCGTATGTGTTGGCAGGACTGGGCTGCGTGTTCGCGGGGCTCTGCTACGCGGAATTCGCATCGATGATCCCGATCGCCGGTTCCGCGTATACCTACGGCTATGCCACGCTGGGCGAATTAATCGCCTGGATCATCGGGTGGGACCTGATCCTGGAATATGCGTTTGGCGCCGCCACGGTTGCCAGCGGCTGGAGCAGCACGCTGGTGGCGTTTTTGCAGGACTACGGAATCAATCTGCCGCCGCAAATTTGCGATGTGCCAGGTGCAAAGTGGGTGATGGTGGATGGCCGCTGGGCGCCGGAAACGACGTTCAATCTGCCTGCCAGCAAGTTGGCGGGGTTGCCGCACGCGACCGCGAGTTTTAACCTGCTTGCGTTTCTTGCCATCCTCGGGGTGACCACGATCCTCATTATCGGCATCAAGGAGTCCGCAAATTTCAATACCGGCATAGTGTTTGTGAAGCTTGCCGCCGTTTTGACTTTTATTGCCGTGGCTCTGCCCTTTGTGCTCAAGCATCCGGCAATTGCCCATGCCAATTGGAAGGTATTCCTTCCGCCGAACTCGGGAACGTTTGGCTTTTATGGATGGTCGGGAGTGCTGCGTGGTGCTGGTGTCGTCTTCTTTGCGTATATCGGATTCGATGCCGTTTCGACGGCGGCCCAGGAGGCCCGGAATCCGCAAAAAGACATGCCCATCGGGATACTTGGATCGCTGATCGTCTGCACCATTCTTTATCTAGTGGTATCCGGGCTACTGACCGCAACGGTGCACTACTCGCGGCTGAACATCGGA
>Ga0187875_10001381_pt1 | contig 18827 bp, 10 predicted proteins | sample June2016WEW_17_1_2_FD_132978 | JGI IMG/M metagenome (GOLD analysis project Ga0187875, IMG submission 132978) | Peatland microbial communities from SPRUCE experiment site at the Marcell Experimental Forest, Minnesota, USA - June2016WEW_17_10 | ecosystem: Environmental > Terrestrial > Soil >... | reverse complement strand
GGAATGGAAACTACTGCCCGCGCAACCGATGATAGCCTTGTCGCCTGAAATAGCGTTTACCGCTAACAAAACACAAAAAGGCATGGATTACGCAAAGCTGCGAACGTTAATTTGCAAGCACCCCCGATCGACTCTCTATGAAGATCGCACGATTCAAAAAAGAATTACTTTGTTTGAAGCCATGCGTGATCATGAACTGGCGAAACTGGGTGAAATGACAACACGGACCGCGCGGGTTGATCTCAGAATAATCCAGCAAAGCCAAATCCGGAATTTCAGCAGATTTCCCCGGACTGGCGAGCAGTTAATCGAGAATAAATATACTTCTACTCCAATCAGGCTGGGGAAGAATTCAAGGAATGACATTTATTAACGGCATGCTAAGGGAGTCAGTTCCCTTTTTTACTTACCAAAAGCAAACACTTTCGAAGGACGTGCCCCTTTAGTAGCTTGTCCAGGTGTCATTTGTAACCTTTTAACTATCATTTTTTACCAAAAGTACCATTGATTTCTTGTCAAACCTAACAGATAATGAAAATACTTTCCATCTTTCCATTATTCATTAGAAAAAGATTCGTGGTTGAAAGAGGTATTTGTCTCATGACAAACAAATGGAAAACATTTAGTGAACTAATTTTCCTGGCAATTGTTGCCTTTCCCGCATTGCATTATCTCGGTATTCGTATTCATTCCATCGATGAGAATGTTAACCTTCAGTATTTCAATGTTGCCGCCATCGTTGCCCCTATCGTTTTTCTTGCTTGGGGTAGTGCTATTGCGATATTTGGTTAATGACTGAAGCTTAATTCTTCCCTTAAAGCATTATGCGAAAGAATTTAGTATGTAGTACTATTTATTCTCATAATGAGACTTTTGGGTGATTGTTTAAAAATTCGCATTGAGTTATGATGGAGTCAGATTTGCGGACGAGTTACATTATTTTGAAATTGAACTCCGATTGTTATATTATAATCCTACCAATTATTCGAATAAACAAAGGTTGGTTCCTAATAAGCTTTATAGGAAAATAAGACACACCAGATGCAATTGAGTATCCTATCAGGCTCTCAATAGAATTACACAATTGATATTGAATCTTGCTAAAAATAATTCGCTAAAAACTGAATAAATAAGGAAATGAGCTCATAAGTGAAATAACGATTTGGGGAAAGACGGCCCCCATGGGGAATTGGTGAAACCGATTTCAAAAGAAAAAACTTGGACGGTATCTACAAAATCCGCCTGCCGGATAGACAGACGGGGTTTTGTCATTTATTTGGTTAGAGCAAAAGTATGGTCAGCTTGTCGCTGAAGGTAATGGATGCGATGTTCAAGATCATAACAAAGAAGCTAAGTAAGTCCGAGATCGTAAAAGACCAGCATGGTTTTACCTTGCTTGAGTTAATAATAGCGATGCTTCTTGTGAGCATAATTGGTATCGGTTTATATAAGGCTTTTGGAACTGCAAGTAAGGTAACAATAGTTACGCGAACACAAGAAACAGCTAAAGATATTGCAATAAGTGATATGGAAAGTATTGAAAGTCAACCATATGCCCAAAATTATATTCTTTTGACCTCAACACAAAATCCCTCGCCCATTAACCAGTCAGTAACTTTTACGGCGATTGTCACGCCCAACACAGCCGCAGGCACTGTTGCTTTTATGGATGGAGCAACTGTATTGGGCACCGGTACTATCAGTTCTGGGACCGCAACATATACTACTCCAATTGCGTCGCCTTTAGCGTTGGGCAACCACTCCATTACGGCGGTATATGCTGCCAACGGAACCACGTCACCCGTATTAACACAAGTGGTGGCTTCGACAGTCACAACGCCTTCAACAACCCAAACATCTCAGGCTTACTTCACTAATCTTAATGTTACGCCGCTTCGCATGAATGTATACGACGACAATGAGCAAGAAATAGACATCACTGTTTCCTTGAATGGAAACACTTTGTTTACGCTGACTGATTATAGGACGAATTATTAAAATGTTAAAAATATTGAGGAAGAAGCAAAAGGGCTTCACGTTAATTGAATTAATAATCTCAATGGTTATTGCTGCGATTATTATTCCCGGCATAGTTTATTTGGTCAGTACTATTCTTACTGCTAATAATGAGACAGCCAATCGGAATATAGCGGTTAATCAGCTTAAGCAAGCAGTTAATTATATTACTAATGATACGCTGACGTCGGGAAGTGTAGCCGTTACCAATAACCCTAATTTCACTATTACGGAGACATGGATAACTTATCCTGCGGAGCGCACAACTTTTACTTATAATATTGTACATGTTGTAAATGGTACAGGCATGCTACAGCGGACTGAATATCAAAATGGTGTGTTAATAAATACAACGGATATTGCCAATAACGTTAACGTGGGTTTAACTAATTGTGTCTGGGTACAGCCTGCTTACAACACTAGCGGAAGTCTTCTTAACAACGGAAGTCTTACAGTAAATATCACTATTTCTATCGGAACGGTAAATGAAAGCAGATCACTTACGGTCAGTCCAAGATCACTTCAAAGTAATTTTAATATAGCTTCAACGATTACATCCTTAACCTCATCAGCAACCAACAATACCTCCCAATACGGCGTCGCAGTGACTTTCACCGCTACAGTCTCGCCTAGCGCGGCTACCGGCACAGTCACCTTCGAAGATGGTGGTGTTGCGCTGGGTACCGAATCCCTCAATTCCAGTGTGGCAACTTATACCTCCCCCGCCTTTTACCTGGCGCCGGGTATCCATGACATTACCGCTGTGTATTCGGGAGACTCCACTTACAGCCCAAGTACATCAGCGACCTTGATTCAACAAGTGGCCGGAACTAACAATCCAGTTGTGACCATTGTCAGCCCGATCAGTGGACCGCTAGGTGGAAACACTCAAGTTATGATCATCGGGAGCGGCTTTTTTGGTGGTGGATCAGCATCGGCGGTGACAGGCGTGAGTTTTGGCGGCATCCCTTGCCCCAATTATAACGTATACTCAGACGGCAGCATCAGTGCTATTTCCCCATTATCAAGCACCGCTGGTACTGTGGATGTCACAGTGACCACCAACGTCGCGACCAGCGCGACGACCCCCGCTGATAATTTTACGTACCAAGCGGCACCGAGTATATCATCTGTTGCACCAAATTCTGGCCCGACAAATGGTGGTACCAATGTAACGATCACAGGTAGCAATTTCACCGGCGCTACGGCTGTGATGTTCGGTAATAATAAAGGTTTAATCTTAAGCAGTTCTTCTACCCAAATAATCGCCACATCCGCGGCAGGGACCATCGGTACTGTAGATATAACCGTCACCACCACCAGTGGGACCAGCCAGACCGGTACTGCCGATCAGTTTACCTATGTACCGGCTCCAATAGTATCATCTATTTCCCCGACTTCAGGTCCGGCAGCCGGGGGTACCAACGTAACTATTACAGGCCAATATTTCACTGGCGTCACGTCAGTATTGTTTGGCCCCAACATGGCCACCACTTTCACAGTGAATTCCAATACCTCAATAACCGTCACATCTCCGATGGGAGCTATCGGCACTGTGGATGTAACTGTCGCCACGCCCAGCGGATCTAGCCCGACCACTGCTGCCGACAAGTTTACCTACTCAGCAGCTTCAGCCGCCTTTAATCCGACATCGGGCGCCGTGGGTACAAACGTCATTGTGACTGGGTCTGGCTGGGCAGCTTCTGACACGATCACCAGTGTAACCGTAGGTACAATAACAGCAACTAATACACTGCAAGTTAGTAGCAGCGGCCAATTGACGGGCAATATCACCGTGCCCTCGACACTGGCGGTCGGAGGGCCTTATACCATTGTTATCACCGGGTCGCAGAGTGGTGCCCAAACATATACCAATGTTTTCACGGTTACGGTGATAACAAACCCTGCCACCTTTAATCCAACCTCTGGTCCGACTGGTACATCCATCAGTGTAACCGGGTCCGGCTGGTCAAGCCACGAGAACATCACCAGTGTTACCATCGGTGGCGTTTCTACCAGCAGCAGCCATCTATCAGTTAGTAGCAGCGGCCAATTGACCGGAACTATAACTGTGCCATCGTCTCTAGCGGCGGGTCCTCAAACTATTGTGATTACCGGCGCGAACAGTGGTGCCCAGACATACGCCAATGCTTTCACCGTGACTGCGGCAGCGAACTTCAGCCCAACCTCAGGATCGGTTGGTACCGCCATCACCGTGAATGGGTCTGGTTGGGCAGCATCTGATACTATTACCAGTGTCACCGTAGGTGGAACAACAGCTACCTATAGTCTGTCGGTAAACAATGGTATTCTTTCGGGCACGATCACCGTGCCTTCCTCGTTAGCAGCGGGTGCTCAAACTATCGTGATTACCGGGGCTGCCAGTGGCACCCAAACGTACAGCAAAGCTTTTACAGTGATTAACGCGACGGCCACTTTTAACCCAACTTCAGGCCCGGCAGGAACGACAATCAACGTCACCGGGTCCGGCTGGTCCAGATACGAAAACATTACCAGTGTTACGATCAATGGAACCCCTGCTACCTATAGCCTTTCAGTCACTTATAGCGGCCTGTCGGGGACGATCACTGTGCCCTCGACACTTGCTCCTGGAGGACCTTATACTATTGTCATCACAGGATCTCAAAGCGGCGTCCAGACTTATGTGAACGCTTTTACGGTGACGTCGCCGATCACCGCGATCGGTGGAATAACCGGCACGGTTCAAGTCGGTAGCACACTAACCGCCGGCGCGGTGACGCCATCTGGCGCGACGGTAAGCTATCAGTGGTTGTATGCTACCACATCAAGTGGTTCATATAGCAACATCAGCGGCGCCACATCGAGCACCTACACTGTGGTCACAAGCTATAAGGGCGATTACATTGAAGTTCAGGCAACCGGTACGGGTAGCTACTCCGGGACAGTGACCAGCGCCGATGTAGGCCCAGTGACTGCATCGATTACGGCGATAGGTGCAATAAGCGGTACAGCTCAAGTCGGTAGCACTTTAACCGCTGGTACAATGACACCATCCGGTGCAACTGCAAGCTATCAGTGGTATGAATCCACTGCAATGGGCGGCCCATATACATCCATCAGCGGGGCCACATCGAGCACCTACACTATAACTGCGAGCTACGTAAACAATTACATTGAAGTTCAGGCAACCGGTACGGGTGGCTACTCCGGGACAGTGACCAGCGCCTATGTGGGCCCAGTGACTGCAGAGTTACTCACGTCCATCGGTGCAATAACCGGTACAGTTCAAGTTGGTAGTACATTAACCGCCGGTACCTTGACACCATCCGGTGCGACTGCAAGCTATCAGTGGTTGTATGCCACTACGCCGAGTGGCACATATAACAGCATCAGCGGCGCCACACTGAGCTCCTATAACGTGGCCTCGACCTACAGTGGCGATTACATCAAAGTTCAGGCAACCGGTACGAGTGGGTATTCAGGGATAGTGACTAGTACCTATGTGGGACCAGTGACTACGCCGATTACGGCGATAGGTGCAATAAGCGGCACTACTCAAGTCGGTAGTACGCTGTCTGCCGGTGTGATTACGCCATCCGGTGCGACTGTAAGTTATCAGTGGTTGCATGCAACTGCGGCGGGTGGCCCATATAGCAACATTACAAATGCTACATCGAACACTTACACTGTGGCCACAACCTATGGTGGTGATTATATTGAAGTTCAGGCAACCGGAACGGGTAGCTACTCTGGGACCGTGACTAGTGTCAATGTAGGTCCAGTGACTACGCCGATCACTGGGGTGAGCGTAACTGGCCTGATTCAAGTCAACAGCACGCTGACCGCTAATTTAACACCATCAACTGCGACTGCAAGTTATCAATGGTTGTACGCAACAACATCTACTGGCTCCTATAGCAACATTGGCGGCGCTACATCAAGCACCTATACTTTAGCCACTACCTACGTAAACGATTATATTGAAGTTCAGGTAATTGGTACGGGCCTGTATACTGGTACAGTGACCAGTGTCGATGTGGGCGCAGTGACCGCAGAACCAATCACGGCGATAGGTGCAATAACTGGCACGGTTCAAGTCGGTAGTACATTAACCGCCGGTACATTGACACCATCCGGTGCTACTGCAAGCTATCAGTGGTATGAATCGACTACAGCGGGTGGCACATACATAGCGATCAGCGGGGCCACATCAAGCACCTACACCATAGCCGCTGCCTATAATGGCTATTACATTGAGGTTAAGGCAACCGGTACCAGTGGGTATTCCCGGACCGCGACTAGTGCCTATGTGGGGCCAGTGACTACTCAAATTACAGCGATAGGGGTAATAACTGGCACAGTTCGAGTCGGTAATACATTAACCGCTGGAGCAGTGACGCCATCGGGAGCAACGGTAACTTATCAGTGGTATGAGTCGACTACAGCGGGTGGCACATATAATGCCATCAGTGGTGCCACATCAAGCACCTACACCATAGCCGCGGCCTATTACAATGATTACATTGAGGTTTACGCAACTGGTACTGGCAGCTATACCGGGACCGTGACTAGTGCCCATGTGGGCGCAGTGACCGCAGAGCCGCTCTCGTCGATCGCTGCAATAACCGGCACGGTTCAAGTCGGTAGTACATTAACCGCGGGTACATTGACACCATCCGGTGCAACTGCAAGCTATCAGTGGTATGAATCGACTACAGCGGGTGGCACATACACAGCCATCAGCGGGGCCACATCGAACACCTACGCCATAGCCGCGGCCTATTACAATGATTACATTGAGGTTTACGCAACCGGTACTGGCAGCTATACCGGGACCGTGACTAGTGCCCATGTGGGCGCAGTGACCGCAGAACCACTCGCGTCGATCGCTGCAATCACCGGCAGTGTTGTTGTAGGCCAAACGTTGACCGCGGGTGCGGTGACGCCAACGGGGGCGACAGTGACTTATCAGTGGTATGAATCTCCCACAGTGGGTGGCACATACATTGCGATCAGCGGGGCTACGTCCAGCACATACACCATAGCCGCTGCTTATAATGGTTATTACATTGAGGTTAAGGCAACAGGTACCGGCTCCTATATCGGGACCGTGACCAGTGCCCATGTGGGGCCCGTGACGTGATGGCAAATGAACGTTAGTTCACATAAAGGACATTGAAATGATCAGAAAACGTGGGGAAAAGGGACAAGCTCTTATCATGGTTTTAGTCTTGTTACTTTTTGCAAGTATAATTATTACGTCTACATTAGGTCTTGTTGCGGTATCGCGGAATACTAATACTGTGTATAAGAACAATACAACCGCGGTTTATGCTGCAGAAGCTGGGATACAGGACGCAATCTGGAATCTAGAGTATCAACCATCCAGTGCATTGGAGACAATGCTAACGCCCACCAATACCAATGACAATTATACCCCTTATGACTATACCTCTATTTGGACTTACACTATGACTAACCCGGTTAATAATAATGGTAACCAAATTAATAATAATTCAGTTACTCCTACAATCAAAAATACCTGGATTCCACTGGGTATTCCGCAGCCAACTTTACCTCAGGCCAATGCAGTTGCAAATGACCCCAATTTAACGGTAACCGGGCACGTTTCCAATGTTCTTAATAATGGTAACGGGGGAGTTTATGAGGTTGATGTGAATTATAATGGCGCCACTTCTTTGGCCGTAACTTCCATAGGTGTGTGGTTACCCCAAGGATTTACTTATTCCGGACCAGTAACTAGCCCAAATACACCACTCAATTTACCGGGTACGCCGCAAACAGAAGCATGTGCTGGCAATGAAGCAGTTGTTTGGTCGCTTCCTGGATCAACTTTTAGCGGATTACTGGCTAGCACACACCAGGGTAACGTTACTGGTATCGAAATCACCAACGGAGGTAACGGTTATAACTCAGCTCCCACGGTTACCATCACGGGCGGTGGTGGTACTGGTGCTACTGCAACAGCAGCCATATCAATTAATCAAGTTACCGGCATCACTGTTACGAACGCAGGCAGCGGCTATACCTCGGCTCCCACTATTACCTTCACGGGTGGCGGTGGCACTGGCGCTGCTGCTGCAGCAACAATAGCCAGCACTTTAACGTTTAATTTCGAATACCAATCTACTAGTCCTGGCGTGATACCCGAATGTCTGTCCTGGATAAATAATTCTGATATTGCAGGTTGTTCCTGTACCTGGGATGCAAATGTCACCGTTTATGATATAAAATCTACTGCAGGAAATACAACCATCGAAACTTATGTTCCCCAAGCTCAAGCCCGTGCCTTGGGACACGCTATGAACGGTGATTATGTTGCCATCGGTAATTCATTAATGGACATGGGGCCAGGTGAAACCACAAGTAATGACTCCAGTGGTGTTCGATACAACCTATTAACAGACGATCCTTATACTGAAAATATTATTCCGTTTGATGCCAATGTGGAGGGAGCGTACCTTTATTGGGGCGGATGGTTCCAGAATAGTGATGAAACAATCGGTTCTTCCTATGGTGGCTTGGTAAATTTTTCGATCAATGGACATCAAGTTTGTTTTAATAACGGTAGTCCTGCAGAAGGGAGTAGCCCTCTTACCCCCGATAAGATTCAAACTACACCAACTAACTGGGAGAACCAGGACTTCCCAGGTAATTATTACTATTCTTGCTACAAGGATGTAACCTCCTTAGTTCGATACGAGCTAGGCAAAGAAAATACCTCCTCCACTTATTCCAATTTGCCGGGAGGTACCGCTGCCAACCCCGTCACCTATGACATCGGGCAGTTAACAACTTGTCCCCTGGGTGATACCGGGCAGCAGCCGTCCTGGGCTGGCTGGTCATTAATAATTGTTTATTCCAGCCCTGGTACCTTAGGACATCAAATATATATTTACGATACATTGACACCCTGCACCAATGATAACTCCAATAATGGTAACCAACCTTATGAGTATCAATCTGGCAGTTCTGCCTATCAATACCCACCTGCGTCTCCAGGCGGTTACCATGGCGGAGTTATTGTTGAGAATCCCAGCGGTTTCCTTGTTCCGAACACACAAAATCAGGTCGGTACGATCGACATTACAAACGGGGGTAGCGGCTATACATCGGATCCTACAGTTACCATCTCGGAGGGTGGTGGTATTGGCGCCACTGCAGCAGCTGCAGTATCAGGTGGTAGTGTTGCTGTGATCAATATTACCAGCGGAGGTAGCGGCTATACTTCGGCTCCAACAGTTAGCATCTCGGGTGGTGGCGGCACTGGCGCTACTGCAACAGCCACAATTGATGACACGGCAGCCACGCTAACCGCCTTCGTCGGTGAAGGGGATTTTAGTTTAGCCGGTGACTTTATTGCTTTTAATCCGCCATTACAGTATCAATCACCATCAGGTTTCCCCTGGTCTTTACCCGATAGTAATCCATCGAAGCTCTTTGATGGTAATAAGCTATACTCTACAGACCCCCAAGTCAGTCTTACCAATGGAGGCAGCGGTTATACTTCGACGCCCTCAGTCACTATCAGCGGTGGCGGTGGTAGTGGTGCCAAAGCGACAGCTACTATATCAACAGTTGGGCAGGTTACCGGTATCGCAGTTACCGCTAACGGTAGCGGTTACACCTCGGCTCCAACAGTTACTATCACGGGTGGTGGTGGCAGTGGTGCTGCAGCGACAGCCACAATATTCCAAATAAACTGCCCCCTGGATTCAAACAGCCCTCCGGCAAACAATACTGCCGCTCAGCCTGATAATGTTTGGAACAGTAGTTATAGTCCGACGGAAACATTCCCAGACGGGGTAGATATCAAAAATTTTAGCGTTCCCTGGGCAAGCAATCTGCTACAGCCGGGAGCCACCACCGCTCAGATAGACATGCCGACATTTACCGATGGATGGTGTCTTTTATACATGGTTGTTTCTTTCCGTAGTTCAGTTACGTCAGGTGGCTCTGTTTCTTATTTAATAAACAAATAATTCGCGATAAAAGAGAAGACCGGAGACTATACCAGCCGTGTTTTAGATTAATGTGCAACCAAACTGGAAAATGTGGCCCGGCCATCTCACGAAACGGTCTACATCATGGAGATCCGACGGTACTCGGAAATAAATGACTACTCGCTTGACTGAAAATGCTTAACATTCCTTATTATTTAAAGATGAAGATGAAATCCATCAATTACCGCCGGGTTTAACCGAGCAACCTGCGGTGATAGCAGTCGCTTATTCGGCGCTAATAAAACCATCAATACCACCTTGGACGGAACATCCCGAATTAAAAAGGGATTTGCGAGTGCAGCCAGACCAACATCATCATTACCATGAAGTAATGTAATCTTCTCAGCGAAATGAGGTTTCCCTTGCTTAATCGCCATATCCACGAGTGAACCCGGTGCAACTCCTCTATTTTTTCTCGGGAACAAGCTGTCCAATCCATAAACATTAGCTTCAGGATCTTCCAGATTACGGCCCGAGGCACAATAGGTCACTCGCCAGCCGTGGTCCAACGACGGCTCGTAGAGGGCGGCATAGAAGAATAGTTTCTTTTGGAATACCTCCCCGATTCTTAGAAGCACCTGTGAACAGCTTTTCGAATAGCTGTTTGCCAATTCGATCACATCAAAGCCGGTCTCATATACTTTCTCGGTAAAACTTTCCTCCGGCAGCAGAACGGCCGTCGCAAATTTATTCGCCGCATAATGCTTGGCAACGGTCTTTAGGGGCTTGTATTCCCGGCACAAGCTGGGGAAAACACTTTCCATGATTTCCCTTATCTCGTGCAGAATTGTATTCTGCATGCCACTGATAGTATCACTGTCTTTCACAATAATGTTGTTGGTTCCATTAATTACCTGGTTAAATCCACGCAAGTTTGCCGGCATCGTGTCCGAACTGTCTAACTTGATGCCACAGGAAATAGCAATATCCCGGAGAGCCTGAACGCTCGGCGCTAAATCCCTCAAATAATGGTTTCTGAATTCATTTGCCTTTTGCTCTTCTGAGGCTTTATCGGGACTACCATACTTACGGATGAGAAGATAACAGAAATAGCGGAGATCGCGGGTATTATCCATGTGTTTATTCTCCAGATAGCAATTTTTTACCTGTCGACTTTTCGTACATCTCGACAATGAAGCGTTTCACATCTGTTGTCATCGGCCCACTTAACCTAGTGCCGGAATGGTAACGCGGGTCACTCATCACGAAGTTAAAAGCCATCTCCACTTCTGTTTCAACAGATAGTACAGATTTAACCTCCTGCAAATCATCCAGGTACCCCGCAGCTTTCATCAGATCCTTCACTGGAACATTGTAGGCCAATGCCAGTTTTTTCAACACGTCTGGCCCGGGAGGTTTTCTCTTGCTATGTTCGATCATCGTAATGTACGAAATCGAGACTCCTGTCTTCGCTGCCACGTCCCGGAGAGAAAGTCGCTGCTGCTCACGTAAGCTCCTTAAATAATCTCCAAAGTCTGACATTTTTTCAACCTCCATCGTTCTAATTAAGAATAATAGCACTAATTGTTATACAATTCAACATCTTTTGTCGAGTTTTTGTTAAATAGTTCGGTCAAACAAGCGTTGACAAGCCCAACTCAGTAATATTATTATTGTAAACAGACATAAAACTGGAGTATAACAATGTATAAGGTTTTAATCAAACGCAGCAACCTCGAAAAAGCGCTCATTCGCAAGAACTACACTCGGAAAGTGCTGGCTGACAAAATGGGGATTTCCAAGAATTATCTGTCCAGTATCTTCACCGGCAAACGGGAACCATCGGCTGTTTTGCGGCAGAGCTTAATGGAACTCTTGCAAGGTTACACATTCGATGACCTTTTTGTGATAACAGAGGACCATGACGACAGTATGCATAATTAGCAGAGACCACGGCCGGGATGCATTAAACCTTTTGGCGGTGGATTGCGGAAGCCTATCTGAAAGAAAAGGCTAAAGAACGACTGTAAGAATTGGCCACACAGAATAAAACGACTAATCAAGTGGAAGAGGCGAAGCAATGAAAGAAACTGCCGCCGAAAAGCCAGCAAACGAGCATTTTAAGCCAACTTTGCGATTTCAAGGCACCTACCGCCATCAACTAAGCGACGGGACGTCAGAAGATGAAGAGGGGACGATGATTTCAAACGGGACAATTACCAGTTATACCGATTTCCTGGCATTATTTCCTGAAAGACCCCGAACCAGAGCCGGTGATGGCTGGTTAGTAATATGCCCGGCCCATGCTGACCATATACCTAGCCTGTGGATAACGCCTTCCAAGAATCCAGACTTTGTAGCAGATTTTAAATGTCATGCTGGCTGTGAAAATGCAGCAGTGCTGAAAGCCAAAAATCTAACCTGGGCGGATATCCGCCAAAACGGTCATGGTGGGGGAGGGGATTCCATTAAGATGATTCGAGCAACGTAACGCCTTATTTTCAAGCTCAATTGCGCCGGTTACTTCCACATTCTCACCATCAAGATATACCGTGATACCAAGCATATCTAAGGCAAGGCATTTACCATCAAAATCCAATTCAGGTAATCGCTTTTGCAAATCCTGAATAAAGCGTTCCAAGTTCGGCACGTTGATAACAGCTTGCTTGCTGGCTTTTAACCTTGCCTCTAGCTCAGTCTTTTGAGCTTTCAGCGTTTCCTTTGCCTTATTTAGACGACGGTTTTCCGCTTCAACCTGCTCAGCCGGGAAATCCTTCAATGCCCACTGTAACAATTGGTGCTGCTCTCGATCAGTCGATTTAATCTGGCGCTCGACGCGCTCTAGTTCAGCGTCAAATACCCCGAGTTGACCCGCGTCCTGGCGCTGTTTTTCAAGCTTACTAATTATGAGTTCGCGATCACTCAGGTACTCCATCAGCTTACCCCAAACCATGGCCTCAAGCTTCTTGGCGCTCCAGCCCTTGTTATGGCAGCGTTCAAGGGGTGCATTCATGCGTATCTTGCCCATGCAGTGATAGTTTCGCTGAGTGTACTGCTTGCCGTTTTGTAGACTAGTGTTTGCCACCCCACCCACGTAAGACCGCCCACACTGGCGGCAGCGTAAATGCCCGCGCAATAGGTATTCATGCTTCGTTATCGGCATTGTCTTGGTCCGGTTTATCTGCAACTGTTTCTGTGCTGCATCAAATAGCTCCTCACTAATAATCGCCGGTGTAACGCCCACAATCTCAATCCATTCTGATTGTGGCCGGGTAAATCGCTTACGGCCCTTAGAGGTTGTGAAAGCGATGGTCTTGCCGGTGTAGGCTGGGTTCTTTAGTATCCCCTGGACTGTACGCCGAATCCACATTTTGCCTGTTTTGGTAGGTGCGTTCAAAGCTCTTAAACGGTAGGTAATCGCATTAGTGGATAATCCCTCAAAGACTAGCCATTGATACATTTGACGTACCCAGGATGCCTCCGTTTCATTTATAACACGTCGTCCACCGTTCTCTTGTGATACCTTGACATAGTCAAACCCATAAGTTCCCACACCGCTTCCGCTGAATAGACGGCCTTCTCTAGCCCTAGCTCTTTTGCCTCTCATAGTGCGCTCTCGTATCTTCTCCGCCTCTACCTTTGAGGCATAGCCGCGAATATAAGATATTAGTTTGCCAAGTTCTGAATTATCAACATCCTCAGTGACTGTTTCCAGTTTAACCGCATGCTTTTCCAATTCTTGAGTGATGATAACACCGTGCCCTGGGTCGCGTGATAATCGGTCAAGAGAATAGCAGACAATAACGTCGATTTGCTCATTCCTAACTAATTCTCTTAACTTGTCCAGTTCTGGGCGTTCCAAGGACAATCCGCTATAAGCCTCGCTGAAGCGGTAGGCTACGTCGTAACCCTTGCTCTGACAGAAGGTCAGGCAATTCTCCAACTGTGTTTGAAGGCTAGTGCCTTCACGCTCTTGGTTGTCTGTGCTGACTCGGCAATATATGGCTGCTTTCATGTATTTCTCCTTTAGAAATTTGCTCTGTAACTTTCGAGGAATGCCTTCAATTTCGCCTGCTCTATTCCTATGTCTACTCCGAAGGCAGCCTTTAACTTTTCTTAGTTGGTTTTAGTTTGCAGGCTCTATCAAAAATAAATTCGGAAATACCTTCTCTGCGGATGTGGTCCCTTTTCTCAGAGGAGTCCCACAATGTAGGAGATTGTCTATCTTGTTCTTCATAGTAATAAAGAGGAAAGCATTGCGTATCACCCGCCAGATGGTAATCAACCAATGAATCGGAAATCAAAACGGATAACCCTTTTGTGGTTCCCATCGAAGATAGACAAATAATCTTATTTTCCGATTCTTGCTTAGGGAAAAATAGTCTGCTGAGCCCGGGACTTTCAATAAACGCCTTATCAAAATACATCCATTGTTTTATAAAAGGCCGGTAACAACACGTGCGAATTTCTTTCTTGTCAAATTTATGATTTATCATTTTTTTTGCGTCATTACGTAGAGCCCTGGTCCAGCTTATCTTGGTTGGATCTGTATCAATAAAATCATCTATTTTTAATTCAACTCCGGCTTGACTTTTTTCAAAATATTCTACTCGCTGAGCTTCGTAAAATTCAATCATTCGCTGCATGTTTAACGCAACTTTTTCTGATGAAAAGTTGTAAATCCAACTATCTCTGCCTGTAGCAAGGCCAGGGCCATTTATTGCAAAAAATGACTGATTTTTTGCGTCAAATTTTTTCTGTGGTTCCATTGGAATGAATGTACTAAATACGTTATTTCTTTGATAAAGCCAATCACCTTGTTCATTTGGATGCAAAATTTCCCACTTAATTTGAGGGTTCGCAATGGAACCCCAATTTTTCAAGATGGTCAATTTTTCCTCATGGGTTAAGTAATCACCAATGTCGTGATAATGAATGATTGCTTTTTCTAGTTTGGCAGATGGGTTTTTGACTAAAATCGTTATAGAAATTGGGGTGCGTGAACCGCCACCAAATACGTTTCCGGCTTCTTTTCGCCTTAATTCCCCTTGAGTACGTGCATTACCTCGAAGATTAAATACCCAAATGTTCGAAAATTCTTTTTCTATAACTTTGCGAAAGCCATCTGTACTATTGCCGTCCAACCAACCGCCATTTGAAACAAAGGCAATCACACCGCCGTGAGCAGGGTCTAACCGGTCAGTGCTCCAACGAAATGCTTTGATGTAGGGATCATACAAGGATTTATTCAATCCTGCAGCTGATGCCAAACAATAAGTATTAGCAATGCGTGCATCTAACCTGTCATATTTTTGGTTTTGTGCATTATCGTTTGCAGATTTTTGACCAATTGAGTAAGGTGGATTCCCCATTATTACCCGCAACGAGGCTTTCTTTTGGCGTTCGACCCTAGCCGTATTTTGTGGAAACATTTCAGAAAATAGTTTTTCGTTTGTATATGTTTCGCCCAATTGGAAAGTGTCGGTAAGTACTATGCCTTCAAACGGTTCATATTTAATGTTGTCAGACTTTTGGTCATGGTAGGCATTTTCTATATTAACTGCTGCTATGTAATAAGCCAACAATACAATTTCGTTAGCATGCAATTCTTGCTGATATTTACGTTCAAGATCTTTTTTATTAATCAAACCGCTTTGCAGTAAGCGAGTCATAAAAGTTCCAGTCCCTGCAAACGGGTCAAGGACATGAATATTTTCATCCGAAATACTGCGGCCAAATTCCTTTTGCAAAATAACCTCTACCGAATGAGTAATAAAATCAACTATTTCTACGGGTGTATAAACAATACCCAATTGCTCAACCATTTTGGGAAAAGCGGTTTTGAAGAATTTATCATAAAGTTCGATAATGATGCGCTGCTTGCCCTCGGCATTGTCAATCTTTGACGCTCGTTTCTTTACCGAATCGTAAAAGTGCTGCAAAGTTTCTGAGTCTTCCGTCAAAGTCTCACCTTCCAAAGCATCCAACATACTTTGCATTGCGATGGAAACGGCATTATTCTTTACAAATGAATAACCTTCAAACAAGGATTCAAAAATTGGTTTAGTGATGATATGTTGCGCAAGCATATCAATCGCTTGAGCTTCAGTGATACTGGGATTAATGTTTTTCTGCAAACCCGCTATGAAATTATTGAACGCAACTCTTTGGTCTTTTCTTGTAGAAATTAAGAAATTAATTCGTTCAGTTTGACGCCCAGCAATAATGGCAACATCTTTTGCCCATTGTTCCCAATAGCGACGGTCGCCCACTTTTTGCACCATGCGAGCGAAGACGACTGATTGCAATTGCTCAAACTGCAAGACCATTTGACGGTTCAGTTCTTTGGCAGATTCATAGGTGCTTGAATCGTCGGCCAAGATCGGATTACCATGCTCATCAAAAGAAACCTCAGGCCTTCCAACCAGAATTTGGTCAGGACGTTTTTTATTAAGTTCGATTTTATTGATTGTAGCATTGAAGCGATCATCATGTGCTCGAAGAGCATTGAGGACAGTCCAAACCACTTTGTAACGCTCATTGTCATCCAGGGCTTTGTCTGCTTCTACATTCGCAGGCACGACCACTGGAATAATGATGTAGCCATATTTTTTGCCTGGCGATTTGCGCATCACACGCCCTACCGATTGAACTACATCTACCTGAGAGTTTCGTGCAGACAAAAATAGCACTGCGTCCAAGGAAGGTACGTCCACGCCTTCACTTAAAACGCGGACATTTGTAAGGATGCGACATTCATTGTTTTCGGTGGGGGCCTTTAACCAACTCATAAGTTCGTCTCTCGCAGGCGCAGACATCGTGCCATCCATGTGTTGCGAAGCGATTGAGACCATTTGCTCTTTTTTCTCGACAGGCAAAGAATTAAGATAAGCCTCGGTCGCAGTATTGTAAGTGGTAGTAATTTTTTTCGAGACGGCAATACTTGGGCAGAACGCAACTGCCCGGCGCATTGGTTCGGGATCTGACTCTTTGGTTTTACCGTCATCCCCTAAAAACTGTTTGGACAAAGCATTTATGCAACCGACAAGCTTGGAAGCGTCATCCGTATTTATTTCAGATTCCTTGTCTGCGATCATGCGTTGCACAGCCGGTGGAACGTCTCTATCGCTTAAGGTTAAAATCAAGACTTTATAGTCTGTGAGTAAATCTCGTTCTACAGCTTCACCAAAACCGATACGATAAATTTCCTGACCGTATAATACAGGATCGTCCATAGAGCACAAAATCGCATCAGCTTGGGCTGCTTTACTTTTGATGTCGTCACTATATAGACGTGGGGTTGCGGTCATATATAGTCGTTTTTTCCCTTTGATGAAGCCATTATCATGCACTTTGGTAAAAGCAGATTCATCTTGATCGATCAGCTTTACTCCAGTAGTTCGATGAGCTTCATCACAAATAATCAAGTCAAATTCTTTAAAGCCATTTTTCAGCAGCATTTCTTGAGCATGAGCAATCACTTCAATCGATTGATATGTAGAGAACACGACCGTTAAACCTGACAAATCCCTTGCTTTTATTTGCTTAAATTGATGCAGAATATCCTTGGGATTGGTGGAAGCTGGTAAAGCCAAATCAACCACACTAAAAGTGTCAGTGTCTTCGAGTTTTGTTTTCTTCCTGGAAACCTCTGGGTCAGAGCATATGCAAATGGCATTAATTTGTTCATTAGCTTGTGCACTCCATTCCCTCAGTACTTGCCCTAACAAAGCAATACTTGGGACAAGAAACAAAATTAAACCCTTACCATCAGTTTCATTTTCGGCAATTCGGAGTGAGTTGAAAGTCTTCCCCGTACCGCAAGCCATGATTAGTTTGCCACGATCTGCGATTGAGAAATATTCATGCGCTTTTTCGAGCGCGACTTTTTGATGAGGGTAAAGGGTTTTTTTGGGTGTGCGGGAGGCTTCCCCGTGAATGCCTTGGTCAAGTTTTTCCCAGTCAACAGCCGCTTCAGCTAAATCTGAAAGATTGATTCTGGTAACAGATGGGTTTTGGTTTCTTATAGCTTCCGTGGCATTGTGACCCCATTTATTCGTAGTGGAAATCCAAAGTCGGTGAGCAAAACGAGTGGTCTGCAGCTTCTCATTCTTGAATTCCCTGCTAGACGTGGAAAGAAAACTGTCAACAGCCGGTTTATCAATTACCGTATTTGCCTGAAAGCATTTACACTGAATTGCCCAATAATCACCTTCATGAGTCAAGGCAACTAAATCGATTCCTGTATCGCTTCCCCCTAAGTCTAATTTTCCAGGGAACTCATTCCATAACCAAATGTTTTTGAAAAGGGAAGTGTATGTCGGGTCTGTGAACAAGTAAGCCTGCATCAATCGTTCGAATCGGCTGCCTTTGTCTCTTTCTGAAAAAGAGAGCTTCCTGTATTTTTCAATTATGCTATTAAATGACATTTATTCATCCCTGTTCTTTCTACGAAGACTATATCCAAAGCGCCATGAATTTACATGGCCTTAAAACAAATAATATTTACGGTAAAAAAACCAAATTTTATTACGCCAATTTTATCACGGCTGACTAATTATGACAAGTCTAGTGCCAATTATAAATAACCAGACGTTATCCAAACATCGTGTCCGTTATAAGTGAGCCAACTGGAGTTATTATCCTTCTGCATAAAATTGTAGCTTTTTGAAGCAATATGTGTGTCCCGGCTCTTATGTTATGTTTCAAATATATGGAAAAAATGTTAATTGCAAGGAGCCCCTATTAGCGAGTAATATTTCTATTGAAAACCCGAGAGCATAACACCAGAAGCTTGCTTCAACATTATCTATGAAAAAACATAATCGCGAAGAATCACTTTGCTTAATGGAACATATTAAAGCT
>Ga0187875_10001380_pt1 | contig 18832 bp, 10 predicted proteins | sample June2016WEW_17_1_2_FD_132978 | JGI IMG/M metagenome (GOLD analysis project Ga0187875, IMG submission 132978) | Peatland microbial communities from SPRUCE experiment site at the Marcell Experimental Forest, Minnesota, USA - June2016WEW_17_10 | ecosystem: Environmental > Terrestrial > Soil >... | reverse complement strand
TCCACCGCGACGTCAAGCCGCAGAATATCCTCGTTTCCGCCGACCCCTCGCCCAACACCGGCGGCGGTCACGTGAAGGTCATCGACTTCGGTATCGCCAAGGTCGTCGCCGAGGCCGACATGCAGGTCACCGGCATGCTCACCGCGCCCACCGGCTTCGCCCTCGGCACCCCCGAGTACTCCAGCCCCGAGCAGGCCATGGGCCTTCCCAGCCACGAGCTCGACGCCCGCTCGGACCTGTACTCGGTGGGCCTGGTGCTCTATGAAATGTTGAGCGGGACCCGCCCCTTCACCGCGCCCACGCCCATGGGCGTGCTCATCGCCCGGCTCCAGCAGGCGCCCCGGCCGATCACCGATGCGCGTCCCGACCTCAACCAGAACATCGTCCGGCTGGTCATGCGTTCCATCTCCTCCGACCGCGAAAGCCGCTACCAGTCGGGTGAGGAGATGGCCGCCGCGTTGCGCTCGCTGCGCACCAGCCTGCTGGAAGCATCGGCCCCGGACGACGCGATCCCGCCATCGCCGCCGCCAATCGGCGCGAGCCCCACCGCGTCGGCGCCCGCTCCCACCGCCAACCTGCAACCAGCCGTCGATCGGCCTCCCGCCACGACATCCGTCCCCGGCGACCAGTGGAAGACGTCCGCGCCTCAGCCACCCGCGCAATCTACGGTTCCCCCGTTCTTGAACACGACGGTTTACTCGCCACCGCCGACAGCCGGCCCGCCCGTGCCTCCGGCGGCAACCTCGGTCCCAGGCTCTCCGGGAACAACGTCCGCCGCGCCTCCGCCGCGGTCTCGCCTGGTCCCAGAGTTTTTGGATACGGCCATCTACATTCCGCCCCCTCCGCCGCCTGGCGGGCGCGCGGCTCCGCCCCAGTTTCCGCCCGGTGTGGGGCCAGCGCCAGCCCAGTATCCGCCCGGGCCGCCTGCCCCTCCTCCGCCTCGCCGCCGCGGCGTGCTGCCGGTCCTGTTGTTGTTGCTCCTTCTCTTGGTCGTGATGGCCGCCGCGGGCTGGTTCCTCCTGCCGCGTTTCCTCGGCCCAGCCTGGCAGGAGGCGCGTGCCCTGATTTCGCGCTCGCCGGCGCCTTCGCCCGCGCAATCTCAGCCCGCCCCGGCGCCCGTTTCGCCTCCTGCGGAGAAGCCCGCGGCTGTGCCGTCCCAGCCCGCGCCCGTTGCATCCGCGACCGCGCCTGGCAAGACCTCGCCACCGCCACCCACCCCCGTGGTCGCGCCGCCCAAGCAGACCGCGCCCGCCAAGGCCACTTCACCCACGGCGTCTGCTCCCGCGCCATCACCCAAGCCGGCTGCCGCCGCGTCCGGATCCGTGCGCTTGAACGCCATCGACGGCCTCAACTACGTCTCGATTCCCGCCGGCGAATTCATGATGGGCTGCTCGGATGGCGACCTCGAGTGCTCCGATGCAGAAAAGCCCGCCCACGGCGTGCGCATCACCCGCGGCTTCTGGATGGGTCAGACTTCGGTCACCGTGGCGGCTTGGAAAAAGTTCCGCGCCGCCAAAGGCAAACCCGCGCTCCCCGTTAAGGACAACTTCGGCCGCTCGCTCAACGAGGCTGGCGGCGATGATTCGCTCCCCGCGGTCGGTATGACCTGGGATGAAGCCCACGAGTTTTGCGAGTGGTCCGGTGGACGGCTGCCCACCGAGGCCGAGTGGGAATACGCCGCCCGCGCCGGCGCCTCCGCGCCGCGCTACGGCAACCTCGACGACATTGCCTGGTTCGGCGGCAACAGCGGCAACTCGCCCATCGACACATCCTCGTTGTGGGCCTCCGACCGCCAGCACTACGCCCAGCGCCTGTACGCCAACGGCAATGGTCCGCACCCCGTGGGCCGGAAAAAGGCCAACGCCTGGCGCCTCTACGACACCCTCGGCAACGTCTGGAACTGGGTCGCGGATTGGTATAGCGACGGCGCCTATCAGCAGGGCGCCGCGGCGGATCCGCAGGGACCGTCCTCCGGAACCATGCGCGCACTGCGCGGCGGCTCCTGGTTCTTCAATCCGCGCAGCATTCGCGTCTCCAATCGCTTCAAGTACGCTCCCAATCTCCGCGTCTTCGAATTCGGCTGTCGCTGCGCCCGCGACCAGGCGCCTTGATCGCGTTCTTGCGAGATGGAATTCGCGGCTACAGGGATCGGATCGGTTGCCTGGGTGTACTATGACATCGCACAGTCAGAGCGTTGGCCGGCATGTCTCGCGCTGTAGCGCGACCGCCGCGGAAGGCGTGCTCTCCCTGCGGCGTGCGGGCAACTCGGGCAGAATTGCCCGGTGCGTTTTCTAAACTATTGATTCTTAAGGGACAGATTTAGAAAACGGGCAAAATTACCCAATTCGCGTTTCTGGAAGGCGGTTTCCGATGCGCGTATCCGATCGTTTCCAGCATGCGCCCAATCTCCGCTTCTTCGAGTTCGGTTGCCTTGCGCGCGCGACCAGGCTCCTTGTTCGGCCTTCGTCCATTCGATCCACTCTCTGCGAAAACCGGGGTGTTAATCCTGTGACCCCGCCAATGGAGTGAAGGCGTTGAAATAGCCTTTCGCGTGGAGCCGTTGAACAGCCTGCTGCATGTACTCCAGAGTTACAGCAGGGATGACGATCAGTCCAGGTTCAGCGATGCAGACTTCACCGGATTCTTGGACGGATGCTAAATCTTGTGCCAGCCGAACCGGATCATAGAAACAAACTCTCACGCGGAGACCCGTCGGCAACTCGACGACGGCGATGCCAAAATAACCTCTCTGTTCTGACTCTACTGCGTCGCGCGCGTCGAAACCGTCAGGAAAGCAAAGTCGTGGACAATTCATCTCAGCCATCACATTGCACCTTCTGGCCCCAGATTGAACACGGCCGCCTCGATGTCAGAAATGCGCGTCAGAAGCTCAACAGCACGTGCCAGATATACAGGTACGCCAGCCCCTCGACGTCTTCCCAGACTTTCTTCGCCAGCGCCTCGTCGCCTTTCATCGGCGGCAATTCGCGCACCTTTTCCGCCCACGTCCGGCAGACGCCGGGGCACGGCTGTGCCGCGCTGACCCACGCCGGAAGTCCCGCGGTCGTGACGCGCGCCTCCGCCACAGGCGTGGGCGCGGATGGTGAACGATAAACCCCGTATTCGCGCGTCGCCTCGATCATCGCGCGCAGGTTTTCGAGCGTCGCGTCGTTCTGCAGGATCGCGCTCGCGTCCATAATGTAGCCGCCCTCGGCTCCTAAGCTCTCGATCAGTTTGCGGCACTGCGCCCGCACCTGCTCCGGTGGGGCAAACGCCATCATGACGTTCGGCAGGCCGCCGCTGAGGCAGAACTTCTTCCCCAGCACCTCGTGCGTGCGTCCCGGATTGCCCCGGTCGAGGTGGTAGACGATGCTGTGCGCGGGCAGTTCGGCAAAGCTCTCCAGGTGCGCATCCCACTTGCCTTCGGCGTAAAACAGCGTCTGGTTGCCCTGCGCCCATAGCGCCTCCACGATCGGCTTCAGCGTCGGCCAGTAGATCCTCTCGAAATGCTCCTTCGAAATGAACGGCGTGCATCCGCGGTGCATCCAGATCGGGATCGGCACCTGGTGCGACGGATCGGCCCCCGTTAGCGCCAGGTAGCCCAGGTGCGGCATCAGCGCCCGGCAGGCCTGCTCCACCTTTTCCGGTATCTCCATCAGGTCGTAGGCCAGCCCGAGATACCCGCGCAGTTTGTCGGCCAGAATGTCCAGCGGCGCCTTCAACATGCCGCAGATCGCCGAAACCGTGCCGCACTCGCGCCGCATCCGCTCCACCTGCGGGCCGAACGCGGTGAAGTACTCCATCATCGCCATGCTGCTCTTCACGAACGCCAGGTTGTTGCGGAACGTCGCCGCCTGGCCGCGCGCGCTGAACTCGGTCGAGACCCGCGGCAGCCACGTTTCGTACAGGAACCGCACCGGGTCGGCGATCAGCTCGTCGTACTCCTCGCGCTTCATGAACGCGGTCTGCTCGGCCGGCTCGCGGTACTGAAAACAGACGTCGGCCTCGACGTCGATGCCCGGCACGCCATAGTAGGTCAGCCCTGCCGCCTGCGTCAGCCCGGTCCAGACATACACCATGTTCGGCACGGTCGCGTCCCAGTCGTAGTCGTGGCAGCAGCGGATGATCGCCTCGAACGCCTTGCGGTAATCGTGCGTCACCTCCTGGCAGGTGAAGCCGGCGTGGCGCGCCGTGATCTCGGCGGCGAACGGCCGCAGCGGTACGCGGTCCGGCATACCGTTGTGCATGGCGCACACATAGCGCGCCATCCGCGTGGCGTACAGTTCTTCCATTGACAGTTGCAGCATCAAGTGTCTCCCGCCGGCCGGAGTGGCTGTGCCTTGCTCGAACGCCCGGGCTGCACTGATTCTACAACCGATCCGCCGGCCGCTACGGGCTGCGCGCGTCCACTCTCGCCAGGCTGACGGCGCGCACCTGCAGCCGCCCGGTGCGCCGCTTGGTCTGGCGCCACGAGCCCGGCCACTGCATGCCGCCCTCGCTTGCGCCGGACCCGGTCAGCCGGCCATTGGCCGGGGTGAGATAGAGCTGCATGGCGCGCCGCATTACGCCGTCGCCGAGCAACTGTCCGTCGAGGTTGACCGAGAGCGTGAATCCCGGCTTCCTGGCGGATTGCTTCTTGGGCTCCAGGTACACGCCGCCGGCAATCTCGGCGTATCCGATGGTTCCGGCGATGGTGCCGTCGGGCATGATCCCGATGTCCACCGGCAGCATTTGGACCGATGTCCAGTCATTCACGATGCGGCCCTGCCCGCGCCAGTGCCCCACCAGTTCCGGGGGCGGCAGGGAAGAGCCTGATTTCTCCCCTGCAAAGGCCGCGCCGGCCACGATCAACACCAGGATCCAGGCGGATACGGCGCGTGCCCGACGTCGTTTGATCGGTTCTTCGGAGACGCGCTTCACGGCCACCTTGCTAGGCATTCCACTCCTTAGATCGGCCGGTTTCGGGCAAGTGATTAGAGGGGCGAGAAAAGATTCTGGCGCGAATCTTGCGACTGAGCGCCGATGGGCCAAGTACTGCCGGAGTGGTACTTTTCGGGTAGCTTGGCTTTGGTAAATGCCTGAATTGTCTCGACTTCCGAGGGGAGAACGGAATACAATACAAGTAGAAATAAAAGGCAAAGGCCGCCGTCGAAACGAGTTCTGTTTCGCGGAGCGGCCGATTGAAAGTCCCAACCGGCCGGATGCAGGCGGGGATCACCCCGCGCACCGCTACCAGGTGTTTATCAACCCTCTCCCGTTTTGATCCGTTGCGTGGGCCAATGCCGGCTCACGCCGCGGCTCAATGAAGACTATGTCTCAGGAGAGTTCCAAATGCATCTGAAACGCCTTTCCAAGGCCTGGCTGGCCGGTGTGCTGCTGCTTGCCACGCCCGTTATTGCCGGCACAATCCTGCCCGGTCATGGTTCCGGTTCGCCCGGCCGCACGGACTGGAATGTCCCAGCGCCATCGCAGACAACGATCGACACCGGCGGTGTTTCGGCTAGCTGGGGTGTGGGCCAGCCCACATCTTTTATAGGCGGGCCGTCCAGCGATGGCGAGAGGCTATTGTTTGCAGCCGATTACGGAGGCTTCTTCAGCTCGACCATTTTCCCGGGGTGGGGCTTCACCGACCCGCAAAACCAAGATCCTCCTGCGCCGGGCACAGGAGGCAACTACTTCCTTCCGACGGGCGCTCCTCTCGATCTGGGACAGCCGGCGGATGCGGAGGAGTCGGCTCCCGAGCCTGCGACCCTGTGGATGATGGCGGCAGGTCTGATCGTGGCCGGGTTGTTTGGGCGGAAACTGGCGCGTCAACCGGTCGCCAGTCGTGAGCAAAGCAGCACTCGTTAGGCGATCTCCTACCCGCTCCTGCCTCCTGGTTGAGTAGGTCAACAAATGGGAGCTGCGGTCTTTTCGAGGAAGCACTTCCATCGGGCGCTCGCAGCCTTGTGTGCGGCTCATTTCCACTTGCACCGAACCCGGCTTCCCGGCTCCTCAAATCCTTGCTTTTGCTGCCGGGCGGCTCGTGCTTCAAGAAGGGGCGAGGGTCAAGCATGACCCTCGTACAAGCTTTAGAATCAGCGGAGTACAGTCGGTAAAAGGTCAAGCTTGACCTTCCTCCCTGCGCTCGCCTGGCTCAATCCGCGGCTGCAAGACACGCGCGTTCGCGCCCCCCCCTGCGGCAGGCTTGGCGGCGGCGCTGCGATTCTGCTCCTTGAGACGACATTCCCAGATCACCTGCTACAGGTGCGGAGTGCCGCTGGCTGATTCTTCCGTGAGTACCAAAATGGAAACTGCGGGTCAACGCCTAGTTCCCATTCGGTACGCTTGATTTCCAGAGTGGTTCAAACCCGGTACCGGGCATTACCCGGGTCTTTCATTTCAATGGTTTAAAACAACTTTCAAAGTGGCGACCGAATTGCCGATGAGGCTGGCATGAGCAGCGTTTCGATGAACACCCTCTCCAATAGCTACCTGCAGTCCATTCTCAGTCGCCTGCAGAACGCCGGCTTGACAGCCAACGAAACCAGCAACAGTACGGGCAGCGTAGTCGCGTCGACGTCCACGCAGCAAACTGACAGTACCCAGCTTTCGCCCCTGGCCCAGATTCTGGAGACGCTCCAGCAACTCCAACAATCGAATCCCACCGAGTACAAGCAGGTTACCGCGCAAATCGCGACGAACCTGACAAGCGCCGCCACGACTGCCCAGGCGGACGGTAATACGACGGCCGCAACCCAGCTCAACCAGCTCGCCACCGACTTTACGAACGCCTCGCAGAGCGGCCAACTGCCCAATATCCAGGATCTGGCGCAGGCGGTTGGCGGGCATCACCACCACCATCATCATGCGCAAGCCGCGGCGTCCGATTCCGACACCAGTTCCAGCGCTACTTCGAGCACCACTGACAGCAGTACGACTGCCAGCCAGCTCACGAGTGAACTCCTGTCGGCGATGCAGGCCAACGGAGCCCAGAGCGGATCCCTCAATCCTGTGAATATTATTCTCGACACGCTGTCGCAGGCCGGCGTGACCGCGCAGTCCCAGACCACTGCGACCGGCTCTAATGGCTGATTGAATCCTGGCTCTGACGCGCCGGCAAACGATAACTGAAGGCCAGAATCGCGCGAGCACCTGGTCGGCTTGCACCGCCGAAGTGGACGGCTGCGCTGTCAGCTGGAGCTGGATGCATGCGGTTTTCAGCAAGCGCCGCGCGGGGAGTCAACGGCAAGACACCGCGTTTGACGCGGGGGAAACACCGCTTGTCGCGCGTCTTTGCGTATCCATGTAACCATGGTTTTCTAAAGGACTTAGAAAAATCACTTCGTACACGTTTGGACACGCCACCATGCATCTATTGTGTTATGAATAACTTAGCCGCATTTTGTCGCGAACTTCTGTATACGCATCGCCTATTCATCGTTTTCTAAAGGACTTAGCGGCTCTAACCCACTCATTTTGGTGTGAAAGCCGTGCTCACCATGTATCCATGTTTTTCTAAAGGACTTATTGAAGATCCACCGCGTTGGGAAGCAACGTGAAATCGCAGTGTTTTTGCGAAGTTCGTGTGTTTCGGCGGCCGGTGCGGCCAGCGGTCAGTTTTGGAAGCCGGGCAGGTCGACGCGGCTGGCGATGTGATCCTTGATCCAATGGGAATCCCACCACTCTTTGGGGTCGATCTGGACGCCGTCGAGCTGCATGCTGAAGTGGATGTGGTCGCCGCCGGCCATGCCGGTTTGGCCGCTCTTGCCCAGGATCTGGCCTTGTTTGACAAGGTCGCCTTCGTGGACCGCGATTTCGCTGAGGTGGCCGTAGATGGACTGCAGACCGTAGCCGTGGTCGAGCACGATGCAGTTGCCATAGATGCCGAGCGGGGCGGCATAGACGACCCGGCCGTCATTTGAGGCTTCGACGCCGACGTGCTGGGTGACGGAGAGGTCGTAGCCGAGGTGGACCTGCTGGTCGATCTTTTTGCCCTGGTAGATATAGTTACGAACGTCGGCAAAGTTGGACTCGACCTGGGAGTTGTGCTGCTGGCGGAAGGCTCGGGACCAGAGGAAGTGGGCTTCGGAGTTGAGCCGCAGATCGGATAGTGCCTGATTGTTGGCGCGGCGCATCTCGCCGTTGAGCTTCAGAAAACGCGTCACGGAATCGCCGGAGCCGTTAGGGTCGAGTTCGTCGATCACTTTCTGGATGAAGCGATCGTCGATGGCCATGTCGCGGGTGCGGTATTTGGGCTGTTCCTTTTGGGGGAAGCGGATGACCATTCCGCCCGTGACTTCGTTGCCCGCGGGGTTGGTGGCGTAGACCAGAGGAACCGTCTGCGGCGGCATGTTCCAGGCGAAAGCGTAGAGCGAGAAGAAGCCGGGCTTTCCGCCGGGCATGGGCCAGGCGCGGAATCTCTGATCGCCGACGCGGACTCCGGCCTCGGTCCAATAGCCGGAGACGGTGAAGGTGACCAGGTCGGCCATGCCGAGGTAGAGGTAGTGCTGTTCGGAGTCGACGCTGAGGACGGGGGGACGGGTTACGACCGTCACTGAGCGGGTGACGGTGGCGGTGCTCGCACGGAGGTCGTTGGAGGTGGCTTCGATGGTCAGGCGCGCGGGGCCGTCCTTCAGGCTGGGGGTGGCTTTCACGCCCGCCGTGAAGTGCACGATCGAGTCGGAGACGTGGCGCTGCCAGAGGAAGCGACGGGCGGGCTGGTTGATTTCGAAGACGGTGGAACGGACGCCGTTCTGCTCGACGTAGGCGGTGAGGCGGCGGGTTCCGTGCGGGGCGCGCACGCGGACAGAGATAGTGGTGGCGGCGCCGAGGGCGGTGACGGAGGAGGGCAGATCCAAGGCGGGGGTGGTCGAGAAGGCTAGCAGCAGCGCGAGGACCGCGCCGAGAACGACAAGAACGGCAATAATTGTTCGCATCCCTACTGCTCAGGATAGCGCGGCGGGGGTGGAAGCATGGCAAATGAGGTAGCGCGGGGACACACCCGCGGCGTTCGCGGCGGCCGCCTTGGTGGCGCCCTCGGCAGAAGGCTTGGTGGTCATGCCCGGCGATGAGTGGGCCGCGGTGTTTCCCGCGCGCGAGGCGGTTGCGGTGCAAGGAGGCTGGACGGCGCAAAGAAGGGCAAAGGTTGGATCGAGGGAGTTGTGCACGCCTCGGACAGAAACGTCGGGCCCGGGTTTTTGGCAGGGTGATCGACGGCTCTGCCCAAGTGGAGTAAAGCCACGCCCCCTCCCCGGACCAGAGGCTGGTCCGGGGAGGGGGTGGCTACGGGAGGGTCGAGATCGACTTAAGGAGCAGTAGGACTGACCATGGTGGGGTCGGAGGCGGTGCTGGCAGGCGAGCCGCCGCCGCCCACGTTGGCGCCGTTGGTGGACGATAGGGGCGCAGCGAGGGAGACATAAACGCCCACGCTGATGGGCGGGTAAGAGGCGCCTGGAGCGAGCGAGTCGGTGCGCGAGCAGGTCGCGCCGCTGCAACTCCAGCCGGCGCCCGAGATCGAGACCAGAGTCATGCCGGCCGGTACATATTCGGTGACGAACACCGTGCCGCTGGTTGGGCCGGCCGATGCGGCGTCGGTGATCTTGAGGGTGAAGTAGGCGACGGGTTCACCGCGATAGAAGTTGCCGGTGTGGGTGGAGGTGATCGACAAGCTGGAGGGCAAGACGCCGAAGTTGGCGGTCACGGACTGGGGTGCGCTCATGGTCACTTTGCAGGCGGCGGCGCCGGTGCAGGCGCCGGACCAGCCGGAGAACTTGTATCCGGGCTTGGCGGTGGCGGTGACAGAGACCAGCGTGCCAGGGTTATACCAACCGGTAGCGGGCAGGATGGCGCCGGCGGCGGCGTTGTTGACGGCGGCGGTCAACAGATACTGGGTACTGAAGGTGGCCTTGTAGGTAGTCGCCGCAGCGGGCGTAACGGCGTGCGAGGCGGCGCCGCCATCGCTCCAACTGACGAACACGTAATGCGTGCCCGCCGGGCCCGACTGCGGCGTCGGGGCGGCGATGGTGTGGCTGCTGCCGGCGGCCCAATCGAGGATCACGTTGACGGGGACCGGGGTTCCGTCCGCAGTGATGATTGTCCCGGGCTGCGATGTGGTGAGCGTGATGGCGACGGTTCCGGACGCGCCGGTGCTCACAGCCAGGCTGTGACTGGTGCCGGCGGAGATGGCCGTCACATTGGTCAGACTGGCGGAGACGGCGTCCTGGCCGTCGGTATTGTCGCCCCAGGCGGAGATGGTTCCGGTCTTCTTCAAAGCGAGGCTGTGATCGCCGCCGGCGGCAATCGCCGCGACGACGCCGACCAAGCTCGAGGGCACGGTGATCTGGCCATAGGTGTTGTCACCCCAGGCCGCTACGGTGCCGGTGGCGCTTAATGCCAGACTATGGTTCGCACCGGCGGCCACGGCGACGATGCCGGACAAACCGGCGGGCACATTGGTTTGGCCGAACGCATTGGAGCCCCAAGCCACGACCGCTCCGCTGCTGGTCACGGCCACGCTGTGAGTGGCACCGGCGGCGATGCCCACGACACTTGCCAGCGATGCGGGCACATCGGTTTCGCCATCCAGATCGTAGCCCCAGCCGATGACAGTTCCATCGCTCATCAGAGCCAGGCTGTGATAGGCGCCGGCGGCAATTGCCACGGCACAGGGTTGAGTCGAACAGGCGGGACTGGTCAGGGCCGCGGGCACGATGGTCTGCCCATAGGTGTCATCGCCCCAGGCCACGACCGTTCCTGCCGTCGTCAGGGCGAGGCTGTGATAGGCTCCGGCGGCAATCGCCATGACGCCCGTCAAACCGGTGGGCACGGTGGACTGGCCGCGGGAGTTGTCGCCCCAGGCCACGACGGTGCCGTCGGCCTTCAGCGCGAGCGAATGGGCCGTGCCGCCGGCGACGGATACGACATTGGTCAGACCCGCGGGCACGGTGGATTGTCCGTTGGTGTTCAAGCCCCAGGCCAGGGGATAGCCGGTGGCGGCGATGGCAGTGACGTTACTCGCGGTCGCCACGTTCGAGACGCCCGCATAAGAGAGGTTCGCCACGTTGGTCACGCTGGCGGCGGCGCCCGACGCCACCTTGACGACAAGCACGATGGCCGTATAGCTCTGGCCGTTGGGGAGCGTGTCGGAGCGAGAGCAGGAGTTGGCTGTGCAGTTCCAGCCTTCGCCGGACATCGAGACCAGGGTCAAACCGGCGGGCAGGGTGTCGGTCACCGTAATCGTTCCGTTGGTGGGACCAGCGGTGATTGCAGTGGAAACCCGCAGCAGATAGACGGCGTTGGTCTGACCCTGCAGGAAATGACCGCTATGTGACGAAGAGAGGGAGAGGATGGGAGCCGGCAGGCTAGCGGTCAGGGCGAAGTTGGCGGTGACCGAAGCCGGCGCATTCATGGTCACATTACAGGTCGTGCTTTGGGTGGTGCAAGCGCCGCCCGACCAGCCTGTGAAGGAGTAGCCCGCAGACGGGGTTGCGGTCACGCTTGCGACCGAGCCGGCGCCGTACCAATGGGCTCCGTCGGCGGGAGTAATGGATCCCCATGCGTCGTTGATCGAGGCGGTGGACAACTGATATTGGGTCGTGAAATAGGCGGTATAAGTGGTGGGCGCAACGGGGCTGACGGTGTGCGACTCGGCGCCGCCGTCACTCCAGGAACTGAAGACATACTGGACGCCCGTGCCGGCCGGCAGCGGAGCGACGCTCAGGGTGTGGGCAGCGCCGGGCACAAACTCCCATACTCCACCCACGTAGGCAGATGTGCCGGGGGCCCAGTTGAACAGCACGCCACTGCCGCTGACCGCAATTGAGTCCACGAGGAGGTCCGGGGAGCCCAGGCTCGAGACGGCGGCGCTGGCTTTGACGACGATCGGCATTGTGACGTAGGCGGTGGAGGTTAAGGCCAGGCTGTGATATCCGCCCGCGGCCAGGCTGGTGATATCGGTCAAACCGCCGGGCGTCGCCAACTGGCCGTAGCCGGCGTAACCCCAGGGCACGACAGTTCCGTCGGCCAGCAGTGCCAGGCTGTGGTCCCAGCCGGCGGCGATGGCGACGGCATCGATCACGGTTGCGGGCACGTCGATCTGGCCGCTAGTATCCACGCCCCAGGCCGCGACGGCGCCGTCGCTCTGGAGAGCGAGCGTGTGATAAGCGCCGGCGACGATGGCGGTGACATTTTTCAATCCGGGCGTGGGCGTGCTCTCGCCGTCCACGTTATAGCCCCAGGCGACGACGGTGCCGTCGTTCTTCAGCGCCACGCTATGCCACCAGCCGGCGGTAATGGCCTTGACGTTCTTCAAGCCGGCCGGCACAGTGCACTGGCCGTGGGAGTTGTCGCCCCAGGCCACGACCGTGCCGTCGCCCTTCAAGGCGAGGCTAAAGGCGTGGCCGGTGGCGATGGCCACGACGCCGGCCAGACCGGTGGGCACGGTTCGTTCACCGGCGGAGTTGTCGCCCCAGGCGACGACGGTACCGTTGCTCTCGAGGGCGAGGCTGTGCATGTCTCCCGCGGCGATCGAAAGTACTGTCGTCAAACCCGCGGGCAGGGTGGTCTGGCCGTAAGTATTGTCGCCCCAGGCCAGGACCGTGCCGTTGCCGAGCAGGGCCAGGGTATCTGATCCGCCGCCGGACAGGGCCACGACGTTGGTCAAGCCCGTCGGCACCAGGGACTCGCCGGATTGATCTCCACCCCAGGCCACCGGATAGCCGGACGATACGACGTTCGCGGTATCGGTGGCGCCGTGCGTGTTCGGATCGCCGCCGAAGTAGACCGTGGCGCCATAGGTAATCGTAGAAGGGGCGTTCGAATACACCGTGCCTTGCGCGAGGATGGCGGGATAGGACTGGCCCGCCGCGAGAACGTCGCTGCGGACGCAGGTGACGTTGGAACAGCTCCAGCCGGGGCCGCCCAGCGAGGTGATTTGCATTCCGGTCACCACATGGTCGGTTACCTGCACGGCGCTGGTGGTCGGGCCGGTGCCGACGTTGCTCACCCGGATCACGAAGAAGGCATTCGTCTGACCGAGCAGGAAGGTGCCGCTATGACTAACGGAGATGGAGAGGGTCGGGAGCGATTGGCCCACCGCGCCAACCGCGATAGCAAGCGAAAAAGCCAATTTCGTAAGCAGACGCACTGGTACACCCCTAATGAGAGTTTGTTCGCAAACTGCGCAGGCTCAGTATTTCTGAGTTTGTCCAGAAATAGGTCATTCAGGCTCTAAGATCGTCTCTCACAAAGTGCCAAAGAAACCCAAAATAGTCCCGGCGCCGGCGGCGGGTCCAGGGGCCGGGACAGGGCGGGGAAGCCGCCTTCAGCAGCGTCTTATGGAGGAACGCAGGAAAGGAGAGAAGTGGATCTGTGAGGGTCTATGGGGCCGCGGTTTGCCGGGTGCATTACCGCCGGTGCCGTGCTTGGAGATTCGGTCAACTGACAGAGTTCATCCAGCGGGGCGGCTGGAGTTTCAGGCGCGGCCATAACTCTCACCGGCTCTGAACGGCTGTCGACGCTGGGGGCGCTTTGCGCGGCGCCGGGCGAGACAGAGGAAAACAGGCTCCGCAGGCTATCGAGCGCCGACGACCAGAATGGCGGCTGGGTGAGGACGGCGTTTTTCGAGGCGCCTAGCGAGCGGGCCACCAGCGGTTCGCATTGGCGCCGCAGGGACGAGGCGCGCTCGATGAAGTTTCCGGAGCTATAGGCTTCCTCGATTTCACTGGAGTAGTCCGAGAGCGTCCAGCAGGCGGAATGGCCCAGCGCCTTTTCGATGGCCGAGCGGGTGACGAAATTCGGGCCGGTGACGCGGTTGATGATCATCCGGACCTGATTCTCGGTGAATCCGAGACTCGACAACCTTTTCAGAACGCGGCTGGTTTCGTACATTTCGACCATGCCGCAGGTTGTGACCACGTAGATCTCGCTGAGCTCCTCGAGCAGCCGGAGGCTGACGGGGCAGGCGCGGCCGAGATCCACGACGATATGGGGATACAGCGACCGGGCGAAGCGCAGCACGTGCCGGACGCGCTCGCCGCTGATCTGGTCGAAGGAGCCGACAGCGCCGGGGGCTTGCAGCAACTCGAGGCCATCGTAGGCCGTCTTGCAGACGATGCGGGCCCAGAAGTCGGTGTCGAGCCGGTGCAGGTTGGTGGCGGCATCGGCGACGGAGTATTGCGCGTCGGCTTTCAACAGCAGTGCCGCCGAGCGGCCACTCATGTCGAGGTCCAGCAGCAGCACTTTGGCGTGGGTCTGACGCGCCAGTTCGACACTGAAATGCGTGGCCAGCGTGGTCGCGCCGACGCCGCCTTTCACGGCCAGGAAGCCGACGATTTTGGCCTCGACGGCTTCGGCCTGCGCGGCACCCGCCAGGCGGCGGTTGCGCGCGACCGAATACTGCAGCACGCGCATGAACGCCTGGCAGCTCGGCTTGCCCTTGATCAGGTAGTCCTGCGCGCCGCGTTCGACCGCCGTCAGGGCTTGCATCTCATTCGCCGTGCCAGTGTAAATGACGATCGGCAGGCCGTGGGCATGGCGCTGGATGGTCTCGAAGGTGGCCAGGCCCTGGGCGTCGGTCAACGCGAGTTCCACCAGCACGATGTCAAAACTCTGGTGCGCCAGCGCGTTCAATGCTGCGACGAGATTCTCCGCGACCTGAATATTGAACCTGGGCCCGTTGGCGGATTCGAGCATTTCGCGGACGTTGCGGGCATCCTCGGCGTTGTCCACGATCAATAATCTGAGTTCTTCGTCGGGCATGGTTTGGCCTCCAATGGTCTTATCGTCAGCCAAGGAAATCTCGCGACCGGATTCCACGCAATGGGCGATTCAGCCCCGGCGGCCGGCCAGCGCGGGGCTGGAACCGCTATCGTCCCGCGATGGCGCGCATGAGTGTTGAGTTCAGATTGAAAAACCGCCCGGACCAGACTCAGGCGCCCCGTTAGTAGCCGGGAGGATTCAATTGAATGGGGAACGGGCTTTGTTCGTTGGCCGCCAGCGGCGCGCGCGAGGCGTGCGGGATTTCCAGCGCGATCTTCTCACGGCTGACGCCACTGCGGGCGCCGTTCCTGCCACCGCGCGAGCGAGGAGATAACGCGCGACGGAGGCTATCGAGCGAAGAAGACCAGAATGACGGTTGGGTGACCGGGTCGTCTTTTGGCGTGCCTAGTGACCGGGCCACCAACTGTTCGCATTGGCGCCGCAGGGACCTTGCCTGGTCGATGAAGTTGCCGGAGCCATAGGCCGCCTCGAGCTCGCTGGAATAGTCCGGGAGCGTCCAGCAGGCAGAATGCCCAAGCGCCTTTTCGATGGCCGGTTTGGTGACGAAACTCGGGCCAGCGACGCGGTTGATGATCAGCCGGAGCTGATTCTCGTTCAGTTTCAGGCTCTCCAGTTTGTTCAGAACGCGGCTGGTTTCATACACCTCGAGCATGCCGCTGGTCGTGACCACGTAGACCTCGCTGAGCTCCTCGAGCAGCCGCAGGCTGACGGGGCAGGCGCGGCCGAGGTCCACGACGATATAGCGATACAGTGTGCGGGCGAAGCGCAGGACGTGGCGGACGCGCTCGCCGCTGAGCTGATCGAAGGAGCCGACGGCGCCGGGGGCCTGCAACAGGTCGAAGCCGAAGCCGGTCACGAAAACGATGCGGCTCCAGAAGTCGGCGTCGAGCCGGTGCAGGTTCGTGGCGGCATCGGCGACGGTGTAGCGCGCGTCGGCTTTCAACAGACAGGCGGCCGAGCGGCCGCTCATGTCGAGGTCCATCAGCAGCACCCGGGCGTGCGTCTGACGCGCCAGTTCGACGCTGAAATGTGTGGCCAGCGTGGTCGCGCCCACGCCGCCTTTCACGGCCAGGAAGCCGATCACGCGGGCCTCGACGTTTTCCCCCTTCACGGTGTCCGCCGCGCGACGGTGGCGCGCCACCGAATGTTGCAGCACGCGCGCCAGCGCCTGGCCGCTCGTGCGGCCCTTGACGAGGTAGTCCTGCGCGCCGCGCTCGACTGCGGCGATGTCCTGTGATTCGTTGGGCGTGGCGGTGTAGATGACGATCGGCAGGCCATGGGCGTGGCGCTGGATGGTCTCGAAGGTGGCCAGGCCCTGGGCATCTACCAGCGCCAGTTCCACTAGTACTACGTCAATACTCTGGTGTGCCAGCGCGTTCAAAGCTGAAACGAGATTCTCGGCGATCTGGATGTGGAATCTGGGCCCGACTGCTGATTCGAGCATTTCGCGGACATTGCGGGCCTCTTCGGCGTTGTCAACGATCAACAGTCTGAGTTCCGAATCGGACATGGTGCTGCCCCTCCGATTGGCTTATCGTCAACAGGCGCAAGTTTAGCGAACAGATTGCACAAAATGAGTGACTTGCTTGTGGCCACGGCTGGAAGCGAGGGCCAGAACCGCCTGCCACCCGGCGGTTTTGCCCGCAAGCCCTTGATTCGAGGTTGCGAGGCCGCAAGGGGTAGCGCCGGGTCCTGTTAAAGGGCAAATGGATTCAATTGGTTGGGATCCGGCCTGCTTTGTGGGGTGCCAAGGCCGCCGGAGCCCGCCGCGAGCTCTGCGTGCCGCCACGTCGTCCCACATTTCAGACATTGCTGGCAGCCGTGCAGCGCGCAGAATCCAGTGCTGCCGTGAGCCTTGACTGACGCTCACGGACGCCCGTTCCCGCCCTGGTCCGAACTGAGCACCACCGTTGTGGGGTTGTGAGAGGCGGCAGCAAATCAGCACGCAGTGAGAGTACCAGGGGGGCCAGTTGACGCAGCCGGTATTGTGGATAGGGTACCGGGCCGGCGCGGGGTCCCAATCAGGCGGAATCCGCGGGATCCTCGTTGAACACGCGCAGATTGCGCGGTGTGAGATCCACCAGATCGCCGATTTTCAGGTCGAGCTGACGATAACGGTCGCGCGGGATTTCGGCTTCGAGCGCCTGACCGGTGTCCTCACGCTGCAACTCCAGGCGCACCACGGGACCGATCCAGCCGATGTGCAGAACCTTCGCGGCCACCGCGGCGGGGCCGGCGGTCGCATGCGGGGCGACCTCGAGTTCGTGGGGCCGGACATAGCCGGCCGGGTCGACGCGGCCGTGGAACAGATTGACGTCGCCGAGAAACTGGTAGACGAAAGGGGTCGCCGGAGTGTCGTAGACTTCGCTGGGGGTGCCGATCTGCTCGATGCGGCCCTGGTTCATGATGACCACGCGGTCCGATACTTCGAGCGCTTCCTCCTGATCGTGCGTCACAAAGACGCTGGCGACGTGCAGTTCGTCGTGCAGCCGGCGCAGCCAGCGGCGGAGTTCCTTGCGCACCTTGGCATCGAGCGAGCCGAAGGGCTCGTCGAGCAGGAGCACGCGCGGCTCGACCGCTAGGGCGCGGGCCAGGGCGACGCGCTGGCGCTGGCCGCCGGAGAGCTGATTGGGGTAGCGGTCGCCGAGCCAGTCCAACTGAATCAGCTCGAGCAGTTTGCGCACGCGCTCACGGATCTCGGCCTCGGGAGGACGCGTTGCGGCGGGACGGACCCGCAAGCCGAAGGCGATGTTCTCGAACACCGTGAGGTGGCGGAACAAGGCGTAATGCTGGAACACAAAGCCGACGTGGCGATCGCGGGCCGAGGTGCCGGTGGCGTCTTCGTCATACAGGCGAACGGTTCCGCTGTCGGGCTGATCCAGGCCGGCGATGATCCGCAGCAGGGAAGTCTTACCGGAGCCGGAAGGTCCCAACAAGGCGACCAGCTCCCCGCTTTCGATGCGGAAGCTGACGTCGTTGAGAGCTTCGAAGGCGCCGAAGTGTTTGCTGATGTGGTCGACTTCGATGCTCATCGGGACTCCTCAGAGGTCTTCCATTCGAGGAACTTTTTGATCGCCAGGGTGATCACCGCGACCACGCTCAACAGGGAAGCGACGGCGAACGCGCCGGCGTAGTTGTACTCGTTATAGAGGATCTCGACGTGCAATGGAAGCGTGTTGGTCTGGCCGCGAATGTGACCGGAAACGACCGACACGGCGCCGAATTCGCCGAGTGCGCGGGCGGTGCACAGGACCACGCCGAACAGCAGACCCCAGCGGATGTTGGGCAGAGTGATGCGGAAGAAAACGCGCCAGCCGCCGGCGCCGAGCACCAGCGCGGCCTCCTCCTCGTCCGAGCCCTGCGATTGCATCAGCGGAATCAATTCGCGCGCCACGAAGGGGAAGGTGACGAAGGTAGTGGCGAGGACGATGCCGGGCACGGCGAAAATGACGCGCAGATCGTGATCGGCGAGCCAGGGTCCAAACCAGCCTTGCGTGCCGAAGACGAGCACGTAGATCAATCCGGCGATAACCGGGGAAACGGCGAGCGGCAAGTCGATGAGCGCGAGCAAGACATTCCTGCCGCGAAATTCAAATTTCGTGACCGCCCAGGCCGCGGCCAGTCCGAACAGCGTATTGAGGGGCACGACGATAGCGGCCGTGAGCAGGGAAAGCCGGATTGCGGAGAGCGTATCTGGCTGGCGGATGGCGGCGAAGTAAACGGCCGCGCCTTTCTGGAAGGCTTGTACGAAAACAGCTACGAGCGGCAGCACGATTAGAACTCCGAGCGCGGCGAGTGCCAGAGTGGTTAAGCCGTAGCGTACGAAGAGCGGGTCGCGGCGTGGCGCGGCGCGCGGAGGACGAAGCGGCAGGGCGACTGAAGCGCCGGCCATGGCTTAGCGCGCCTCCAGGAAGCGGCGCGTGCGGCGCTCGAGAAGATTGATGGCCAGCAGCAGCAGGAAGGACGTCAGGAGCATGACGGCGGCGATGGCCGTCGCGCCGGAGTAGTCGTATTGTTCAAGCTTGTTGACGATCAGGAGCGGGACGATCTCGGTGCGCATGGGCAGGTTGCC
>Ga0187875_10001378_pt1 | contig 18840 bp, 10 predicted proteins | sample June2016WEW_17_1_2_FD_132978 | JGI IMG/M metagenome (GOLD analysis project Ga0187875, IMG submission 132978) | Peatland microbial communities from SPRUCE experiment site at the Marcell Experimental Forest, Minnesota, USA - June2016WEW_17_10 | ecosystem: Environmental > Terrestrial > Soil >... | reverse complement strand
TCCGCTACGACCGGAACGACTTCTAACCTTTCTCTCACGGTCAGGTCAATGGTATAGAAAGGGCCGAACCATGATGAGTCCGTGGCCATCCCGCTCGCAACCGGTCGACCTGGGCAATGCCGAGGCGCATCTGTGGGTCGTCGCGCTCGACCTTGTGCCGGAGCGATTGCCGGACTTTCGGTCGATTCTGTCGCCCGACGAACGGGCCCGCGCCGGCCAATTCCTGAGCAGCGTGGATGCCCGTCGGTACATGGCCGCTCGGGCGTCGTTGCGGAGCTTGCTGGGGGCCTATGTGGAAACCGAACCGGGCCAACTCCGCTTCACCTACGACCGCTTCGGCAAACCCGGCCTCGGTGACGGAGCACCGGCCGCTTCCGTGCGCTTCAGCGTCTCCCATTCTGCAGACCTCGGGCTTTTCGGCTTCGTGAGGGAGCACAGGATCGGAGTCGATGTGGAGCGGGTCCGCGAGGATATTGACGTTGAGAACCTGGCGAAGGGCCATTTTTCCCCGAACGAATTTCAGAAGCTTCGCGCGCTGTCTTCCGACCGGCAGTTGGAAGCATTTTTTTGTTGTTGGACCCGCAAGGAAGCGTACCTGAAAGGACGGGGCGAAGGTGTGTCGTACGGGTTGGATCGCGTGGAAGTCAGTTTGTCTCCCGGAGAACCGGCCGCCGTCGTGCGCGCGTTTGACGACCCCGATGTTTCCCGGCATTGGATCCTCGAACATCTGGCGCCGGCACCGGGTTATCTGGGGGCGGCCGCGGTGGAAACCGACAACGTCAGGTTCCAATGTTTCCAGTGGGAGATTGGTTAGGCGTTGTGCGCGCGGTCGATACAGGACTTCAATCTCTCGGCCAAGACCTCGATGTAGCGCGTGTCAAACATGGAAATGTTGTCCCCTTCGACGTCGTACACCTCGATTCCGCCTTTGATCAGTGGGGTCCAGCCGGACTTCGGGTCGATGCTGTAGAGCGACGACGCTTCTTCCGTGAGGAACAGGATGCCCCGGCCCGGGTAGGAACCGGGAGCGTAAGCCTTGGCCGCGGCAATGTTGATATCAGGGATGTCCAACAATCGGTGTGTCCATTTCTCGGCGCGACCGAGCGAGGATTTGGCGGAAATCTTCCAAATGGTTTCCTTGATGGTACCGAGAGCGAGCCGTCCGAGCCCCGCCGTCTTCGTGCCGAGAGCCTCCAGCTTGTCACGGATGCCGAGTTCGCCGAGCTTCCGCAGCTCGTGGGCAATTCTCTTCGTGAGATACGTTTGCTGTAACGGCCAACCGCCCAGGGAGCCCGGTGCGGGGGTATTGAACAAAGCGAGCAGTGCCACGGTTTCGCCCTGTGCGGTCAACGACCGGGCCATGTCGTACGCGACCAGCCCGCCAAAGCAGTAGCCGCCGAGATAATACGGCCCGTGTGGCCGCACGGCGCGAATCTCCTGGAGATAATGGGCGGCCATCTCCTCAACCGTGTAATGCGTGGTCTTCTCGCTGAGACCCTGGGACCTCAACCCGAAGAGCGGCTGGTCTGTTCCGAGGCAACGGGACAGGTTCCAGCAGTAGAAGATTTCGCCCGCGTGGCCGTGGACACAAAACAGCGGAGGCTGCGTTCCTTTGGGCTGGACCGCGACCAGGCAGGAACTTGGTGAATACGTTGACGGGGCGGAAAGAATTTCCGCCAGTTGCTCAATCGTGGGTGACTCCACGAGCGTGGCCAATGGCAATTTCAACTTGAAGACTTTTTCGATTTGCGCGAACAACCGCGCCGCAAGAAGTGAATCTCCGCCCAGTTCGAAAAAACTCTGATCCGGGCGAATTGGATGCAACCCGAACGCCGCTTCCCAAAGTTCAATCAATCGCGATTCGACGCTTGCCTTGTCCTTCGATGTCGCACCGTTGATCGAGGTCGTGGGGGCGACCTGTGCCTGGTCTGGTTTGGGAGCCGACGCGGCGGAAATCGGCATCGTGCTGACGAGCGCCCCGTGGTCTTTCGCCATGGCCGCCAAAATCGACCGGTAGTCGTCGAGGATGCGCTTCATCGTCGCTGCGTCAAACAAGTCGGTGCTGTACTCGAGGGTAACTTCGAGCGCGGGCTCGCTCTTGAGCCAGACGATCAGGTCGTGTTTCGCGGTCCCCGTGTGCAACGGCAGCCAGGTCACATCCAATCCCGAGAGTTTCCAGGCTTCCTTCGGCGCGTTCTGCAGGATGAACATCGTTTGAAATGGCGGGTGACGGGTTGGGCCGGACCCGTTGGCGGTTCGGTCGGGCAACATGCCGAACGGCAGTTCCTGGTGCGAATAGGAGGTCAGGGCGACCTCGCGCACGCGCTTGAGCAACTCACGAAAGGTGGGATTTCCCGACAAACTCGTGCGGAGAACCATGTCGTTGCCGAACCGGCCGATCAATCCCTCGACTTCGACCAACGGACGGTTCGCCGCGCACGAGGCGATGCCGATCTCTTGATCGTTCGAATAACGGTGCAGCAGGCACTGGAATCCGGCCAGCAACACCATGAACAGGCTGACCCGTTCCTGCCGGCTCATTGCTTTCAGCGAACTTGCCAGGTCGGCCGGCAGGGTGGCGCTTTCCCTCGCGCCACAGTGGGTGGACAACGCCGGACGCGCGTGGTCGGTTGGCAGATGTTGGAAGCCCGTCGGGCTGTCGACTTGCTGTTTCCAGTACGCCAACTCCGATTCCAATGCGGCGCCCTGGAACCGTTCCTCCTGCCACCGCACAAAATCGCCATACTGATAGGCTGGGCCCGGTTCGGCTTGTGGTGTTCCATTCGCGAACGCTTGATACGATCCGGACAATTCGCGGATCAAAATTCCAGTGGACCAGTCGTCGTACACGAGGTGATGGGTCGTCAGTTGCAGGACGTGATCGTCCGCTGCCAGGCGAACGAGCCGGCCACGAAGCACCGGGCCGCGCGCCAGATCGAAAGGACGGTTGGCCTCTTCGAGGGCGAGTTCCTGCACGCGCGCATCGCGTGCGGACTCCGGCAAACCGCTCAATTCCGTGACCGGCAGGGACACCTCCGGGGCGGACACCACAATCTGAACCAGTTCGCCGTCGAGGATGCGGAAGACGGAGCGCAACACTTCGTGACGCTGCACGATTTCCTGGAGCCCGCTCCGCAACGCGCTTTCGTTGAGCGGACCGCGTATGCGAAGGAGGAGCGGATAGTTGTAGACGTAGCTGTCCGAATGCAGCGGGTCCTGAAGCCAGGTCTTCTGTTGGGAAAACCACGCCGGCACGACAAAAGCATCTTCAGCCCGCAATTCCGGGTTCTCTTTTTGGACCTGGCCCAGCAAGTCTTTCGACTTGTGTGAAGATTTGGGGCCGGCGGCGGACGGCTGAGACCCCGTGGGGTTGGTCGGCACGGCCCGTTGGAGACTGCTGCCGCTCATGTGGCCCTCGCGGGTGGTAATTCGGAAAGGTGCGACTCTGGTTTCCGCGCGAGCACGTCCAACAACACCTGCCAGTCCCGGAGCATCTGTTCGACGATCGTTTCCCCGAACAGGTCCGGATTAAATTGGGCGCGACCGACGAGGCCCGCCGGTTCGTCTCTCAGCTCCAGGTACAATCCCCATCGCGAGCCGCCGCTTTCGACGTCCATGAACGTCTGACTCCAGCCCGGACCCGGGTTGGTCAATTCGGGGGCCAACGAGAGCACGACATGAAACAGCGGACAGCGATTTGGATCCGACTTCAATCCGAGTTTGGTCATCAGGTATTCCAACGGCACATCATCATTGGCGATGGCACCGGAGACGACCTCTCGTGTCCGCCGCAGCAGGTCGCGAACGGATGGATTGCCCGAAAGATTCATGCGCAACGGAACGGGATTGAGGAAATAGCCAATCAAGCTCTGCACTTCCGGCCGTTTGCGGCCTGATGGCGCCAAGGTGCCAACCACCAGATCTTCCTGACCGGAATAGCGGTTCAGCAACGCCGAATATCCGCCCAACAGGCTCATGAACAACGTGACGCCTTCGTCCCGGCTCAATGCCTTGAGCTTTTGCGTGAGGTTATTCGGGATGTTGAATGGCCGGATCACCCCACGGTACGTCGGTGTGCGTGGCGGCGGACGGTTTGGGGGCCATGCGAGAGCGGGGGGTTCCGGTATCAATTGCTTCCGCCAGTACCCCAATTGTTTCGCCGATTCCTCGCTTCGCAACCATTGCTGGTGCCAGTAGGCGTAGTCGGCGTATTGGATGGGCAATTCGGGCAGGGAGGACGGTTTGCCCGCGAGGAACGCCTCGTAGATCGCCGCCAACTCGGACGGGAAAACGATGTTGACGGTGACGCCGTCCACCACGCTCTGGTGCATGGTTAAGAACAACCGGTGCTCGTCATCCGCCACCGTGACCAACGTGGCGCGCACGAGCGGGCCATTCTTCAGATCGAAAGGCTTTCGGGCTTCCTCGGTCGCCAACCGTGACGCTTCCGCTCCTCGTTTGGAGCGGTCCAGATTCCGGAGATCGACCACAGCCAGCGGCACCGCCGCGGGTGCCGAATGAATGACCTGAACCGGCTGACCGTCGACAGTATCGTAGCTCGTTCGCCATGCCTCATGACGGCGGATGATCTCGGTGAAACTTAGTTGAAGGACGCTGGCGTCGAGCGGGCCATGGTGGTGGATGGCGATGGACTCATTATAAAACGGCGGCTCGTCGGCTGCCGATTGTGCGCGGCGCCAGACCTCTTCCTGCACCGGCGCCAGCGGGGTGGGCTGGCCCGGAGGCCGTCGCGTGATTCGGGCCGGGTCCCCAGAAGCCTTCGAGACGTCTCCATGCAAATACTTTTCCAACAGCCGCTGCCTGGCCGTGGAGAGCGACGCCGTGTTCGGAATGGATGCGGCCCTGGTCATGTTTGCCCCGGACGGCTGTTGCCGGTAAAGTTTATCCCCAACGACGTCAGGCCGCGCAGACCCGAATTGGTTCGCCACGTCAACGGCCCGGGCTCCAACGACCAATGTGGGAAAAAGCGAATCATCTCTTCAAAAGCGATCTGGCCCTCGATCCGCGCCAACGGCGCGCCAAAACAGTAGTGGGCGCCGTACCCGAAGGCGACATGCCGGTTGTCCTGGCGGGTAATATCCAATCGATCGGGATCGGGGAAACGGTCCGGATCGCGGTTCGCCGCCGCCATGATCGCCATGACTGCCTGGCGTTTGCGAATCTGTTTGCCTCCCAGCTCGGTATCTTCGGGCGTGAGCCGCGCGGTGTGCTGGCTGGGGCTCTCATACCGCAGCAGCTCTTCCGTCGCGGAGGGAATCAGGGAAAGATCTCCACGAAGCTTCTCGAGTTGGTCGGGATTGCGCAACAATGTGAGGGTCCCGCTGGCAATGAGGTTGGTCGTGGTCTCTTGTCCGCCGATCATGGTTACGATGGAATTGGCGACCACTTCCTCCTCGGTCAGGCGATCCCCTTGCACCCGGGCGTTCATCAGCGACGCGACCAATCCATCCGGCCGCAACTTGTCCCAGTGCATCGCCCGGTGAAAATAGGCGGTCATTTCCTGCGTGCTCTTCAGGATTTTCGGGACGCGGTCGGGGTTGTGCTGGAAGTTGCCGAGCATCTCGGCGAAATCCTGCGACCACGATTTCAATTGGCGACGGTCTTCGACCGGCACCCCGAGCATTTCCGCCGTCACAATGCACGGGAGCGGCTCGGCCAGATCGGCGATCAGGTCCGCGCGTCCCTTCTCCTTCACCTGGCCCAGCAAATCCCGCACAATGTCCCGAATGTGCGACCGCAGGACCTCCACCCGTTGCGGGGTAAAGGCGGCGGACGCCAGGGCGCGGATGCGCGTATGGGACGGAGGATCCAGAAACAACATCTGCTTCACCATGACCTTGGCGATGGGGTTCATCGCCGAAAGATCCATGGCGGTCAACTGCTCGGCGGTCGGTGTGCGATCGGCGGAAAAATCGCGCAGCACCCGGACCACGTCATCGTAGCGCGTGACGACCCAGGAATGCAGGTAGGGGTCCCAATGCACCGGGTCTTCGCGGCGAAGCCGATGGTACAACGGATAGGGATCGGCGAGGACCTCCGGGTCAAGCAGTTGAAACAGGCTCAGGTCCGAGTCCAGCTTCTTTACACCAGCCGAAACGTGCGGTTTGGCGGTCACGATGACTAGGCTCCGGCGTCTGTCTGCGGGGTCGAATCGAGAAGGCGTTGTACTTCGCTTTCGCTCATTGCCTGAAGTTTGGCGACAAGCAGTCGTTCGATTTCAGCGGACAATTCGGCCACCGTGGGAGACTCGAACAGCATCCGCAAGGGTACTTCGACCCCGAATGTGTCGCGCACGCGGGCCATGAGTTGCGCTCCCAGAAGCGAGTGACCCCCCAGCGCAAAAAAATTCTCTTCCACGTCCACTTTTTCGAGTCCCAAGAGACGTCCCAGGATGTCGGCCACGGCTTTCTCCATGTCGGTCCGGGGGGCGGTGAACGCGTTGTCCCGCAGGGTGTTGGCGTCATCCGGCACGGGCAGGGCCGTTCGATCCACCTTCCCATTCGGGGTCAACGGCAATTTCTCCAACCTCACGTACAGGGCCGGGATCATGTAATCCGGCAAACGGGCGCCGAGGAATTCGCGCAGCTCACCCGGTGTGGGTTGCGATTCAGGCGCGGCAACGAAATAGCCAATCAGTTGAACGTCGCCCGGCGTGATTTCACGAGCGACAACGATGCTCTGCAGCACCTGCGGGTGCGCGTTCAGAACCGCGGTGACTTCGTTGGGTTCGACGCGGTGGCCGCGCACCTTGACCTGTTCATCGGTACGACCGAGGAAGGCGATTTGCCCGTCGGGGAGAAACCTGGCCATGTCACCCGTTCTGAAAAGTCGTCCTCTTGGTTCGGTGCCAACCGGACTCGGTACAAACCGCGCCGCGGTCAACTCGGGCCGGTTCCGATAGCCCCGTGCCAGCCCTACGCCGCCAATGTAAAGCTCGCCGGGAGTACCCGATGATACCGGCTGGCCGGATTCGTCCAAAATGTAGACCTGCATCCCGTCGATAGGCCGCCCGATGGCGGGAAGACGGTCCGTCGTGCCGTTCGCGTGCACCGGAGCCGACGTGGTCACCACCGTGCATTCGGTCGGGCCATAATTGTTGATCAACTCGAACGGAAGACCGGCGGGCGGGTAATAGTGGAGCGTGTCGGCGCCAGTGAGCATCGTGCGCAACGCGGTTTTCGCCGGCCACGGCAACATCAGGAGACGTTCCGCCATCGGCGTTGGAATGAAACTTATGGTGACACTCTGCGCCACCAGCCAATCGCGCAGCGACTCCGGGTCGCTTGCCGTTTCTTCGTCGACCGTATAGAGGCTGGCACCAGCCGCCAAATACGGCCAGACTTCCCATACGGCGGCGTCGAATCCAACCTTGGCGACCTGGCTGGCGCGGTCCGCCGGCGTGACGTGGAAGGCGTGCCGATGCCAGCGCACCAAATTCAACAGGCTTTCGTGTGTAATCTCGACACCCTTCGGCTGGCCCGTCGAGCCGGAGGTGTAGATCACGTAGGCGAGGTTCTTCGGTGAAAACTCCGGCTCCGGGCGGGCGGGAGGCAACCGGGGCGGGGATTCGACGATACGCCCCGAATCATCCAGCGTGATGACTTGGTACGCACCGGTAGGGGCCTGATCCTTCGCGCAATGCGCCGTGATCAACACGGGAACCTGCGCATCATCCAGCATGAACGCCAACCGGGCTACGGGATAGGACGGATCCAACGGCAAGTAGGCTCCGCCGGCTTTAAGAATCGCGAGCGCCGCAACAACCATGGCCGGCGAACGGGGGATGCACAGTCCAACCACGACGTCCGGGCCGACGCCCAGACCGCGGAGTTGGGCCGCCAGTGCGTTGGCTCTGGCATCCAGTTCCCCGTAGCTCAAAACGCGGGAGGCAGACGCCACGGCCACTGCGGCGGGTCTGTCAGCCGCTTGCAAAGCCACGAGTTCGGCCACGGTTTTCACCGCGGCACGAGCGGATGTGGAACTGCTGCCGGGTGCCGCGCGCGTTATCATATTACTCATAATCCAAATGGCGATGTATTGACGGGCAAATTGATTCTCCAACCAAGCGAGGACCGGTCATCGATAACGACAAGCCCTCCAGGGTCAATACACCTCATCAACTCACGTTCTCTCACCCTTCCCTGTCGGAGTAATGATACCAACGAAATGCACTCGGCGCAACGGCAAATTGCGTTTTCCCTTGCTTCTCGGACGCTGTTTTATGGACCCAGAGCAGCGTAAACTGTCCTGAAGTTGGTCAGTGCTGGTAACTTCCATAGGCAGAGATGTGGTAACCGTGCCATCTGGGAGCTCGGATCGAATGAGCAAGCTGCACCGCGGGAATGCGGCAAATTATTCCGCTCAAACGGTAGATGGAGCCGCGATTCGCACAGCTTCGGCGGTCAGCTCGCGGATGGTCTTCCAGTTTTTCTGCGCAATCAGTTTGCGATCGACCATCCACGACCCGCCGATGGCCGCGACAATCGGCAGCGCCAGGTAGTCGCGAGCATTGCCGTTGTTGACCCCGCCCAAGGGAATGAACTTCACTCCGGCCGGCCCAAACGGGCCCGCGAACGCCTGGAGCATCTTCACGCCACCGGCGGCTTCAGCGGGGAAAAACTTCTGGAGCTTGCAGCCCAGGGTCAGACCGCGTTCGACATCGGAGGGCGTCATCACTCCGGGGACGAACGGCAGTTTCAGGGCCAGGGCTTTTGAGACAATCGCCTCGTTCAGGCCCGGAGCGACGCCGAATTGTGCGCCCGCATCGATGGCGCGGTGAAGTTGGTCATGGTCGAGGATCGTGCCCGCGCCCACGAACATCTTCGGGAAAGCCTCGCGGACGTTGCGGATTGCCGCCGCGGCTGCGGGCGTCCGAAACGTGACCTCCATCACACCAAGACCGCTGGCGATCAATGCCTCGGCCAGCGGCACGGCGTCTTCCGCCTTGTCGATGACGACCACGGGAACGATTCGTTTCTCAAAAATCGGCTGCACGAAAATGCTCCTCGATTCAACTTCCCAAACAGTCTGGGAAGGGTTTTCATTTGGCGCAAGAGAAATCGTCGGATGACGGGAGCTTCCACTAAAACGTTTGGAGCGGTGCTGTCCTTGGTCGCCTTGTTCGGGAGCGTTGTCTTCGCCGAGGACAGACCCGACATTGAATACGGCCGGGCGTCAGGTGAGAGCCTGCGGCTGGACGCGCATATCCCCGATGGCAGCGGGCCGTTCCCGATGGTCGTCATGGTACACGGCGGTGGTTGGATGAGCGGTGACAAGCACAAGGACATCACCGTGGTCCTGGAGCCGCTGACCAGGTCCGGGGAGTTCACGTGGTTCTCGATCAACTACCGCATGGCGCCCACGAACCACTGGCCGGCGTGCTTCGAGGACGTGCAAACCGCCATTCGCTGGGTCAAGACCCACGCGAAGGAGTACAAGGGCGACCCGCAACGCGTGGCCCTGATGGGATACTCGGCCGGCGGACAACTGGCCTGTCTGGCCGCCGTGCAAGCCAAGGAAGACACCCGCGTGCAAGCTGTGGTCGGGTTTTCGCCGCCGACGGACATGGTGGCCGACACCGAACGACGCGGCGGCCTCAGCAAATCGTTGCAGGCCCTGTTTGGCCGCGAAACGGTGGATGATCCGACGCGAGCACTGTTGAAAGAAATGTCCGCAATCGACTACGTCAAGCCGGGCCTGCCGCCATTTCTGTTCATTCAAGGCGATGCCGACAAGACGGTTCCGTACGATCAAACCCTCGCCTTCATGTCGAAGCTCAAGGAAAACGGCGTCGCGAGCGACATCGTCACGATCAAAGGCGCGCCACATCGAATCACCGAGTGGGACAAATTCGACCCGAGCTACAAGGAGAAACTGGTCGCGTGGCTGGAACAAAAGTTGGCTGTGAAGAAATAATTCAGTGCATTTGAGTGAAAGGAGTCAGAAGCAAGAATGAAAACCGTGAACGATTCGATGAGGTGGAAGACGGTCTTCCGTTCGATCCTGTGCGTACTACTGTCATGGGCCTGTCTGCCCATCAGCAGCGGTTGGGCGGCGGACGCCACCGCGTTGGCCGCCAACGCATCCAGCAAAGTGTTCAATGTCCGGGAGTTTGGCGCCAAAGGCGATGGCAAGACGCTGGATACCGCGGCGATCCAGAAAGCGCTCGACGAATGCGGGAAGACCGGCGGCACCGTGCAATTTCCCCCGGGCACCTACCTGAGCCAGCCCATCGTCCTGCACAGCAGCACGACGTTGAAACTGGACGCCGGCGCGGTGCTACAGGCCACGGGCGATCAGTTGGCTTTTTTGAAATCGGGCACGAATTGGCTCGCGGCCAAGTTCAGCGACTTCATTCCCTTTATCGGCGGCAAAGACCTGACCGACGTTACGATCACCGGCGGGGGGATGATCGACGGCGCCGGCGCGAACTGGTGGGGGCCTGCTGAGGCGGCCCGCCGCAAGACACCGGGCTACACGTTGCCCCGGCCCCGGCTGATCATTATCACCGGCTGCAAGAACCTTCTCGTGAGCGACGTGACCTTGCAGAATGGTCCTTGCATGCATCTGGTGCCGACGGATTGCGAGAACGTGATCATCTCGAACGTCACGGTGCAGTCCCCGGCGCATTCCCCGAATACGGACGCCATCGATCCCACCAACTGCAAGAACATGCTGATCACCAAATGCCGTCTCGACGTGGGGGATGACGATGTGGCCATCAAAGCCAATCACAACGTGGACGGGCGCGATTTTTCCTGTGAGGACATCACGGTCACGGATTGCACGTTTTTGCACGGGCACGGCATGTCGATCGGCAGCGAGACATCGGCCGGTGTGCACAACGTGCTGGTGACGAACTGCACGTTCCAGGACACTGAGAACGGGATTCGGATCAAATCGGACCGGCGCCGGGGCGGCCTGGTGGAGAATATTCACTACACCGATATCACCATGAAGAACGTGGACCCGGCGATCACATTGACCTGCTATTACATGAACAATTCGTCGGGTGATCCGACAAAGCTGTCGCCCCCGAAGGTGGACCCCGCGCAAGCGAAGACGGAACGGACCCCGATCTTTCGAAACATCTACTTTAACAACGTGAACGCCACGTGCAGCGAATCGGCGGGCATCATCATCGGGCTACCGGAAAGCGCGATATCGAATGTGGTTCTGGAAAATGTCCAGATCGCCGCCGCCACGACCGGCCTGTCAGTCAAGAATGCCAAGGGAATTCAATTCAAGAACGTCCAGATCACCAACAAGGAAGGTCCTCCGCTCCTGACCGAGGATGCCGAGGTGCTTGGTTGGAAAGATCCCGCCCAGAAATGACGCGGTGGGGGCGCCAACCCGCTTCGGTGAATGATCCGACGGGAGCGCCACTGAAAGAAAGATCCGCAATCAACTACGCCAAGCCGGGCCTGCCGTCATTGCTGTCGATTCAGGGCGATGCCGGTTTGAGTGAAAGGAGTCAGTAACAAGAATGAAAACCGTGAACGATTCGATGAAGTGGAGGCTGGTCTTCCGTCCGTTCCTGTGCGTACTGCTGTCATTGGCCTGTCTGCCCATCGGCGGCTGGGCGGCGGACGCCACCGCTCCGGCCGCAGACGCATCCGCCAAGGTGTTCAATGTCCGGGAGTCTGGCGCCATAGGCGACGGCAAGACATTGGACACCGCGGCGATCCAGAAAGCGCTTGATGAATGCGGAAACGCCGGGGGCGGGATTGTCCGGTTCCCCGCGGGCACGTATCTCAGCAAACCGATCACCGTGCGCACCAAAACGACCGTGCAACTTGACGAGGGCGCAACGCTGCAGGCGACGGGCGACCAGTCGGCCTTTTTGAAATCGGGCACGAATTGGCTCGCCGCCAGGAGCAGCGGCGATTTCATTCCCTTTATCGCCGGCAAGAACCTGACCGATGTCACCATCACCGGCCGGGGGACAATCGACGGCGCGGGCGCAAACTGGTGGGGGGCTGCCGAGGACGCCCGCATCAAGACCCCGGGGTACACGCTGCCCCGGCCGAATTTGATTGCGTTCACCGGTTGCAAGAACCTGCGAGTGGAAAACATCACGCTCCAAAACTCGCCCAAGTTCCACCTTGTCCCCAACGATTGCGACGGTGTGGTGATCTCAAATGTGACGATACTGGCGCCGGTCGGTGCGGCGAACACCGACGCGATTGATCCCGGTGCTTGCCAGAACGTCCTCATCACCCGGTGCCGGATCGACGTGGGGGATGACAATGTTGCCATCAAGGCCAGTCGCAAGATAGCCGGGCGCGAGTTTGCCTGCGAGAACATCACGGTGTCGGATTGCGTGTTCTTGCACGGGCACGGCGTATCCATTGGCGGCGAGACGGCCGGCGGCGTGCACAACGTGCTGGTGACGAACTGCACGTTCCAGGACACCGAAAACGGGATTCGGATCAAGTCGGATCGGCGGCGGGGCGGTCTGGTGGAGAATATTCGCTACACCGATCTCACCATGAAAAACGTGAATCCCGCGATCTCGTTGACGTGCTATTACATGAATAGTTCGGCGGGTGATCCCACGCAGAAGGCATCTCCCCAAGACGCGGCGCCGCAGCCCGTCACGGAAACCACGCCGATCTACCGCAACATCCACATCAGCAATCTGACCGCCACCTGCCAGAAATCGGCGGGCGTCATCGTCGGATTGCCGGAGAGTCAGATTACGGATGTCTTCCTGGAAAACGTCCACATCACCGCCGCTGCCAAGGGTTTGAGGGTGGAAGACGCCAAGGGAATTCAGCTCAAGAACGTCCAAGTCACCCCCAAGGAAGGCCCGCCGTTTATCATCGAAAACGCGCAGGTGGCCGGCGTGAATGAAGCGAAGGAGACGCAGCACCAGTGACGGCGCGGGCCACCGGAATCGTCACGGCGCTGGCCCTGGTCGGCTTGAGCGGTTGTAGCACAGTCGCGCCATCTCCATCGCGATTTGCCGGCGCCACTCCGCTGCAATGGTCGGTCCGAATGGCCGACTCGGAAATGGCCCGGCGCGATGACAAGCTGATGTGGAAGGAAGGCGGCGGTGGAGGCAAGTGGGATTACACGACGGGCTTGTTCACGCTGTCGTTGCTGAGGCTCGACGAACGGGTTCACGATCCGCGATATCAGGCGTTTGCCGCGGCGGCCATTGGGTCGTTCATCACACCGGACGGCAGCATACACGGGTACAAACCCGAGGAGTACAGCCTCGACAATATGAATCCGGGCCGGACGGTTCTGGAGTTGTACCAGTTGACCGGGGACGAGCGGTACCGAAAGGCCGCGGATCGGTTGCGCCAGCAGTTGGATGTCCAGCCGCGCACGAGCGAGGGCGGTTTCTGGCACAAACAACGGTACCCGCACCAGATGTGGCTGGATGGCTTGTACATGGCGTCGCCATTCTACACGGAATACGCGAGCCTCTTCCACGAACCGACCGCTTCGTTTGACGACGTTGCGAGGCAAATCCGCCTGGTGGCCGCGCACACGTACGACCCGGTCAGCGGCCTCTTTTATCACGGCTGGGATGAGAGCAAACAACAAACGTGGGCCAACAAGGAGACAGGGGCGTCCCCGAACTTCTGGGGTCGGGCGATCGGCTGGTACGGGATGGCATTGGTGGACGTGCTCGACTATTTCCCGAAGGATCACCCGGCGCGGCCGGAAATCATCGCCACACTGCGGAAACTTTGCGCCGGTGTCGTAAAACACCAGGACCCGGCGAGCGGCCTGTGGTATCAGGTGGTCGATCAGGGGGGGCGCCCGGGCAATTATCTTGAAGCATCCGCGTCGAGCATGTTCGTGTACGCGCTGGCCAAGAGCGTGAACCGGGGATATGTGTCACGCGACTATGCGCCCGCGATTGTGAAAGGCTACCGCGGCATCATCGAGAAACTCGTTACCGTGGACGACAAGGGCAATGTTTCCCTGACGCACTGCTGCCTTGTGGCCGGCCTTGGCGCGGGTCGGGACGGTTCCTACGAGTATTACCTCAAGGAACCGATTGTGGAGAACGACCTCAAAGGCGTCGGCCCGTTTATCCTTGCCGGAATCGAAGTGCACGACATGCTCACTTCGCCCAGACATGCGACAAGCAGCTCGGAAATCCCTCCAGACACACATTAAGTACATGCAGCCGTGACATATGCGGCGACGATTGAGATCACGATTCGCGCAATCGAGCCTATTCACTCAACGGAGGGGTTGTCGCGCATTTATGTTGACTTTTAGCATGAGGTTGTGGCATAAAAAAAACGTTAAAATGAGCCACGCGTAAGACGGACTTTTCGCAGTAGCCCCGCAGGGAACTATCGCTAGGAAAGCCACTTGCAGCGGGATCGAGCAGCAAATACGTAACGTATGTCAAGTTTGCATACAAGCAGAGGGGTTTTCCATGAAGCACGTCTTTCGTGGTTTTCTTGTCATTGCCACCTTGGTCGGTCTTGCAACACCCAGCCATGCCGTCGTCATACTGGACGATACTTGGGCCGATGGTAACCGCAACAACACCAGTTTGCCGACGAACGCCGCATGGTATGCCTCCAGCGGCTCGGCGTTGACCGCCACGACGGGTTCCATGACCCTGGCGAACGGCAGCAGTGCCATTCTAGCAGTCTCGTATTTCACGACCAATCCCGCCGCCCCGGTGCAGTTGGGGATCGGGGACACACTGGTCACCACCCTCAACCTAAGCCTCACCGGCGTGGCGGCTCAGAATAGCTCACAGGGCTTCAGGCTGGGGTTATTCTATTTTGGCAGCAACAGGGTCAGCGCGGACTTCAGCGGCAACAACACTCAAGGTGCTGGCGTGCCAGGGTATGCGCTGTTTGGAAACATGGGGGCTACGTTCAACAACGCCAACCCCATCGGCGTCATGAAGCGCACCACCATCTCGGACAGTGCGCTGCTGGGAACCAGTGGAGACTGGACGACCCTGACCAACGGCCCCGGGAACATCAGCAACTTTCCCGGATTCGCCAGTGTCACCAATTATGTCCTGCAGATTACCCTGCAACGGACGGATACAAGCTCCCTCGCGGTCACCATCTCCTGGTTGAATAGTGGAAACGGCGCGAGCCTGACGACATCCTTCACGGACACAGGAGCCGCCAATTTCAGTTTTGACGGAATCGGCCTCCGTCCATCGGGTAGTAGCTCTACGGCGGCTACAATCATTTTCAGCGAGGCGAAGGTTGAATACATCCCCGGGGCCACGGCTCCGTCGATCACGGAAGATGTGCAGGACCAACAGGTTCTCGTGAGCCAGACCGCCTCGTTCAGCGTGCTGGCCAGCGGAACATTGCCGCTCTTCTATCAATGGTATTACAATACCAACTCGCTTCTGACAAACGCCACCAGTTCGTCGTTGACGATCACGAACGCGCAGTTGACGGATGCCGGCGACTATTCTGTCGTCGTGTCCAACACGTACGGAGTCGTCACCAGTTCGGTGGCCCAGTTGTCCGTGAGTACTCCCGACGCGCCCACGATCATCACCCAACCGCAAGACCAGACCGTTTCGCCGGGAGACAGCGCGGTCTTTACCGTGGAAGCCGGCGGCTCCGAGCCTCTGAGCTACCAGTGGTACTACAATACAAACACGCTGGTGGACGGCGCCACCGACAGCACGTTGACACTGACCAATGTTCAACCCGGGCAGGCGGGCGTGTACTCCGTCATCGTCAGCAACCTCGCGGGCACCATTACCAGCTCCAACGCGATGCTCAACGTCAATACCAACCCCGCGGCACCCGTCTTTACCTCGGAGCCCGCATCGCAAGTGGTTCTGGCGGGTAGCACGGTCACGTTGACGGCGTCAGCCAGCGGCACGGCCCCCATCAGCTACCAGTGGTATACCAATAACGTGCCGATTTCGGGTGCGACCTCGCCCACGTTGACCCTGGTAAGCGTCCAGACCTCCGCCGATGGCAGTTACACGGTCACGGCTTCGAACAGCGTCGGGGTCGCAACCAGCGACCCGGCCCAGCTTACCGTAACGGCGTCGGTGTACGTGCCGAACAGCGCGTATAACCTGACCGGCTTTGCTTCGGGGACCACCGGTGGCGGCGTGCTGGCGGACACGGACCCCAACTATGCCAAGGTCTATACCGCGACCGACCTCGCCAACGCGCTCAACAGCAAGACCGTGAAGGTCATTGAGATCATGAACGACCTCAATCTGGGCTATAACGAAATCGAAGCCTCGGCGAAAGCTACCAGCGAACCGTTCCGCGCTGGTGAAACACCGCTGCTTCATCCCGTGTTGCTCGTGACCGGCGAAAGTGACGTTGATATCCAAAAGAAAAACGGTCTGACGATTTTTTCGGCCAATGGTTGGGCCATCCATCACTGCAAGTTTAATATTAAGAATTGCAGCAACATCATCATCCGGAATCTCAAATTCGACCAGTTGTGGGAATGGGATGAATCAACCAAGGGACAATACGACAGGAATGACTGGGACTTCATCACGCTGGGCGATGGCGGCGCGGTGAGCAACATCTGGGTGGATCACTGCACGTTCACGAAGTCCTACGATGGCAATCTCGATACCAAAGCCGGCTGCTCGGGCATCACCATTTCCTGGTGCAACTACGTCGGCGACGACGGCGCCACCAATCCCAATAGTTGGGTCTGGCAGCAGATCAACTCACTCGAATCGAACAAATCGAGCTACGCGATGTATAATTTCCTCCGCACCAATGGTTACAGCACCACCAACATCGTCACGATCATGCAAGCGCATGACAAGACGCACCTAGCGGGTCAAAATGATCTCGACCCGGACAACGCGACCATCTCGATGACCTTCCACCACCTGCACTTGGGCGTGTGGGATCGTTGCGTGCCGCGCCTGCGCGCGGGCAACGTGCACGATTACAATCTCTATGTGGACGACACATTGGTGCTGGCGGCCAAGCGTCTGCGCGATTCGATCGCGGCCACCATGAGCACGGCCAACCAAAACACACTGAATAACACCTACAGTTTCGATCCACCCGTCAACGGCACAATCTCCACGGAAAGCGGAGCCATTTTGGTGGAAAAATCGGTGTATATTGATTGCCTCTATCCGCTGCGCAACAACCAAACCGACCCGTCAAATCCGGAATACACCGGCAAGATTATGGCTCTGGATTCGATCTATCATTTTGACAACACGGACGGATCGACCACGGATTACCGGGGCGACAGCACCAACGCCACCGGATTCGCCGACTTCGGTCCAGCCCAAGCACCGGTCATCGCCTTCTCATGGAATCTGACAGGCAATCAACTGCCCTACACGTATTACCCGGACGATCCGGCCCAACTGCAAGCCATCGTCACCAGCCCCACGGCTGGCGCAGGCGCGGGCGTGCTTACGTGGAACAAGACCAACTGGTTGGTGACCTCCTATGCCCCAACGGCGCCGATCATCACCGCCAGTCCGCAAGGCCTGACGGTGACCAATGGGCAGAGCGCCTCGTTCACGGTCGTGGCCGGCGGCAGCGCGCCGTTGACGTACCAGTGGTATTTCAACACTAGCTCACCGGTGTCTGGCGCCACCAATGCGACCTTCTCGATTACCAGCGTGCAATCGACGAACCTCGGCCCCTATTTCGCCATTGTGAATAACACGGCTGGTAGCGCCACGAGCGCCGTGGCCGTGCTGCAGGTTTCTTCCGGGTGCTCCGTCGGCGCGGCGGGCTCGATCAGCGGCCCGATTGCCGTCTGCCCGGGCCAAACCGGTCTGAACTATTCGATTTCCAGCGTCGGTGGCGCGACGACCTATGCGTGGACCGTGCCGTCCGACGCGACGATCACCGGCGGTCAGGGCCCGACTTCCATTATCGTCACTTGGGGTTCGACCGCCGGCAACGTGACGGTCACACCGTCTGCCGGTGGGTGCACCGGCAATGGCTCCAGTTTGTCCGTGGCGGTCAATGCCGCCCCGGGCATCCTATCGGGTCCCTCGCCGCAGGCCGCCTGTGACGGCGGGTCGGCAAACTTCACCGTCTCGGCGAGCGGCGCGGGCCTGAGTTATCAATGGCAGGAGAACGGCTCCAATATCAGCGATGGCGGCACCATCGGCGGCTCGGGCACGAGCACGTTGACGCTCACCGGCGTGGGCACGGGCGACTCGGGAGCAAGCTTCGATTGCGTGGTCAGTGGCACGTGCAGTCCGCCGGCGACCTCCGGTGCCGCGACCCTGACGGTCAATGCCGCTCCCGCGGCGTTCAATGTCACCGGCGGCGGTTCGTACTGCGCGGCCAGCGGCGGTGTGACGGTCGGCTTGGATGGATCGGAATCGACGGCGGATTACCTGTTGGAGTTGAACGACACTCCCACCGGTACATTGGTTGCGGGCACGGGCAGCGCTTTGGCGTTCAGCAACCAGACGGCGGTGGGCACCTACACGGTGATCGCGTCCAACGTGACCAGCGGGTGCACGGCGACAATGAACGGCAACGCCAGCGTGACGCCGGTCGATCCGTTTACGTGCTGGGAACAGATCTACGGCATCACCAACTGCGCGGTCTGCGATGGGAATTCCTCCTACACGGGCGACGGCATGAGCAATACCAACAAGTTCCTCGCGGGCTTCAACCCCACCAACGCGGCGGCGTACCTGCACGTGATTAGCGTCGCCGAAGCCAATGGCACGAATATCGTCGTGACGTATCTCGGCGCCAATGGCGACAGCACGTCGCCGCTGGGCAGCCTGACCTACACCAACATCTTGGATTACACCACCGGCACGGCCAACGGCAGCTACTCCAACATCAACTTCACGAGTACCGGCCAGACGAATATCCTTAGCGG
>Ga0187875_10001377_pt1 | contig 18842 bp, 19 predicted proteins | sample June2016WEW_17_1_2_FD_132978 | JGI IMG/M metagenome (GOLD analysis project Ga0187875, IMG submission 132978) | Peatland microbial communities from SPRUCE experiment site at the Marcell Experimental Forest, Minnesota, USA - June2016WEW_17_10 | ecosystem: Environmental > Terrestrial > Soil >... | reverse complement strand
GCGGGCGCAGCGGGCGCAGCGGCCACCAGTCCCCCGCCGTCGGGAGCGGGACATGATCAGGCCCGGCCCGGGGGCACATCCCGGCCCCGGGGCACATCCCGGCCCCCGGGGCACATCCCGGCCCGGGGGCACATCCCGGCCCCGGGGCACATCCCGGCCCGGCCGCGCGACACGAGGGCCGCTCACCACGGCACCGGCCCCTCTGCCCTCAAGGTCCGCAGCACTAAGCACGCCCCCCGATTGAAAGGATTCACGCATGAGACGCTCAATGAGGAGAGCCTTCTGGGCACCCGCAGTGCTCCTGGTGGCCTCCGCGACCCTCGCCGCCTGCAGCTCGTCCGGGAGCGGTTCCACTGCCTCGTCCTCGTCCGCGTCCGCCTCGTCCAGTTCCGGGGCCTCCGGCGCGCTGAAGACCGGCCTGAAGGTCTTCATCATCCCGAAGAACCTCGGCAACCCCTACTTCACCACCGCCGACAGCGTGAAGTCGGGCGGGGCCATGGCCGCCCTGGCGACCCTGGGTGAGACCGCGACCGAGACCAGCGGGACGGCGGCCACGCCCTCCTCCCAGATCCCGGCCATCCAGGCCGCGATCACCAAGGGCGCCAACGCGCTCATCGTGTCGGCCACCGACCCGAACGCGCTGTGCCCGACCCTGAAGTCGGCCATGGCCAAGGGCATCACCGTGGTCACCTACGACTCCGACGCCCCGGCCTGCCGGAACCTGTTCGTGAACCAGGCGTCCACCGCCCAGATCGGGACCAGTGAGGTGGACCTGCTGGCCAAGGAGATCCACGACAGCGGCCAGATCGGGATCGTGTCCGCCGCCGCGTCGGCCACGAACCAGAACCAGTGGATCAGCTACATGAAGCAGGAACTGAAGAAGTACCCGAAGATGAAGCTGGTCTCGACCGTCTACGGCAACGACGACCCGACCACCGCCACCCAGGTGACCCAGGGCCTGCTGCAGCACTACCCGAACCTCAAGGGCATCATCTCCCCGACCACGGTCGGCATCCTGGCCGCCGCCCAGGTGGTCTCCTCGTCCAAGTACAAGGGCAAGGTCATCGTGACCGGGCTGGGCACGCCGGACTCGATGAAGAAGTACGTGGCCAACGGCGTCGCCCCGGCGTTCGAGCTGTGGAACCCGGCCGACCTCGGCTACCTGGCCGCCTATGCCGCGGTCAACTACGCCTCCAAGAAGATCACCAACGCCCCGGGGCAGTCCTTCACCGCGGGCAAGCTCGGCAAGTTCACGGTCGGCTCGGACGACAGCATCCTGCTCGGCCCGCCGTTCGTCTTCACCAAGGCCAACATCAACAACTTCAACTTCTGACCCTTCTGACCCTTCTGACCAGCCCGGGCGTGCGTGATCATGGGATTGGTGTCGCCAGAACGACACCAATCCCATGATCACGCCGCCGCCGAACCGGATGGACGAGATATTTCACCTGGACTGAGCCGGCCGGACCGCGGCCGGCCGGCCGGACCGCGCCCCGGCCGGGGACCGCGCGCCCCGGCCGGACCGCGCGCCCCGGCCGGGGACCGCGCCCGGGTGCGCGGCCGGCTGCGCGCCCGCGGGCACCGCGAGCTGGACGAGATCTGCTGCCTGGAGATGACCCGAGATGCCTGACCTGACCGCCGTGAAGACCGCCCTGAGGTCGCAGCGGATCGAACTCCCGTCCTGGGCCTTCGGGAACACCGGGACCCGGTTCAAGGTGTTCGCCCAGCCGGGCGTGCCCCGCACCCCGCAGGAGAAGATCGACGACGCTGCGCAGGTCCATAAGTTCACCGGGGTGGCCTCGTCCGTCGCGCTGCACATCCCGTGGGACAAGGTCGACGACTACGCCGCGCTGGCCGAGCACGCCTCCGCCGCCGGTGTGACGCTCGGCACGATCAACGCCAACGTGTTCCAGGACGACGACTACCGGCTGGGCAGTGTCTGCAACCCCGACCCCCGGGTGCGCCGCAAGGCCGTGGCCCACCTGATGGACTGCCTCGACATCATGGACGCTACCGGGTCCCGTGACCTCAAGCTATGGTTCGCCGACGGCACCAACTACCCGGGCCAGGACGACATCCGCGGCCGCCAGGACCGCCTGGCCGAGGGCCTGGCCGAGGTGTACCAGCGGCTCAGCCAGGCGCAGCGGATGCTGCTGGAGTACAAGCTGTTCGAGCCGTCGTTCTACACCACTGACGTGCCCGACTGGGGCACCTCGCTGCTGCACTGCATGGCGCTCGGGCCGCAGGCCGAGGTCTGCGTGGACACCGGTCACCACGCACCCGGCACGAACATCGAGTTCATCGTGGCCGTGCTGCTGCGGGCCGGGCGGCTCGGGGGATTCGACTTCAACAGCCGCTTCTACGCCGACGACGACCTGATGGTCGGGGCCGCCGACCCGTTCCAGCTGTTCCGCATCCTGCACGAGGTGGCAGTCGCGGGCGCGCTGCGCCCCGAGGCCGGCATCGCGTTCATGCTCGACCAGTGCCATAACATCGAGCCCAAGATCCCAGCGCAGATCCGCTCGGTGATGAACGTCCAGGAAGCCACGGCCAAGGCGCTGCTCATCGACACCGCGGCGCTGGCCGCCGCGCAGCAGGCCGGCGACGTGCTCGGCGCCAACGCCGCGTTCATGGACGCCTACAACACCGACGTCCGGCCCCTGCTGGCCGAACTCCGCGAGGACATGGGCCTGGACCCCGACCCGATCGCCGCCTACCAGCGCTCCGGCTACGCCGACAAGATCATCGCCGACCGCGTGGGCGGCACCCCGGCGAGCTGGGGCAGCTAGCCGCGCCCGTTACGCGCCCGCATGGCGGGCAGACAATCAAAGGCACGCAACGAAAACCGCCGCGGGCACCTCCCGCCGAAAAGGAGTCATGACATGGCCGCGCAGGTAGCGCCCGAAGTCACCGCGCTGCTGCAGCGCAGCAACCGGCTCGGCTCAGATCCCCGCAACACCAACTACGCCGGCGGCAACACCTCGGCCAAGGGCGAGGTCACGGACCCAGTGACCGGCGAGCCGGCCGGCTTGCTGTGGGTCAAAGGATCCGGCGGGGACCTGGGCACGCTGACCTCCGGCGGGCTGGCCGTGCTGCGGCTGGACCGGCTCCGGGCGCTGACCGGGGTGTACCCCGGGGTGGAGCACGAGGACGAGATGGTCGCGGCCTTCGACTACTGCCTGCACGGCAAAGGCGGGGCGCCCCCGTCGATCGACACCGCGATGCACGCGCTGGTGGACGCCCCGCACGTGGATCACCTGCACCCGGACTCGGGGATCGCGTTCGCCACGGCGGCCGACGGCGAGGCGCTGACCCGGGCGTGCTTCGGGGACCGGGTGCGGTGGGTGGCGTGGCGGCGGCCCGGGTTCCAGCTCGGCCTGGACATCGCCGCTGCGGCCAGGGAGCATCCGGAGGCGGTCGGGGTGATTCTCGGCGGGCACGGCATCACGGCCTGGGGAACGACCAGCGAAGAGTGCGAGGCCAACTCGCTGAGCATCATCGCCGCGGCGCAGCGCTACCTGGATGACCACGGCGCGGCGGAGCCGTTCGGCCCGGTGATCCCGGGCTACGAGCCGCTGCCGGAGGCGGAGCGGCGGACCCGGGCCGCCGCGCTGGCGCCGGTGCTGCGCGGCCTGGCCTCGACCGACCGGCCGCAGGTCGGGCACTTCAGCGACGGCCCGGCCGTGCTGGACTTCGTGTCCCGGGAGAAGCACCCGGCGCTGGCGGCGCTGGGCACGTCCTGCCCGGATCACTTCCTGCGCACCAAGGTCCGCCCGATGGTGGCGGACCTGCCGCCGACGGCGCCGCTGGAAGACGTGATAGCCCGCCTCCGAGAGCTGCACGCCGCCTACCGGGAGGACTACCGGGCCTATTACGAGCGGAACGCGGACCCGGACTCGCCGCCGATGCGCGGCGCCGACCCGGCGATCGTGCTGGTCCCCGGCGTGGGGATGTTCAGCTTCGGGGCCGACAAGCAGACCGCCCGGGTCGCCGGCGAGTTCTACGTCAACACCATCAACGTGATGCGCGGCGCCGAGGCGGTCTCGGCCTACTCTCCGATCCCGGAGCACGAGAAGTTCCGCATCGAGTACTGGGCCCTGGAAGAGGCCAAGCTGCGCCGGCGCCCCAAGCCCAGGCCGCTGGCCACCCGGGTCGCCCTGGTCACCGGGGGCGGCTCCGGGATCGGCCGGGCCACCGCGGAGCGGCTGGCCGCCGAGGGAGCCTGCGTGGTGGTGGCTGACCGGGACGGCGCGGCCGCCCAGAAGGTCGCTGAGTCCCTGGGAGCCGGTCATCTCAACCCAGAGGATGTCGCGGTCGCGGTCACCTCGGACGTCACCGACGAGGACAGCGTGGCCGGGGCCTATCAGGAGGCCACGCTGGCCTTCGGCGGGGTGGACCTGGTGGTCAGCAACGCCGGCCTGTCCATTTCCCGGCCGCTGCTGGAGACCAGCGTGGACGACTGGGACCTCCAGCACGACGTCATGGCCCGGGGCTCGTTCCTGGTCGCCCGGGAGGCGGCCCGCGTCATGGCGGCCCAGGGCATGGGCGGCGACATCATCTACATCTGCAGCAAGAACGCGGTGTTCGCCGGGCCGAACAACGTGGCCTACGGCGCGGCCAAGGCCGACCAGGAGCACCAGGTCCGGCTGCTCGCCGCCGAGCTGGGCGGGCTCGGCATCCGGGTGAACGGGATCAACCCCGACGGTGTGGTCCGCGGCTCGGGGATCTTCGCGGGCGGGTGGGGCGCCCAGCGGGCCGCGGTGTACGGCGTGCCCGAGGAGGAGCTGGGCGCCTACTACGCGCAGCGGACGCTGCTGAAGCGGGAGGTGCTGCCCGAGCACGTGGCCGCCGCCGTGTTCGCGCTGACCGCCGGTGACCTGGCCCTGACCACCGGCCTGCACATCCCGGTGGACGCGGGCGTGGCCGCCGCGTTCCTGCGCTGAGGCACCGGCGATGACCGCAGCGTCGACAGGGGCGGCGTCAGTCGCCGCCGTAGACCTGGGCGCGTCCGGCGGCCGGGTCATGGTCGGGCAGGTCGGTGGCGGCCAGCTGAAGCTGCGCGAGGTGCAGCGGTTCCCGAACACGCCGGTCCGGGTGCTGGGCACGCTGCACTGGGACATCTTGCGGCTGTACCGGGGGATGCTGGACGGGCTGGGCGTGGCGGCCCGCTCGTTCGACCTGGCCAGCGTGGGTATCGACTCGTGGGGCGTGGACTACGGCCTGCTCGACTCCGGAGGTAGGCTGCTCGGCAACCCTGTGCACTACCGGGACGCCCGGACCGACCACGTCGTCGACGAGGTACTGGCCAAGGTCCCCGCGGCCGACCTGTACGCGGTCACCGGGGTCCAGCAGATGCCCATCAACACGATCTACCAGCTCGCCGCCGCGGCGGGGACGCCGCAGCTGGCCGCGGCCCGGACCCTGCTGCTGATCCCCGACCTGCTCGCCTACTGGCTGACCGGGGAGCTAGGCGCCGAGGTGACCAACGCGTCCACCACGCAGCTGTACGACGCCCGGGCCCAGGACTGGGCCTGGGACCTGATCGGGCGGGCCGGCCTGCCCGCCGGGCTGTTCCCGGCGCTGCGCCGGCCCGGAAGCGTCATCGGGGCCCTGCGCCGCGAGGTCGCCGCGGAGCCGGGCCTGTCCGCGCTGGGCGGGTCCCGGCCGGGCGGCCCGCTGCCGGTCATCGCGGCGGGCTCGCACGACACCGCGTCCGCCGTGGTCGCCGTGCCCGCCCAGGGCCACGGCTTCGCGTACATCTCCTGCGGCACCTGGTCCCTGGTCGGCGTGGAGCTGGACCAGCCGGTGCTGACGGAGGCGAGCCGGACCGCCAACTTCACCAACGAGACCGGCGTGGACGGCACCATCCGCTACCTGCGCAACGTGATGGGCCTGTGGCTGCTCCAGGAGTCGGTCCGCACCTGGTCAGCCGCGGGCCAGCCCGCCGGCCTGGCCACGCTGCTGGACGAGGCCGCGCGGGTCCCGCCGCTGCAGGTCGTGGTCGACCCCGACGACCCGCTGTTCCTGCCCCCGGGGGACATGCCCGCGCGGATCGCCGAGGCGGCCCGGCGGACCGGCCAGCGACCGCCGGCCGATCCCCCGGCCGTGGTCCGCTGCATCCTGGACAGCCTGGCCCTGGCCTACCGGACCCGCCTGCGTGAGGTCCAGGAGCTGTCCGGCCGGGCGGTGGGCACCGTGCACGTGGTCGGCGGCGGGGTGCACAACACCCTGCTGCTCCAGCTCACCGCCGACGCCTGCGGCCTGCCCGTGGTCGCCGGCCCCGCCGAGGCCGCCGCGCTGGGCAACATCCTGGTCCAGGCCCGCACCCTCGGCGCCGCCCCCGCCGACCTGCCCGGCATGCGCGCCCTGCTGCGCGCCACCCAGCCCCTACAGCGTTTCGAGCCGTCCCGGTCCGGCCAGGCGGACTGGGACGCAGCCGCCCGCCGGATCGGTCTTTTGCGGTGCGGCTGACGCGTCAGCCGCCGATGCGGCGGCCGCGCTGCTCCACGCCCATCTCCCCGTAGGGATAGTCCGCGGGACGCGGGTCGCTGGCCACGTCCAGCGCGACCAGTTCCTCCGTGGACAGGCGCAGGTCTGCGGCCCGCAGGTTGACCTCGAGCTGCTCGGTGGTGCGGGCTCCGAGGATGGTCGACGTCACGCCGGGCCGGCCGGTCACCCAGGCCAGCGCCACCTCGGCCATGGAGACGCCGCGCGACTTGGCGATATCCTGTACCGCGCCGATGACGTCCCAGGTCCGGCCCACGCCGCGCCGGTCGTAAGCCTCCATGCCGCGGTTGGGGTCGTCGCCGAGCCGGGTGGCGCCGGACGGGCGCTCGTCCCGCCGGTACTTGCCGGACAGCCAGCCGCCGCCGAGCGGGCTCCAGGGCAGCAGTCCGAGGCCCGCGTCGATCGCGGCGGGCACGATCTCCCACTCGATCTCCCGCACCAGCAGGCTGTACTGCGGCTGCAGCGTGACCGGTGCGGCGAGGTTCATCGCGCGGGCCAGGTGCACGGCCTTGGTCAGCTGCCAGGCGGTGAAGTTGGACAGCCCGTAATAGCGGATCTTGCCGGTCTGGACGAACCCGCCCAGCGTGCGCAGGGTCTCCTCCAGCGGCGTAACCGGATCGAACGCGTGGACCTGGTAAAGGTCGACCGCGTCGAGCCCGAACCGGCGTAGCGACGCGTCCAGCGCCCTGGTCAGGTGCCGCGCGGACAGGCCTGCCCCGTTGGGAGAGTTGTCGGTGGCGAACCGGCCTTTGGTGGCCAGCACCACCCGGCCGGTCACGTCGGCCGGGCGGTCGGCGAACCAGCGGCCGATGATTTCCTCGGAGGTCCCGCCGTTGTACACGTCGGCGGTGTCCACGAGCGTGCCACCCGCCTCGACGAACCGGTCCAGCTGCTGGTGCGCCCCGGCTTCATCCGTCTCCAGGCCAAACGTCATGGCCCCCAGACAGAAGCTCGACACCGCGCAGCCACTGCGTCCCAGGGTGCGATAGTCCATACCCGCCACCCTATGTCGGCGGTCCGGGCTTACCAGGGATCGCCGTCGCGCCAGTCGCAGGCCAGCTCGCGGGAGACATCCAGCGGGACGGCCGCCGGGAACACGTAGATGCAGCCGTCCTCGTCGGCGGTCCGGATGATGCCCTCGGGGGTGAGGGCCGAGCATGGGCCGAGCCACCGCAGCCACCCCCGCGCCGCGTAGAAGGCGGCCCCGGCGTCGGTGGCACCCAGCGCGCCTACCTCGTAGGCACCGAGGATGATCCGCTCCACCGCATCCATCATCGACGCACCGTGGCCGCTCCGGCGGCGGTCGGCCCGGACCGCGACCGCCTCGACGTAGCCGGTACGCCAGGCCCGGCCGCCGTACAGCAGCCGCCGCTGGACCACCGACGCGTGGCCGATCAGCCTGGCGCCCTCCCACACCAGGGCGTGCATCCCGCCAAGGGCATGCTCCCAGTCCTCGTCGGTCATGTCCTCGAACACCTCGTCCAGCAGGGCCCGGGCTGCGCGGCGCGTGGCGTCACCGAGGTCGGCGGTGTGGGCGATCCGCAACTCCACCGCGGGTGTCATGTCATGGGCCGCGGGCACGGGTTCAGGCCCGGGAGCCCCGCGTGTCCTTGGCCCGCGAACGGTCCGGGGCGCCGGCCGCGGTGCCCGGACCGCTTCGCATCAGCAGCAGGGAGCCGGCGACCCAGATGCCGATCAGCACGAGCCACACCAGGAGCCGGGCCCAGGCGGGCAGGCCGCCCGGCGCGAGCAGCGGCGCGCTGGACAGGGGGGCGTATCCGACCCACCCGGTGGCGGTGCTCACGCTGGTCACGTAGTCACCGATGAAGACCAGTGCGGCGGCGAGCCCGATAACGAGGACGACCCGCTGGCCCGGGCTCAGGGCGCTCAATCTGTTCACGGGGCCAGCCTGCCACGCCGGCGGTGCCCACGCCTGCCGCACCCCGCCGCCGCCGCTGCTCAACTGCCTGACGAGGGAAGAAGCGGGGGGCCCGGCGGCTCAGCCGTCCGCGAGGTGCTGGGCCGCGGCCCGGCCCGCCTCGGCGGTCCGCCGCAGGAAGCCGGCCAGGAGGTCCAGCTGCGCCTCGTCGTAGTCGCCGATGATCTCGTCCATCGCGCTGTTCATCCCGGAGTAGAGGCGGAGTACCTCCGCTCCGCGAGTCCGCTGGGCCCGGATCCGGACCGCGCGCCGGTCGGCGGGGTCGCGCTCGCGGCCGATCCAGCCGCCCCGTTCCAGCCGGTCAAGGATCCCGGTGATGGTGGCCGGGTGCAGCCCGGCCCGGCGGGCTAGCTCGCTGGGGCTGAGCGGCCCCTCCCGGCTGATCAGGTCGAGACACTCCAGGTCGGTGCCCTTGAGCTCCAGGTGGCCCCGGACCTGATGGTTGAGCAGGGAGAGCTGGACGCTCACGTCCCGCAGCGACGCCCGGACTTCCCTGTCCAGCCGCCGCCGGCGCCGCGCCGCCCCCCGGTGGTCAGGTTCTACTGACTTCATATAGTATTATCTCCATATTGTACGGGCTACAAGAGATAAGGTACCTCATGGAGCTCACCATCTTCGGCGCGACCGGCGCCACCGGGAACTGCCTTACCGAGCAGGCCCTCGCGGCCGGGCACGAGGTCACAGCCGTGGTCCGCGACCCGGCGCGGCTGTCCGTGCCCGCCCACCCCCAGCTGCGGGTCATCACGGCCGACCTGATGGACCCGGCCGCGATCAGCCCGGCCGTGGCCGGCGCGGACGCGGTGCTCGCCGCGTTCGGGCCGCGCGGCACCGGGCCCACCACCGTCCTGCGCGAGGGCACACGGAGCGTGATCGAGGCCATGCATAAGGAGGGCACCCGCCGGCTCGTTGCGGTCAGCGGGTCCATCGTGACCGACGAGGGCGAGGGCCCGGCCATGCGCTACCTGCTCAAACCCCTGTTCCGTGGCACGCTGCTGCGGCACGCGACCGCCGACATGCGTGGCGCCGAGGACGAGATCAGGCAGAGCGGGCTGGACTGGACGATCATGCGGCCGCCCAGGCTCACCAGCGGGCCTGCCTCCCGGGCCTACCGCACCGCCATCGACCGCAACCTGCCCCATGGGACTACGGTGTCCCGCGCCGACCTGGCCGCGTGCATGCTCGCCGTCCTCGGGGACCCGGCCACCATCCACCACCACATCGGCATCGCCTGCTGACCCCTTGTCGGGGTCAGCAGGCGATGAGCAGCCCAGCGGCCGGGGAGCGGCCCAGCCAGCGAGCACTCAGCCAGCGAGCACTCAGCCAGCGGCCGGGACCTCCTTGGCGGCCGTCTGGATGAGCTGCACCACATCATCCGGGTGGGAGACCATCGCCACGTGGCTGGACGGAACCTCAACTGTGGTGGCGCCCATCCGGGCGGCGAACTGGCGCTCGGCGTCGGGCGGGATCGCCTCATCGTTGGTGGCCACCAGGTACCAACTCGGTTGCGACTTCCAGGCCGGGACGCCCATGACGTCCCCGAACGCGGACGCGGCCAGGGCCTGCTGCGCCGCGTACATCACCCGGGCGCGGACCGGATCGACGTCGGCGGCGAAGTGGTCCACGAAGTCGTGCTCGGACAGCCAGGTGAAGCCCTGCTCGTCGGTGATCAGGTGCTCCAGCGCCGGCGTCACCGGCCCCTGGGACAGCAGCCCGCCCAGCGACTCGCCCTCGTCGATCCCGAACGCCGCGATGTAGACCAGGCCGGCGACGTTCGGCGCGTCCGTGCCCAGGGCGGTAATGATCTGGCCGCCGTAGGAGTGGCCGGCGACAACCGTGGGACCGTCCTGGAGGGCCAGCACCTCACGCAGCCGGGCCACGTTGTCGGCCAGCGTGGTCATCGGGAACTGGGGTGCGGTGACGTGGTAGCCGTTGGCCTGGAGGCGCTCGATGACCGCGCTCCAGCTGGAACCGTCGGCCCACGCACCGTGGACCAGGACGACGTTGGGCAGGGTCATGTCAGTTTCCTCCTGTTTGGTGGGCTACTGCCCGGCGAGTTCGGCACGGGCCGCCGCGGCGATGTCAGCCCCGGTATTGGCGTGGCCGGCGATTCCCCAGCCGCCTTCGGGCGACTCGGTGAGCAGGACCCAGGTGCGCTCGCTCAGGCTGGGGTCACCGGCCGCGGCGGCCACGATGCTGGTCAGTTCCTCCACCACGCCGAGCTGCTTGGCGCGGTCGAGGACGCCCACCGGGGTGAGCACCTGGACCCGGACGTAGCTGCTGTCCCCGGCCACGTTCGACAGGGAGTCGGCGGGCAGCTCGTGGACGAAGGCGGCGGTGTTGTTGCGGAACAGGGCCAGGGGCGGGACCTGCTCCCAGCGCATCACCGCGGCCGCGAGGTCGCGGGCCAGGTCGTGCTTGTCGCGGAAGGTCCCGGAAACGGCGTAGACATCGATCATCGGCATGGGTCCCAGCATCGGCGCCGGGTCCGCACCCGGCATCACGTGGAGCGCGTAGTCATCGGGGGTGACCCACCACGTGACCACGTAGGGTGGGCTGGTGGAGGGCCTGCGAGGACGGGCCGGTGAGTGCGCCCGGCTGGATGAGATCCTGCGCGAGGCCCGCCGGGGGCGCAGCGGCACGCTGGTGCTGCGCGGCGAGCCGGGGGTCGGCAAGACCGCACTGCTGAACTACGTGTCCGGCAGCGCCCCCGACTTCCAGATCGTCCGGGTCGGCGGCGTCGAGAGCGAGATGGAACTCAGCTTCGCCGCGCTGCACCAGCTCCTGCGGCCGAGCCTGCCCGCGGCCGGGAACCTCCCGCCGCCGCAGCGCACCGCACTCCGGCTGGCCTTCGGGCTGGACGACGGCGCGCCGCCCGATGGCTTCCTGGTCGGGCTCGCGGCGCTGGGGCTGCTGGCCGGGCGCGCCGCGGCCCAGCCCCTGCTCTGCCTGGTTGACGACGCGCACTGGCTGGATCACGAGTCGGCCGCGGCGCTCGCGTTCGTGGGCCGCCGGCTCTACGCCGACTCCATCGCCATGGTCTTCGCAGTGCGCGAGCCGGCTCCGCGGTCCGCGCTCCTCGAAGGCCTGCCCGAGCTGCGGCTCAGTGGGCTGGACGAGGTCGCGGCCAGCCAGCTGCTGGCGTCCGCCGCCAATCCGGGACTGGACAGCCAGGTCTGCCAGCGCATCGTGGCGCAGACCCGGGGCAACCCGCTGGCGCTCATCGAAATCGGCCAGGGCCTGGACCCCGAGCAGCTGGCCGGCGGCGCGGCGCTGCCCGACCCGCTGCCCCTGGGCCGGCGGCTGGAGCAGCGCTACCTGCAGGAAATCCGCGACCTGCCCTCGGACACCCAGACTTTGCTGCTGGCCGCCGCGACCGAGCCCACGGGGGATCCTGACCTGCTCTGGCGGGCCGGCCAGCAGCTGGCGTTCACCCCGGCCGCGGCGGCCCCGGCCGAGGCACGGCGGCTGATCGAGATCCGTGACCGGATCGAGTTCCGCCATCCGCTGATCCGGTCGGCGGTGTACTACGGGGCGCCGCTCGCCGGGCGCCAGCGGGTGCACGCCGCGTTCGCCGCCGTGACCGATCCGGCCGCCGACCCGGACCGGCGGGCGTGGCACCTGGCCGTCGCGGCCAGCGGGCTGGACGAGACCGTGGCCGCCGAGCTGGAACAGGCCGGGGACCGGGCCCGGCGCCGCGGCGGGTGGACGACCGCGGAAGCCTTCTACAAGCGAGCCGCGATGCTGAGCGGTGACCGGCCGGCCCGGGCCCGCCGGATGCTCAGCGCCGCCGAAGCCAGCTGCGACGGCGGCACCCCCCTCCGGGCGCAGGCCATGCTCGACGAGGCCGCCGCGTATCGCGACCCCCGCCATCACGGCCTGGCCGGGCGGGTGCAGGGCCGGATCTGGCACACGATGCGCCGCCCGGCGGACGCCACCGCGGCGCTGCTCGCAGCGGCCACCGAGCTGGGACCGATCGATATCCGGCTGGCCAGGGACATCCTGGTCGAGGCCGTGGTGGAGGCCCAGATCAACGGCCAGCTCGCGCCGGACGGCGCGACGCGCACCGACGTGGCCCGGGTCGCCCAGTCGCTCTCCCTGCCTCGCGGGACTCCGGCCACGGTCAGCGACCTGCTGCTGGACGCGGACATGTCCCTGCAGCTGCGAGGTCTGCCCGCGGCCGCGCCGCAGCTCCGCCGGGCGATCGACGCGGCCCGCCACGCGGCCGGGACCGCCCCCGAGATCTTCCAGTGGCTGGCGGCGGCCTGCTCGGATGCCACCATCCTGGCCGACGACATCGCGCTGCACGAGCTGGCGTGGCGGATGGAAGCCCAGGCCAGGGAGCAGGGTGCGGCCATCGCGCTGTCGCTCGCGCTTAGTCACGCGGGGGTGTCCGAGCTCGTGGCCGGGCGGCTGCCCGAGGCAGAACGATGCTTCCACGAGCGGGTGGCCATCGAGGAGGCCCGCGGCCGGGACTGGACCATCGGGCCGCTGCTGCTCGCGGCCTGGCGCGGCCAGGACGAGCAGGCCCGGGCCCTGCTGGAGACGCTGGCCGTGGAGGCGGCCCGGCAGGGCCAGGGTTACCAGCTCACCTTCGCCGGCTACGCGCGCTGCATCCTCGAACTTGCGCGCGGGGGGTACGGGCATGCCTACGCCAGTCTCGCCGAGGGCATCCACGACGGCTCGCAGATCAAGTTCGCGCTCCCCGATCTCGTGGAGGCGGCCGGGCGCTCGGGCCACCGCGACGCCGCCCAGCGCCTGACCGGCCAGCTCGCTGAGCTGGCCGAGGCGAGCCCCGTGCCGCGGACCCTCGGGTTCCTGGCCCGGGCCCGGGCCCTCACCGCCCGCGACGCCCCGGACGCCGAGCCGCACTACCGGGCCGCCATCCAGCACCACGGCCAGACCCGGGGCCCTGCGCACCTGGCCCGCAGCCACCTCGTCTACGGCGAGTGGCTGCGCCGCGCACGGCGGCCGCGGGATGCGCGCGAGCAGCTGCGCACGGCCTACCGGCTGTTCGGCGAGATGGGCGCGCAGGGCTTCGCGGCCCGGGCCCGGCTGGAGCTGTCGGCGGCGGGAGCGACCGTGGGGGCGGCGGCCGCCGAGGTGGACCACGGGCTCACGCCCCAGGAGGCGCGGGTCGCCAGCCTCGCCGCGGCGGGCGCGACCAACGGCGAGATCGCGGCCCAGCTCTACCTGAGCGCCAACACCGTGGACTACCACCTGCGGAAGGTGTTCCGGAAGCTGGGCGTGACCTCCCGTCGGCAGCTTGGCCGCGATCAGCTCGCGCCCTTCTCGGACGGCACCGCCCCGGACGGCAGCGCCCCGGACGGCACCGTCCCCGGGCCGGGCGCCGCTCCGGCCACGGGGTCCGCATCAGCCCGATGATGTTGCCGCCCGGGCCTTCACGGAGCGATCAGTCCAGTGTTGCTGCTGATGTTTACTCAGCTGTACGATTGTATATATGAAGACGATGATCGACCTGAACGACGAGGCGCTGGATCTGGCGGCCAAGGAGCTTGGAACCACGACGAAGAAGGACACCGTGAACGCGGCGCTGGAATTCGTGGCTGGCAGGCGCCGACGCATAGAACAACTGCTCGATGACCCGTATGCCCTCGGCGTGGGCCCTGACATCGCGGATACGGAGGTCATGCGACAGGCTCGCCGGTGACATTGCCTGCCGGCCCAGGCCAGCTCTACTTGATCGACACCTCTGCACAGGCCAGGATCCGGCACCCTGCTGTGCGCGCAGTCATAGCAGGGCTCATCGTGGACCGCGCCGCCGCTACGTGCGTAACGGTCGACTTGGAGGCTGGTTATTCCGGTCGCGACCTGGCCGACCTCCGTGTCATCGCCGAGCGGCGCACGAGTCTCTACATCGTGCTGCCCTTCACCGAGGTGATTGCGGAGCGGGCCAGGGATGTCCAGATCCGGATGGCCGCTCGTGGGCATCACCGGGGAGCAGGCGTTATCGACCTTCTTACCGCAGCCGTCGCAGAACACCACGGCGCGGCCATCCTGCACTACGACGCCGACTTTGAGCGCATTGCCGCCGTCACCGGCCAACCCCATACCTGGATCGCGCCACGGGGCAGTCTCGCCTGATATCAGGGGGCATACTCCGCGACCTCGGTGGTCAGGCCAGCCAGCGCTGACTTCGCATGTGCTCGTGATCACGCTGGTCCGCACGTCGGCGACCTCGGGCCGCTGGGTGAGCCGGTCGCTCACGAAGGCGTGCAGGCCCTGATTGTCGGGCACGGCGATCCGGACCCGCCGGACACCCAAGCCACCGCATAGCCTGGCGTTATGGAGGAATCCGAGCACGCGCTCGCTGCACGCCGTCACGCGGACAAGGCGATGAGCGGAAGCGGTGGAGACGACCCAGCCGTGCTGGCCAGCCTGGCTCAAACAGAGGCTCTGTTAGCCATAGCGACAGCGATCGACCGACTCACGGAGGCACTCGGCGGCCGCGACGCACCCCAGCCGTCACCAGCGCAAGGTCAGACCTACCAGGTGGCCCAGGTACGCCGCCAGCACCCGAACGCCTACCTGCCCTGGACCGCCGAGTCCGACGCGGCGCTACTCGCCGCCTACGAGTCCGGTCATGACGTGGCCGCGCTGGCCGGCACCTTCGGCCGCCAGCCCTCGGCTATCCGCTCCCGGCTGAACCACCTGGGCGCGAACAGCCCCGCAGCGCAGTCCGGCGACAGCGGTACCAGCCCGCAGTCATGAGAGCCGGGCAGGAACGTGGTCAGTGATGCAGGTCGTGTCGTTGTCAGACCATCCGGGCTCCATGCGCCGGGGCGCGCAGCAGCGGCGCGCTGCCGCTGACCGTGATGCGCAGCAGGCGCACGAAGATGTGCTCGCCGTGCACCGCGAGCGCGTGGCCCAGGCCCGGGTGGCGCGGGATGAAGCCTGGGCTGCGCGCCGCTGGGGCGCGTGGCTGCGCGGCGTCTTCGCCGTGCGCCGGGCACAGCGGCAGGTTCCGGCCGCCCGCCTGCCGGTGAGCCAGCCGACGGCTGAAGAGCAGCGCTGGGCCGCCGGGTCGGCTGGGGAACTGCTGGTCGCCGATGAACTGGGCCGGGCGCTTGATGATGAATGGACCTTGCTCCGCGGATACCGCAACCGGGGCGGTGAGATCGATCACCTGCTCCTCGGCCCCCGCGGGCTGTTCGCCATCGAGGTGAAGAACCAGAACGCGCGGGTCGACTGCCACGGCGACCAGTGGTGGGCTGCCAAATATGACAGGTACGGCAACCCTGTGGAGTCCCGGCGGGAGATGGCCGACGGACGGGGACGCTCGCCCAGTGTTCAGCTCAATGAACCCGCCAGCCAGCTTGAGGGCTTCCTGGGCTCGCGCGGTCACCCGGTCGCGGTCGGGCGCATCGTCGTGCTCATCCACCCGCGCGCACAGCTGCGCAGCTGCACCCACCCGACCGTGCACATCTTCACGTCCATCCAGCAGATCCTCAACCTGCTGAACGCCTCCCCGGTGGCAATCACCACCGCCGAGCGGGCGGAGCTTGAGCGGCTGATCGTCCGGGACCACCGATTCCACGAAAGGCGCCGGCGGGATCCACGCCCTTGAGCAGCGGCGCCCGCCTTAAGGACGTCAACTTGATGAGCCCTGCGGATGAGGCGATCGGGACCGCCGCTTGCCGGCGTCATTTTCGGGTTCCGGCATCGGCGCCGGGCAAGGCCTGGCTGGCTCAAGCCATGGTTCAGCTTCTGGGTTAACCTGCAGAGCCCCCATCCCACGGTCTGGGCCCACGTGGTGGCGGTTCTGGAGACGCTTGTCGCGCTGGCGATCCCCTTCGAGGTTGCCCACAAAGTCAGCTACTTGGCGGCTGCGGCGTTCAGCGTGGTGATCTGGGCGGCGGCCGAAGGGTTCGGGGGCCCGTACACCTGCGGTGCATCCGACATCGGCACCGCGGCGACCGCCAGCCCGGCGTTCCCCGGCTCGGCGCTGTGGTTCCTCGGCAGCCCAGCATCCGCCGGCATGCACGCCGGGACGCTCACTTTCACCGCCAGCACGTCCGGGACCTACCACTACCTGTCCCCGGTCCCCGGACAGGCACAGGAAGGCATGGCCGGGACATTCATCGTCAGCGGCAGCTGAGCTGATCTCTTGCGGTCAGCCCACCACGGGGCTGCGCTGGGTGAGGTCGGCCGTCCCGCACAGGCGGTGAAACTCGTAAAGCAGACCGCGGGCGTGCTCGACCGTCTCCAGCGCCTCGGAGAGCTTGCCCAGCGCGGCCACCGCCGCGTCAGGAGCCCCCGGTGGATGCTGGCGGGCTGCCGGCCGGTCGGGGCGCTTGGCGCGCTGCCGTGCCGCCGCGGCATCGGCATCATGAACGTTCCTCCAGGTCATAAGGGGGTTCACATTCTCGGTTGGCGGCTACGGTCGCTACCCCTGAGATGCGACTTAAACCGGAGAGACCGCCCGTGATCATGATCGGGCGGGCGGCCTCTCGGTCCCACATGCCGAGCACTGATCCGGAACGCCTGGAGCGGACCGAGAGGCCGCGACCTGGCCGATCTGGCCCATCTGGCTGATCTGGCCGTCCTGCTGGCCCGGATCACCCTGGCCATGATCCGCAGCGCGATGATCAGGCACGCGCAGTAAATCTGGACTGACTACGGGCGAACCCCTATAGTGGGTCCAGATTCTGGACCCACGGAGGAGCCTGTGAGTACCCCGGAACCGCAGCCGGAATGGGGCCCGCCCCGCAGCAAGACTGTGCAGTGGTGGGACCCGTCGCTGACGGCGGCCCAGGCCGCCGGGCGGTCCGGCCTGGAGTTCGTGCGGGCCCTGGCGGACGGGAAGATCCCGCCGCCGCCCATTGCCATGTTGTTCGGCATGGTCCCCACCCAGGTTGAGCGCGGTCTGGTGCAGTTCGAGTGCGTGCCGGACGAGTCCGCCTACAATCCGATCGGCGTCATCCATGGCGGCCTTGTCTGCACGCTCGCTGACTCGGTGGCGGGCTGCGCCGTGCAGACCACCCTCGACGCCGGGATCGGCTACACCTCGATCGACATCACCGTGAACTACGTGCGCCCGGTCACTGCGGACGGCGGCACCCTGGTGGCCGTCGGCCGGGTGACCAAGCCCGGCCGACGGGTCGCGCTGGCCACCGCCGAGATCCACGACGGCGCCGGGCGGCTTGTCGCCACGGCCAGCAGCAACTGCCTGGTGTTCCCGCTCTGATCACCGGGTCCTCCCCCGGATTACCCGTCAGCGAGACGGCGGGGACGCTGGTCTGCTGGGCCGCCTCCGTCAGCCGGACCGCGGGCGGCGCCCGCCGACCCCGGCCGCGGCGGCCAGCGCCCCGGCGACGATCTTCGCGGACCAGGCGTGCCGGTAGTCCGCCATCGAATGCCGGGCCGCGATGCCGAAGATCACCACCTCGGGTAAATCAGGCGACCGGGTAAATCAGGCGACCGGAAAATCAGGGGCGTGCTGGCGCCCTGCTCAGTTCGACCCCTGGTGAATAGCCGGGGCGGAGCCGTTGGCGGTGGCGGTGGCGGGGGCGGGCGGGGCGGCCGGGTTGACGATCAGGATGTTGCTGTGGGCGTGCCGCCACAGTTCCTGGCTGGCGCTGGCGTCCATCAGCGCGGGCAGGCCGCCGTGGGTCGGCGCGCCCACCACGATGGTGGTAGCCCGGATGCTGGTCGCATACTCCGCGAGGAGCCGCCCGGCGCCGCCGTGATCCGCCGCGTGCAGCAGCACCTGGCCCTCGGCCGGCACGTAATGCGCGGCCAGCCGGTCCAGGTGCGTGCTGACCAGGTCCCGGGCGGCGCCCAGATCCTCGGCCTCGATGCCGACATCTCCCGCGGTGGCCCCTTCCTGGGCGTGCACGACGTGAACGATCTGCCCCTTGGCCAGGGCCAGCCGGGCGGCGGCCTCGGTGACCAGCGCGGCGACCGGGGACTGGTCGATGGCGGCCAGGATCACGCCCTGGCTGGGACGGCGCTCAGGCTGCGGCGCCGTCCCCTCCACCGGGATCAGGGCGGTGACCCGGCCGGGGGCGGGAGCCGGGGCGCCCGTGCTGGCAGTTGCGTGGGCCGCGACCTGCTCGGCCTGCACCCGCTCGGCGTCGGCGAGCAGGCGGTGGGCGGTGGCCAGGATGACGATGCCGAGCAGGATCGCGCCGGAGGCGATGTAGAACGGCACGTGGATGTTGAGCGCGATGACCAGCCGGCCGGCGACGTAGGGCGCCAGGCCGCCACCGATGAAGCGGACGAAGCTGTACGCGGCCGAGGCGACCGGCCGCTCGACCGGGGAGACGGTCATCACCGCCTGGGTGGTGACCGTGTTGTTGATGCCGATGAAGATGCCGGACGCGATCACGGCCGGGATGAGCACCGCGTTGTCCGTGGTCCAGATCGCGATGACCAG
>Ga0187875_10001376_pt1 | contig 18843 bp, 20 predicted proteins | sample June2016WEW_17_1_2_FD_132978 | JGI IMG/M metagenome (GOLD analysis project Ga0187875, IMG submission 132978) | Peatland microbial communities from SPRUCE experiment site at the Marcell Experimental Forest, Minnesota, USA - June2016WEW_17_10 | ecosystem: Environmental > Terrestrial > Soil >... | reverse complement strand
TCGCCAGCCCCAGTTCCGCCAGCCCCGGTCTCGCCGTCCCCAGTTCCACCAGCCCCGGCATCGCCGCTCCTGGCGTGATCGGTACTATCAACGCCGTAACAACCGTGCCCGCCGCAACTGCGGATGCCTTGAACTCGCGCTGAGCATCTGCGCATTGTCCTTTCAGGCACGCACGGCGAGCCTTGTGTCGTTGCTGCAACCAGGCGCCGGCACCTGAGCCCGCATGTCCTCCGCCCGCGCGCGGCATAGTGTCCTCCAGGCTTGGCGGAGCGGTTCCAGAGTTTGTATCGCCTCGATCAAGGGCTGTTCAATCTGATAACTCTGAGCCTGCACCAGTCTGTTGCCGACGAATCCGTAGAGACGCCGCAGGTTGACTGCGATTTCTCCCCCCTGTTGATCGTCAAGTGAGTTCGATAGCTCTCCGATCAGACCGAATGCCTTGCTGATACACCGCGAGCGGGCCGCCCGATCTCCGGTGATCAAATGTCTCCGGGCCTCCGTGATCGCTGCAATCAGGTGATCAAACACGATGGCTATGAGTTCGATCGGATCCGCGCTCAGAACCTGCTGCTCAAACTGCCCCTCGTAGGGATTTGAAAACATTCCTTACCTCTTCGCCCGAACCTGCCCGTCGGCCCCTGCCCGCGTCAGTCCACGGTTCGCGTGGGATCCTCCGAAAGACGTAGCAGATACTCGGGTGGAATCTGCTGCACAACTTTTTTGGTCTCCCGATTGATCAACTGGACCACCGGACGACCTGTCGGCTGGTCGCGGGTGAACACCAGTTCTTCCGTGCTCCCGAAGACCCCGCTTTGGTTGACTGACTTGACGGCCTGGATCAATCGCGATTGCTCGGCGCGGTCTTGTGGGGTGAGCGCATTCGTCGGCGCCTGCGCAGTCCCCTGGTACATGTTGGCCAGGCTGATACTGTTGAGTTCCATGATTCCTCCCCGAGCGGCCGCACCCGCCTCAACCCTCATATCGGAGCTGATGGTACTTGACTTGAGAAAACTTTTTTGGCGGAGGAGGGGATGCGGGCGGGCCGGCCCTGCTAAGAAAGGTTGAGCACGTCCAGCGTCGCCCCGCGCTGCTGTTGGATCTTCTTCTGCAGCAACTGCAGGGCATAGATCAACTGCTCCGGACGCGGCGGGCAGCCGGGGACGTAGACATCCACGGGAATCACCTGATTCACCGGAATTAGCGCATAATTACTGAACACTCCGGTGGAGGTGGCACAAGCGCCCATCGAAATCACCCAGCGCGGCTCCGGCATTTGCTGGTACAAATGGCGAATCACGGGTGCCATTTTGTTTGAAACCCGTCCGGCGATGATCATCAGATCGCTCTGCCGCGGACTGCCGCGGAACACCTCGGCGCCGAAGCGTGCGATATCGAATCGGGATGCGCTCGTCGCCATCATCTCGATTGCACAGCAGGCCAGGCCGAACGTCATCGGCCAGAGCGAATTCTTTCGCGCCCAGTTGATCGCCTGGTCCACGTTCGTCAGCACAAAACTCTCCGCCAGGCCCGCTGTCCCCTCGGCGTCAATGCGCTGGTACAATTCCGCGGGTGCCTCTCCCAGCTGGATCTGATTCTCGCGGATCGGAGCTTCCATATCCCTCTGGACTGATTATCTCACGACGGCCCGCGATTCCGGATTCTGGCGCGCACGCACGTCGCCCCTCCAAGAAAATGCCTCCGATCTTTGCGGAAAGGCCCGAACCCACCCGGCCCGCCGGTTAAGATCGAGGTAGTACAAGGATTCAAGTGACCGAACCACTCCCCCCAGATCTGCTCGACCGCCTGTGTGAAGAACTCGGAGTCGACCGGGAGTATTGGGACCTGTGGGGCCAACAGCACCACGCCTCAGCCGCAGCCCAGGCGGCCATCCTCACCTCGCTCGGGCTCGATGCCTCCAACGCCCATCGCCTGCGGCTTTCCGCGGAGGCGCTTTCGGCCAGCCGTTGGACCCGCGGACTGCCCCCGGTTCTGGTTGTCTCGCTGGCCGAGTCCATGCCTGCCGTCCAGCTGTGCGTGCCTGACTCTCTGGTACCCGGCGGAAATGTCACGGTCACGCTGCGCTTGGAAAATGGCCGCCTGTACTCGCGCACCTACCCGCTTTCGAGCCTGGCTTCCACCGAAACCTGCCTCGTCGGCCAGGAAACCTATCTGGCTTTGAGTCTGCCTCTGCCCGGTGTCCCCGAGCTGGGTTACCACGAAGTCCAGGCGGTGGTGGAAGGAGTGTCCGGCCTTCCGCGAACCTCCCATTGCCGTCTGATCGTGGCTCCCGATCGAGCCTGGCTTCCGGAGGCTTTGAGCAACGACGGCAAGCTGGCCGGCCTGGCCGTCAGCCTGTTCGGGATTCGGTCCGAGCGCAACTGGGGGATCGGCGATTTCACCGACCTGCGCCGCCTCACGCACTGGGCGGCTTCCGCGCTGGGGGTGTCGTTCATCGGCTTGAACCCGCTGCACGCCCTGCACAACCGCGAGCCTTACAATACCAGCCCCTACCTTCCGCTCTCGGCGTTTGCCCGCAACACCATCTACCTCGATGTCGAGGCCGTCGAGGACTTCGCTCTCTGCCCGGCCGCTCAACGCATCACCCAGGGCGAGGGCTTCCAGACGGAACTGGCGGCTCTGCGCACCAGCGACCAGGTGTGTTACGAAGAGGTCGCCCGCATGAAGCTCGGCATTCTGCGCCTGCTGTTCCGGCGCTTCCTGCGGGAGGAGTGGCGGCCGGGCACCGGGAGAGCGCGGAGTTTTGATAACTGGCGCCACCAGCAGGGCGAGTTGCTCGAACGCTTCGCGGTCTATTGTGCCCTGGATGAGGTGCTCCACGCCCAGGATCGCGAGCTCTGGATCTGGCCCGATTGGCCAGAGGCGTATCGTTCTCCCGACACCCCGGCGGTCCGCAGATTCGCCGAAAGCCACTGGCGTCGAGTGCTGTTCCACGAGTGGCTGCAATGGCAGGTCGATCTGCAACTCGAGGCTGCGCAGAAAGAGGCCGTCGAGGCCGGTATGGCGATCGGACTGTACCACGATCTGGCCCTGGCCACCGACAAATGCGGCGCCGACTTGTGGTCCTATGGCCATTTTTATGCCGCCGGATGCCGCGTCGGCTCACCCCCGGATTCTTTCGCGCCCGACGGTCAGGACTGGGCCTTTCCTCCGCCCCGTTCCAGCGCCCACCGCGAGGACGGCTACCGGCTGTTCATCGAATCCATTCGCCGCAACAGCCGTCACGGCGGCGCGCTGCGCATCGACCATTTCATGCGCTTTTTCCGGTTGTTCTGGATTCCGGACGGTTTTCCGGCCAAAGAGGGCACCTACGTCCAGGAATGCTGGCAGGACCTGCTGCGAATCCTGGCGCTGGAGAGCGTGCGCGGCCGCTTCCTGGTCGTGGGTGAGGATTTGGGCACGGTTCCGCCCGCACTGCGGGAAGCAATGGAGCGTTTCGGCATTCTCAGCTACCGCCTGTTCTACTTCGAGAAAGGCTGGGATGGCGAGCCCAAGCGCCCGCGCGATTATGCCCGCCAGGCGCTGGTCTCTTCCACCACCCACGACCTTCCGACACTGGCCGGTTTCTGGGCCGCCAAGGACATCGAAACGCGCCGCGCCGCCGGACTGCTGCCCGATCCGGCGCTGCATCGGCGGCAGCTCGAAGAGCGCCACACAGACAAGGCGAAGCTGCTCAGCGCGCTGATCCGGGAAGGCTTCCTGAGTCCCGAATTCCCGCGCGAAGCGGCCGATTGGAATGAGTTGACGGGCGAGCTGCACAACGCCATCATCGGCTATCTGGCCTCGACTCCTTCGATGTTGCTGCTGCTGAATCAGGAGGACCTGACCAAGGAATTGGAACAGCAGAACCTGCCCGGCACTACCTGGCAATATCCCAATTGGAAGCGCAAAATGCGCTTCTCGCTGGAGGAGCTGGAAGGCTCGCCGCGCGCCGCCGACTTCGCCCGCATGTTCCGCGGTTGGATGGCCCGGACCGGCCGGCTCAACCCCGTGCCAGCCGAGCAGCGCCAGCCGGCTTAGCTCCGGAGCGGACGGGCGGAAAACGCCTGAAGCGAGATAAGCGCAGATCCATTGCGGATCGGCATCCAACGCCCGCATCAGGGTAGGCGGAAGCACGCTGCGAGGCCGATTGCCGCCCGCGCCGAACCCGGCTTGCGCAACCTGCAGGTTCCTTGGTCTGGCACCTCGGCAACGCCCACTCCCAAATGGGAAAACGTAAGGGCTTACCGACGATATCATTTAGAATCATCAGCTTGCGGACAAGAATCAGCAAGACCTTACTCTTCTGTCCCGCTGACTCAGTTCGATCCGCGGCTGCAATACGCGCGTTCGCGCCCCTCCCTCCAGGCCCGCTGCCCGCGCCGCGAAGCATGACTCACCCAGTGTGGATCGGGCGCAGTGATTTCCCGGTAACGCCACTTTCTTGGCACGACTGTTTCCGAGTGGCCGACGACTCAGACGCAAATGCTCCTGACACCGCCTCTGGAAGCCGCCGGATAACTTCCAGGCCGCCAGTGCGCAGGCGGTGTTCTGATAAACGGCCGCGGCCCCATCGGGTTTCAGCGCGCCTTCTTCAACTCCACCCGGATGGCTTTCAGGGATTTGCTGGTCTCCAGGTTCTCCATCTGATGCGGAGGGCCGACAGGCAGAAAGATGACTGCCCCATCGTCTTTGTGGCCACGATCCACCGCCGGCACGCCCGGCGAGTATTCCTTCAGATGGGCCGCGGAGACGTAGTACAGGACACTCGGATAGCGGTGGGCATGGAGCGGTTCGCGAACGCCGGGCGGAACGGTCACTTCCAACACCCTCACCTCATCGTTCTCGAAGAGAACCTTGTGATGTTGTGGCGCCGCGGCCAGAGCGTCGTTCTCGGGTGTCCACCACTTATCGAAGTTACTTGTACTCTGCCCGAGCAGGAAAGCCGCGCCCAGCGCGCCGAGCAGTAGTACAGCCTTCACGAACCGTTTCATACTCTCTTTCTCCGATCCGATCGCCGGACGTTCGGCACATTCTAGCGCGTTCTCGAGGCAGCAGGCCGACGCTGAAGGCGTGAAAAGGCTCTTTCGGCGTTTCCCCGCGGGTTGCGGGGCGATGGGGTGCAGACCTACGGTTTGGGCCGGGCGACCGCATCGAAACCGACGTTACCGATCTGGTAACGGCGCCACTCTTTGTAGTCGAAGTGCCACCATTCGTCGCTGTTCACGCTGAACCCCTCGGCCTCCATCGCCGCGCGCAGCCGGTCGCGCAACCGGCGCTGGTCCGCCGTGCCGCCCGTGTAGTTGGGGCTGGCGCGTTCCGTCATCTCGTCGTACAGGCTGGGCATGTCGGCCGGGCGGCCTGTCTTGAGATCGTACAGGGTCAGATCCACGGCGCAGCCGCGATTGTGGCGCGAGCCGGTGGCCGGATTGGCCACGAATTGGTGCTTATCGGCGGGCGTGGCCTGCCAGAAAATCCACGTGACCGCCCACGGCCGGTAGCCGTCGTGGATCAGCAGTCCATAACCTTGTTTTTGCAATTGCCGGTGCGCCCGTTCGAGCGCCTCCGCGGCCGAGCGCTGCATGACCGCGCGCGCTTCCGTGTATAGCGGCGTACCCAGGAAGTTGTTCGCAGTCGCGTAGCGGATATCGAGCCGGATTAGCGGGTCCAGTCCCGTGAGATCAATCAGATCGAAGGGCAGGAAGGCGCCTCGCTCCTGTGGCGGCTGCTCCTTGGCTGCGAGGCGTCGCAATTCGTCCACCGGCCGCACCGGTTGGATGCGGAACACCGGCGGGGCGGGCGTCTGAGCCGTCGTCTGGGCAGGTGCCGAGCGGGCCAGCGGGCCTGGCAGCAGCAGCGCGGCGCAGGCCGCCGCCATGAGAAACGGTCGCTGAAAAAACATCCTGTTTGGATTGTAAGCCGTGGCGATGGGGCGGGGAAGCGGCGGCGTCGCAGCGCGGTTTCCCCGCGCGGCGACCGCGCTTCTACCGTGAAATCACCGCGTTCGGACCGCGTTTTTACCGCAAAACACCGTGCAATTCACGGTGAAACGGTGGCGTGCAGGTCAAAACACGCTGATTTTCCCGGTGAATCGCGGCGTGGGGACGATTGCTAACGCAGTTTCTGGAGTTGTCGAACGACGGCGTCGAGGCCCTTGCGGCGGTACAGTTCCACCAGTCGCTCCTCCTCGCCGGAGAGTGGCAGCACGCCCAGCAGGCGCGGATTCTGGAGTGCCTGGCGGGTGGGCAGCCACATACCGCCGTCGGCGAATTCGACCGAACTGATGAAACCGGACATGGCCGTGACGCTGGCCGGCGCGCCGCCGGGCAGGGAGAAACGCAGCGCGCCGTCGCGGGCGGCGGGGCGCGTCTGGCCCGGCGCCAGATCGACGTCGGCCGGCAGGGCGCCGGCGGCGTATTCGCGGCCGTGGCTGTCGCGGACCAGCCACGAGACTTCGACCGAGCGGACCGGCTTGGAACCGACGTTGCGCAGCAGCAGGTGCGGGGCGCGGGCCTCGTCGCCGGCGATGCGGATCGAGCCGCTCAACAATTCGACGGGCGAGGCGGGGAGTGAGAGCGCGGCCAGCGCCACTTCGCGTTCGGGCTCGATGGCGGTAGCGCGGCCGGCGCGTACGGCCTGGACCTCCAGCCGAGGCTGGGACGCCATGCGGGTCATGGCGCCCAGCAACTCGGTACGCAGCGCTTCGACGCCGCCGCGTTCGAGCGCCGCCAGCAGAGATTTGCGATCCCGGCGGGCCTCCAGTTCCCAGGCCAGCAGGGCGCGGCGTGCATTCATGCGATTAGGGCCGTAGAAGCCCAGGTCGTCAAATAAAATGCCATCCAGTTGCACGTCGACCATGGCGCCCGGGGCGGTTTGCAAGGGGCGCATCAGGCGCAGGTCGAGGCGCACGGGGAAGCTGTCGCCGGAGTCGATGTCGAGGCTCGGCAGGGTGAGCGAGGCGCGTCCGCCGGGGGTCGAGTCCTGCGCCGTCACGAGCAGCGAGACGCCGCGGATGCGCCGCGCGCCGCTGTTCCTGAGTTGCAGAGTCGAATGCAGTTCGAGCAGCATGGCGCCGCCGCGGGCGGTGGCGCGCGAGGCGCCCCAATCGGCGGAGACCAGCGCCAGCGGGGCGTCGGGCGGTAGATCGACGCGGTAGGAGCCGGGCTGCGTCTGCGCCGAGAGCGCCGCGGCGGCCAGCAACGCCAGGCTCAACCGGAGCGAGATGGGGAGCTTATTGCGCATACACCTGCTGCAGGGTGACCCGCCCGGTTTCGCCGTCGATCAGGCGGGCGCGCGTTGCGCCATTGAAATCAGCCTCGGTGCGCGCCGCACCCGAGGCGGGAATCAGGAGTTCGAAACCGGCCGGCGGGGCGGCGTCGGCATCCTCGCCTTCCACGGGGAGCGTGAGGACCGACTGAACGACGGGCGTAGGGGCGTGGCGCGGCGTGCCCAGCCACCAGCCGGCGCCGAGCACGAACACTAATGCGCCGCAAACCGTGGCCCAGCGCCAAAACGGAACCGGGGCGGGCGAGGCCGGTTGCGGAACGCTCTCCGGCTCGCCGGCCAAAGCGCCGGCCGTCAAGCCGAGGCGGATGTTGGCGCGCATTTCGGCTTCGAAAACGCTCCAGGCGACGCCCGGGAGTGCGTCGGCGGCGACAGACTCGTCGAGCGCCTCGGCGGGCAGAGCCGCGCGCAGCACGCGAAACTTGCGCAGCTCAGCCTGGCAATGCGAGCAAAAGCGGACATGCCATGCGGCGTTCCAACGGCGCCAGAACGGGAGTTCTCCACCCGCCAGAAGCGCCAGCGTCGGGGCGTCCAGATGGAGTTGGCGGGGAATGTCAGTCCACCTCCCCGGGTTCCGTCCCGGCCGAACGCCGTGGGCGCGCCGCTTTGCCGCGGCCTTCCAGGTATTGCTTGAATTTTACGCGCGCGTTGGCGATGTGCGAACGCACCGTGGCCTTGCCGCAATTGAGCACGGCGGCGACCTCTTCGACCGGCAGATCCTCGACATCTCTCAGCACCAGGGCCAGCCGCTCGCGCTCGGTCAGACGGCTCAGGCCGTCCTCGAGGCCGCGCAGGCGCTCGGCGCGCAGGAGCTGCTGCTCGGGGTCGAGATCAGCCGGGGCGCGCAGCGGCTCGAGCAGCTCTTCGATGGACAATGCCGGAGTCCGGCCGTGGCGGCGCAGAAAATCGATGGCGGTGTTGGAGGCGATGCGCGAGAGCCAGTGGCCGGCTTTGTTCAAGTCGCGCAGTTGATCGCGGCGCTGCAGCGCCTTGATGAACGTCTCCTGGGCCAGGTCCTGGGCATCCTCGACGTTGCCGACGATGCGGTAAATCAGCAGGAAGATGCGCCGCAGGTGCAGGCGCAAAAATTCCTCTTCGGCCGCCCCCCAAACGGGAGCGCGCCCGCCGGCCTGTAACTCAAGCGGCTCATCCATGGCGTCGAATGCCACTCTTATTGTGACGCGGCCGGACATGATCTTCTATACAACCAGACGCGTGCCCAGCCTAAAGCGTGCAACTCCGCCAACGCGGAGCTATGGTCAAATTGTACTGGTTGCGGTGCCAATTGAGCCGTGGAATTCGCGGCGGCTCCGGGTTGAAAGGACGGATTGGTTATGAAACTTGCCAACGCCATGTCGCGGATTGGCACGGAAACGGCGTTCGAAGTGCTGGTGCGGGCCCGGGCGCTGGAGGCGCAGGGCCGCAGCGTGATCCACCTGGAGATCGGCGAGCCCGATTTCAAGACGCCGCGGCACATCATCGAAGCGGCCAAGCAGGCGCTGGACGAGGGTTGGACGCACTACGGGCCGACGCAGGGCCTGCCGGAGTTGCGCGAGGCCATCGCGGAGACGGTTTCGCGCACGCGCGGCATCGCCGTGAAGCCTGAGCGGGTATGCGTGGTGCCGGGCGGTAAGCCGATTATTTTCTTTCCGATGCTGGCATTGCTGGAGCCCGGCGACGAGGTGATTTACCCTAACCCGGCGTTCCCGATCTACGAATCGATGATCAACTATTGCGGTGCCACGCCGATACCGCTGCCGCTCCTGGAGGAGCGGGGCTTCAGCTTCGATCTGAACCTGTTCCGCGACTGCCTGAGCGCGCGCACGAAGATGGTGATCCTGAACTCGCCCGCCAACCCGACCGGGGGCGTGACGTCGGCCGAGGACATCGAGGCCATCGCCGGGCTGCTCAGGGAGCGCGACGTGATTGTGCTGTCGGACGAGATCTACTCGCGGATGAGCTATGGCCGGGCGCCGGTTTCGATCGCCTCGCTGCCGGGGATGCTGGACAAGACGATCATTCTGGACGGCTTCTCGAAGACCTACGCCATGACCGGATGGCGCATCGGCTACGGCGTGCTGCCGGAGTTCCTGGTGGACGCGGTGAACAAATTGATGGTGAACTCGAACTCCTGCACGGCGGGCTTCACGCAGCGGGCCGCGCTGGCTGCGCTGGTCGGGTCGCAGGAGCCGTCGGAGGCGATGTTCGCCGAGTTCCGGCGGCGGCGAGATGTGTTCGTCGCGGCGCTGAACCAGGTGCCGGGGTTGCGCTGCGCGATGCCCGAGGGCGCTTTCTACGCCTTCCCCAACATCACGGGGACGGGCTGGAAATCGAAAGCGCTGGCCGACGCCCTGCTCGAGCGGGCCGGAGTGGCCTGTCTGAGCGGCACTGCTTTCGGGGCCTACGGCGAGGGCTATGTGCGCTTCAGCTACGCCAATTCAACGGAGAATCTGATGGAGGCAGTAGCGCGCATCGAGCGCTTCCTGCGGGGATAGCAGCGGGTGGTCGGCAGTGGGGGGCAGGGCAGAGCAGGACGGATGACAAAGGGTACTAATATACCTGGGGCATCCACTGGCGCTTCGTCATCACTTAACTTCGGTGCCATGCGGGACCATGCCTGATGTGAGAAAGGTCTTGGGCACTTCGCCTTGGCCGGCCAGCGTGAATTTCGGGAACCTCTTGTACCACTCTCCGGCCGGTACGTCGGGATTGGAATTCAGCCAATCCTGCAATGCATCGAAATCAGAAACCGAAATCCGACCTTCGCGAAAGCGGTCCACCAGATGCTTCAAGAAGAAGGGCGGCGGCTTCTTGATTTTAGGCATTCTGATACTGTTTGTGGAACACGATCTTTTGAAGCTCTTCGGTCAGGCGCCGGAGTTCGTTTTCGTTGTTGGCTGCTTTGATCTGTTCCAAACACAGGTGCAGAGCTTTCCTGGAAGCGTCGAGGCCTGTTGTAGCAGGAGCGGCCTCAATCGTATCTTTCATGCGAAAATCGATGGATTTCTTGGAGTCCACGTCTTTGCGCCTAAAAACCATACTATCGCTGTCCTGTTTGGCGTTAGCCCATCTTGCTTGAACGGCTTTGCGTGCGCTGGCGCTGCGCTGTTCCGGTGTGAGCTTGGCGGCTCTGGCAGGACCACCCTTCTTGCCACCTCTGCGGCCTAGCGCTACGGCGGCTGGATCTTTTTTCTTTACGGTCATGAGCTCGACTATACGTAAGCGGTCAGGAATTGTCAACTGCGTGCGGATTTGTCAGCACCGCTCCGTGGCTTCGATAGCCTGTCGAGAACGACAGCAGGCCCAGTGCTCCGAAAAACTCATGAGAGCGGTTCGATTGTGCCAGGCAAGTCAGTGCGTAAGAAGACCCGGCGGCAGCCGTCCGCGGGGACGACTGCAGCCGGGATTGGCCGTTCCACAAGGATGGGGACACGTAGGCTCAGGCGGCCAAAACTCGATGACAGGGGAACGCTCCGACCGGTGGCGCTGCGCGGAAGCGCGCCTCAGACGGCATGGACGTCTTCCTGCAATTCTTCAAACTCGCGCGGCGAGATGAGGTGGAAGCGGATTTCCAGTTGAGTGAACTGGCGCAGGTTGGAAATCATCTCGTCGGTGGGAACGGCGGCGCTGGCGATGTGCAAGGTGCCGTCCTCGACGCGGAACGGCACAACGCGCCAGGAGCGGGCCGCATCTTGCGGGATAGTGCGGCGTGTGCGCGGGCTGATCTTGTCGACGGACAGATGGGCCCGCGGCAGGCTCTGCTGAAGACAGAGCGCATCCATGAGCTGTTCTTCCGTGAGCAGGCCTTCCTCCAGCAGGAAGTCGGCGACGGGGGCGGAGGCGGGACGCCGCTCGAGCGCCTGCTCATAGAATTGAACCGGGCCGAAACCGAGGAACTCGCAAATCTCGGGCAGCGTGCGCTTGTGCGCCAGCAGGCTGCCGCGGGTGGGGTAGGCGTGGCTGGTCTTGGTCCAGGCCAGAGGCCGGTGACGAAGTTTCGATTCCGCGAACAGGCGCAGCGCGCGGAATGTAGCGGCGGCGTTGATGAAATTGGCCCACAACAGGCGAACGGGCGCCCAGAGGGCGAAGCGCCAACCGTAGACGCGCGCGGAGGTGGTGATGCGGACCGGAAAACGGAACGCGACCAGGCAGAAGTTGAGAGCCAGAACGTAAGCCAGCCACGGCCGTGTACGCACAATCGAAGAGATCACCCAGGGTTCGCCCAGCACGAGATGCAGCACCCAGGCGATCGCGCCGGCGACCAACAGCAGGTTGCACAGCAGGCTCAGGGGGTTGCCCCACAAGCCTTTGCGGTCGCGCCACAGAAACCAGACCTGCTGCCAGGAGCCGCGCCAGCCGTGGCGTTCCCAGCCCTGCAGGGAATTGCCGGCGATCCAGCGGGAACGCTGGCGCACGGCCTGGCGCCAGCGGCGCGGAAAGTACTCGCGCGTGGCGACCGGCCCGCCGCGGTCGAAAAATAGCGGGAGGAAGATCTGGTCCAGGCCCAGTTTGAAGGCGCGCAAACCGAGATCGTAATCCTCGGTGAGGCAGTGCGGGTCGAAGACCTCGCCGTAGCTCGCGGCGAGGTGGCGCAGCGTGTCGCGGCGCAGCGCCGTCCCGACGCCGCATCCGGGCACGAAGGCGCCGGCCAGTTGCCGCGTGGGAAGGTCCTTGGACTGGCTTTCGGCGAAGTCGTCGCAATACACGCCGTGGGTCAGATCCCAGGGCGGCGTCGGCAGCGCCAGCACGGGCAGTTGCAGGAAGTGGGCCTCGTCCAGACGCGAATTGAACAGGCCGAGTTCGTCGGGATGAATCAGGTCCTCGGCGTCGTGCAGGACGATGCCGGTGAATTCCTGGCCCATGCTCTGCTCTTCTTCCTCGATGGCGCGGCAGATCCAATTCAGGCAATCGGCCTTGGAGGTGGGGCCGTCGTGCGGCAGGCACACCAGGCGCAGTTTGGGGTGGCGCGCCGCCGCCTGGCCGACGGCGGCGATGGTAGCCGCGTCGTTGGGATAGACGCCGACGAAGACGCGGTACAGGGAGTAGCGCAGCGCGGCCAGGTTGTGATCGAGCATCGAGGCGATGACGTCGGCCTCGCGCCAGCACGGAATGGCGACCGCGATGGGCCGCTCGGGTTGCGCCGCCCAGCCTTTGGGCGCTTTGCGGCGCGACAGCTTCTCGCGTGCCAGACGGATCAGCCACAGCAAGTCGATGACCAAGTCATCCAGCGCCGAGACGAGAATGTACAGTCCCAGCGGAACCAGCAGCCAGCCCGTCAGCCGGGCCACCGCCCCCGCCATTTCACCAGGGTGAACACCTGCTTGCAGCATCGGTCGACAATCAGTGCCGGCACGCAGGCATTTCTCTCCCGGTAATGCAGGGGCCGGGCGATTCGGGGGATGCGCGGGAGAAGGAATCGGAGGGCGGGGCACAGCGCCCCCGCCCCCGTAGATGAGGAAGGGATGGGCTGGGATTACTTCGCCGGCGCCGGTGCGCCGTCCAGAGTCTTCTTGGCCTTGTAGTACTTACCGACGTTGTTCAGGTTGTCTTTGGTCGGGGTTCCCTTCTCGTGGCACGTGACACAGGCCTTCTTCTCTTTCTTGGCCATCTCCTTGTTAGCGAAGACCAGGCCATTGGCGGCGAAAAAGGCAACCAGCAGTGTTGCCACGGGCAGGACCAGACGGATCGTTCTCTTCATGCAGCCTCCTGGGGTTGGACCGTCAATCGGGACGGCTAGCGGCAGTATATCATTACCTCAAACTCCGATTTCAATAACGAAGATCAGGTATTGTCGCCAATGCGTGAGAACGCACAACCTCCGCGGCGCCCGCTGTGATGCGCGCGGTGTCGTGAGGACGCGGTCCGGGCTGTGTTGGACCGGTTTTTTGTTCAACAAACGAAGTCCCATGGGACAGGGTTCGAATGTGCGGAGTAGTATGGTACTGACTCGACTAGTACCCGCGAGGCACAGGCATGGCATGAGTGAGAACTGGGCTCGGTTGACGGGAGAAGTTGTCGACGGGCGCTTCCCGCTGCTGCAGTTGGTGGGCAGCGGCGATCGCAGTGCCGTCTTCCTGACGGCCAGCGATGAGCCGGCGATTCAGAAAGCCGCGATCAAGCTGCTGCAGACCGCTCCCGGAGAGGAGCAACTCCAACTGGCGCGCTGGGAAGAGGCGTCGAGGCTCAGGCACCCCAACCTGGTCCGGCTGTTCCAAATGGGCCGCTGCGAGTTGGACGGCAGTTGGCTGCTGTATCTGGTGATGGAGTGCGCCGACGAGGATCTGGCCCAGGTCTTGCCCCGCCGGCCGCTGTCGGCGGTCGAGGCACGCGAAGCACTGGAGCCGGCTCTGGGCGCTCTGGCGTTCCTGCACGGGCGCGATTTCGTGCTCACCAATCTGCGCCCTTCCAACATCCTGGCCGTCGCCGATCAGCTCAAATTAGCCAGCGATCATCTCCGCCGGGCCGGCGAGCCGCGCCAGCGCGTAAAAGAGTTGAGCCCCTACGATGCGCCCGAACTGGCGCGCGGGGAGATCACACCGGCCGCGGATGTGTGGTCGTTGGGCGTGACGCTGGTCGAAGCCCTGACCCAGCGCCTGCCTGTCTGGGACATGGCCAAATCAGTCGATCCGGTGCTGCCGCCTGGGCTGCCGGAGCCATTTGCCGAAATCGTACGCCATTCCCTGCAGCGCGACCCGGGCTGGCGCTGGAGCGTCGAGCAGATCCAGGCGCGCCTGGAGCGGCCGTCAACCGCACCCGAGCCCGTGTTCACGGCCGCGGCCGCCGCGCCACTACCGGCCACCGGCTCGCGGCGCTGGTTCGCCCGGTGGGCCACGCTGGCCCTGCTGTTGCTGGTATTGATCGTGATCGGCCTGTGGGTGTTCCATCCGCGACCGGAATCGCAGACCGCCGCTCCCGCCCCCGCGCCAATAGAGAAGGTTCAGGCGGAACCGGAGACGAAGGCGGAGCCGGCGCGGGAGCAGGTCCCGCCAGTTCCGGAGCCGCAGGCAGCGCCGGCGCGGGAACAGGTCCCGCCGGCCGAAAGCGCAGTCGCGCCATCCTCCCCGGCCCCCGCTTCGGCCGCCGCTGCGCCGCAGCCTGAGCGGGAAGCTCCGGGTGCGGCCGTTCCCGGCGCGGTCGTTGAGCAGGTTCTGCCGAACGTGTTGCCCAAGGCGCGCGAGAGCATCCAGGGGTCCGTGAAGCTGGGCGTCCTGGTGCGCGTCGATCCAATGGGCAAGGCAGTGGAGGCCCATCCGGCTCCGGCCGGGCCGAGCAAGTACTTCGCCGGGGTGGCCGTCGATGCCGCCCGCCGCTGGAAGTTCCGTGCGCCTCGCGTGGGCGATCGGAGCGTGGCCAGCGAATGGCTGCTGCGATTCCAGTTCGAACGCACGGGCACCACCGTGCAGCCGCAACAAGTTGCACCTTAGTTACCCAGTCCGACTCCTGCCCCGCTGCCGGCGCCGCGCGCCGGGCCTTGCATCCGATGCCAACCGGATCATAATGCAAAGCAGAGGCAGGCTGCCTATGTCAGAGCAAGACTCCAAACCGCCCGAGACTGCGGAAGCGCCGCCGGAGACGCCTGCGACCCCGTCCACCCACGAGCAGATCGCCGCGCTGGCCAAGAAACTGTGGGAAGCGCGCGGTTGTCCTGAGGGATCGCCCGAGGTCGACTGGTTCACCGCGGAAAAACTGGTCCGGATGAAGCAGAAGACCTGACCGGCCTCGCTTGGGTTGTCGCCGCCAAACGGGGCGAAATCGCGTTTTCAGAAGCCACATGAAATTCGGCCTGCCAGGGCCGGAACCAGGACCGGAGCCAGGGTCGGACAAAGACCCGGACCCGCCAGCGCACTGGCTGGTGGTTGTAGAATCGACGATGATCGGGAAGCCGAGCCGGGCATCCTGGCTGGCGGGCGTCAGGTGTGCCTGGACACGCCGGGCGCGTATATCACAAATACGGAATGAGTTGGATCGGGGCGCCGGCCTGCACGCAGTGCGTTCGTCCGCTGGGAGACAGCCGCGGCGGCCCATTCCCAAAGGGAGCAGCTTGTGCATAAAGGGTGGATTGGCGGTGAGTGAAGGCGTGCAGCGGGTCCGCGCGCCGGGCTTGAAGGAGATGAAGCAGCGCGGCGAGAAGATCGCCATGCTGACGGCCTACGATGCTCTCATGGCGCGGCTGCTGGAGCGCGCGGGCATCGACGTGCTGCTGGTCGGCGATTCGGTCGGAATGGTGCTGCTGGGCTACGAAACCACGTTGCCGGTCACGCTCGAGGCGATGATCCATCACACGCGCGCCGTGAGCCGCGGAGCGGAGCGCGCCCTGGTGGTGGCCGATATGCCCTTCCTGACCTATCAGGTGAGCGCCGTCGAGGCGTTGCGCAACGCCGGCCGCCTGGTCCAGGAAGGCGGCGCGCAGGCCGTGAAAATCGAGGGCGGCCGGGCGGTGGTCGAGACGGCGGCGCGGCTGGTGGACGCGGGCATCCCGGTGATGGGCCACCTGGGCCTGATTCCGCAGTCGGTGCACCAGCTCGGCGGCTACCGCCGGCAGGCGCGCTCGAAGGGCGACGCCGAACGTCTGCTCGAGGACGCGCGGGCGCTCGAAGGCGCAGGCGTTTTCGCGATCGTGCTGGAGTGCATTCCTGCCGAAGTGGCGCGCGGCGTGACCGCGGAGTTGAGCATCCCCACCATCGGCATCGGCGCCGGCCCGCACTGCGACGGCCAGGTGCTGGTGAGCCACGACGCATTGGGATTGACGCCCGGCGCCGCACCGTCGTTTGTAAAGCAATACGCGCATCTCGGCGCGCTCGTGGCGGAGGGCGTGAAAGACTACATCCGCGAGGTTAAGGAAGGCCGGTTTCCAGCCTCGACCGAGGCGGCACTCAGGTCTCGGGCCCCGAAAGAGCGGGCATGAGCGCCGAGGTCATCGGCTCGATCGCGGCGCTGCGCGAGGCGCTGGCTCGAATTCGTCGCGCCGGCGGGCGCGTCGGGCTCGTGCCGACCATGGGCGCGCTGCACGCGGGCCATGCGCGGCTGATCGAACAGGCGGTGCGGGAGACGGACTGCGCCGTGGTCAGCATCTTCGTCAACCCGATCCAGTTCAACGACCCGCGCGACTACGGCCAATACCCGCGCACACTCGTGGAGGACGCGGCGCTGTGCGGCCGGCTGGGCGCGCCGATCGTCTTCGCGCCCGCGGGCGAGGAGATGTATCCGCGGCCGCAGCAGAGCTTCGTCGAGGTGCAAGGCGTCACAGAATCCCTGTGCGGCCAGTTCCGGCCGGGCCACTTTCGCGGCGTGGCGACGGTCGTGCTGAAGCTGTTCCAGATCGTTCAGCCCGACGTGGCCTACTTCGGCGAGAAGGACGCCCAGCAATTGGCGGTAATCCGGCGCATGGTAAGTGACTTGAACGTGCCGCTGCGCATCGTGGAAGTCGCCACCGTGCGCGAGCCCGACGGCCTGGCGCTGAGCTCGCGCAACCGGCTGCTGAGCGGCGACGAGCGGCGGCTCGCGCCGGTTTTGTTCCAAGTATTGCGGCAGGTTCAGGAGCGGATTGCGGCCGGCGCGCGCGATGCCGCCGCGGTGCGCGCGGAAGCCCTTGCGGCGCTGGACGAGCGCCACATCCGCGTCGAGTACCTGGAGATTGTCGATCCCGAATCCATGCAGCCGGTGGAGCGCATCGACGCCCCGGTGCGCGTGGCCGCGGCCATCTGCCTGGGCGCGACCCGGCTGATCGACAACCTGTTGTGCACGCCGCCAGCGTTGTAGTCGTCAGCCGGCGTGGGCAAAACATTTTCGAACTTTGTGTTTCCAACATTCCATTCCCCCATGTTCGGAAGCGCGGCGCACGGTCTTTGCCAACCACGCCGCCGGTGTTTGCCTTCGCCAAAACTCGCCCAATTTGAATGAAGATGATTGTGTTTGAACGACATTGGCGGATAATGGTCCCAGGATCGGCTTCGTCGCGCCACGTGCACCAAGCGGAGTTGGTCCGCGTGGCGATAGGATGTGGCTCAGGCCGCCGCCATCGGGCTGCGTTCGCGGGGTGCCGCGTGGAACGCGGTGAGCCGGCGAACCCAACGGGTTGCTCAAAAGTAGGAGAATGCAATAGATGAACCAAGCACTCGGGATGATCGAGACCAAGGGTCTGGTGGCGCTGTTTGAAGCCTCGGACGCCATGCTGAAGGCGGCCAACGTCACCTTCACCGGATGGGAAAAAGTCGGCAGCGGACTGGTCACCGCGTTCGTCGAAGGCGATGTCGCGGCGGTGAAAGCGGCCACCGATGTGGGCGCGGCCGCGGCGCGCCGCGTGGGCGAGCTTTCCACCGTGCAGGTGATCCCGCGTCCACACGACGACCTGGCGCCGTTCTACAGGAAAGCAGCCAAAAAGGAGGCCCCCGCGGATCCGGACGCGGGCACGGCCGTCGGCCTGCTCGAGACGCGTGGCTTGACCGGCCTGGTCGAGGCCAGCGACGCCATGTGCAAGGCGGCCGCGGTGCAGCTCATCCGCTGCATTCAGATCGGCGGCGGCTACGTCACGGTGGTGGTGCGCGGCGACGTGGGCAGCGTGCGCGCGGCCGTGGATGCCGGCGCCGCCGCGGCGCGGCGCGTGGGCGAGCTGGTCAGCTCGCACATCATCCCGCGGCCCCACGAAGGACTGATGGAAGGGATGCTCCGCTAACGCCGGCAAGGAGACTCGCAATGGAATTCGCAAGCATCGGAATCATCGAAACCAAGGGCCTCGCCGCGCTGGTGTGCGCCACCGACGCCATGCTCAAGGCGGCTAAGGTCGAGTTCAAGGGCTATAAAAACGTCGGCAGCGGTTATTGTTCGGCGTTCGTGTCCGGCGACGTCGCCTCGGTCAAGGCCGCGGTGGACGCGGGCGCGGCCGCGGCACGGTCGGCCGGGGAGCTGGTCAGTGTGGACGTGATCGCGCGGCCGCACGACGAAATTCGCTCCATTCTGCCGAAGTAAAGCGCATCCCCCGGCGCACGCGAACATGCATGGAGTAATCGTGGAGAGGTCATGACGGGGAACAGGGAAGAGTTGATCGCCGGGATCGCGCGAGAGGTCATCGCGCGCCTGCAAGGCGCGCCGGCTGCGGCCGCGCCGGCAGCGGGCGTCGCGGTGGGCGACGGTGTTTTCGCGACCGTCGACGAGGCCGTCTCGGCCGCCGCCGAGGCCCAGCCGCGCGTCGCCGAAATGACCCTCGAAGCGCGCGGCCGCATCATCGCCATCGTGCGCCGCCTGTGCGCCGACAACGCGCGCGAGTGGGCGCAGTCCGAACTCGACGAATCGGGACTCGGCCGCCTCGACCATAAAATCGAGAAACTCAAAAATGTCCAGCACGTGCTCGGCGTCGAGGCCATGCACAGCGAGCTGCGCAGCGACCGCAGCGGCCTGTGCATCATCGAGCACGCGCCCTGGGGCGTGATCGGCATGATCCTGCCGGCCACGCATTCGGTGCCCACCATGGCCAGCAACATGATCAACGTGGTCGCCGCCGGCAACACCGCCGTCTTCAGCCCGCACCCGGCCGCTTCGAAGATCGCCTGTCACGCGCTGAAGGTT
>Ga0187875_10001375_pt1 | contig 18851 bp, 17 predicted proteins | sample June2016WEW_17_1_2_FD_132978 | JGI IMG/M metagenome (GOLD analysis project Ga0187875, IMG submission 132978) | Peatland microbial communities from SPRUCE experiment site at the Marcell Experimental Forest, Minnesota, USA - June2016WEW_17_10 | ecosystem: Environmental > Terrestrial > Soil >... | reverse complement strand
GCAAATGTCGTTCCTGCGGAAACTTGGCTGCGAGGAAATTCAGGGCTACTACTTCAGCAAGCCCTTAACGGCCGAAGAAATTTCCGCGCGATTGAAACTTGGTTCTCTTGGCAGCCCGGTCGTATGTTGAGTTCTGTGCTCGCCCGCATTTGATCCTGCTGACGGAGAGAGATACAGGCGCCGCTATTTCTTCCAGACGATGGCGTTGATCAGGTGTTGGCCGCTTGTGACTGCCCATCCGGGTATTTTTGCTTCCGGAGTTTTGGCTTGCTTTCAAATCCGGCCGTCTGTGGGGCAGTAGGCGAAAAGAGTTCGACGCGGTTCCTTCCATTCTTCTTGGCGGCATACATGCTGATATCGGCTTCGAGAAGAAGGTCCGACACCGATTGATTGCGGGCCGAGCAAGTTACGGTGACTCCCAGGCTCAGAGTGGCGGAGATTGTGCCAAAGGGCGTTAAAATCGGATCCTGGGCCACCAGGTTACGAATCTCTTCGGCGCGGCGGACGCCAGTGGTTATCGGGCAACCAGGCAGAATGATGAGAAACTCTTCCCCGCCGTATCGTCCCACGACGTCGTAGGAACGCAAGTCCGACTTCAACCTGCGAGCCACTTCCTTCAAGACCTCGTCGCCTGCGGCGTGGCCGAGGGAATCATTGATGCACTTGAAGTGATCGATATCGGCCATGATAACCGTAGAGGGCTTCCCTTCGCGCTCACCTCGCGAGAACTCCCTCTCAATAGCAGCCAGTATTTCCGAGCGGTTCAATAGGTTGGTCAGAAAATCGTGAGTGGCTGAGAAACGCAGCGATTGCTGAAGATCAAGAATCCTCTTGCCAGCCATAATTCGGGCGCGCAATTCCGAAGGATCGACGGGCTTGGCCAGATAGTCATCAGCACCGGCTTCCATCGCAACCAAGAGGTCACGCTTCCGATTCATGGCCGTTAGCATCACGGTGTAGATGTACGTTTCTCTCGAACCATAGGTTCTGATGCGGCGGCATACGTCGATGCCGTCGAGTCCGGGAAGCATCCAATCAAGCAGAACCATTTCTGGAGGTTCGGGACCTTCCAGCAACTTGACCGCTTCGGTACCGCTTTCGACGGCGAAAAATTCGAATCCCCAGTCGGTTAAGTAACCCCCAATCCGATGTCGTTCGATGCAGGAATCTTCAACCAGCAAGATCTTCATGATGTTCGCCCTCGATGTTGGCAGGTCTTTGCCGAATACGCAAGATCACGAAACGAGAACGAAAGACCATCACACTTCTGGGAGGGTGGCAATCAAGAGACAGAAGCAGGTCTTCCGGCTGCCTAGGAACACTGTCAGGTGACGACAGATGAAGTCAGAAAAGTTGGACGTCAGTGACTAACGGTGGCCCGGATCTCGGGGTGTCCGAGTCGGCGGGTCTGCCGGTAGGCCAGATTTTTTTTACCGATGGCTCTTCCGATGTTGAGATTTATACGTCGCATGGAAAGGCCAAAGAATCCTGGGCGCCCGTCATTCAGTCTGTCGACCATGAACATGATACGTGCGATGCGGGCCAGGCGTACGGCTTTCTGGGGTCAATTTTGCTCATCTAAATTTCCTCTATGTGCTCCGTTGTCATCCATAGGATGACATTTTAACATCCTCGTTGTCAAGAGAATGCTTAGTTAGGGGTGATAAAATCCGCTCGATATGACCTCCAAGGATATGAGGCTCACGTTCCGTGTTCACTCCGATCTAAAAAATAGATTGGAGTCCGTTGCTGCCGCGGAAGGGCGAAGTGTGGCTCAGATATGCGAAGCGTTCTTACACGCAGGTTTGATGAAATATGAGAAAGAGGGCACAAAGTATGTTCAGAAATTCTTGGCTCGTCAGGAGCAAGAGCCCTAAATTGCTTCCGACGGTGCACTAGGGCAATCCCGATTTTCACAGCCTGGGACGATTGTGTGCCGGCACCTACTCTCACTGAAATGAGTGCAGCCCGACCGCGTGCAACACGTCCACTTCGCTCGAACAGGTTCGGGACTATATCAAAATCGAAAACGGGCTTAAAGTGCTACACGGGACCAGCGGCCGAAGACACGAGAGCAAGAAAGTCATCAGGATGAATTCAATCGACTCTTGTCAGATGCCAGTCAAGAACCACGGCGGTTACCCCCTGCGCCCTTGATCTTTAGAATCCGACGATGTATTAGGTAAATTAAGGCGCGGACCACGTGGGAGGCGAGTTCGCGCGCAGATCGAGTTCTCGCAAATACGAGTTCTCGCGCTGGTTGAGTTCTTAAGCACACTGCGGGTTCGGGAAGCGGTCCACAGGTCGTTTAACGACTCTTCCACCACGCTGAAGAGGGATTCTGCAGCGGCAAACTTAGGCTGATTTTTAGGCCAAGGAGTTTCCGGGCAGATGTCCTTTTTTCGCGATTACATTGTTCGGTCCGCATCCGCAGCAACATCCTCCACTTGGTGCTTTCCGTATCTCCTGCGGACGCAGCACCCCCCTTGATCGCCAAATCCACCGGAAATCTAAGGTTGCTCGCGCTCGAGAAATCAGATCCTTGATTCAACTAAAGAAGTGAGAAGGGGGAAAAATGCCATCCAGTAGCGAGAAGGTTACGTCGAATCGCATGAACGCGCAGAAGTCAAAGGGGCCGAATGACACGACCTCCGCCCGGTTTAACGCTCTCAAACACAGCTTACTAGCCGTCGGAATCACCGAGCTTGACGAGGCCGACGGTTACCAGACCACATTGAGCGAACTGATTAGCGAGAAGGCTCCGGTTGGGATGGTTGAAACTTTTCTCGTCAAGTCCATCGCGTTAGATATGGTCCGGTGGTCGCGCGCTCGGCGCCTGGAAGCCGACTACATTACAGCGGCCCTGAACCCACCTTTGTACGAAAAAACTTTTCTAGGCGCCTTCGATTCAGACCTCCGTGGTGCTGTGATCGATCCCGGACTTCCGGCCGCGCTGGGCGCCGGGCACGCCCAAACCCTCGTCAGCACGTACCAGCGATATGAAACGTTGTTCGCCAACCGATTGTTCAAAACCATCCACGAGCTCGAGCGAATGCAAAAAATGCGGCAGAGTGAGCGCATGCCGGCGCCGGCGGCAATCGATGTAAGTAGTACTTCAAGGATCGCAACGGCGAACGTGGCTCCTACAAGCCCGGAGCAGCAGCCGAAAACTATACTCAGCGATGACGAGAGCTTGCCGAAACCGGTCACCGTAGATGTGATTGATGCCGGCAGCGAGGTTGTGGCCTCGGCTGCTGCGGACTTGGATCAAGAGAAGACTCCGCCCGCCGATGACGAGAACTTCACCGCAGTTGCCGGGATTACGCCTGTTAACCTGGGATCGGCTCCGGCCGGGCAAGCCGGCCAATGGAGTTCAACGCCTCCGTCCGGACCGCTCTGGATGAAGGCCAATAACCAGGCAAACCCAACGCCCACCATACAGGTGGATGGGTCCAGGCAGAAAGGAGGGCCTCGATTGTATGCGAAAAGCGCGCGATGAAACAACTGGAGCTTCTTCGGAGATACCCAGTGGCGAAACGATGCAGGCCGACAGCTGTTTTACCAAACAAAGCCAAGAAGTGGCTTTTGGACATTGCCACCGGGCTTTGGGCATCTTGCTTCCTTTTAGCGTCCGAAAGCATCCTAGCGAAGATCGAAGGCGGAAATCATCCATGCGAGGCTGTGTTACGGACGAATGCTTTCGAGGCTTTCGGTTTCGCAATCGTAAGAGAAATCAGACCGGCAAAGAGAAGGCGCAGGAAACGAACGAACACTTATTAGTGAAGTCGACCGGTTTGTGAGCCGGTAACTCGTACCAGAGCTCTTCCCTTCTTTCCGGGTGCGGCGATCAAAGCATGTCGCAGCGATTTTGCGAAACAAAGCCACTAAGTGTTTTGTTTTAAGCATTTACAAAAGTGGTATCCCATAAAATCGCGAGTTTTGTAGCTGTTAAGGCGTTGCGGTAAACGATCATTGCCCGCCCTAGCGGACCACATAATAATAATGATGATTTGCAGGCTGGAGGATGCTCTTCAGTCCTCCCATTTCGTCAGCGCGGAGTCCAAGCTGTCGCAAAAACCATACGTGTTTTCGGTTAACAATGACATGTACGACTGCGAAAGCTGCGTGCCCAAAATCAATGTCAAGGCCGACGGCCAGGACCAGGCTGTCACCGGCCAGACGTATGACACCATCTCGGTGCAGGTGGTGGACCTGAACACGATTCACGTCGTCCTGGAAAAAGGTGATAAGCCAGTGAGCGATGCAACCCGGAAGGTCTCTGCGGATGAGAAGAGGCTTACCATCGAGGGCACCAGCTATCCCGCCGACGGCAGTCAGCCATACAAGTCGGAAGCCAAGTTCATGCGCGACGCTAAAGGTCCTGCCGGCTCGAATGCGACCTCCGGCTCGTGGCGTATTCAGAGTGTCAACGAAGATACCGCTGGACTCGTCACCACCTGGAAGGTCTCCGGCGATCAGGTGAGCATGTCGACGCCGACCGGCGAAAGCTGGAAGGCCAAGTTCGGCGGCGCAGAGTCGCCGGTTAAGGGTATGTACGGTAATTACACGGTCTCCGTTAAGAAACTGGGCGAGCGTGCGATTGAAGTGACCTTAAATCGCGATGGGAAGCTTTATAGTGTGACTAAGATCTCGGTCTCGGCCGACGGAAAGATGACGGAGGTCGCGGACAACAAGCTAACCGGAAGAATTTCGACATATATCGATGAAAAGCAGTAACCAAGGTTAATACAAAGTTGGTTTGACGATGCTTCCCGCCTAAGGCCGGGATGGCGCTCTGCAAGAATTCGCGTGAGGAAGACTGAGGCAGTCCCGCACAGCGGATGATGCGCCCGCCATCCCAGCGAGTTTGCTGGAACCTGCTCCGAGAGCTGAATTGGCAAATGCGAAAGGTGACCCAGACCTATGATTTCACTGCGACCACGACCAGTGTGAAATCATCCTGAAAACTCCCGTTGCAGAAGCTGACCACCTCTTTCTTGATTGCGGCAAGCATTGCGGAGGCGCTTAATGCAATGTTGCGACTGCCTAGCTCAATCAATCTTCGCTCTCCAAATTCCTGTTCATCCGAATTCATCGCTTCAGTTAGACCGTCAGTATAAAGCACCAGGCGGTCGCCGGATTCCAGCTGAAGTCCTGCATCTTCGTACTTCCGGTCAGGAAATATTCCCAGCGGCGTTCCTCCTTCCTCCAATGGAACTGCCTCACCCGATTTGTGGAACAGAATGGGCGGACAGTGCCCGGCGCTGGCATAGGACAGCCTATTATCCGTCGTATCGATCAGGCAGTAACCGAACGTAACGAACTTATCGGCTGCAATGTTATTGGATATCACTTCGTTTAATTTACTCACGAGAGTGCCGGGTGAGACCGCTTCGGAAGCGAAGGCTCGAAAGCTGGCCTGCAGGTTGGCCATCAACAACGCAGCGCTAATCCCCTTGCCGACCACATCTCCGATGCAGACCCCAATCTTGCTCTCGCTGAACTTCAGTACATCAAAATAGTCCCCACCAACGACGCGGGCAGGCAGCCACGTCCCTGCCACTTCCAGCCCCCTAACCTGGGGAATCTTTTTGGGTAAGAGTCCTTCCTGAATCTCTCGCGCTTTGTCCAGCTCTTGCTCTTGCTGCTGCGATCGCGTATTTCCAATCTCGACGGCGCGTTGAAGTTCGAGATTCTTGCCCTCGAGCCGCACTCGCGATTCCTCATGCAAATGGCGGACGCTCCCCACGATCAAAATAACGACGACTACAAGTTTACCGGTGCTCCATAGCTGCGCGAAAAACGAGTTAAAGGGAGCTCCATACAAAACCATCACGATCGTCAGTGTCAGCGATACGATGGCAACCGCCGTGAAGAACAACAATGTCAGGAACGCGATCCAGTCCAAGGGAAAGCGGAGGCGCGAGGAGAATGGAGCGAGATGGTTCATAATCGGTGTCGTCAAATTCCCGATGATGAGAGTGTAGAGGAGTACAGGAACGAAGCCCGTGCCTGGACCGCGCACATTCGTGACCCAAAGAACCGCGAACAACGCGACCGCAACCACGAACAACACGCCCTGCCTTGAAAAAAAAGTGCGCGCGCCGTCGGAGTGGGACAACAACTTTGCGATGGAAAACGTCATCAGTCGTTAGCCAATTGTGACCGAGTGCGTTCAGGATTCGCAGAACATGTTAGGCGGTACCCAAACGCGGGTCAAGGCGGGACAAAGACAGGTCTACCACACTGCTTCGCAGGACTGAACGCTGACTAGTAATAACTGCGGCTGCGTTTACCAATAACGTTGCACTTGAGCGCGAAACTTGGCCAAACCCCAATTGTTTCGGTCAAACAAAACCCACGCCGAGCCGCCTCCCGTGCTGCGGAATCATAGGTTTACGAACTGACCCCCGACTTCTTGACGCACTCGGAGACGATCAGCTCCGAGCTCAAGCCGACTGACTGGTCCGCAGCAAAGAGAAAAGGACCGTGTCCATTGCACGGCCCTGAATGCATTTTTGGTTCTGGACGAGAATCTGTAAAAACGTTCGATTTGCGTGGGTTTATCAGTTGCGTCCAATTTGACAGCAGCAGTCGCCGTCGCTGTGGGAATGTGGAAACCCGCGTCCTTTGCGGGTTTCCAAGCTCCGAGGGCGGGCAAGAACCGTTGTGGTAGACGTTCCATCATTCCGCCCTCGGAGCGCCATTTCCACAGCGAGGCCCCGGTTTATCGGCCATTCTGGCGAGAATGTGTTGTTTGGGCGGCCGGCGGAGCAAAATAGGCTCCTCCCAGAAAGCCGCGTAGAATGCACGTTTTTACAGATTCTCGTGCAGAGCCGCATTTTTATTGATGGTCTTAGAATCCGGCCGTCCCCGTCAAGTAGCCCAAAGGAGTAGGACACATGCACGGAGACCCTTGAGGAACCGCAACGACCATCGAACAAACCGGACCCGTGAACGTATAGCAATATGGGGCGGGCACGAATTGTGCCCCGACAAGTTGAACTCCATCGAAACCATCCATCCGAAGATTGCGCTGCCAGCGGCTGGTTTCGCCGTCATCGCCGTGTTTCAGACGTGCCGAATCCTGATGGAGTGCGCTCGGCGACTGATCATTGGCATCTGCGGCCGTAGCCTGGTTTTCGACAGCAAGAGTTGTGGATACTACCAGCAATGTGGACAGAACGTTGCGAGCCAACGCTTTACTGAACATTGAGTTTTTCATAACCATCTCCTTGGCAGTGCGTTTTGGCTGTTGAAGCCCTTCACTTACTAATGCGATATGCCTTTGATATTGGGGTCATTTCTCTGTGCAGGACTGTGACAAATCAACATGCCCACCTTTTTAGGTGGTTGTCCTCACTGCCTGGTCTACCTTCAGCCCTACGTACTGCTTCTTCCAGCGATGGAAAACGTCTGCTCCGAAATTCCCGCCTGGCGGATTCAAAGTCGGCTACAGGAACCCCGACCTCGGCCTGCTTCAGGATCGCTACGATCTGCTCACCGGCAACGGCCGAGCATCGACATCGGGTCCAGAATTTGGAACAGCGCGATGACCCCAATTTCGAAGCCAGATCGCGTTAGTAGGTGAAGGCTTCAATAGCCAAACAAACTATCAAGGAGATGGTCATGAAAAACCCAATTTTCGCCCAAGGGATCACCCACAAAGCAGCAGAACTGTGCTACGACGCCGCTGCTGAACATCTGTCAGGAATGGTTGGCCGTGAGCACTTTCGCATGACCGCGTATTCGGGCGGTAGCCGAGGGCATAAGACAGGTGTCCAATCTGCGCTTGCCAAAAAGTATCTGTACGATCAAGGTACGAGGTTGTCGAGTCGCTTTGCCACGACAGCCGAAGTCAAGGATGCACATGGGAACTACAAGCAGCGCGGTGGGACTCTTCCTCCGGGCCACTATTATTGTCACTATGTGGCGCACCATCACACCTTTGGCGAATGCATTCAACTAATGATGGCAGACGATGCCCGTGCGATAAATTCACCGTTCTCGCCGCACCCGATACTGCACGGAAGAGGCAACGACTTCTTCATTCATGGCTCAGGACCAAAAGGCAGCGACGGGTGCATTGTTCCTGCGATTGATGCCGAGCGACGTCGACTGAACCACGCGGTGAAGGAGTTCCAGGGCAATGTCGTGCTGCTTGTCAAGAATGTGTCGTACATGTTGCCAGCAGAATTAGAGGGCCAGGTCGCGTAGTGTTTCAGATCGGCGAACCCTTCTGCGTCTGTGTCCTCGGACTCGGCGTGCTGGTGGAGCTGATTCAACTGAATCGAGAACCAGCATATCTTTACCTCGCTTGGTGTTTTTCTTGAAGATTCAGCTTTGAGCCGGGACTCTGATTGGGTGGCGCTTCGTGGAGGTTCCGGCGGAGCCTCGGGTCGTCGTTCGGAAGCATGAAATTCGAGCAAAGCGGGAACGATGTGGTGGGATTGATCTCTGGTTGTCAGACAGGAACTGGGTTAGAATGGCGGATCAATTGACGGCACAGGAGTGGGGCGAATGGATCCAGGGCGTGAGGATGTGACTGTTCTCTTGGCGGAACTGGCGAAGGGAAATGAAGAGGCGGCATCCAAGCTGATTCCTCTCGTGTACTCGGAGTTGCACCGCCTGGCAGCTGGCTACATGCGGCGAGAGCGTGGTGATCACACCCTGCAGCCTACTGCGTTGGTACACGAAGCTTATCTTAAGCTGGTAGAACAACGCTCCGTGGACTGGCAAAGCCGGTCGCATTTTTTCGGGATTGCGGCACAAGTTATGCGAAGGATTTTGGTCGATTATGCTCGCGGGCATCTGCGGGAAAAACGTGGCGGGGGAAAGAGGCCAGTTCCGATGGAAGAGGCTTTGGCGTTTGCTCCTGAGCAGTCGCTGGAGATCGTAAGGCTGGACGAGGCATTGGAGCGACTGACCAAGCGCGATCCGCGGCAAGGCAAAATCGTGGAGCTGCGATTTTTTGGTGGATTAACCGTGGAACAGACTGCAGAGTTGCTGGGCATCTCACCGAAGACAGTGAAGCGAGATTGGAGTATGGCCAAGGCTTGGCTGCACGGAGAGCTTAAAGCAACCGATGGCAACATGGAAGGACAATTGGCGGGCGATCGAAAGGCCGTTTGAAGTTGCCCTGGCAGAAGATTCAGCACTGCGTTCCTCATTCCTGAAGGAGCTGTTCCCCAACGCGAGTGTGCGCGCCTCCTGTCCCAAATCTCCGATTTGAGTCTCCGCTTCATGATCAAAGTCGTCCAGTGGGACGGTGAGAATAACGACGCGGCTTAGTCGTGTTCTAAAAAAGAGTCGCTCGCTTTGTCTTCGCGGACTTGATGTTGCCGGGAACGACCCCTTCCGCGTGGTCCCGTCGGGCAGGTCGGCAATCTCGATGGCGTGATTCTATTGGACACACCTCAGAAGGAATAACGATATTCAGCGCGGACGATCTCCTTGTACCAAACAGCGTGCGCCAACTGATGCCCATACCCGACATAGAAAGAGCTGTGGGCGCCCACGGCCGTGCGCGCACCCACCTTTAGGTTCACGATGTTGGTACCTTCTGCGCTCACAGCTTCCTGGATGTCGTCGGATCCGGAAGACATACCAGGAGCGGTTTTTACCGCCACATTTTTGGTCTCAAACCCACCCAGCACCCTCCATCCGACCAGCTCAATCGCAGGCGCGATCTTTACGTTTTCACTTCGATAGAGAACATAGCTCGGGCCCACGCCGTAAAAGAGGACGTCGCCTGCGAATTCTTCAGAGTTGGGCGGCTGCGCTGGCGTTAAGCCGGTATTACAGGAATCGCCTGCAGGAGGAGTAAGAGAAGCGGACAGTTGTCCCGGTCGCAGACAGGTAGATCCTCCGATCGGATGCGAGTCCCCTACTTGCGCTTCCAGCGCTACCCTATCTGAAAGCCTTTGGTAGTAGAGCAGTGCCGGCTCGACGTTGTAGTGGTGTGTGCCGAGCCCTATAGAAGCATTCCCGGAAGGGAAATAGGCTTGGAGCTGAAAAGTGAGATACCGATCGGAGGATGCAAGCGCGGCAAGCTTAAACCCAGCTGCCAAGTCACTGATCCCACCCTCGTTCGTCAAATTGGGCGTTCCAGGGGCCGCAATGACATTAGGCTGAATCCAACGCACCGGAACCTCGGTGAAAAATGAAAATCGCTTTGTCGGTGCAAACTCGCCATGCAAGTAAAGTTGCTGGAAATTCAGGTCAGCTACAACGGGGTTCGGGCCGGGTCCGTTTGGAATACAAGAGCATTGTGCATAGAAGAACTCCGCCCGATCTGGAGCATCGTTGTGAAAGGCTGCGTCGAAGCGAATGCGGATCTGAGATCCGACAATGGCATTGTCGATGTAACCGACCATGCTACTTGGAATCCTCGGCTTTGTGGGCTCGCTTTGTGGTTTCTTGGACGGAGTTGGCCTGCTTTTCTGCTCGGGCGGTACCTTCGGAGCCTGCTGGGATGCGGGCAAAGTGCTGATACCCGGTTCAAAAGAGGAATCGCCATAAGAGCTCGCGGGAAGAGCGCTCTGTTGCACCACGACGGCCATCCTCAGCTGATTTATGACTGGGTTGGCCCCCTTCTCCTGCGCAGCAACGGTCAACGGGAAAAGCATCAACAGAACCACTCGCATCATTGTTCGCTCCTTTTGAGAGTGCAGCACTATTTACGCTGGACTCGTTTTTCGAGGAACTCTCTTTGCAAATCGTCATAGGCCTTGGCGAGGCGGCTTCGGTCTGGTTCCACCAGTTCCGGCAGCAGACGTGACAGGCTCTTAAGGGCGTCCTGAGCATCTGCGATGGAACCTGAATGCAGACTGTTCCGGGCGGCGTCCACATAGAGATCGCCCAGATGTGTGTACATCACGTGGAATTCGGGATGTTGTAACTGATTTATCAAGCCGTAGAGCATGAAAGCTTTCGCCCTTTCACCTTCCAGCTGAGGTTCGGGCGTGGCAAGTTCTTCAATGAGATCAGTGGCTTGGTGGTTTCGTTGCTTCGCCAAATTGACGTCGTTCTCATCCCACAGTAGGGCCGACAAGTTATTGTAAAATATCGCCAATTCCATCTTGTATTCTCGGTTACTGGGATTTTTTTGGGTGAGTGCCTCACCTATTCGAATAGCACGTTCGTAGAATTCTCGCGCCTCCGATAGTCTTTTTTTCTCCCTCAGGAGATTCGCTAGATTGTTGTAAACGCGTGCCAAATCTTGGGACGGCGGGACATTAACCTCCTCCTGCGCTGATAACTCTGTTTTTTCCTCCGCCAGGGGCTCGAGCAGTCGAATCGCCTGGCGGAAGTCCGATTCCGAATTATTCAGATCTCCGTTGTCAGAACGCAGAATACCGCGGTTGTAGTAAGTGCGGGCCAGCTCCTGGTGGTAGCCTGGATTCCCCGGTATCTGATTCACTAATTCCTGCTGCAGGCGCATTGCGCTGTCATATTCGTTTTCCGCATCCGCTCGGGTGTACCGCAAGGGCTTCTGCTTTCCCTCTAGCCAGATCCTCAGCGTCTCGCCCAACCAGTTACAAGCATAGGCCCACGCTTGCCGGTAGTCGGGATTCTTGGGATGCTGCTTCGCCTGGCTCTCCAACTCGGTTATAGCTAATTGGTACTCATTCACTGCATCTTGATACTTCCCGAGTAAGCGATTGACGTCACCCAACCTCGTTCGCGTCAATGCCGTTTCGACGCGAAATTTTTCGCTCCCTGGGTCTTGCTTGCCCAGATAGTTGACATAGAAGTCCTTTGCTTTTTCCAACAGTTCTTGCCGGAATTCCTCCATCTGCGGAGTGTCAGCCGCTTCGCGCGCCTGCCGGCGGCCGGCCGTCGACAAACTCTCATCAACCGCGGTCTTTGCTAGCTTCAGATTGGCCTCAGCACGGTGCTTTTGGTTCCAGGCGACATAAGCTAAGGACACAGCTATCACGAGCATGATTCCCAGGACAACAGCGGCCCATTGGACGTGCCTCAGCTCCCTCTTCCTTTCCTGTTCCCGCTCGGCCTCAACCCGTGCTTGTTCTCGCTCACTACGATCCAGAAACTCCATTGCCCGCACGAATGATGAGTCGTAACGTTCGGCCCATGCGGCGGTGGCTCCCTCCCGCCGCTTCCACCGTAGGCCAATTTCGAGTTCAGGGTTTCGCCACAGACCTGTCGTACCCTGCTCAAACCATGAGGCGGCCTGCGAAAGGCGGAAATAAGTCGCGGCTTTGACCGCTTCTTCTCCGGTCCATGTGACTAAACGCGTCCAACACCGCATGAGACTCTCATGGGACAGGTCAATGATCGATCGCGAGCCGAGAGTTACCGTGGCTGGCGGCATCAGAAAACTGCGACCGGGTTGTCGGAAGACTTCGATGACACGGATCACTTCGTGTTCGGGCGCCTCACAGATAGCAGCGAGTTCCTTGACCGAAGCCGGACGTCTTATTCCACGGGGATCCGAAAAGGTGTCTGTCAGAGCCTTAAATAGCCGTTCCGTGATCTTCCGGTTAGTGTCGGAGCCAGTCTCCAGGTAGGCCTCCTCAGCGTGCAGCGATAAAGCTTGCCGCAGGGTTCCTACCGCCTCGTAGTCGGCAACATCAGTAGCCTCAATCGGACCCCGATGCCGTTCCCAATAGTCCCACGTTCGCATTAATGCGTGCTGCAGCACGGGGAGTTGGTCCTGTTCGTCTCCCAGGTCATTGAGCAACCGCAGAACCAGGCGCGGGGCGATTGCTCCCCCTCCCACAGCGACCGGGCCGGTGATGGCGGAACGCAGCTCGTCGCGGGTCATGCGCGGAACTAGATATTGGCCTGCGTTGACGGCCTCCGGCAGACCTGGATATTCCATGCAGTCACCTATGAAATCTGAGCGCATGGTGAGTACCACATAGATGGGAACCTCTTTTTGCGCTGCCGCTTCCAGCAGCAGCTTGACAAAGGCCACCGCCTCGTCTCTGGAGTTCTCAATCTGGCGGCTTCGCCGGAAGCGGAACAGCTCCTCGAATTGGTCAACGATCACGAGCAGATTGTCCGAAGGTGGGATTCGCGCCTGCCGAACGGCGTCAACCAGCCCTAGAGTACTGCGCCGAAGAGTTGTCTCCAGTAGCATTCGGTTGGTTTCGGCAAGGTCTCCATCGGTGCCCAACACACCGGCTTGGTTAAGAGACGCAGCCAGGTGTCCGATCGGGTCTTCCCCCGGCCGGAACGTCGCAACCCGCCAACTCGAGCCAGCATTCAACATGAAACCGCTGTAAAGAGAGGGAATGAGACCGCAGCGGACTAACGACGATTTCCCGCTGCCGGAAGTACCGACGACCGACAGAAATCGGTTGGAACGTAGCCGCCGCAACAGTTCGTCGATCTCCTTTTCGCGGCCAAAAAAGAGATAGTCTTCATCGGGCTCGAATGGACGAAGGCCCGGAAAAGGATTCAGCCGGGATCCAGGTTGCATCACCACCTCAGCCTTTCAGGCGCGAGATCAACGGCTGCAATGGGTCGGGGGAAAATCCATCCCATTGAGGGATCACCAGCGCTTCGTGCGTCCGGAAGCGTTCCTTGTCCGCGGTTCTCGGAGGCACCAGAGAAATCGCGACGGCTGTCATTGGCTTGGTGCGGCCATAGCCGCGACTCTTCTGCAGTTCCCGCAGCTTTCTGCGCAGCCAACATTCGTTGGCCGAGCCGAAAAGGATAAGAACTCCGTCGCAACTCCGCAGGTTCTCTTCGTGATATTCGCGAACCTCCGCCTCGTCGCCCTTGAACATCGGACGGATGACTTCCAATTCTTGATCGAACAGAAAATCTTCCCACGGCGAAGTGATCTCTGCGTCTCTCTCGTCGTAGATGAGATATAGCCGGGCGTGATTACTGCCCAGACCCATCGAACTGCTTGGTTGGGATGGTGCGGGCGCGGCATTTTGAGTTTCTTTGAGCCGCCTCTGGATTACGGTTTTCAGATCCTCGAGAAAGGTCTCCAGCAGATCCGCTCCTTTTGAGATTCTCGGGTCCATCCGAAGCTGATCGACGACTCTGCGTTGACGTTCGTCCTCAATTTGCAGACCCAGAGGAATCCACAACAGACGGGAAAAATCCCCCTTACCACCTCTTTCGATTGCAAGCTCGTTTTGAATCTCCAGCAAAGACTGCATACCTCCTTCAGGGACCAGACTGAAGTTCTTACCTACCAAGTGAATCGACATCTGGCATCGAGCCAGATCCGCGCGCACAACACCCTTCACTTCCGATTCGATTTGGGGTAAAGCTTTGTCAGGAAGCACGGTGTAACCGTGCTGCTCTAAATCCCTCTTGATGGCCTCGCGCTGGTCCCGAAGATCAAATGTGGTTTGTGCCAAGAAGACTGCTTTTTGAGCATCGGCCATCGGGACGACCCCCGTTCCCGAGGCTTCAACCATTTCTAGTAGGCGGCAGATGTCATGTGCCAAGTCGTCCAGCCTGATCCAGAAATCCCTTTGGGCCTCCGGTCCGAACACCTCGTCCAACTCACGCACTCGTCCCGTGTCAGCGTCGACGTTGAAGAAGGGATAGCCCAACAAGGACTTCAACTCCGGAGGATGCATTTCAAAAGGGACGGGCGTCTTTAGCACCTTGAAGATGCGGGCCTTATCGCGAAAACGTACGCCGCCCTGCTCTTCCGCCGCCTTCCAGAATTCTGCCAGCTCTCTTCGGGCCCATTCTGATTTGACGTAGGGAGGCGAGACCACCGATACGAGTGCGGCCACGTGCCGGAGTCGCTCGATCCGCATCTCATCAAATGAGTCGTTGCCTTGAAGCTTGGGATCCCGCCAGATCTCAGGTCGTTTCCCGAGGAGCTGTCCAAGCCGGATCCCCAACGCTCTATGCAGGTTTGCAACCCATCCTTTGTGCCCCTCGATCAGCTCTAAATCGTCCATGTGGGCATAGCTGATGAAAGCATCACCTTCAAGAACCGTTCCGGCAAGCTCGAGGCGGCTTGGTTCTCCACGCTGCTCACTTAAACCCTCACCTCGGAGTATGACGTCGTCGCGCAGCGCCTTGGCAACATCCTGCGCATTGGCAAATCGCTTGGCAGGATCGCGGGCTAGACATCTCAGAATCACCGACTCGAACACGAAGCTCAGGGAAGATTCGAACTTGCGGGGAGATGGCGGAGCCTCCGCCAGCCGCTTTGCCGCTGCGGACATCGGCGTGTCACCCTGAAACGGGCGCACCCCTGTGACCATCTCGAAAATCACCAGACCAAGCGAATAGATGTCTGATGCAGAACTGGCCTGCTGTCCTTCAAGCTGTTCTGGTGCCATGTAGATGAGAGTTCCAATAAGGCCCTGGCCGCTAGAAAGAGAAGCGGTTTCGTCGCATGTCACCGACCGTAGCGCGAGGCCGAAGTCTGTTACCACTGCTCGCCACTGTCCTGGAGAACCGACCAGTACCACATTCCCCGGCTTGAAGTCTCGGTGCACGATTCCCGCCTCATGCGCCGCAGCCAGAGCCGAGGCCATTTGCCCGACCAACGTCGAGGCCTCGGCCACGCTCATTCGCCCGCACTTTTTCAATCGCGCGGCAAGGGTTTCGCCGTGCAATAATTCCATACTAATGAAAACCATTTCTTCGTGTGCACCCGTCTGGTGACGGAAGAGATCGAAGATCCGGCAGACGTTGGGATGGGTAACCTTCCTAGCCAGGTGAACTTCACGCTTGAAGCGCGTTACTGCATTGGGCTGACGCACAATTTCCGGCCGAATAATCTTCACTGCTACACGCTCGCGCAGTTCCAGATCTTCGGCCTCATACACTTCGCCCATCCCGCCCCCGGCGATGAACCGGACTATACGGAATCGCTTGGCAAGCACTTCACCTTCGGAGAGTCTCTGGTTCGCTGTCGGACCATCGGCCTCAAGCGGGAAGCCTCCCAGCACGGGCGTGGACAGAAACGATCCCGCCTGATCGTGTTCAGCCAGAAGCCGCTCCACCTCGGCGCGCAGGCCGGCATCCTGACACCGTTCTTTCAAGAATGAGGAACGGTTCGCGGCATTTTCCCCCAGAGCGGCTTCAAACAGCTCCTTCACTGTCTCCCATTTATCGTGTTGGGTCGCCATGGCTTACTTTTGGCTCTCCTTGAAGCCGAGCCTCACTCCAGATCGCGTCCCCAAGCAGGTCGGGGCCATCGCTCCAGTTTTTCATTCCAACTCCGCCCGGCATCATGCTAACTGGTCCGCCATTCTACCCTAGTTCCTGAGGTACAACCGAATTCGGAGGCAACGTTACACAAGGCCGTCGCTCGGGCACATACGCCAGCAAGACTAAGCCATGCACTCCGGGGAACTCACCGCACCGCCCCTCGGTGCATTCTCGTCTGCTTACGCCTTTTCCGCGCTAATGCACGCAAGCAGGTGTGGGGCAGGGATTAAAAAGCGTTCCCGGGGAGATCTACGATGAAAAAACTCGAAGTTGACGGTTGATGTCGTTAGTCCTAACGGGGTGTTGGATGTGATTGGTTGGCAATTCTACGTCAGCTCAAGGCAAAAGGGATAGCTCAAGTTCGTCGAACGCCCACGAGGGGACAGGGGATTCATGACACCCGAGAACTTACCTAAAAAGGTGAGCATTTTGATTTGTCACAGTTTGGGGACAGGGAAATGACCCCAATTTCAAACCCAAATCGCATTAGTAGGTGAAGGCTTTAACAACCAATCCAAAGATCAAGGAGATGGCGATGAAAAACTTAATTTCCAGTAAAGTGTTGGCTCGCAACGTTCTGTCAGTATTGCTGGTCGTATCCACAACTCTTACTGTCGAAAAGCTGGCGACAGCCACGGATGCGAACGATCAGCCCCCGAAAGGCGCGCTCCGTCAGGATTCGGCAAGTCTGAGTCATGCCGATTACCACGAATCCAGCCTCTGGGAGCGCAACCTTCGGATGGATGGTTTCGATGGAGCTCAACTGGTCCGGGCTCAATTCATTCCCGCCCCATATTGCTACACGTTCGCGGGTCCGGTTTGTTCGATGATCGTTGCTATTCCTCAAGGATCTCCGTGCATGTGTCCTACTCCTTTGGGCTACTTGACGGGGACGTCGGGACTCTAACATTACAAACATTAAAGATGCATCCAGGGCCGTGCGCATGGCGCGGCCCTCATCACTTGTAAGAGCTTGGCGAAGCACGCGCAGTTTGCAGCTCGTGGTTACACAATTGAGTATCAGTTTGAAGTAATATCCCTGGAGGCGATGATGACAGCTCATGCGAAATCTAACTGGAACTGGCGTAATGAAGGCTTCAAGTTTGAACCACAACCTGTTCAATTGTCCCGACTTGTCACTGCTTATCGCGTGTGGGGCGGTACCGCAAACGAAATTGGAAGCCCTTCGCGTCCTGGCGTCTGCTTTTCTTTTGAACAGCCCCAAAGTCGCAAGGAGGCGGAAGGTCTATCGGCTACTTGGGAGTGGGGAAATACAAGCCGTTTCATTACTCAGTTTCAGATTCAGAGGGGCGCAAGAATTTTTGTCGGCAAGGTTCATCCTGGGGACTTCTACGATCATGGTCTGGGCATACCCGGTTCACAGATCTTCGTCGAGACAGACCAGGTTAGGTCGTTTGTTCGAAAAACTGGTTTTGCCCATACATTGAGAGACGATCTAGGTTCAAAGGTGGTTGTTTCAAACCGAGATCCCGGTCGTAGCAGATCATCATAACGCCGCCGGCTGCGGGAGCTTCGAGGTTTTGAAATCATCCAGGCGAAGTTTGCCCGAGAACTCGGGATCAGTCAGGGGCAACTTTCCAGTTACGAGCAGGGAGAGAGCGAGATCGGAGCAGAGATACTTCTTCGGCTTTCACGAAGATCAGGAAAAACGATCGAGTGGCTACTAACCGGAAGGGACAGGTTGTAGCGGACGGCCAGGTTCCTGGTGCTCGTGAGCTGGTCATTGCGAATACGCCTTTATCGCAGCGTACGCGTCCTTCAAAACCGCGTAGTCATCCTAGCCTCTACCACGGTGCACAACAATGGCCGGACCTTTATAACGATGGCGGGCGGTAGCTCTTTGGCGAACCTGCTCGCTTTCACGCCCCTGAGTTTCGGGGTGCGGTCCAACCTGAAAAAAGAAATCGAAGCAATTGCGGAACGCGAAGGACAAAGCGCGGCTCGGATTTGCGAGGCTTTTCTTTTCGCTGGATCCGAAGCGTACAAGAAACAAGGTCGAAAGTTCCTGGAGCGAATGATTGGGCGCTGACAGAAAGTGATGGTTTTTTTCAGATTTTAAAAGTATACGGAGCTGACGGTCTCTCGTTAACAAATCTGCTCATTTGAAGCCTTCCAAATTTGTCATCCTTCTGGATCGCTTCCCCGCCCGGAAATAGTCGGCGCCGATCTCTTCAACCCTCATTACTAAGTGCTTTCGTAACCTTTTCAACTCGCATCAAACGGGCCTTAAATCCAAATAAAGGCACGGTTAGCAGTAGTCGTTGCCCTTACACCACATTCTATGGGGGGTTAAATGGTATATCGATCTTTAGCCGAAAATGAAACCTCGTTGCGTGAAAACGAAAAAATAACTTCGCAAAGGAGGATTGAAGCGAATCACCGGAATGCTCAACGCTCGACCGGACCGACGTCCGCGGAAGGCAAAAGGAACAGCTCGCGCAATGCTTTGAAACATGGGCTTCTAACCAGGGACGTTGTCATCACTAATGGCGCCTTAAGAGAGAATCAAGGTGAGTTTGATGCACTTCTGGCAGCCCTGCATGACTCTTACAGACCAAGTGACATTGTGGAAGATCTGCTGGTGGAGGAGATAGCAGTATCTTATTGGCGGAGTGCGCGTGCTCTCAGATGCGAGAGAGGGGACGTAACGTGGAATAAAT
>Ga0187875_10001374_pt1 | contig 18854 bp, 13 predicted proteins | sample June2016WEW_17_1_2_FD_132978 | JGI IMG/M metagenome (GOLD analysis project Ga0187875, IMG submission 132978) | Peatland microbial communities from SPRUCE experiment site at the Marcell Experimental Forest, Minnesota, USA - June2016WEW_17_10 | ecosystem: Environmental > Terrestrial > Soil >... | reverse complement strand
TGCCCCACCAGATACGAAATCACGCCATAAATTCCAACCGACGACAGCACCAGAGCCAGCGCGGAAAATATTCCGAGCAGAATCATCGTGAATCTCTGCGTGGCGATGGAGTCGGAGACGATCTTCGTCATCGGCGTGAAGTCATAGACCACCTGGCCGCTGTCGAATTTCGTGGACGCCTGGCGGATCGCGCTGACGAACGCCTCCGGATTTCCCGACGTACGCACAACCACGCCGATGCCGCCCGCGGCGAGCGGAAGTACTTGGTCCGGAAGCTGCACGAGGGGTGAATAAAACTCGGCCTGCAGATTTTGGTGCCCTTGATCAGCGAGGCCCCAGTGTTTTACATGGCCCACCACGCCCACGATTTCCGCGATTCCATTGATGAGGCCGATATTGATCCTCTTTCCGACAGGATCTTCATTCGGAAAATATTCCCGCGCGAAATTCTGATCGATTACGATCACCATCGGCGTTTTTTCGGCGTCTTGATCGGAAATGAAGCGTCCGCGGATTAGCGGAGTGCCCATCACCTGCAGATACTGCGGCTGCACCGGGTACCAAAGCGCGAAATTCATGTCTCCGTCGGTGGCGGGACGCGGCTGTCCTTCGCGCCAGAAGGGCAGCTCCGAATCGCCCTGCATGGGAACTCCGCCCCCCAACGCCGATGCTGCTTCCACACCGGAAACCGACGCAAAACGAGCGGGAGCATCGCGAAGAGCAGCGCGGATTTTTTCCGGTGTGGACATTTTGGCGGGTGACAATCCCAGCGAAAAAGTGAGTACGTTGCGTGGGTTGAACCCGGGATCGACGCTGCCGAGCGCGGCGAGAGTGCGAATCATCAACCCCGCGCCAATCAGAAGCACCAGCGACAGCGCCATTTCAATCACCACAAATACATTTTGCGTGCGATGACGCGCGCCGCTTGCACCTCGCCCACCTTCTTTGAGTGTTCCGGCGACGTCCGGACGTGCCGTCCGTAACGCGGGAGCAAGGCCGAAAATCGCTCCTGCAAGAACCGAAATGCCGAGCGTGAACAGCAGCACGCCGGCGTCGAGATGAATATTGTCGGCGCGTGGCAGCGCAGCGGGCAGCGCCGCCAGTACCGCGCTGGTTCCCCATTTCGCGAGCAGCAGGCCCAGAACTCCGCCGGTAAGGCCCAAGAGCACGCTTTCCGTCAGCAGTTGTCGAATCACGCGAAATTGGCTCGCGCCCATCGCGGCGCGGATGGCGAATTCACGAGCGCGACCCGCCGAGCGCGCCAGCAGCAGGTTAGCCACATTGGCGCAGGCGATCAGCAGCACAAAGCTCACCGCGCCCAAAAGGATGAACAGTGTCGGTTGGATGTCGCCAACAATATCCTTCTTCAGCGGATTCAAAGTGATCGAGGTGCCCTTGTCGGCGTCGGGATATGTGGCAGCGAGATTGCGCGCGACCGAATTCATATCCGCTTCCGCCTGTTGGAGAGTCACGCCGGACTTCAGTCTTCCCATGCCCTGCGTTCCCATGCCGATCTTGCGATCGCGGAACGTGGGATCAGCCCATTGCCCGATCGGAACGTAAACATCCATCACAGTCGGATCGAACATCGGCGTGCGGCTCGTGACCACACCGATCACTGTGTACGCGGTGTCATTCAGCGTGAGGCTTTTGCCGATCACGTCTGGTGAAGCAGCAAACTTGCTCTTCCAAAATCCATCGCCGAGCAGCGCAACCGGAGCCGCGCCCACCTGGTCTTCTTCGCGGCGAAACATCCTGCCCAGAGTCGGCTGGATGCCGAGTAGCGGGAAAAACTCCGCGGAGATCTGCTGCCCGTGCAGCCGCTGCGGATCGCCGTAACCGGTCAGGCTGAAATCCATCTCGCGATACGCGGCCATCGCTTCGAAGGTTTGATTGTCGCGTTGCCAATCGAGGAAATTCGGATATGTAATCGAAGCTTGATCGAACTGCGGCGTCTTCCAGTGGATCGCGGCCAACCGGTTGGGATTGGCGAAAGGCAATGGATTGAGCAGGACGCCATTTACAACGGAAAAAAGCGCGGTATTCGCCCCGATGCCCAAGGCGAGCGTCAGAATCGCGATCAGCGCGAACCCTGGGTTCTTAGCCAGCATCCGCACGGCGTATTTCACGTCCTGCACGAGTGTTCCCATGCTTGCACCTCTCCAGCAGATACGTCATTTCGTCGGCGTAAGTTCCACCTCGTGCTCTTATTCGTAGCGCAGGGCGACCATGGGATCTACGTTTGCGGCTTTGCGCGACGGCAGCCACCCCGCCAGCAGCGCCACCGCCACGAGCAATCCCGCCGCGATCGCGAAAACGATGGGATCGCCTGCCTTCACCCCAAACAGCAGCGACTCGACCACTCTGCCGATTCCGTATGCAGCGATGAGCCCTAGGCATAAGCCCGTCGCCAGCATCCCGAGGATTTCGCGCAGGATCATCCACGCAACATTCTTCTGCGTGGCTCCGAGCGCCATGCGGATCCCGATTTCGCGCGTGCGTCGCGCTACCACGTAAGCCATCACGCCGTACAAACCCACGGCCGCGAGCAGCGATGCCAGTAAGCCCAGGCACAGCGAGAACACGGTAACCAGACGGTCGGTAAACATGATCTCGTCCACCTGCGCCGTCAGTGTTTTCACACCATAGACGGGCAGGTTGTGGTCCATTCCTTGGATCAGGTTGCGCACGCTGACGGTCAGCGCGACGGGATCCTGATTCGTGCGCACGTAAAAGGTCGCGTTACCCGCGTGCTCACTCTGCGAATACGGCAAGAAGACAAACGGGCGCGCCGCCTTCTTCACGTCGGTATTCTTGCTGTCCTTGACGATGCCTACGATTTCCGTGTCGAGCTTGACGTCCTTGCCGCCGCCGAAGCCAAAGTGCAGTCCCATCGGATTGCGGCCTGCGAAGTAGCGCCGCGCCATCGCTTCATTGATGATTGCGACTTTAGGCGCCGTACTGGAATCGGCTTCGGAGAATTCCCGCCCATTTAGCAGCGGAATTCCCATAGTGGCCAGGAAGTTAGGACCTACCCAGTTCTGATCCACGTTCATGTCTTCGTCTTCCTGTGTGTTGTAACCTTGCGCGGTGATGTTGGACGACGAATTGCTATCCGCGAGCATCGGTATCTCGGATTCGCTGGCCGTGCGCACGCCAGGCAGCGGTTCCATGGTTTTTCGTATGCGATCCGCCAGCGCGATCGTCTGCGCGGGTGTATAGCGATTCAATTCCGGCGAAATCGAAAATTCCAGCACGTGGTCCGGACGAACGCCCAGGTCCTGCGTCTTTAAATTCAGCAAACTATGCGCGAACAGTCCGGCGGCGGCCAGCAATACCGCGGTCAGCGCGATTTGCGAAATCATCAAGGACTTGCGCACGCGCACGTTGGCTTTTCCGCCGGATACATTCACGCCTTGATCCTTCAACACACTCTGCAAATCCGTATGGGTGGCACGAATCGCGGGGGCCAGTCCAAACAGCACGCCCGTGAGCAGTGAAACAGCGCACGCGAAAATCAGGACGCGATAATCAAGCTGAGCGGTGAGGCCCGAAGCGCCCTCGCTTTCCGGAATCGAGTTCACGATCACGTTGAGTGTCCACGAAGCCAGCGCCAAACCCGCAGCGCCACCCGCAATCGCGAGTATCAAACTTTCGGTCATGAGCTGCCGTACGAGCCGAATACGGCCTGCTCCCAGCGCCAGCCGCAATGCGATCTCGCGCTGCCGCCCTTCCCCGCGCGCGATAAGCAGCCCCGCCAGATTCGCGCACGCAATCAACAGCACCAGCCCCACCATCGCCATCAGCACGAGCAGCGGTTGTTCAGCGTCGTGTTGCAGAATGGGGCGGCCATGCGCTCCAGTGTCGAGGACCAGCTTGCGATTCACGAATTCCTGTTGCTCGCGCGACGAGAGCTTCAGAGCGACAGCGTCGCCTTCCATCAAAGAGCGATACAGAGGGGCTAGTCCGGCTTGTGCCTTGGCGGCGGACGTTCCGGGCTTCAGCCGGCCCAACATCGTCACCCAGTGATCGTTTCGATCGGCGAGGCCATCCCAATTCGGGGTCATCTGCGCTTTCATGGTGATGGGAATGAAAAGGTCTGGGATCTGGCCCACTTGAACACCGGCAAAACCAGGACGTGCCACGCCCACGACCGTCAGGGAAGTCCCATTGACGGTGAGCGGCTTGTTCAAAATATTCGGATCCCCGCCGAAATGCCGCGTCCAGTAACCATAGCTAAGGACCGTGACGGGGTTCGCGCCCGGCGCGGTTTCATCTTGCGCGGTAAAAACTCTGCCGAGGAAGGGCCGCACGCCCAGCACTTGAAAGTAATTTCCACTGACCAGCTCAGCTTCGCCCAGCTGCGACTGTCCTTGCCCGGCAACGTTCACTTCCGCGTGATAACGCGCCAGGAGCCCTGCAAACACTTCATTGCGATCGCGCAAGTCCTTGTACATCGGGTAGGAAAATGACGGCCCGCCCTCAATGTCGCTCCAAACGCGGCCGTGGTTTGCTCCCGGTGAACTGAGCACTACAAGCTCGTGCGGACGTTCGACCGGAAGTAAACGCAGCAGAACCTGATCCGTCAGGGAGAAGATTGCGGCGTTCGCCCCGATGCCGAGCGCAAGCGTCAATATCGCAACGATCGTAAACCCCGGGTTTTTGCCCAGCGTTCGCAGCCCGAAGCGGATGTCCTGCAGCAAGTTTTCCATTCACAGCTCCTAGGAAATGATGAGTGATAAGTGACGAGCGGCAAGAAACGACCAGTCGCATCCTCGTCACTCATCACTTGCCACTCGTCACTGCTTACTCATATCTAAGCGCCACCATCGGGTCCACGCGCATCGCTCTGCGCGCTGGCACATAGCACGCCAGTAACGCAACGCCGAGCAGCAAGCCCGCCACGGCCGCGAACGTTACGGGATCGGTCGCGCTGACGCCGAACAATAGGCTGTTCAGCAATTGCGTCAACATCAGCGCCGCCAGAATGCCGATTGCGGTCCCGAATCCCGCCAGACGCAGTCCGCGCCCCAACACCAGCCGCAGCACTTTCCCCGGATTCGCGCCCAAAGCGATGCGAATTCCGATCTCGCGGGTCTGTTGCGCGACGGTGTATGCCAGTACGCCGTAAATTCCGATGGCCGCGAGCAGCAACGCCGCAGCTCCGAACAGGCTCAGCAGCGTAGTTCGAAATCTTGGCTGCGCGATCGAGCTGCCGATGACTTCCGCCATCGGCCTCACCGCGGCGACAGGCAGCGCCGAATCAATTGCGCGAATCTGTTCGCGCAAGGCGCCGCTCAGAGCGCTCGGATTTCCATGCACGCGCACGGCAATATCCGCGGCCCAGAATGGATTCTGTACGAATGGCACATAAATCTGCGTCGATTGCCGCGCGGAAAGATCGCTGTCTTTCACGTCACCCACAATACCGACGATTTCTCGCGCGCTGTTCGCCGGATAACCAATAAGAATTCGTTGCCCCAGCGCGTTCTCATTGGGAAACAGTTGCTGCGCCAAGCTCGAAGAGATCGCACACACCTTCGGTCCACTCTCCGAATCCGCGTCGCTGAATTCCCGGCCGCGCAGCAGCGGAACCTGCATCACATGGAAATAATTCGGACTGATGGCCACAAAGTCCGTAGTGGGCGCATCGCTTTTCGAGTGCGGCGAACGTCCTTCGATCTCGAACGCCAGATTGATGTAGGAATCGCTCAGCGGCAAAGGCACCGCCACGGCCGCTTCCTGCGCGCCCGGCAGCGCGTTCATTCTTTCGAGAGTCTGCTTATAGAACGAAATCCATTGCTCCGGCTTCGCATACTGCGCGCGGGGCAAGCCAATCTGCGCGGTGAGCAATTGCGCGGGATTGAATCCCACATTAACCTGCTGCAAACGAGCGAAGCTGCGAATGAACAAGCCCGCGCCGATCAGCAGCACGATGGCCAGCGCCGTTTCCGCGATGACGAATATATTCCGCGCGTGGTGACTCGTTCGTTCCTCTCCCGCTCCGCGCGCGCCTTCCAGCGCTTCCGCCAATCGCGATTCCGTGCCGTGCCACGCCGGCGCCAATCCGAAAATCACACCGGAAAGCACGGACAACGTCATGACAAAAGCCAGAACGCGAGCGTCCACGTGAATCTCCGAAACTCGAGGCAGATCCGCCGGGAGCCACGCAATCAATCCCTGCAGTGCTTCATAGGCCAGCAGCAACCCCACTACGCCGCCGATCACACTCAACAGCACGGACTCAGTAAGAAATTGGCGCAGCAGCCGCTGTCGTCCGGCGCCCAACGCTACTCGAATCGCAATTTCCCTTCGCCGGGACGCCGCGCGCGCCAGCTGCAAGCTCGCCACATTGGCGCACGCAATCAGGAAGACAAATCCGACCGCGCCCAAAAGCACGAGCAACGCGGTGCGCACATTTCCAGCCATGTCCGCCTGCAAAGAAACGATGCGGATTCCCCAGCCTTTGTTTTCGTTGGGGAATTGCTCGGCGAGGCGCTGCTCCATCGCCGCCATTTCGCTCTGCGCTGGCGCGGCGGTCACGCCGGGCTTCAACCTACCCAGCGCCGACAGATAATGGCCTCCGCGGCGCCCGCGCATATCGGAAAATACGCCGTCCTGCCGCAGCGGTACCCAAAGCTGCGCCGCAGCATCCGGCACGGAAGGGTGGAAATAGGCGGGCAGGATTCCGACAACGGTGATCGGATGTTGGTCGAGCGTTACGGTTCTCCCCACGAGAGCGGGATCAGCGCCGAATCTCGCTCGCCACAGCGATTCGCTCATCACCACCACCGGATTCGCGTCGAGCGCATCGTCGGACGACTGCAGCGTCCGGCCAAGCAAAGGTTTCACGCGCAAGACGTCGAAGTAGTTCGACGTGACCGAGCCAGCCTGAATGTAAGTTGGCTCGCCCTGCCCGCTCAGCGCCAGCACATTGCCGCGAACCGCCGCGATCGATTCGAATGCTTCGTTCTGCTGCGTCCAGTCGACATAATTCGGATAGGAAACGCCCGTGTTCTGCGCAGGATTCTCCGGCAACGTCTGATAAACCGTGAAAAGACGAGCAGGCTCAGGATAGGGAAGGGGACGTAGCAGCACGGCATCCACAACGCTGAAGATGGCCGTGTTCGCACCGATGCCCAACGCCAGCGTGAACACCGCCACGATCGTGAAACCCGGATTCTTCGCCAATGTCCGGATGCCGTAGCGCAGATCCTGAAGTAGTGTTCCCATCGCCGCTCCTAAGGAAGTGATCAGTGATAGGCGACAAGTGATGAGGAAACTACGAGCCCCCCGCTCGTCACTCATCACCCGTTACTGCTCACTCGTATCGCAGCGCAACCATCGGATCCACGCGCATCGCGCGCCGTGCCGGAATGTAGCAAGCCGTCAGCGCTACGCCCGCCAGAACAAGGGCTACGCCACAAAACGTGATCGGATCCGCGGCGCTGACGCCGAACAACATTTTCGTCATCAACTGCGTCAGGCCGAGCGCCGCCGCGATTCCAATCGCGACGCCCAGCAGCGCCATTTTCATTCCTTCGCCCAGCATCAGACGCAGCACATGGCTGCGCTGCGCTCCCAGTGCCATGCGTATGCCGATCTCATGCGTGCGCTGGCCAACCACATAAGAAATCACGCCATAAATCCCGAGGCTAGATAGAAGCAATGCCAGCACCGCGAAAACTCCCAGCAAGATCATCGAAAACCGCCGATCCGCCAGCGAATCCGCCACGATCTGCTCCAGCGGCTTGGTGTCATAGATCACGTTCTCGCCGTTCATTGTTTCAATCGCAGCGCGAATCGCCGGCACCAAGCCGGCAGGTGAGCCTTTGCTCCGCACCACGACCTCCGCCTGCGGGGGTCCGGTCCAGAATGCGTCGGGGATCTGCATCAACGGCAAGTAAGCCTGCGCGTGAATCGGATGATTCGCATCGCCATCTACATCCAAACCCCAATGCTTCACGTGGCCAACCACACCGACGATCTCCGCCTCGCTGTTAATGATGCCGATGTTGATCCGCTTGCCGATGGGATCCTGATCCGGAAAATATTCGCGCGCGAAGCTTTCATCAATCACGATTACTGGCGGCGAGTGCTCGTTGTCATCCCGCGTGAAGAAGCGCCCGCGGTGCAGTGGAATGCCCATGGCGCTCAAGTAATCCGGTTCTGCCAGATAAAACAGCGACTGCTTCATCCCACTCTGATCCGCCGGCTTGGGTTCGCTGCCGAGCCAAAAAGGAAATTCGTTGTCGCCATTCATTGGCAAGGCGCCGCCTGTCGACGAAACACTTTCGACGCCGGGAATGCTCTTCAGTTTTTCACCCATTTCGCGAATGGCGTTTCGGCTGGTCGTCGCATTCGCGCCCAGCGAAGGCGAGAGGGAAACCGCGAATGTCAAAACCCCTTTCGGATTGAATCCCGGGTTCACATTCCAAAGATCCAGCAAGCTGCGAATCATCAGCCCCGCGCCGATCAGCAGCACCAGCGCCATGGCCATTTCGATCACGACGAAAACGCCCTGCGCCCGGTGCCGCGCGCCGCTGGCTCCGCGACCGCTCTCTTTTAATGTTTCCTGTAGGTTCGGGCGCGAGATCTTCAACGCGGGCGCCAAGCCAAAGAGAACTCCCGCTAGCAGCGAAGCAATCAGTGTGAAGATGAGAACGCCTCCGTCCACTCCGACTTCCTGCGCTCGCGGCAGTGTGTCCGGCAACACCTTGAGCGCCGCCTGAGTTCCCCAGGCAGCCAGCAACAAACCCAGCGCGCCACCCGCCAGCCCGAGCAGAACACTTTCCGTGAGCAATTGCCGAATCACGCGCGACTGGCTCGCACCCAACGCAGCGCGAATCGCAAATTCTCGCGAACGCGTTGTCGCGCGCGCCAACTGCAGGTTCGCAACGTTCACGCATGCGATCAGCAACACAAATCCCACCGCTCCGAGCAGCACCCACAAGAAGGGTTGCACGTCGCCAACGATGTCCTTCTTCAGCGGCACCAGGCTGACGCCCGCGCCTTTGTCCGCGTCGGGATAGGCCAGCGCCAGGTTATTCGCGATTTGATCCATATCCGCCTGCGCCGCCGCCAGCGTTACACCCGATTTCAACCGGCCAATGGCGCGTGTCCCTGGGTGTGCATCACGCTCGTGGAAAAGCGGATCCTTGTCTCCACCGATGGGAACGTACACATCCTTGTCGTTGCTGAAATTCGTAGACTCCAGATGAAAGCTTGCGGGTATTACGCCAATCACGGTGTAACTGTCGCCGTTCATCGTGATCGTTTTTCCGATGATGTCCGCCGCGGATCCGAACTTGCGCTGCCACAGGCCCGCGCTGATCAGGGCCACGGGCGCGGATCCCTTGCGATCTTCATCTGCGGTAAACAGACGGCCGCGAGTGGGGTTCACGCCGAGCGTCTCGAAGAAGCCGGCGGAAACCATTCCCACGCGCACGCGCTCCGCTTCGCCGCTGCCGGTGATGACGAAATCGTCATTGCGATAGGCCACGAGCGAGGAAAAACTGGAATTGCTGCGCTGCCAATCCTGGAAATTAGGGTAAGAGATCGAAAAGTTATCGAAAATCGCGCTCTTCTCAGAGACCACGAACAGTTCGTTCGGCCGCGGAAAAGGCAAGGGCCGCAGCAGCACGCCGTTGACTATCGAAAAAAGCGCGGTGTTCGCGCCGATGCCGAGAGCGAGCGTCAGCACCGCAATCAGGACGAAGCCCGGGCTCTTCAGCAGCACACGCGCCGCGTATTTCAGGTCTTGTATCAGACTTTCCATTTCTGAGTTTCTCCAGGCACACACGTCCAGCTGCGCCGAAACACTCTTTTCAGGCGCGGTACTGGCTGGGTTTTCAGAATTCCTCTAGACGCTCGCGGTACGCGTGCCCAGAGTTTCTTCGACGATGCGCCCGTCGAACAGGTGAATGGTGCGGTCCGCGATGCTCGCATAGCGCGGGTCGTGCGTCACCATGCAGATCGTGGCGCCTTCGCGGTGCAGTTGGCGAAGCAGATCCACTACCGCTTCGCTGTTCTTGGAGTCCAAGTTTCCGGTCGGTTCGTCCGCCAGCAGGATCGAAGGCGAGCCCACCAGAGCGCGCGCCACAGCGACGCGCTGTTGCTGACCGCCAGAGAGTTGCGACGGGTAATGCTTCATGCGGTGCGCCATGCCCACGCGCTCCAGCACTTCCTGCACGCGCTTCTTGCGCTCCGCCGCGGCCATGCTGCGATAGGTGAGCGGTAGCTCCACGTTTTCGTACACCGTGAGATCGCCGATCAGATTGAACGCCTGAAAGATGAAACCGATCTCGCGATTGCGAATGCGCGTGCGGTCCGATAACGAAAGATTGGCCACCGCCTGCGTGTTGATCCAGTAATTGCCTTCGGTGGGCGAGTCCAGCAGGCCCAGGATCGAAAGCAGCGTGGATTTTCCGCAGCCGGAAGGTCCGGCGATGGAGAGAAATTCTCCATTCTTAATTTCCAGATGGACGCCGCTCAACGCGTGCGTCTCCACTTCATCCGTGTAGAAAACCTTGGTCACGCCCTCGAGACGAATCAGCCCTTGTTCAGTCATTCTTCGCTCCTTCGAATCTCAATCCCAAGAATAGATACGAGCCTGGCGCCCAAAAAAGTTCCCTGCATTACCGCAATGCCTACTTCAATTGCACGCGATCGTAATTGTCCCAAGCCGACATATCGGAAAGGATCACTTTGTCGCCGATCTCCAAACCCTTCACGATTTCCACCGTGTTCACCGACGTGCGGCCCAGTTGCACCTGCACGCGCGTGGCTTCCTTACCGTCATCCACCACCTTGAATATTCCCACGGTGCTGTTGGCTTCGCCGTGCACCGGACGTTCGACGTACAGCACATCCGCAAGCCGCTCCAGTTCCACGGTTCCTTCCACGCTCAAATCCGGGCGTGCGCCTGTCGGCAACGGGCCATCAAGACCCACGTCCACCGTGACCGTTCCATTCACCACGGCGGGATCAATGCGCGTAACGTGCCCAGGAATCACGCCGTTGTGCGTATCCACCGAAGCCTTCTGTCCGATCAAAATATCTTTCGCCTGCGTCTCGGCGATTTTAAGCTGGGCCTTCAGATGGGTGGGTTGCGCCACGCGGGCCAGCACCGTGCCCATCGTCACTTTCTGCCCCACTTCCACATCGAGTTCCTGCAACATGCCGTCAATGCCCGGCCGGATGTGCAGCTGGTCCATTTGTGATTTCTTCAGCTCGTACATCGCGCGCTTCTGATTTACGGTCGCTTCCTGCACGGCAAGCTGCGAGGCGATGGAGTTATTGAATGTCTCCACTTCTCTTTGCGCCAGGTCATTTTCCTTGGCCAATTCCTCCGCCTGCACTTCGGCGGTTTTCACGTCCAGCTCCGGCGCCAGGCCGTTCGCTCCCAGCTGTTCCTTCGTTTGCTTCACCATCTCCGCCGTGCGATATTGCGAAGAAACGCTTGCGGCCAAAGTGCGCTTGTCCATCAGCTGGTTTTGCAACTGCGCCTTAGTCTGCTCGTAGGCTGCCTGCGCGCCCTTCAACTGATACTCGGCGTCCAGCGTCTCTTGCTGCAACTGAGGATTGACCAGATCAAAAATCACAGTGTTCGCTTTGACGGGAGTGCCCGGCAGAAGGTAGCGGGTCTGGACCTGCCCGTCGGTCACTGCGGGGATCAGCCGGATGGTCTCCGGCACCAGCGTTCCCAGGCCGCGGACGTCGCGCAGCATCGGCCCACGCTTCACGGTGCCGGTCCATACGGTGCCTGAGTCCACGCTCGGCGCCGCCGGCTTCAGCCGCGAAAGCGCATACGTCACTAGCGGAATTAGCACTACCGCCGCGACGATGTAGGCGATGCGCCGCATCTTCTTCTTGTGCTTAATCTCTGGGCGAACTATGTCCACGGATACCAACCTCGCATAGATACATCGCAAATCGAATTCCGGTGTCACACCTCATATAAGCTGTTTATATTGTGCCTTTTAGAGGGGTCTTGCAAGCGCGAACCAGGCCCAATTTGCCCGCTCATGGGAATCGTCCGTCCCGCTATCGGACAGATTGCAGCCTCGGTTCTAGACGGCTGAAAGACGGATGAAGCTAGGCCGACTCCGTGCTGGCGCGAATCTCCTGCCAACGCTTGGGGCGTTTTTTGGCGTCGAGAATCTTTTTCCGCAGGCGGATGGATTTCGGGGTGACCTCGACAAATTCGTCGTCGGCAATGAATTCGATGGCTTTTTCCAGTGTCATCTCGCGCGGCGGAATCAGGCGAATGGCTTCGTCAGCCGAAGAGGAGCGCATGTTGGTCTGCTTTTTTTCCTTGGTGACGTTCACGTTCATGTCGTCTTCGCGCGCGTTCTCGCCAAGAATCATTCCTTCATACACTTCAATCGCCGGTCCCACGAACATTTCGCCGCGTTCCTGAATACCCCAAATCGCGTATGCGGTGGAAACTCCGCCGCGATCGGACACCAACGCGCCGGTGAGGCGCATGGCCATGTCGCCGGCATATTCCGTCCAGCCTTCGAGCAATGAATGGATCAGCGCGGTACCGCGCGTGTCGGTCATCAATTGGCTGCGCAATCCGATCAGGCCGCGCGAGGGGATGCTGAATTCCATGCGCACGCGCCCGGAATTGTGGTTCACCATTTTTTTCATTTCGCCGCGACGATTGCCCAGCAACTCCATCACAATGCCGATGAAATTCTCGGGGCAATCCACGATCAGCAATTCCAGCGGTTCGAGGCGGCGTCCGTTTTCCGTGCGCACCACGATCTCGGGCTTGCCCACCATCAACTCGTATCCTTCGCGGCGCATGGTCTCGATCAGGATCGCTAGCTGCAATTCACCGCGTCCCAGCACGCGAAAAGCGTCGGTGGTGCCGGTGTCTTCCACGCGCAGCGAAACGTTGGTCAGCAATTCCTTCTCGAGACGAGCGCGCAGGTCGCGCGAAGTGACGTACTGACCTTCGCGGCCAGCGAAAGGAGACGTATTGATCGTAAACACCATGGTCAGCGTCGGCTCGTCAATCGTGAGCGGTTCCAAAGGCGCGGGATTCGCCAGGTCCGTGATGCTTTCGCCGATTTGAATGCCTTCCACGCCCGCGATGGCGACGATGTCACCGGCAGTCACCTGTTCCGCTTCGTCACGCTCCAGGCCGCGAAAGGTAAAAAGTTTCGTAATCTTTGTTGGCTGAATTTTCCCATCCAGCTTAACGATGCCCACCTCGGTGCCGCGCACCAAGGTTCCGCCAAAAACTCGCGCAATGGCAAGACGCCCAAGAAAGTCGCTGTAATCGAGATTGGTCACCTGAATCTGCAGTGCAGCGGCGGGATCACCGGCAGGCGGCGGGATAGATTTCACGATCTGCTCGAACAGTGGCTGCAAAGTCGTGGAGTCGTCGCCCACTTTCAGATGCGCGACACCCAATTTCGCATTGGTGTAGATCACCGGGAAATCGAGCTGGTCCTCAGTGGCGTCAAGGTCAATGAAGAGGTCGTAGATTTCATCGAGCACTTCAGCCGGGCGCGCGTCCGGGCGGTCAATCTTATTGAGCACCATGATGGGTGGCAATTTCGCGGCGAGCGCCTTCTGCAACACATAGCGCGTCTGCGGGAGCGGCCCTTCGCTGGCGTCCACCAGAACCAGAACGCCATCCACCATGCGCAGCGCGCGTTCTACCTCGCCGCCGAAATCGCTGTGGCCCGGCGTGTCCACAATGTTGATTTTCGTGCCTTGATATTCGATCTCGGTATTCTTCGCGAGAATGGTGATGCCGCGCTCGCGTTCCAGATCGTTGGAATCCATCACGCGCTCCACCAATTCCTGGTTGGCGCGGAAAATTCCGCTCTGCCGCAGCATGGCATCCACCAGAGTGGTTTTGCCGTGGTCCACGTGCGCAATAATAGCGATATTACGAATGCTCTTGGTCATTGGATAACTGCCAAAAAAGGGTTTACGAGCGCGGTCTTTGCATCCCTGATCGAATCCCGTGCAGACCGTTCCAGAAGGGGTATCCAGGAGCAACAAACGCACCTCTATATTATCATGCGAGGCGCGAACCCGCCATGCGGCAGGATGGCCGACAGGTCAATTTTCGTTAACATTTCCTGCGCATGAACTTTGCTATATGTCGCGCTCTTGCCGCGTACTAGGGGTGACCACCACCAATTCCATGGACGCCATCGTTCTCGAAAACGTCACCAAATCCTACGACTCCGTAATCGCGGTGAATGCGGTGAGCCTGAAGGTTCGCTCCGGCGCCATTCTCGGCCTGCTCGGCCCCAACGGCGCGGGCAAGACCACCACCATCCGCATGATCATGAATATCCTGGTGCCGGACTCAGGCTCGATCCGTGTCCTCAATGAACTGGTCAACGACAGCACTCGCGACAAGATTGGCTATCTGCCGGAAGAGCGCGGTCTCTACCCGCGCATGAAGGTCCTGCAGATCATCGTCTTCCTCGCCGCGCTCCACGGACTGACGCAAGCCGAAGCCGCGCGCCGCGGCAAGGAATGGCTCGAGCGCCTGGACCTTTCCGAGTGGTCGGATAAAAAACTGATTGACCTCTCCAAAGGCATGCAGCAAAAAGTGCAGTTCATCACCTCGGTGATTCACCGTCCGCCCGTGGTGATTCTCGATGAGCCATTCTCCGGTCTCGATCCTGTGAACGCTGCCACCATCCAGGAAATCATGCTCGACATGCGCAAGCAGGGTTCCACCATCGTCCTTTCGACTCATCGCATGGAGCAGGTCGAGCGCCTCTGCGATTGCATCTGCCTGATTGACAAGGGCCGCAACGTCCTCGATGGCGAACTGCGCGCAATTAAGCAGTCTTACGGCAAGAATACACTGCACATCGAATTCACCGGCAGTGATGGTTTCTTGAATCATCCGGGCATTGGCGAGGTCACGCGGCTCATCACCGGCGTCGAGGCCAAGCTGAAACCGGGCAGCAATCCACAGGAAATTCTGAAAGCCGCGGTGTTGTCGGACGTTCACATCACGCGCTTCGAGCTACTGGAGCCTTCGCTGAGCGAAATCTTCATTGATAGGACCACCCATGCGTAAAATCCTGCTGATCATCAAGCGCGAATACCTCACGCGCGTCAGGACCAAGCGGTTCATCATTGGCACAATCATCGTGCCCCTGATCGGCTTGGGCTCTGTTTTGCTGGTCGTGTTCCTGGTGGGCCACACAACCACGCAAAGCTTGCGCATCGTGATCGTGGACAATTCCGGCTCGCTCGCTCCCGCGATCGTCCACAGCCTCGACGGCAAGCTTGCCGATGGCCAGCCACAATTCACGGTCGAGGAAACCGTGTCGCGCCCCGCATCGCTTGACGCCCCGCAGCGAGATCTTCGCGCGCGTCAACAGCGAAAAGCTCGACGCTTATCTGTTGATTCCGCAAGACCTCGACCAATCGTTCGAGCTGCACATGCGCAATCCTGACAATTTCGGCCTGATCGGCCCGCTATCGAGAGCCGTGGACCAGGCCGTGATTTCCAGCCGCCTCGACAGCCGCGGCGTGCATCTCGACAACATCCAAAACGTCCTGAAAAGCACCGATCTTCAGCTCCTGAAGGTCAGCGAGACGGGCGAATCGGTGGAGAAGGGACAAGGCATTGCGATTTCGCTGGTGGTGCCGCTCTACACCTCGCTGCTGATGTACGGCCTCATCACCATGCGCTCGGTAATTGAGGAGAAAACCACGCGCACGATGGAAGTGTTGATTTCATCGGTGCGGCCGTTCGAGCTGCTGGCGGGAAAAATCCTGGGCGTGGCGGCGGTGGCGTTCACGCAGTTTGCGATCTGGACGACTTCGACGGCGCTGCTTTTTTCCTTTGGCGTGCTGGCCTGGCTGGGCATGACGCGCAATTCGCCGCTTGCCGGAGTGCATGTGCCGATTTCGCTAGTGATCTACGCCTGCGTCTTTTTCATCGGCGGGTATTTCATGTACGCGTCGATGTTCGCAGCCATCGGTTCCGCCTGCTCCAACGAACAGGACGCGCAGCAACTGCAGTGGCTGGCCATGGCGCCGCTGGTTTTCTGCATGATCAGCTACGGCGTGATCCTCAATGACCCGGCCTCCCGCACCGCTGTGATTCTTTCCGAAATCCCGTTCTTCGCGCCGGTCTTGATGTCGCTGCGCATTTCGCTGCAGACGCCGCCTGCCTGGCAGATTGCGCTCTCGGTTACACTTTTGGTCCTCACCACCGTCGCCGTCATGTACGCCTCGGCGAAAATCTACCGCGTCGGCGTTCTGATGTACGGCAAGCGTCCCTCACTCGTCGAATTGGTGCGTTGGCTTCGCTATACCTAGTCGCCATAGCGCTGCCCATTCGCGATTTTCGTTGTGTTATCCTCCGCCGTGCAGGCAGCAGCTGCCGAGCTACGAAGAGAGGAATCCATGGGCGTAAGCGTGAATCCGAATATGGTCACCACTGCATTTGATTTGCCGGGATATCGCGTGGTGAAAAGTTTTGGCCTCGTGCGCGGCGTCACGGTGCGCTCGCGCAGCATTCTGGGCACCATCGGCGCATCGCTGGAAACTCTGGTGGGCGGCAACATCACCCTCTTCGAGGAAATGTGCGAAAAAACGCGCGAGGAATCCCTGGAATTAATGATGGAGCACGCCAGCCAGCATGGCGCGAACGCCGTGATCGGCATGCGTTACGACGCCACTGAAGTGATGCAAGGCGTCACCGAAGTGCTGGCCTACGGCACCGCCGTTCAGGCAGAACGCATAGCCCCATAGTCGCCGGTCGTGGCTGCGCGAAAGCGTGCCGGGGACTCAACACCAGATCGGCGCGAACCCGCTGCGCGCTCGATAGCACATGGCGCAGACTCGCCCACAGGCTTACAATAAGCCGTTTGCTCATAGGGGAGGCACCTCAGCATGAAGCGTTCCGTTAAGCTCATCTCCGCGCTCGCCGCTTTCGGATTGATCGCCGCCGCGCTGGCAGTTCGCGCGCAAACGCCGAAAACCGAAACTGTGCAATTTCCCAGCGGCAAAGAAACCGTGAGCGGGTTTCTCGCCGTACCGGACAAGCCCGGCATATATCCCGGAATCGTGGTCATTCATGAATGGTGGGGATTAAATGATTGGGTAAAGGAACAAACGGAAAAGCTCGCCGCGCAGGGTTACGTGGCGCTGGCAGTTGACCTGTACCGCGGCAAGATCGCAACGGACCCCTCTGAGGCTCACGAGCTGATGCGCGGTTTGCCGCAAGACCGCGGTATTCGCGATATGCAAGCCGCCTACGATTATTTGGCGGCGCGGAAGGACGTGAAGCCCGGCCGCATCGGCTCCATCGGTTGGTGCATGGGCGGGGGACTTTCGCTGCAGTTCGCAATCCACCAGCCGCGCCTCGCCGCCTGCGTGGTGAATTACGGTTCGCTTCCCACTGATCCGAATGACATCCAGCAAATCCTCGCGCCCGTCCTTGGAAATTTCGGCGCGGATGATAAAGGCATCACGCCGGCCGACGTTGAGGCATTCGACAAAACCATGAAGGGCCTCCACCGCTTCATCGACGTGAAAATCTACCCGGGCGCTGGCCACGCGTTCGAGAACCCGAACAACACCAACGGTTATCGTCCCGAAGCCGCCGCCGATGCGTGGAAGCGCACCCTGGCGTTTCTGCACAACGCCCTCGGGTAGGCTCCCCCGCTGACCGATTCGCAGGACGGAGGAACTATGTCGTTACCCCCGCCCAGCGAACCTGCGATGGAACCGAATGCCTGTGAGAATCATCAAACCGGGAAGATAAGCCCAAACACTGCGGCAAGCGAAAAGAAAGGAGAAATTAACATGAAAAATAAGACCGACCGCAAGATTCCCACCGCGAGCCAAAACGCCGAAGGCTCCGAACGCGCCCGTCCGCTTCTGCACCAGCACGCTCACGAGATTCAGCCCTACGGCAAAATTGCGAAGTTACCCATCGCCCTCGACCAGCAGGTGTGTGCCACCAGCGTCGAGCTGCTGAATCAGATTCTTGCGGATACCATGACCCTGCGCGACCTCTACAAAAAGCATCATTGGCAAGTCGCGGGACACACCTTCTATTCACTGCATCTGCTCTTCGATAAACATTTCGACGAGCAGTCCGAACTGGTGGACGCCATCGCCGAGCGCATCCAACTTCTAGGCGGCATCAGCATCGCCATGGCGCCCGACATCGCGGAGACCACTTTCATTCCTCGTCCGCCGCGCGGCCGCGAAGAAGCTCCCGTGCAAATCTCCCGCATGCTCGAAGCCCACGAAATTATTTTGAAGGAAGCGCGTACCGTGGCCAAGCAAGCCGCGCAAGCAGGCGACGACGGCACCAACGATCTGCTGGTCAGCCAGGTCATCCGCACCAACGAATTGCAGGTGTGGTTCCTCGCCGAGCATCTGGTGGACGTTCCGCTGGTGCGCGCCGACAACGCCAAAGCGGTCGCGTCCGGCTCCTGATCACAGATCGCAGCTCGTACCCGGCCCATGCTCGAAGGAGGCACGCAAATGCCAGAATGTACGCACCTGAATGAGGTTCGCAAGGTGAGCCCGCATACCAAGGGCTGCGAGGAATGTTTGAAAATGGGCGACACCTGGGTTCACCTGCGCCTGTGTCTGGAATGCGGCCACGTCGGCTGCTGCGATTCATCCAAAAATAAACATGCCACCAAGCACTTTCATTCCACGAAACACCCCATCATGAAATCGATCGAGCCAGGCGAAACCTGGGGCTGGTGCTACATCGACGAAGTTGAGCTGGACTTCGCGTGAAACAGCCAAGTCCGGCTGGCGCAATGGCGGCGTCTTCCGCAGCGCCGAATTCAGATCTTACTCACGGCGTCCAGAAACGGGGCGGGTTC
>Ga0187875_10001373_pt1 | contig 18855 bp, 20 predicted proteins | sample June2016WEW_17_1_2_FD_132978 | JGI IMG/M metagenome (GOLD analysis project Ga0187875, IMG submission 132978) | Peatland microbial communities from SPRUCE experiment site at the Marcell Experimental Forest, Minnesota, USA - June2016WEW_17_10 | ecosystem: Environmental > Terrestrial > Soil >... | reverse complement strand
GCGAGCGGTGGTGCTGCGAGCGGTGGTGCTGCGAGCGGTGGTGCCGCGAGCGGTGGTGCCGCCGCGCCCGCCCGCCCGAACGCCAGGATGACGGGGCTGGCCGGGGACACCGGCAGGGGCGCCGCCGTTAACGGGGACAGCACCGTCCACGGCGCGGCCGCGGACCGGGCCGCGGGCACCCGCCCGGCGGCCCAGCCCGGCCCGCATGCCGGGCTGGGCGGGCGCAAGGTGCTGATCGTCGACGACGACCTGCGGAACGTCTTCGCGATCACCAGCGTCCTCGAGCTGTACGGGCTCACCGTCGTCCACGCGCCCAGCGGGCAGCAGGGGATCGACGCGCTGCGCGGCGACCAGGACATCGATCTCGTCCTGATGGACGTGATGATGCCGGAGATGGACGGTTACACCACCACCGCCGCCATCCGGGAGATGCCGGAGTTCGCCGACCTGCCGGTGATCGCGGTAACCGCCCGGGCCATGCAGGGGGACCGGGACAAGAGCCTGGCCGCCGGGGCCACCGACTACGTGACCAAGCCGGTCGACACCGAGGAACTGCTCGGCTGCATCAAGCGCTGGCTGCCCGACACGCCGGCGGCGGGCTGAGCGGGTTGCGCCGGCCGCGCCACTGGCTGCGGAGGCAGGAGCAGGCAGCTGTCGCCGAACTCGTGCCACAGGTAGCCGGCCGACTCTGCCTCGCGGTAGGAGGCTTCGACCAGCGCCCGGCCGGCCACGGCCTCCAGCAGCGCGAGGTGTGACGCGCCCGCCTCGTGCCACCCGGTGATCAGGCCGCTGACCACGCGGGCCGGGTGCTCCGGCCCGAGCACCAGGCCGGTCCAGCCGCGGCGGGCGGTGACGGTGTCCCCCTGGCCCACGCCTGGTACCGCCGCGCTTTCCAGGGCCCGGGTGCAGGTGGTGCCGACCGCGATCACCCGGCGGCCCGCCGCGCGAGCCAGGTTGACCAGGTCGGCGGTGGGTTGCGGAACCTCGAACCACTCGGGCAGCGGTGCCTCGCCCGCCTCCAGGGATGCCACGCCGGTATGCAGGGTGATCGGTGCCATCGCCACGCCGGCTGCGATCAGCCGGGTGACCAGCTCGGCGCTGAACGGCCGGGCCGCGCTCGGCATCTCGGCACTGCCAGGGGAGCGGGCGAACACCGTCTGGTAGGCCGACAATGGCCACCGATCCGGGACATAGGAGTAGCGGATCGGCTGGCCGTGCCGGGCCAGGTACTCGCCGACCGCTCCAGCGCCTGTCGTCACCAGCGCCGCCCAGATCCGGGTGGACGCTGGGTCCGGGTAGGGATGCAGCAGCGTGACCGACCCGTCGCCGGGGAGCGTGATGACCTCACCGGGGACCCCGTCCATGACCCGCGCCGCAGGACCCTGCCTGAGTTCGACCAGCCAGGTTCCGTTATCTAGCTGGTTGGAGAGATGGACGGTCACCGCGGTGCCGCCGGTGCGCTGCCCGGGGAGCGCGGCGGGCAGGGTGGCGGTGTTGTTGACGACCAGGAGGTCGCCTGGGGCCAGGAAGCGGGGCAGGTCGCGGAAGCGGGCGTGGACCAGGCCGTCTGGCGTGGCGGCTAGCAGCCGGACGCCGTCCGGGGCCAGGCCGCGGGCCTCGGGGGGCCGGCTGGCTGCGCGCCTCACCGGGCTACCGTTGCGTTCTGCTGGCCGGCCGGGTCCGGGACGGCTGGGTCTGCGCCCGGGTCGGCTGCGCCGGGGCCGGCCGAGCGCAGGCCGGCCGGCGGGTAGTCGCTGGCCCGGTAGCGGCCGCTCGGCGGTTGCTGGCCGAGCAGCCGCAGCAGGGCCGCGGCGGCCACCTCCGGCTCCGGCCGGTCCGAGATGTCCTCGCCCGGGAAGGCGCGCTGATGCATGGCCGTGCGCATGTCGCCCGGGTCGAACGCGTAGCAGCGCAGCCCGGGCTCCTCGGCGGCGAGGACCGCGGTGAGCTGGTCGAGTGCGGCCTTGGCCGAGCCGTAGCCGCCCCACCCGGGGTAGGCGTCGGTGGCCGCGTCCGAGCTGACGTTGACGACCGCGCCGCCGGCCGCTGTGAGCGGCCCGGCCAGCAGCTGGATCAGCGCGAGGGGCGCCAGCACGTTGGTCTGGTAGACCTGGCCGAACTCGGCCAGCGGGTAACTGCGCAGCGCAGGCTGGGGGCTGGGCCCGAGATGGCTGGCGTTGTTCATCAGCAGGTCCAGGCGGCCGAGTGGCGTGATCGCCGCCGCGATCGCGGCCCGGTGCGCGGGGTCGGTCACGTCGCCGGGGATCGCGGTCACCGTGGTGAGCCCGTCCACAGCCTCGGCGAGCTGGCCGGCGTGGCGGGCATCCACCACCAGGGACCAGCCGCGCCCGGCCAGCGCGCGAGCCGTGACGCGGCCCAGGCCCTGGGACGCTCCGGTGATCACTGCAGTAGGCATGGCTCCTCCGAGGTTTTCCGGGTATACCCGCATACTGCTAGTTAAAGTCAACTTGAAGTCAAGCGGCGATCCGCGAGGAGTCGTCCTCAGGTCCGTGGTCGCAGCATCCCGGCTCGTCAGCAGCTGCGTTCCCGGCCGGGCCGCACTCATGAGATACTTATAGTTGAAGCTAGCTTCATGTCAGGGAGGAGCCTGGTGCGTGCCACGGACTTGCTGACGGTCGGCGAGATAGCCCGGCGCAGCGGTTTCGCCGAGTCGGCCGTTCGCTACTACGAGGGACTCGGCCTGCTGTCCGCGGCCCGGACCGCGGGTGGCCAGCGCCGGTTCGAACGCGGCACGCTGCGCCGGCTGGCCTTCATCCGGGCCGCCCGCAACGTCGGGCTCAGCCTGAACGAGGTGGCCGAGGCGCTGTCGTCGCTGCCCGCGGGCCGGACTCCCACCCGTGCGGACTGGTCCCGGCTGTCCCGGGGCTGGCGGCAGCGGCTGGACGACCAGATCGAGGCCCTCACCGCCCTGCGTGACGGCCTGGACTCCTGTATCGGCTGCGGCTGCCTCTCCCTGCAGCGTTGCGCGATCTCGAACCCCGCTGACACCGCCCGGGCCGCCGGCCCGGGCGCCGCGTACCTGCCTGCGGGCCTGCGCCTCGACGACGCCCGCCTGGCCGGACCGGTGTCACGCTGAAATCCCGCCCTCGCCGTCGTCACGCTGAAGCCGGGGCCGGCTCCGGGCCCTTGGTGGAAGCTCTGGGTCGCCCGGGCAGTTGTTTTCGTTCACGATCGGGTTCCGTGGACGGGGGAGTGCTGGCCGCTACGGGCGGAGTCGGCTGAGCGTCCAGCCTCGGCCCGCCGGGCCGAGGGTCGGGTGACCTCGGTGAATATCTCCGCGGCCCGCCGGTAAGACAGCCGGGCCCGGCCGGTGAGCGGGCACACGTCCGGTGCGGGAGTGCCCGCGGGAGCCCGGCGGCTGGTCAGGAACACCGGGGCCCGGCTAGCCGGAGTCGGCCGGCCCTCGTGGCCAGCACGCCGTCCGTGGACGCCTCAGGTCGCCAGAACGGCCTTGTCATGACGTGGCACGTGGCTCTCGGGGTTCGTGGCCGTAATCCGGGTCGAGCACAGTCCCGGGTCGGCACCGCGGTGCTCTGGGCCCGCCGATATACCGGGGCTGGCCGGTATCAGGTCCGGCCAATTGGTGATCAGACGATCGGTGTCGTGATAGCGACACCGATCGTCTGATCACGTTCCCGGGATTCCTGGCCTGCGGACACTTCGTTAACACTGGCCACTCTGGCCGCGCCGGCCGCAGGAGATTCGGGCCAGGGGCGGGTGGCGGGCGGCCGGGCTGGTTTGCGTACCACCGCCGGGGCAGCCGTGTGGCCCACGATCGCATTCCGCTGCGCCCCGGCGTCGGCCGGCTCAGCCCACGGTCGCCCGGCGCGCCCGGAAGGCGGCCGCCTTCACCCGGTTCTGGCAGGCCGTGGAGCAAAACCGGCGGGTGCCGTTCCGCGAAGTATCTACGTAGACCCGGTCGCAGCGCGGTGCCGTGCACACCCCGATCCGGCCGTGCAGGTCACTGCCCAGGACCACGGCCAGCCCGGTGGCGCAGCCGGCCGCCCAGCCCGTCGCGAGGGAGTCCTGCGCCCCGTGGAAGTGCAGGTGCCACGGCTCACCGTCGTGGCGGTCCAGCCAGGGATGGGCGCCGGTGGCCGCGAGCAGTTCGTTGACCTGGCGGGCGGCGGTGTCCACATCACTCAAGGCGACGGCGGCGAACACGGCCCGGAAGGCCATCGCGAAGCGGTGCAGTTCCCTGGCCTCGAGCAGGGAGAGATCCCGGGTGTCCGGGCGGCCTGCGCGCAGCGCCGCCGTGGCGGCCGCCGGCAGGCGGTCCTCGTCCAGCGGCGGGTACGGGTGGCCGCCATCCTCGCCCGGCGTGAGCGTATTGACCAGGCTGGCGGCCACGATCACCACGGTGTCCATGTGACTGTTGAAATTCACTTGACCAGTTATGCTCCGCGTTCTAGCTTTGTGACTGCCGAAAGCATAGTCGTCAGTGACGAGGAGGCGGGCGTGCCCGAGCTGAATCAGGACGTGCTGGACCGTGAGACCGCGCAGCGCTGGATCGCCCGGTGGGAAATCCAGCAGCAGGGATACCTGCCCGACCGGGAGGATCGCTTCACCGCTCTCATCGACGCCGTCGAGGAGGCGGCGGGGCGTCCCGACCCGCTCGTGCTCGACCTGGGCTGCGGGCCTGGCTCGCTGTCGGTCCGGCTGCTGGACCGTATGCCCGCGGCCCGCGTCGTCGCCATCGACACCGACCCGGTGCTGCTCGCGCTCGGCCGCGCCGCCTACGGGCAGCGCGACGGGCTTCGGTTCGCCGATGTGGACCTGCGCTCTAACGGCTGGACCGCGGAGCTCGGCCTGGACCGGCCTGCGGACGCGGCGGTGAGCACCACGGCCCTGCACTGGCTGCAGCCGGAGGCGTTGCATGTGATGTACGCGCGGCTGGCCACGGTGCTGCGGCCGGGCGGCCTGCTGCTCGACGGGGATCACCTGAAGGACGACCCGGCGGTAGTCCCCACGCTGGCCCGGCTGGGCCAGGCCCTGATCGAGCGGGAGGAGCAGCGCCGCTTCCCCGGCGGCCTGCCGGAGAGCTGGCAGGGCTGGTGGGAGGCGATCAAGGAGGATCCCGCGCTGGCCGGCCCGCTGGCCGAGCGCGAGCAGCGCAGGCTGACCGAGAACCACCACGGGTCGGAGTCCGTCCAGCTTGCCACCCACGTGGACGGGCTGCGCGCCGCGGGCTTCGCCGAGATCGGCACCATCTGGCAGCGCGGCGAAAACCGCATCCTGGTCGGCGTTCTCGCTCTGTGAAGGTGCCCGGCGGAGCCGGGGCAGAGTCGGGGGTGCACGGGCAGGGAGGCGGCGCTCCGCGTGGCGGGAGACGGCGGCGGCCCGCGTGGCGGGAGACGGCGGCCGCCCGCCCCGCCGGGCAGACGGCCGGGCCCCGCGTGGCCGGCGCGGACAGCGGGCGAGGGGCGAACGTCCGGTAAAGTGCGCGGTTGCGTCCTCGTGGAATTGCCGACTCCGGCTAACGTTCGTGTTGACAGCACGCCTGGGGTGGCGGTGGAACTGCCTGTGTCGGATGTCCTGCTCGACGGGGACTCCGTGGCCGCCCGCCCGGGCCGGTCCGATCCAGGTCGGCCCGCACGGCCGGCCGCTCCCAGGCCGGGTCATGCGGGCCGGAGACCCGCTTCACTGTGGAGGCGCGCCATGGAAACGCCACTCACGCCCCTTGAGTTCGCCCGCCGCACCCGCCGGCTTCACGGTCACCGGGAAGGCGTCGTGGATGGTGACCTGCGGCTGACCTACGAGCAGTTCTTCGATCGCTGTGACCGCTGGTCAGCCGCCCTGCAGCAGCTCGGCGTGGCGCGCGGCGACCGGGTGGCGACGATCGCGCCGAACACCCACTCCCAGCTGGAGTCGTTCTACGCGGTGCCGCAGATCGGCGCCGTACTGGTGCCGATCAACTACCGGCTGACACCCGAAGACTTCGTCTACATCATCAACCACTCCGGGTCCAGCGTGGTCTGCGTCGACGTGGACTACCTGGACGCCGTGGACTCGATCCGGGACCGGATCCCCGGGGTGCGCCACTTCGTCGCGTTCGGCGGCACCCGGGATGGCTGGCTCGACTATGAAGCCGCCGTCGCCGCAGCGAGCCCGGATTTCCGCCGGGCGGACATCGACGAGCGCGACCTCCTCACGATCAACTACACCAGCGGGACCACGGCGCGCCCCAAGGGCGTGATGATCACCCACCGCAACGCGACGATCAACTCGATCGGCACCCTGCTGCACCTGCCGATCCCGGTGGGCGAGCGGTACCTGTGGACGCTGCCCATGTTCCACGCGAACGGCTGGACGTTCACCTGGACGGTGACTGCCGCCGCAGCGACCCATGTCTGCCTGCGCAAGGTCGAGCCGGCCGAGGTGTTCCGGCTGATCCGCGAGGAGCACGCGCGCCGCCTGTCCGCCGCCCCCACGGTGCTGATCTCGCTGGCCAACGCAGCCGCGGACGTGCGCGGCGAGGTGCCGGCCGGCGTGGTCATCATCACGGCCGGGGCACCCCCGGCAGCGGCGACCATCGAGCGGCTGGAGGGGGACTTCGGCTGGGAGGTCACCCAGGTCTACGGCCTGACTGAGACCGCGCCATTCATCACAGTCTGCGCACCGCTGCCCGAGCACGAGGACCTCAAGCCCGCCGACCGGGCTGAGATCAAGGCCCGGCAGGGAGTCGAGCTGCTGACCTCGGGGGAGCTCCGGGTCCAGGGCGAGGAAGGCCAGGAGGTCGCCGCGGACGGGCAGACGCTGGGCGAGATCGTGGTCCGCGGGAACGTCGTCATGTCCGGGTACTACCACGACCCGGAGGCCACCCGGCGGGCCATGGGCGACGGCTGGTTCCACACCGGCGACGCGGCTGTCGTGCATCCGGACGGTTACGTCGAGATCCGCGACCGGATCAAAGACGTGATCATCAGCGGCGGCGAGAACATTTCCTCGGTCGAAGTGGAGGGGACCCTGCTGCGTCATCCCGCAGTCGAGGAGGCCGCGATCGTGGGGATGAAGCACGAGCGCTGGGGGGAGACCCCTCAGGCCTTCGTCGTCCTGCGGGACGGCCAGACCGCGACCGAGGACGAGATCATCGCGTTTGCCCGCGAGCGGCTGGCTCACTTCAAGGTCCCGCGGGGGGTGACGTTCGTCACCGAGCTGCCAAAAACCGCCACCGGGAAGATCCAGAAGTTCGTCCTCCGTGACGGCGCCCCGAACCTGGCCCGCCAGTAGCCTGGGGGCTAGCCAGTAGCCCGGGGGCCTCACCAGTAGCCGGGAGGATCCGGGGGATCCCACGGTAGTCAGAGGACCCGTCAGTGACCAGGGAGCCTCAGGCGGCGAACTTCTGCAGTCGCTCCGCGACGGCGGAGGCCGTCATGCTGCCCCGGACCAGGTCGTACATGAACCGGAAGGCCGCTTCCTCGTCGAGCGGCTCGGCCAGCGGTTGACCGTTCAGGCCGAGGAAGAACCAGGTCGCGTTCCAGGTGAGCCGCTTGTTCCCGTCCACCAGGGCGTAGCTGCGCCCGAGTGACTCCATCAGCGCCGCCGCCTTGGCCCAGATATCCGGGAACACCTCCCGGCCGTCCTCGATCTGCTGTGGCCGGGTTAGTGCCGCGTGCAGATCACCGAAGTCACGGACCCGGGGAGGCTCGCCGGTGACCAGCCGGGCCACCTCCAGCGCGTCGTCGGCGGTGAGGAACTCCGTCATGGAAACACTCACAGGGCCAGACGCTGGTTCAGGGCATCGCTGATCCGCACCACCCGCAGCAGGACCTCGCGGCGGTGCCGCTCGCGGGCGGTCACGGGGGCGGCGTGACCGTCATGCGGGTACCGCCGCGCGCTGTGGGCTTCCGCCCCGGCACGCGCCGTAAGCTGCCCGGACTCGTGGCCCCGGTGCGAATCGTGGAGCATTTTCTTATCCACACAGAGCATCATGGCACCAGTGCGGCCATTCTGGCAGGTCCGGGTGTTGCCGGTATCACCAGGGACGTCAGGCGCCGCCCGGATTGGGCACCGCGCGCCGCGGGTCGAGCAGCCCCGGCTCGGACGCCATGAACAGGTCGCTGTCCTCGTGGCGCCAGCCGACCGCGAACAGCGGGCGCACGGCGGGGTGCGGTCCCGGCAGACAAACCCGGGCGCGGCCCTCCGGGGCCTTCAGGCTGGCCAGCATGGCCAGTACCGCATCCCCGGGCGGGGCATCCGGCGCGGTCGCGAGGTGGACCAGGCCGTACTCCGCGCCCTGCCCGGCGGCCGTGCCCGCCGCGGCCAGCGTCCCGTGCCGGAAGGCCAGCACCGGCTGCCCGTGCGGCCGCGCCGCCCAGGCCCGGTGATCGGCGAACCTGTCCACCCCGGTCCAGTCCTGCTCCGCCGCCGCCACCTCGGCGAGGCTGGCGGGCACCACCGTCCAGCCGTCCGGGGTCCGCACCGCGCGGACGTCGCCGGCCAGGTAGAGCAGCGGCCACCACGCGTCCAGGCCGAACCGCGTGTAGAGCGGCAGCGCGTGCGCGTGCTGGCTGCTGAACGTCATCCGGCGCGGCCCGCCCCGGCGCGGCCCGCCAGCCCCCGGCCCGCCGGGCCACAGCTGGCTGAGGATGGCCCGGCCGCAGCCCCGTCCGTGCGTCCCCGGATGGACGAACAGGTCGCAGAGCATGCTGACTGCCGCCGGGCCGTGCCCGATCAGCCGGGTCGCGCCGAACCCCGTCACGGACCCGTCTCGCCCCGCGACCAGCAACGTCCCGTGCTCCAGCAGGTAGGCCAGGTAGGCCGGGTCGGATCCGGCCCACTCCTCGTCCTGGCCGGTGGCCACCGCGACCTTCGCGATGGCCGGGAAATCGCCCAGGGTCGCCGGGCGGACCGTGATCGTGCTCATGCCGTGGTCTCCGTATGGCGTCGTCGCGGATCTAGGGACAGCTCAGCCGGCTAGCTCGCGGATGCGGTGGCCGATGAAGTCGCGTTCGGGCCTGCCAGGCGCCTGGTCCAGCGCGGCCCGGTAGGCGGAAGCCGCTGTCGGCGCGTCGGCCCAGTCGGCCGCGCAGTTCGGCGCGGGCGATGTGCAGCTGAGGCCAGCTGGCCAGGCGCTGGTCTGCGGCGGCCTTATCGAGCAGGGCCAGCCCGGCGGCCAGGCCCTCGGCCATGGCCACCGCGCCGGCCCGGTTCGCGGCGACGACCGGCGTTGGCTCGTAGCGGAGCAGCGCACCGTAGACGCCATTCGCCGATCATCGTCTGCCCCTCGGGCGTCTCCGCCCGGGCAGCGGCTCATCCGGCCCGTACAGCAAGAACAGGTAGCGCATCGTATCCTCCTGGTTCACAGCGTGGCTGACTGTCACCAGTGAGTCGAAAGGCACCCGCCCGGATCGACAGCCCGTGGCCCGCGAAGCGCGGGCCACCGCCCCGGACGGGGCGCACACCCTTCAGCCGTCCAGCACGTGGACGCTATCGAACACATGTTCCCTCGATTGTACTTGGGGCGCCTCAACTTTCTGGCAGGGTCCGCGATTGAGGGTTCACGGAGGGTGCCAGAGTGAGCAGGCAGCGCAAACCATCGCGGCATGCGTCGGTGGACGAGCAGATCCAGGTGGTCCTGGCGGTGCTGAAGGGCGAGTTGTCGCTGGCCGAGGCAGCCCGCCGGCATGGCGTCACCTCCGCCACGGTGGGCAACTGGCGGGACTGGGATGCCGGAACGCACCTATTGGCGGCGGCTCGCGCGCAACCGCTCCGGGAAGCTGCCGAGGGCCCGTGGCCGTCTCCGAAGGTCGATCAGATCGAGGCGGTCGCAGCCAAGTACGCAGCTGAGCGGCCGGCGTGGGGGCACCGCAAGATCGCCGCGATGATGCGCGCCGACGGCTACCAGGTCTCCACCTCCACCGTCGAGCGGGCGCTGCGCCGCCGGGGGTTGCTGCTCCCGTCGGGTTCCGCGCGGACCGGCGCTCGTGGTCGAGGCTGCGGAAACGGGTGTTCCGCGAGCCACCGAGAGAGCGGAACCTCGGCCGGCAGATGGACTTCTCCGAATTCGAGACCACCTGCGGCGGGATCTGGCGGATCTGCTCAGTCATCGACTACGCCACCAAGTACTGTCTCGCCGCCACCGTCACCGCCACCAGCCGCGGCCAGGATGCACTCGCCTGCCTGCGTCGCGCTGTCGCCGAGGCCGAACGCGTCCTGACATCGACGACCTCCGCGCCGACTGCGGGATGATGGATGTCGTCGAACGTACGAGCACTTGTATCGGGCGATCATCGGCGACGGCAACGCGCTTGCGGTCGAGGTCAACTGCTTCCGGCATACCTATAACACCCTGCGACCCCACCAGGCACTCGGCGGCCGGACGCCGCGGCAGACGTATCTCGCCCACCTGGGTGCCACTAGTCATCGTGCGGGCCAGTGTTCGTAAGGGGATCCGCATGCGTACGCGGCTCGCAGACGATGCCGATGAGTTTCGGGTGGATCTGGGGTCAGGGGGGAGTAGTGGAGCCGAGCCGATGGGAAGGAACAACTATGAGCACGATGACCTCCGTGCGGGCGAACGGCGTCGAACTCGGCGTCGAGACCTTCGGCCGCGATGACGATCCACTCGTGCTGCTGGCCGGCGGACCCACGATGTTGTCGTGGCCCGACTCGGTGTGTGAGCGGCTCGCGGCAGGTGGCCAGCGGGTGGTCCGCTACGACCTGCGCGACTGCGGAGCGTCGACGACCGTCGACCCGGAGGCGCCGGGGTACCATCTGCGCGATCTCGCCGCCGACGCGGCGGCGCTCGTCGGCACGCTCGGCGCCGTGACGGCTCACCTCGGCGGCGTCGGGGTCGGCGGGATGGTCGCTCAAGTCGCCGCGCTCGACCACTCGACCGCGTTCTCGGCGCTGACGCTGGTGAGCACCCGGCCGGTGGCGCCCGGCCGGGTCGACGACGATCTGCCGGATCACGACGCGGCGACCATGCACGCGTTGTTCTCGCGCCCGATGCCCGACTGGACCGACCGGTCTGCCGTCGCCGCGTTCGCCGCCGACGGCGCTGGGCTGCTGGGCAATGACCCGGAGCAGGCGCGCGCGACCGCGGCACGGATCTGGGACCGCACACCGTCGAGCGAACCCTCGGTGCAGCAGGCGAATCAGCTCGGAATGGTGTTCGCCCGGCTCGACTGCGCACCGCGGTGGCGTCAGCGCCTGGGCGAGCTCACGATGCCGACGCTCGTCGTGCACGGCCGCGCGGACCCATTCTTCCCGGTCGGCAACGGCGAGGCGCTCGCCGACGCGATCCCCGCCGCGCGGCTGCTCGTCCTCGACGACATGGGCACCGCCCTGCGGGACGCCGCGGCCGACGAGGTCACCGCCGCAATGCTCGCCCTCTGACTCCGCCGCCGGTCCGCAGCATCAAAGCCCACCGGCCCCGCAAGGCCGCCCATGTTTCCTAGGCAACCCGGAAAGCATGTCCTGGGACTGATCCGTTAATCATCTGGTGGGACTAGACACGTTGCAAGCCAACTGTCCTCCGTCGGCAGATGCGCGACAGTCGTTCGCCAGCTGATCTGCGGCACATGGAGCGCGGAACGCGACATGTGCGAATGATGTGGTCATGGAACGGCGGTGACTCTCACCATGGCGTCTCCGTCGTCGAGGACGGCTACCTCGTGCGCGGTCCAGTCAGTGCGAGTGTCGGTGAGACCGAAGGCTTCCCACTCATAGCCTCCGATCGCAGTCAGCTTCGAGCGAAGTTGGGCCCTGCAGCCCGGGTCCACGTCGCGCGCCCACCCGGCGTACTGGACGTGGAATCGTCCCATGCCCGTATCCAGGACGCACTCCGCTCCAGCGTGCCCCCCTTGCGCGCCTTCACCGGCGAGGTAATCGCGGATATTGCTCACGGTGCCCGTCAGCACATACTGCGCATCTTGCGGGCGAACCCCAGTCACCAGAACTTCATCTATGCCGTCCGCCGCGCCACTTGGAGCCGCGGCCGGAGTGCCGTACGCGCGGATGTCGATGCCCGCCAGCAGATCCCCGGGAGCGGGGAGTGATGGCTCCTCGTCCACCAGCATCCAGGCAAGAAGGCGAATCCACATGGATAGATGATCGCTTAGTTGCTGCGGCCCCACACCCGCTCATCGGCTATGACAGGACGTTCACCGGCGGACAACCCACTGTCTAGGTCGCGCCGGATCTTGTCGCGCATCAGTCGGCGGACATGCGTCGCGGATCAGTCGTCGGATCACGCGTTGCAAGCCAACTGGGCTATCCCGCTTGATGCTTGACAGGGCGCGCCCGGGGAGGCTGTGTCGTGGCTCGTCCAGGCCAGCGAGAACCATCTCGACGTGGCGGGGTTCACCCCGGATCCGCCCCCGGCCGGTACTGCCCGCTGCCTACTCCCGGTCAGCCTGACGTTCAGGCAGTGGTCTAGCTACCGTCTCGAACGCTCGTCCCCTGGCCAGGGGAGCCAATCGCGGGAGCCTACGCGACACTCACCCCCGGGCAACCCCGAACAGTGCTGGACACGCCGCGTATCCTCTGACCTGGGCAAACAGTGGGTACGTCCTGTTCACGGTACTGGGGGGGTATCTAGCACCTGGACGAACATCCGGGATCCGGTCGGCGCGATCTTCTGATAGTCGGCTGCGGTGACCTGGCCCTCAGGCGATCCGAGTGCGGTGTTCATCGCACCCTGGTCGGCGAAGTACAGCTCGGCGATCCGGTAGAAGGTCTGCCCGCCACCGTCGAGGGCCGCGGTGAGCCGCCCGGCCTCGGCGCGCTGCAATCCGGGCAGCGCCGCCACCAGCGGCATGTGCACGCCGAGGTAGTGCTCCTCGAACGCGGCCGGATCGTCGGGCTGGGTGTACAGGACCACGAGTTTGACCGTCATCCCCGCACCGTACCCCTCCGGGTCAGGCCGCATCCAGCCCGGCCGGGGCCACCCGGAGGCTGGCTGAGCGGGCGCCAGCGTGCAGGCGGCGATCCCACACGGCCATAATCAGGCCAGGGTCACCGATGACCAGAGCACTGGCGAGGTGGACGGCGCCGGCGCCGCGGAGTGCGTGCGAAAAGGCGAGCTGGCCTGCGTGCTGCGCCACGGCTGTGGTGAGCTCGACTAGCCGGGTAGCTGCCCAGAACTCGTCCCACATCTGCCGGGCGGCGCCGAGTTCCTTCCCGGTGAGATCGTGGTTGCGGCCGGCAGCCGCCAGTGCGGCGCTGACCTCGGGGTAGGCCAGCCGGCTCGCCACCGCAGCGTCACAGCTGTCCCACAGTTGGGCCGCAAGATCGCTTCCCGGCTCCTCGGTGAGCAGCTTCACGAAAGCGCTGGAATCGAAATAGACGAGCGGCACTGGTCAGCGCCGCTCGTCACTGACGATGTCAGAGAGGGCCCGGCGCGGGCGCGGCCGGGAGCGCCCGGCCGCCGTCGGCCGCTGGGCGGATTCGGGTCGGCTGATCACTCCTTCGGCGGTCAGCCGCTCCAGCGTCGCCGTGCTGGTCAGGCCGAGAAGCCTGGCGACTGGCACCCCCCGGTCAGTGATCACGATCTCGTGACCACTGCGCGCTTGATCAAGCCAAACGCTGAGGTTGGCCCGCAATTCAGTGATCGCCACATCCATGCGCTAAGTGTACACTCTGACCTATGTAAAGATGTACAGTTCATTTGTGCGGAAGGGTGGGCGGCGGAGCTGGCCGCGATCGCGCAGGAGTACCGGCGCGACCACCCCTGAGAACCTCAAGATCCGCAACGAGGACCAGGCCCGGGCCGGTGCCCCGCGCCTGGTCTTCGTTGCGGAGAATGAGCGGGCGGACGGGCAGGCCCGCAGCCGGCCGGCCGCGCGGGGGACTGCCCGGCGGTGCTAGCCGACCGGGGCGGGCGCGGCGCTGGAGTCCCGGAGGCCGACGTTGCGCGGCGGGGTCAGCGTCCGGCCCATCAGCGGCGGCAGGTGCGCCGCCACGCTGGCCAGCTCGCGGATGTCGGAGTCAAGCAGGGCCTGGTCGCCGTCGCACAGCGCCATCTTCGGCTCCGGGTGCACGTCCACGATGATGCCGTCCGCGCCGACCGCGATGGCCGCCCGGGTGAGCGGCAGCACCAGGTCGCGGCGGCCGCCGGAGTGCGACGGGTCGACGATGACCGGCAGGTGGCTCAGCCGCTGCGCCACCGGGACCGCGCTGATATCCAGCGTGTTGCGGGTCGCGGTCTCGAACGTGCGGATGCCCCGCTCGCACAGCACGATGTCGAGGTTGCCGCGCTGGGCGATGTACTCGGCGGCCATCAGCCATTCCTCGATGGTGGCGCTGAAACCCCGCTTGAGCAGCACCGGCTTGCGGGCCTCGCCGACCGCCTGGAGCAGCGCGAAATTCTGCATGTTCCTGGTGCCTACCTGGAGCATATCCGCGTAGGAGGAGACCAGGTCCACGCTGCGCGGGTCGATGACCTCGGTCACCACCGGCAGGCCGGTCTCCTCGCGCACGTCGGCCAGGATCTTCAGGCCCTCCTCGCCCAGGCCCTGGTACGCGTACGGCGAGGTGCGCGGCTTGAACGCGCCACCGCGCAGCAGCGAGGCGCCCGCCGCCTTGGCCATCCGGGCCGCGGTCAGCGTCTGCTCCGGGGTCTCCACCGCGCACGGGCCCGCGATCACCGTCATCGTGTCCGGGCCGATGGGCACGCCGCCGACCTGGACGACCGACCGGTTCGGGTGATGCTCCCGGCTGACCAGCTTGTAGGGCACGGAGATCCGGACCACGTCGAGCACTCCCGGCCTGCTCCTCAGGTTGAGCGAGCCGAACTGATCCACGTCACCGACCAGGCCGACGATGGTGCGCGAGACACCACGGGTCACGAACGCCTCACCGCCAGCATCGCGCACCACATCGACGATTACGTCCACGTCCGCCTGCGTGGCCTCGGGGGTCATGACCACAACCATGGGGGTCCTCTTCTCTCGGTGCCGCGGCCATAGCGGCGGCAGTGATGGGCCGGTGCCGGGCCCGGGTGCCCTTCACGCAGAAAACCCCGGGCCTGGGGCCCGGGGCTTTCCTGGAAGTTCGCTCGCGTCAGCGCAAAGTCTGGCGGGCGACCGTCCGATTGCCGGGCCGATAGCCATACCAGAACCAAAACTGCTGACGCATGGCAATTACCCTAGCGCATCCAAGGAGGGCGGGGGTGGCGGGCGCCGGGATTCGCCCGCATGCGATCGTAGAAGCCGCGGAGCAGCCAGGAGGGCAAGCATGGGTCAGCCGGACGGCGGCCGGTCAGTGCTGGGCCATCAGGCCCCGGGGCATCAGCCACTGGGGCATCAGCCACTGGAACAGTCACTCGTGAGCCAGGTCCTCGCCGGTGCGGCGGGTGGCCGGGTCTGGGTCGGGCGGGAACTGCCGCCGGGCCAGGTGGTGCGCGCGGACTGGCCCGCCCGCCACTACGGCCGGGTCCCCAGGTTCCGCCCGGACACCTGGACCTTCACCGTGATGGGCACCACCGAGTCCGGCGTGGAGCACCGCTGGGACTGGGCCGCAATCAGCCGGCTGCCGCGCTGCTCCGTCACCGCCGACCTGCACTGCGTGACCAAGTGCACGGTCCCGGGGATCGCCTGGGAGGGCATCGCCGCGGCCGAGATACTGTCCGCGGCGCCTCCGGCGGGCCCGGTCACGCACGTGATGGTGTGGGCCGAATACGGGTACAGCGCCAACATCGGCATCGACGATTTCGCGGCCGACACCACGCTGTTCGCCACGGCGGTGGCGGGGGTCCCGCTCACCCCGGAGCACGGCTACCCGATCCGGCTGGTCGTGCCGCACCTGTACGGCTGGAAGAGCGTGAAGTGGGTGCGGGCGGTGGAGTACCTCACCGAGAACCGGCGTGGTTTCTGGGAGGAGCGCGGCTACCACAACTCCGCCGACCCCTGGCACGAGGAGCGTTTCTCCCATCAGGAGTAGCGGTCCCGGGTGTGTGCCGGGTCGCGGCGGGCAGTGTCCGCGTTACGGACCGCGGAGCCCCTGGAGGGTGGCGATGTCGGCCGCATGGGCCGCCCTGGGGCCGGGGGTCTCGATCACGAACGGGACGCCCGCTGCGGCCGGGTGGCGCAGCAGCGGGCCGAAGGGCCGCGCGCCGATCTGGCCCGCGCCGATATTCTCGTGCCGGTCCCGGTGTGAGCCGCACGGGTCCTTGGAGTCGTTCGCGTGCACCAGGTGGAGGCGGTCCGTCCCGCCCAGGACGCCGGCCAGCTCGTTCATCGTCGCGTCCGCGCCGCCCCGGACGGTGAGGTCATGCCCGGCTGAGAACGCGTGGCAGGTGTCCAGGCATACCCCGGCCCGCGGGTGCCACTCGAGCGTCTCCAGGTAGGGTCCCAGGTCGGCCACGGTGGCGCAGAGCATCTGGCCCTGGCCGGCCATCGGTTCCAGCAGCAGGTCCGGGCCGTCGGCCGGGATCGAGTCCAGCACCGGCAGCAGGCATTCACGCGCGTAGAGCATGCTCTTGTCCCGGTCGCCGCCGGCCGCCGAGCCAGTGTGCACCACCACGCCGCGGGCGCCGATCGCACCGCCCCGCTGCAGCGAGTGCCGCATCGAGGCCACGGAACGTTCGCGGATCAGCGGGTCCGCGGACCCGACGTTGATCAGGTACGGAGTGTGCACGAACACCGGGAGGCCCGCCTCGCCCAGCCGGTCCCGGATCGCGTCCGCCTCACGGGCCTGCTGCGCCGGGTCGCCGGCGGGCAGCGCCCAGGAGCGCGGGTTGGACACGAATACCTGGATCGCCTCGGCGCCGATGCCGGCGGCGTAGCACAGCCCGGCCGTGAAGCCGCCGGACACGGGGACGTGCGCGCCAATCCTGGGCTGCGCGGCCCGCAGGCCGGGCGGCGGAGGCGGGGGCCGTCCGGCCCGTAGGCCGGGCGGCGGAGAGAGGGGCCTGTCAGCCACGGCTGACGCGGGCGTACAGGGCGTCCTTCGTGCCGTCCTGGTATACCCGGGTGAAGTGGTCCCCGAAATACGACCGCAGGGCGGGCGTCCAGGCGATGCGGCGCTTGTTGAACCGCAGCGACAGCCACACGTACTGGGCGTGCCGGAACGCGCTCGTCCAGTACGCGTCGACGGCGGGGAACCGGGCCGCCCCGGAGCTGGCGTCCCGGCCGTGCCCCAGCGCGTAATCCGTGCCGATCGCGTCGACCAGCTGTGAGCAGCCCGGCGTGTCGGAGTAGAAGCGGTCTGCGGCGATGAGGAAGGACGCCTGGTCGGTGAGGACACACGCCCCAGAGGGCACGATGCGCTGCACGGCGCGGAGCGCGGCCGGGGTGACCCGCGGCGTCGCGTTGAGGTCCGACTGGCCCTGCTGCACGGCGAAGATCACGACCGCGCAGGCGGCCAGGCCCACGACCGCCCACTGGGCCCATGTACCGGGACTGCGCCGGGTCGCGGGGGCGTCGATGCTCCCCGTTGCCACGGCGCCGGCCAGCCGGCCGGCGGCCAGCCCGATGGACAGGCCCAGGAACGGCGCCAGGAACGCGGGGAAGTGCAGGAAGAACTGGGCGTACCAGAGGAAGGCCAGCACCACCAGCGTGCAGGTGGCCACCGCGAACCAGTCCAGGCCGGTCAGCGGGCGGCCGCTGATCCGCCAGGCGGCGATGAACGCCGACACCACGAAGATCACGATGATGAGCGCGGCGATGAGCGTCCCGGTCGCGCCGAGGTGCAGCAGCTGGCCGATCCCGCTCATCAGCCGCAGCCGCTTCTGCACCGGCGTCCGGGTCGGCACGACGCGGAACACCTGGGCCGCGAAGAAACTGTTGTAGAACCGTCGCGGAGCGGCCGCGGCGAAGGGGATGACCGGCACGCAGAACCCGATCGCCACCCCGGCCACGAAGAGCGCGGCGCGGCGGATCTCCCGGGCCAGCAGCACCGCGACCACCGCGACCGGGATGATGGCCCACACTTCGACCGCGCCGGCGAACCCGAACGCCACCCCGCCCCACAGCAGCCGCCGGCCGCTGCGGGCGAACTGGTCACGGTCCAGCACGGTCACGGCGCCGATCAGGCAGAACAGGGTCACCCACGGCTCGAGCAGCACGGTATGCGCAGCCACCAGACTGCCGGGGAAAATGGCCAGGAGCCCGCAGGCCAAGGCCACGGCGAGCGGGCCGCGATGCCGCGCCAGCAGGCCGACCAGCACGATCCCGGCGGCGCTCGCCGCGACGGTCAGGATGCGCCCGGCCGCCATGCCCCAGGCCGTGCCGGTCACCTGGGCCAGCAGCGCGGCCGGGCTCATCAGCAGCGTGATGCCCGGCGGCTGCACGATGATGAAGTCGCGGTACGGCAACGCGCCGTGCACCAAGCGCAGCGCGCTGCCGAAGTACGGCCCGTCGTCGTACTGCGTGACGCCGAGCAGGTACCCCGGCCGGCTCAGCAGGAACAGCCGCAGGCCCAGGCCGATCACGGTGAAGCCGGTGATGATCATGGCCACCGGGGAGAACCAGCCGCGGCGGCCGGAAGACTCAGGCGGCCCCGCGTCATCGCGGGGCGACGACCCGTCGGCCGCTGGCGTCACCTTGGTTCCGCTCACAGCTGGCCACTTCCCGCATGTGTGTGATGAGACCGGGGCTGGGCTGGGCTGGGACCGGCCGGCGGCTCCGGGGTGAGCCCGGTGGGCCGGCCCGGGGGTGAGCCCGGCACTCACCGGGGCTGCCTGAGGATGTGCGTGCTGAGTGCCGCGCTGGTGGCTGGTCACCGTCCAGGCGGCCACAGTATCGCAACGCACCACGACCTGGCCCAGACCGGCAGGCCCCGCCAGCCCCCGCCAGCCCCCGCCAGCCCCCGCCAGGCCCCGCCAGGGGCCGGCGGGGGACGCGATCCTGGTGATGACTGGTGCTGCTGGTGGTGTGGTCCTACCTATGG
>Ga0187875_10001368_pt1 | contig 18872 bp, 17 predicted proteins | sample June2016WEW_17_1_2_FD_132978 | JGI IMG/M metagenome (GOLD analysis project Ga0187875, IMG submission 132978) | Peatland microbial communities from SPRUCE experiment site at the Marcell Experimental Forest, Minnesota, USA - June2016WEW_17_10 | ecosystem: Environmental > Terrestrial > Soil >... | reverse complement strand
GGCCGCAGCAGGAACCCGAAGATCTGGTACCAGCGCAGCTCATCCGGCTGGTAGGCAGCCACCCCCAGGCGCCAGCTGCCCCCGGGGACGCGCAGGCCGCACTCGACCGTTCCGCCGCCGCGTTCCAGCAGGTACCTGCGGACGGTGATACCCGCCGCGAGCAGCACCACGATGGTCAGGAAGCCAGCGAAGAGCCAGGCCGCGTCGAAGGCCAGCGCTCCGCTCATCCCGGGCTCCCGCGCTGGCCCTCGTCAGGACCCGTCGCCCGCGGCCCGCAGAAGGGCCCGGGAGTACTTCACCTCGGCCGGTTCCTCTTCGCCCCCGGCCGCGGCCTCGCTCAGTGCCGCGTCGAGCCGGGACTGGACCGTGGCCCGGTCCACCTGGCTGCCGAGCTCGGCCTGGCGCGCCAGGATCGATACCCGGTCATCGTGCACGGACAGGAAGCCGCTCTGCACGGCAGCCCGCACGACTGGCTCCTGCCCGCCCGATCCCTCCTCCGGATCGCGGATCTCGACCACGCTGCCCTCGGCCAGGATGCCGAGCACGGCCGGGTGGGAACCCATGATCCCGATGTCGCCGTCCAGCGTCTTGGCGATGACCATGCGGGCGTACCCGGACCACACCACGCCGTCCGGGACGACCAGTTCCACCTGCAGGCTCACCCTCGCGCTCCACTTCGGCCCGAGCGGCCCGCTCCCGCGCCCGCTCCGCGTGCACCGCTCACTGGCGTTCCATCTCCTTGGCCTTCTTCTCCACGTCCTCGATACCGCCGCACATGAAGAAGGCCTGCTCGGGGTAGTTGTCGTACTTGCCTTCGGTCAGGGCCTTGAACGAGGCGATGGTCTCCTTCAGCGGGACGAACACGCCCGGCTGGCCGGTGAACTGCTCGGCCACGAACATGGGGTGCGACAGGAACCGCTCGATGCGCCGCGCCCGCTTGACCGTCACCTGGTCTTCCTCGGACAGCTCGTCGATACCGAGGAGCGCGATGATGTCCTGGAGCTCCTGGTACCGCTGGAGGATGCGCTGCACCTCACGGGCCACGTCGTAGTGCTCCTGGCCGACGTACTTGGCGTCCAGGATCCGGGACGTCGAGGCGAGCGGGTCCACGGCCGGGAAGATGCCCTTCTCCGTGATGGCCCGGGACAGCGCGGTGGTCGCGTCCAGGTGGGCGAACGTGGTGGCCGGCGCGGGGTCGGTGTAGTCGTCCGCGGGCACGTAGATGGCCTGCATAGAGGTGATGGAGTGGCCCCGGGTGGAGGTGATCCGCTCCTGCAGCTGGCCCATCTCGTCGGCCAGGGTGGGCTGGTACCCCACCGCCGAAGGCATCCGGCCGAGCAGCGTGGACACCTCCGAGCCGGCCTGGGTGAACCGGAAGATGTTGTCGATGAACAGCAGCACGTCCTGCCCCTGCACATCGCGGAAGTACTCGGCCATGGTCAGCGCGGACAGGCCGACCCGCAGCCGGACGCCCGGCGGCTCGTCCATCTGGCCGAAGACGAGCGCCGTGTCCTTGATCACATTCGACTCGGTCATCTCGATGAACAGGTCGTTGCCCTCGCGGGTCCGTTCCCCCACCCCGGCGAAGACCGAGACGCCACCGAAGTTCTTGGCCACCCGGGTGATCATCTCCTGGATGAGCACGGTCTTGCCCACACCCGCGCCGCCGAACAGGCCGATCTTGCCGCCCTGGACGTACGGGGTGAGCAGGTCGAGGACCTTGATCCCGGTCTCCAGGATCTGGGTCCGCGGTTCCAGCTGGTCGAACGCGGGCGGGTCGCGGTGGATCGACCAGCGCTCCTTCACCTCCAGGGAGGAGGCGGGCACGTCCAGCGGGTCGCCGAGCACGTTGAACAGATGCCCCTTGGTCACGTCGCCGACCGGAACCGTGATCGGGCCCCCGGTGTTGACCACGGTGGCCCCGCGGATCAGGCCATCGGTAGGCGCCATGGAGATAGCCCGGACGGTGTTGTCGCCCAGGTGCTGTTCCACCTCGAGCGTCAGGGTCCGGGTCTGCCCCTGCAGGGCCACGTCGACCTGGAGCGCGTTGTAGATGTCGGGGATGTCTTCCTCGGTGGAGAACTCCACATCGACGACCGGGCCGATGACCCGCGCGACACGGCCGGTACCCTCGGGGGCTTCCTCCCCGCCGGCGGCGGGGGTGTTCTCGACGGTTGCGGTCACGGCACTCACTCTTTCCCTGCGACGGACTCGGCCAGCGCGTCGGCTCCGCCGACGATCTCGCTGATTTCCTGGGTGATCTCGGCCTGGCGGGCCTTGTTGGCCTCGCGGGTGAACTCTTCGAGCAGATCGTTGGCGTTGTCGGTGGCCGACTTCATGGCCCGGCGGCGCGCCGCGATCTCCGAGGCGGCCGCCTCGAGCAGCGCCTGGTAGACCCGGCTCTCCACATACCACGGCAGCAGCGCGTCCAGCACCGCCTGCGGCGAGGGCTCGAACTCATACAACGGGATCGGGCCGCTGGCGGGCTCTTCACTGGTCTCCTCGATGACCAGCGGGACGATGCGGTGCACCACCGCGTTCTGGGTCAGCATCGACACGAACTCGGTATAGACGAGGTAGATCTCGTCCACCCCGCCGTCCTCCACGGGGCGGCTGAACGCCTCGAACAGCGTCTCGGTGATCTCCCGGGCGTTCTCGTGCCGGGGGGTCTCCGAAAAACCGTGCCACGAGCCGGCGATCTCCTGGCCGCGGAACCGGTGCCAGGTGATGCCCTTGGATCCGGACACGTAGGTCACCGGCTCGACGCCGCGTTCCCGGATCCGGGCGCGCAGGCCCTGGGCCGCACGCATCACGTTGCTGTTGTAGCCGCCGCAGAACCCGCGGTCGCTGCTCAGGATGAGGACCGCGGCCCGCTGAGGATTCTCGTGCTCGCGCACCAGCGGATGATCGATCTGCGCGGAACGGCTGACCACCGCCTCGACGGCCTGGGTGATTTCCCGGGCGTAGGGCCCGGCGTCCCGGACCCGCTGCTGGGCCTTGATGATCCGCGAGGCCGCGATCAGCTCCTGGGCACGAGTGATCTTGGCAATGGATTGGACTCCCCGGATCCGCTGCCTGATCGCCCGAAGCTGTCCTGCCATGCTGGGCCTTCCCTTACTTCGAGTCGTCTGCGGGGGGCACGCGCTTCTTCACGGGCTCGCGCTCGATCCGGGCCTCGTCGGTGGGCTCGGCCGGCTCCTCCTGAACCAGCTGGTCGCCGCCGCCGACCGTGAAGCCCTTACGGAACTCTTCGACGGCTTCCTTGAGCCCGGACGCGGTGTCGTCGGACAGGTCCCTGGTCTCCCTGATCGAGTCGTAGATCCCGGGCCGCTCACGCTGAACGTAATCCAGGAACTCGCGCTCGAACCGGCCGACGTCGTCCAGGGGCACGTCGTCCAGGTAGCCATTAGTACCGGTCCAGAGCGAGACGACCTGGCGCTCCACCGGGTACGGGCTGTACTGGGGCTGCTTCAGCAGTTCGACCAGGCGCGCGCCGCGGTCCAGCTGCGCCCGCGACGCCGCGTCCAGGTCGGACGCGAACGACGCAAAGGCCTCCAGGTCGCGGTACTGGGACAGCGCGAGCTTCAGGCCGCCGGCGACCTTCTTCATCGCCTTGATCTGCGCGTCGCCACCCACCCGGGAGACCGAGCGCCCGACGTTGATGGCCGGGCGGACACCCGAGTTGAACAGGTCGGTCTCCAGGAAGATCTGCCCGTCGGTGATCGAGATGACGTTGGTGGGGATGTACGCCGAGATGTCGTTGGCCTGGGTCTCGACGATGGGCAGCCCGGTGAGGGAGCCGTTCCCCATCTCCTTGGACAGCTTCGCGCACCGTTCCAGCAGCCGCGAGTGCAGGTAGAAGACGTCGCCGGGGTAGGCCTCGCGGCCCGGCGGCCGGCGCAGCAGCAGGGAGATCGTGCGGTAGGCCGCCGCCTGCTTGGACAGGTCGTCGAAGATGATCAGCACGTGCTGGCCCTGGTACATCCAGTACTGGCCGAGGGCCGAGCCGGTGTAAGGAGCGACGTACTTGTACCCGGACGGGTCGGAAGCGGGCGACGCGACGATCGTGGTGTACTCCATCGCGCCGGCGTCTTCCAGGGACTGCTTGACCTGCGCGGTCGTCGAGCCCTTCTGGCCCACGGCCACGTAGATGCACTTGACCTGGCGCGACGGGTCCCCGGACTCCCAGTTCTCCCGCTGGTTGATGATGGCGTCGATGGCGATGGCGGTCTTGCCGGTCTGCCGGTCGCCGATGATCAGCTCACGCTGGCCGCGGCCGATCGGGGTGATCGCGTCGATCGCCTTGATCCCGGTCTGCAGCGGCTCGCTCACCTTCGCGCGCTGCACCACCGAGGGGGCCTGCGTCTCCAGCGGGCGCAGCTCGGCCTGCTCGACATCGCCCTTGCCGTCCATCGGGACGCCCAGCGGGTCCACGACCCGGCCGAGGAAGCCGTCACCCACCGGGACGGAGAGGATCTCCCCGGTCCGGCGCACCTGCTGGCCTTCCTCGATCTTGGTGAAGTCACCGAGGATGACCACGCCGATTTCGCGCTCGTCCAGGTTGAGCGCCAGGCCCCGGATACCGCCGGGGAACTCCAGCAGCTCGTTGTACATGGCCGAGGGAAGGCCCTCGACCCGGGCGATGCCGTCGCCGCACTCGGAGACGACGCCTACCTCTTCCCGGGAGGCCGCGTCCGGCTCATACGCCTGGACGAAGCTCGCCAGCGCGTCCCGGATCTCATCGGGCCGGATTGTCAGCTCCGCCATGGTCCTCGCGTCTTCCTCGTCAGTTGGTTACCTGGTCTGTCGCTGTGCCGGCCTACGCCGTGCCCGCGCATCAGTGCTGGCCCATCAGGCGGCCAGCCGCCTGCGCAGTACCGCGAGCCGGCTCGCCACGGTGCCGTCGATGAATTCATCCCCGATCTGCACGGATATGCCACCCTCCACGCGCGGATCGACGAGAACGTTCAGATGAACCTCGTGCCCGTACGCGCTCTCGAGAGCGGCGATGAGCCGCTCACGCTGGCGCTCGGTCAGCGGGACGGCCACGCGTGCCAGCGCGACGAGGCGCTGCCGCCACTGCGCGACCACCCTCGCGTAGTACTCCAGGCTGGCATCCAGACTACGTCCCCTGGGGTGTTCCGCCGCCTGGTCGATCAGCCGCCGGGTGTCCGCGATCACCTTGCCCTGGAGCAGGGTGTCCAGCAGCTGGCGCTTGTATTGCGCCGGGATGGTGGGGTTGGACAGGACGGCCCGCAGCTCGGGCGCGCCCATGATCACCCGGCCGAACCGGAACAGCTGGTCCTCGAGATCGTCGAGGTGCCGGCCGCGCTCGGCCGCCGCCGCGAACGCCGTGACCGCGAGCTCCTCCACCGCGTCCGTCAGGTCACCAGCGCTGGACCAGCGCGATTCGCACAGGCTCACGAACAGGCCGAGGGTCGCGTCGCTGACCCGGCCGCCGAACAGCCCCCGGGCCAGCTCCCTCCGGGCCCGGGGCAGGCGGCTGTTCTCGGCCAGGGCCCGGCGCAGCGCGGACTGCTCATCGAGCACCCCGAGAATCCCGAACAGGTCCTCGCCGAGGGTCCGCGCCTCGGCCGCCGACGTCACGGCGTCGGCGAGCCGCTGCCTAGCCTGCGCCAGGGCGGCCCGGCTGGGGCCTCTCATGTGGCGGACCTGGCCTGATCAGCACTCGGCTGCTCGAGGTCCTCGATGAACCGCTCGACGATGCGGCGCTGCCGCGCCTCGTCCTCCAGCGACTCGCCGACCACCCGGCCGGCCAGGTCCACGGCCAGGGCGCCGACGTCGGTCCGCAGGGCCTGCAGGGCCAGCATCCGGTCGGTCTCGATCTGCGAGTGGGCCGCGTCGATGATGCGCCGCGCCTCGGACTGGGCCACCTCGCGCATGTCCGCGATGATCTGCGCGCCCTGCTCCTGGGCCTGCTCGCGGAGCCGCGATGCCTCCTGCCGGGCCTCGTTGAGCTGCTGGCGGTACTGCTGGAGCAGGGCCTGGGCCTCGGCCTGCGCCTCCTCCGCGCGCTGCAGGCCACCCTCGATCTTGTCCGTCCGCTCGGCCATCGTCTTCTGGATGCGGGGGAGCAGCACCTTGCCCAGCACCGCGAACACGATGAGGAAGGCGATCGTGCCGATGATCAGTTCGGGCCATTCGGGGATCAGCGGGTTAGTGGGCGGGTTCACCACCCCCGCCCCGACGTCGTATGTCACGGTGTGGCCTCCTGTCGGCTAGGGATCACTGGGAGACTCCGCCGATCAGGTGGCGCCGAAGATGAACGGGACCACGAGGCCGATCAGCGCGAGCGCCTCGGCCAGCGCGAAGCCGATGTACATGTTGGACTGGATCAGCCCGCGGGCTTCCGGCTGCCGGGCCATGGCCTCGACGCCGTGACCGAAGATCAGGCCGATGCCGACACCGGGGCCGATGGCCGCCAGGCCATATCCGACCGCGCCGAAGTTGATTTGCAGCCTGGTGGTAGTGCCCGCGGCAATTAGATGATGCAGAACACCAAGAGCGACCAGGTGATGCGTGACATCAAGCATGTGAGCATTTCCTTGCCTTCAGGCCGACGGGTGTCTGCCGCCGGCGGGTTGGATGGGCCGTCCGCACACCCGGGTGCGCGGACGGACGAATGTGGGCGCGGGCCATGTCAATGACCCGCTTCCAGTGAGCCGCCGATGTACTGGGCAGTCAGAATGGTGAAGATGTAGGCCTGCAGCGCCTGGATCAGCATCTCGAACGCGGTCAGCACGATGGTGAGAATGAACGAGGTAGCGCTGAACAGCAGGCCGATGCTGAGGCTGAGGAGATACCAGGTCGAGAGGGTGAAGATCAGCAGCAGGATGTGCCCGGCGAACATGTTCGCGAACAGCCGGACGGCGAGCGTGAACGGCCGGATGAGGAGGTACTGCAGGACCTCCACGGGCGCCAGGATGACCAGGATGGGCCCGGGCACCCCACTCGGGATCATGTTCCTGAAGTAGCCGCCCAGCCCCTGGTGCTTGATGCCCAGGTAGGTATAGGTGCCGTAGACCATGAGCATCAGTGCGACCGGGAAGGCGATCTGCGACATCGGGGGGAACTGCGCGACCGGGATGATCTCCATCAGGTTCATCACCCAGATGAAGAAGAACAGCGAGACCAGGAACGGCAGGAAGTTATCGCCGCGCTTGCCGATCATCGGCCGCAGGATCTGGTCGCGGACGAACTCGACCCCCATCTCGCCGAGGGTCTGGGCGCCGCGCGGGACAATCTTCGGCTTGGCGAACGCGGCCCAGAAGAAGCCGACCACGACAAGGGAGCAGACCAGTGCGAGCAGCATGGGCTTGGTGAAGCTGAACGACCCGATCGTAAAGAACGGATCGAACACGAATGTGGGGGCGGGATAATTCGGCCCCGGGAAGCCGCAGTGCGAGGACGAGAAGACGTGGCTGTTGTCCTCGGTGCACTTGCCGGCGGCGAGGATCAGCATGTCACCGCGCAAGACAGTTTCCTCCTGCTTCGTGCTCGCGCACATCGCCCGCGGGCGCGGCGCGCATCCAGGCCGCCCTGGTCCGGGCGGAACGTCGTGGCATGCCTGTGCTGGACCGGCCAGCACGCTTTGCATGCAGATTACCTATTGGTGCCTGCCGTACTTCCAGACGACTCCGCCGATGGCAAAGACCAGCCCGACGAGCGCCCCCACGGGCAACAGCACCGGAATATGCGTCAGCCACGCCACCAGCCAGCCGATGAGGCCGTAGGCCACCATGCCGGCGATCAGGTAGCTGAAGATGCTCCAGCCCTGGTTGTCCTCGGCCGGGGCCGCCCGCGGCGGCTGGCCACCGGCCGACGGCTGACCGCCGGACAATCCGTTTTGGCCGGAGGGTGCAGATCCGGTGCTGCTCATGGCGCGCCAGGTCATCGTGCAGACTTCGGACGGCAGGCTGGCCCGCGGGCCGCGATCCGCCGTCCGGGTGCGAGACAGGCGCCACGCGTCACCGTTCCCCGTCCGGTTCCACGTAGAGCATCTTGAGCCGCATCGACCAGAAGACCTGTGCACCACTCCAGACCAGAATGCAGACAATGGCGGTCAGGCCGAACAGCCGGGCGTTGAAGGCGGTCGTGGTGCTGAACCTGGACACCAGGATCATCAGAACAAGGATCTTGACGATGAACGTGGTCAGCGCGGTCACCATCTGGGCCCGCGGGCTGACCTTCTCGGCCCGTGACACCGCGGTGATGCTGATGGCAAAGAACACCACGACGAGGGCGGCGCCGAGTACGCTGCCGAGGAGTCCCTTGGAGCCGCCGAGAGCTGCGCTCAACGCGATCATGATCACGGCAGCACCGGCCGCGACCGCGGCGGAACGCCGGGCGATCGGGCCATAGCTTGCCAGCATCTTAGGTGGCTCCGGAAGGTTCAGGAGGACACTTGACTCGGGGACGCACCTGTCCGCCTCCCACACAGCACCGGCCAGGAGCCTGGGTGCCGCCGAGGCGGAGCTCGTGCGCCGCCGGGTGAGCGAAACCTATCACGGGCCCCTCACTCGTCCTCGAGTGACTGCTCGTGAAAGATATCACAAGCTCCTTAGCCCAGTCTTTACCGGGGCCTTCTGTGTGATGAATGTTACCTGATTGCCGATTGCGGGACATGAGTCCGTGAACCGTACCAAACCCTCCGGCCCTAACGGTCCTAACGCTCCGGTCAGCCTACGATCGTCCGCGGAGTCACGGCGCGGGCCCCGCCCGGGCCGGGCCTGCCCGGGAGGGATGCCCGGGCGAAGGCCGCCCGGGCAAAGGCCGCCCGGGAGCGATGCCCGGGAAGGCCGCCCGGGTGAGACCGCCCGGGAGGGCCGCTCCGGGGCGTGACCGCCGCCCGGAAGGGACAAGGCCGTCGTGATCAGACGATCGGTGTCGCTATAGCGACACCGATCGTCTGATCACGACATGGATGCCCGGACCGGGGTGGCTGATGAGGGTACCGGGGCGGGAGTGACTGGTGGGGGCTACGCCCTGGGTGGCTGGCGGGGGCGATGGGGCGGGGGTGGCTTGTGGATGTGATGGGGCCAGGCTGGTTGCGTGCTGGGAGGCTTGGGCCGGTGGAGAAGATCAGCGGAAGCGCCACGGCAAGAGTGGCGACTCCCCCTCCGCCTCGTCGTTGTCATCGCCGTCGCGGTTCGCGGGCCGCACCGGGCCTGGACCGGGCGGCTGGACCTGGACCGGGTTGGGGGACGGCGGGTCGAAGTCCTGCGGGCCGGGCTGCGGGGATGCGGCGTGCTGCGGGCTGGCGCCGTGCGGGTCAGTATCGTGCGTGCGCGCATCCCGCCAGCCATTATCCCGCTGGCCCGGGTCCGGACGGCCTGCGTACCACCGGCCCGAATCAGGGTGAACCGGCTCCGTGCGGCCCGAAGCAGGCTGAACCCGCTCCGCGCGGCCCGGATACCACTGGCCCGGCTCCCCCCGGTCGGCCGGGTGGGATGGCCGCCCGCCGGTGGGCGGGGCGCCGTTAGAGGGACCCGCAGTGGGGCCGCCGCCCCGGGAAGCGCCGCGAGCGGAAGCGTTTCGTGAGGGGGTGGCCGAGTCCGCATCCCATCCCGAGCCGGCCTGCTTCGCATCCCATCCCGCGCCGGCCGGGCCCGCATCCCACGGCGCCCCAATCGGCCGCGCATCCCAGCCCGTGCCAGACGGCGTCGCATCCCACGCTGCCGCAGGGGGCCGCGCCTGCTCTGCGGTCCGCCCATCCTGCGGCGACCCGGCGGTCCGCCCATCCGGCGGCGACCCGGCGGTCCGTGCATCTCGCGGCGACCCAGCGAGCCCATCCCACGCCTCGCCGGCAGGCCGCGCGTCCCACCCCGTGCCAGCCTGTCCCCGCCTGGAGTCCCGGTACCCAGCGCCGCCGCGCCCGGCCTGCCCGAATCCGGCGTCCCCGCGCTCCCGGCCCGGGGCGCTGGCACCCGCGGCCACTGGGACGGGAGACGGCACCGGGCTGCCGGCCGGCCCAGGACCGGCCGATCCAGGACCGGCCGACCCAGGACCGGCCGGCCCAGGAGCGGCCGATCCAGGAGCGGCCGCCGACGGCACCGGCCCGCCGAGGTTGGCGGCCAGCCCCAACTGGGCCTGCCGGTTCCACCACCGCAGCCGCGGCATCGACGCCAGCAGCAGCACCAAGACTCCGCCCAGGGTCACGATGCCCAGGATCAGCAGCTTCGTCCGCATGATCGACAGCAGCACGACCGTGCCGGCGAACAAGGCCGCCCACAAGTACATGAGCAGGACGCTGGTTCGGTGCGAATGCCCGATGGCGAGGAGTCGGTGCTGGAGGTGCTTCTTGTCCGCCGAGAATGGGGAGAGCCCAGCCCGGGTCCGCCGCACGACCGCGAGCAGCAGGTCAGCGTACGGGATCAGCATGATGATGGCCGGGACCAGCAGCGGCAGGATTTCCGGGAAGCGGTTGACCGTGCCGCCGCTGTACGCCGACGGGGTGGTGAGCGTGTTCGGGTCCAGGGATGCGAGGCTGGAGATGGGCTCGTACGCGAGTAGCAGCCCCAGCAGCATCGACCCGGTGTCGCCCATGAAGATGCGGGCGGGGTGGAAGTTGTGCGGCAGGAACCCCAGGCAGATCCCGGCCAGGATGGCCGACGCCATCGCCGGATCGGTCTGGTCGTCCAGCCCAAGCCGCTTCGTGAGCGTGTAGTAGTACAGGAAAAAGGCCGCTGCGCCGATCCCGACAATTCCAGCGGCGAGCCCGTCCAGGCCGTCGATGAAGTTGACCGCGTTGATGGTCACCACGACGACCAGGATGGTCAGCAAGGTCTGCTGGTCGGAGGTGAGCACGAGCGTCCCGCCGCCCGGGACCGGCAGCCAGGCCACCACGGCACCGCTCCAGACCAGGATCACCCCGGCGGACACCTGGCCAGCCAGCTTGGTGATGGCACCCAGTCCCCAGCGGTCGTCCACGAAACCCATGAGGACCACCACGCCGCCGGCCAGCAGCAGGCCGCTGCCCACTCTGGTGCCCGTGAAAACGGTGCTCAGATGGGTCAGCCTCGAGGCCACCAGCAATCCTGCGGCGAGGCCGAGGTACATCGCGATCCCGCCAAGCAGCGGAACAGGATCGGTGTGGACGTCGCGCGCCCGGCCCCGGTGCTCTGCTCCCACCGCGATCGCGAAACGGCGCACCAGGGGCGTGAACAGGTAAGTGACGGCGGCGGCCACCAGAAGTGTGAGGCCGTACTCGCGCATCCCGGTTCACCCGGCCCGTTCGGTTGCCTCATCCATTAGGGATCAACTTTAGAGCACTAACCTGAGGGTAGGGCGCACAGCCACCCGTCGCGGCCGTACTTACTCGGCGGCGTCCCGGCGAGCATGATTTGCCTGGTCAGCCACGTCTTCCCCGCCGCGGACCGCCTCGCCCGGCGCGTCCTGCCCGGTCACAGCCGCCTCGCCCGGCGCGTCCTCCCCGATCACAGCGGCCTCGCCAGCGTCGTCAGGGATCCCGGCGGGCAGGTCATGAAACACCTCAACGGGCGCATCCTCAGCCACCGCCCGGGCGGGATCCTCCGGGACCGCCCCGGCGGGATCCTCCGGCACCGCCCCGGCGGGATCCTCAGGCGCCGCCTCATCCACGACCTCCAGCAGGATCACGTCCCGCAACCGTTCCGCCGGGATAACACCCCGGCGCAGCAGCCGCGGTACGGTCCCGGTCAGGTCGACGATCGTGGACGGCACGTCGCCCGGGCACGGACCGGCGTCCAGATACACCGAGACGGAGTCGCCCAGCTGGGCCATGGCCTCGTCGCACGAGGTCGCGGGCGGGCGGCCGGACACGTTGGCGCTGCTCACGGCCAGCGGGCCGGTCCTCTTGAGCAGCTCGAGCGCGACCGGGTGCAGCGGCATCCGCACGGCGACGGTGCCCTTGGTGTCGCCCAGGTCCCAGACCAGGGTGGGACTGGACCGGCAGATGATGGTCAGCGCGCCGGGCCAGAACTCGTCGATCAGGTCCTTCCCGGCGGCGCCGAGGTCCATGACCAGCGCCATGGCCGCGCGGACCGTCCCGACCAGCACCGGCGGAGGCATGTCCCGGCCCCGGCCCTTGGCCTTGAGCAGGCCCTCCACGGCGACCGGGTCGAAGGCTTCGGCCGCGATCCCGTAGACCGTGTCGGTCGGAATCACCACGAGTTCACCACGGCGCAGTGCCGTTTCCGCTTCCGCGAGCCCCTGAATGCGCTGGTCCGGGTCCGCGCAGTCAAACCGTGCGCTCATGAGTGTCCATCCTCCCACTGCTGAGCACCGGGCCAGACCGCGGTCACGAACCGGTCCCGGCGGGCCAGGTCCTTATGGTTCCGCGTATCGCGCCAGCCCCGTTCCTCGGCGAAAACCCAGTACACGGCGGCTCCCTGGGGTGCGCCGTGCTCCACCGCGACCAGGCCTCCGGGGCGGAGCAGCCGCCGGGCGGCCTGCTCGACGACCCGGACCGCGTCCATGCCGTCGGTGCCGCCCCACAGCGCGGTGGCCGGATCGTACTCGCCCACCTCTGGCGGCACCGAGGCACCCCACGGGATGTAGGGCGGGTTGGTGATCACCAGGTCCAGCGCCCCGTCCAGCACACCCAGCGCACGGCCGAAGTCCTCGCCGTGCAGCGTGACCCGGCCCGCGGTGTGCGGGGCAGACGAGGCGCAGCGGTCGATGTTGCGCTGGGCCCACTCCCGGGCCAGCGGGTCTGCCTCCACCGCGTGCACCAGGGACCGGGGCACTTCCTGGGCGATGGCCAGCGCGATGGCGCCGGACCCTGTGCCCAGGTCGGCCACGACCGGCTCGGTGACGTCCATCTCGCGCAGCCGGTCGATGGCCCATCCGGTCATCACCTCGGTCTCCGGGCGGGGCACGAACACCCCGGGGCCGACCTCAAGATCCAGGTACCTGAAGTAGGCGTGCCCGGTGATGTGCTGCAGCGGCTCCCGCGCCTCACGGCGGGCGACCTCGTCCCAGAACCGCGGGTTGAACGCCGAGTCCGGCACCCGGTGCAGCTCACCGCGGCGGACGCCATGCACGTGCGCGGCGATCTGCTCGGCGTCGGCCCGCGGCGAATCAACCCCGGCCTCGGCCAGCCGCGCCGCAGCCACCGCGATCTCGTCGAGCAGCAGGCTCTTGCGCGGCTCAGCCGCCATCCGCCGCTGCCGCTCTCCCCGACCGGTCCGCCTCCATCAGGGCGCTGATCACGGCGTCCAGGTCCCCGTCGATGACGTGATCGAGGTTGTAGGCCTTGTAGCCGACCCGGTGGTCGGAGATGCGGTTCTCGGGGAAGTTGTAGGTGCGCACCCGCTGCGAGCGGTCCACGGTGGCCACCTGGCTGCGCCGTTCCGCCGCCGCCTGGGCCTCGGCGTCCGCCTGGGCCTGGGCCAGCAGCCGGGCCCGCAGGATGCGCAGTGCCTGCTCCTTGTTCTGCAGCTGGCTCTTCTCGTTCTGGCAGGAGACGACGATGCCGGTGGGCTTGTGGGTGATCCGCACCGCGGAGTCGGTGGTGTTGACGCTCTGCCCGCCGGGCCCGGAGGAGCGGTAGACGTCCACCCGCAGGTCGTTCGGGTCGATGCTCACCTCGACCGGGTCGGCTTCCGGCATGACCAGCACGCCCGCGGCCGAGGTATGCACCCGGCCCTGGGATTCGGTGACCGGCACCCGCTGGACCCGGTGCACTCCGCCCTCGTACTTCAGCCGGGACCAGACGCCATCGCCGGGGGCGTGCCGGCCGGACTTCACCGCGACCGTGACGTCCTTGTAGCCGCCGAGGCCGGTGATGGTGGAGTCGAGGATCTCGGTCTTCCAGTGCCGCCGCTCCGCGTACCGCAGGTACATCCGCAGCAGGTCGCCCGCGAACAGCGCCGATTCCTCGCCGCCCTCGCCGGCCTTCACCTCAAGGATGATGTCCTTGTCGTCCATGGCGTCTCGCGGGACCAGGTATTCGTTCAGCTGCTGCTCGAGCTTCACCCGGCGGCGGCCCAGGGCCTCGGCCTCGGCCGCGAACGACGCGTCCTCCGGGGCGAGCTCGCGGGCGGTCGCCTCGTCGGCGGCCGCCTGCTGCCATTGGTGGTATGTCTCGACCACCGGGCTGATCTCGCCGTAGCGGCGCGACAGCGCCCGCGCGCGGTCGGGGTCAGCGTGCACGGCTGAGTCGGCGAGGGTGCGCTCCAGGTCGGCGTGCTCCTCTGCCAGCTCACCCAGCCGGTCGAACACCGTTGTCCTCCTGCGGATTGCCCGTGAACCCCGGTGATCCGACCAGAATCGCCGATCCCGGGACAATTTGAAGCTGAAAATTGAAGATCACCGTGCCGCCGCATGGTCCCGGTCCCGAGAGACCGGCCATGCCCTCCCGGCACGGTGATCCGTGAACGCTACTTGGAGCTCGAGCCCGTGGTGGGCTGCTTGCCGAACCGGCGCTCGAACCGGGCCACACGGCCACCGGTGTCGAGGATCTTCTGCTTGCCCGTGTAGAACGGGTGGCAGCTCGAGCAGATGTCGGCGTGGATGGCGCCGTTCTTGGCCGTGCTGCGCGTGGTGAAGGTCTCCCCGCAGGTGCAGGTCACCTCGGTCACCACGTAATCCGGGTGAATACCAGGCTTCACTTTGTGTACTCCTGCCTATGTCGGTCGCCGGGTCGCCGGGCGGCTGATGCCGCTGCGGCGTGAACCGGTACCGCGCTGTCGTTGGCTACTAGTGTGCCAGACCCTGCAACATGCCGAAGGGCCTGGTGATTCCCGTGCTCTGCTAGCCCGGGGGCGACTCCCGGAGCCCCCCGCGCGTCGCCGGCCCGGCGGGGATACGCCTACGGCGCACCCCGCCTCGCCAGCGAATTACTGGCCGACTGTGGTCTTCTGGACGTGCAGCAGGAACTCCGCGTTGCTCTTGGTTTCCCGCATCCGCTCCATCAGGACCTCGAGCGCCTGCTGCGGCTCCAGCGCGTGAAGCACGCGGCGGAGCTGCCAGACGATCTTCAGCTCCTCCGGCGTCATCAAGATCTCCTCCTTGCGGGTGCCGGAGGCGTCCACGTCAATGGCCGGGAAGATCCGCTTGTCGGCGAGCTCGCGGCGCAGCCGCAGCTCCATGTTGCCGGTGCCCTTGAACTCCTCGAAGATGACCTCGTCCGCGCGGGACCCGGTCTCGATGAGGGCCGTGGCCAGGATGGTCAGCGAGCCGCCGTGCTCGATGTTCCGGGCCGCACCGAAGAACCGCTTCGGCGGGTACAGCGCGGTGGAGTCCACACCACCGGACATGATCCGGCCGCTGGCCGGGGCGGCCAGGTTGTAGGCGCGGCCCAGCCGGGTGATGGAGTCCAGCAGCACGACCACGTCGTGGCCCATCTCGACGAGCCGCTTGGCCCGCTCGATGGCCAGCTCGGCGACCGTGGTGTGGTCCTCGGCGGGACGGTCGAAGGTGGAGTGGATCACCTCGCCCTTGACCGAGCGCTGCATGTCGGTGACTTCCTCAGGACGCTCGTCCACGAGGACGACCATGAGGTGGCACTCCGGGTTGTTCTTGGTGATCGCGTTGGCGATGGCCTGCAGGATCATCGTCTTGCCCGCCTTGGGCGGGGAGACGATGAGGCCGCGCTGGCCCTTGCCTATCGGGCTGACCAGGTCCATGATCCGGGTGGTCATCACCGTGGCGTCGGTCTCCAGCCGGAGCCGGTCCTGCGGGTAGAGCGGGACCAGCTTGGAGAAGTCCGGGCGGCCGCGGGACTGCTCCGGGTCCAGGCCGTTGATCTTGTCCAGCCGGACCAGCGCGTTGAACTTCTCCCGGCGCTCGCCGTCACGCGGCTGGCGGACCGCGCCCTCGATCACGTCTCCCTTGCGCAGGCCGTGCCGGCGGACCTGGGAGAGCGACACGTACACGTCGTTGGATCCGGGCAGGTACCCGGTGGTGCGGATGAACCCGTAGTTGTCGAGCACGTCGAGGATGCCGGCGATCGGGATGAGCACGTCATCCTCGCTCACCACGGGCTCCGGCTCCGGCCCGCTGCCCCGCTCGCGGCGGCGGTTCCGGTTACGGAACCGGTCGCGGCTGCGGCGGCGGCCCGAGCCGTCGTCGTCGTCCCCGCCGCGGTCCACCGCCTGGCCGCCGCGCTGGCCGTCCCGGCCGTTGTCGCGCTGGCCGTTGTCGCGCTGGCCGTCCCGGCCCCCATCACGCTGGTTACCATCACGCTGGTTACCATCACGCTGGCTGTCCCGCTGCTCTCCCCCGTCGCGGGGGGAGCCGTCACGGGAGTCGTCACGCCGGCCGCGCTGACGCCGCTCACTGCGGCGCTGCCCGTCCTGGCCGGGCTGGCCGTCGGCCCTCCCGGCGCTCTCGCCGGCCCCGTTGGCCGCCTGGCCCGCGTCCGCGGTGCCGGTGTCGGCCCCCGCGGCGGACGGGGCGAAAGCGAGCTGGCCGTCGCCGCCGTTGGCCTGGGCACCCTGTCCGGGGGCGCCGGCCTGCGCCGTGCTGGCCTGCACTGCGTCGCCGGACCCGCCTCGCCGTACTTCGCGCGTCGTCGTGCCTGCTTCCTCCGCCGGGCCTGATGACTGCGCGGCGTTGCCCAGAGCGGGCTGTGCAGTGGTGTCTGACTCCATGGCGTCCTGCTCACGGTGGCGAGGCGCGCCGGCTCCCGCAGACGCACCACGCTGGACTGAGTTGTCGAGTGCCCCGCTCCCGTTGCCCGCCGGGGAGCCAGCCGGACGGCCACTATCTCGAGCCGGGGCGGCCCCGCCGCCCTGCTTGCTCTGGATGGCCTCGATGAGCTGGCTCTTGCGCATCCGGCCCGTGCCGGTGATGCCCATCGACTGGGCGAGCCGCTGAAGGTCGGCCAGCAGCATGCCGGACAGCCCGGAACCGCCGCGGCGGGGGGGCTTGTCAGTCACCGTCTCACCGGCCGGGGCATCGGTGCCCGACGCGCTGCCGGCCGCACCCGCCGCAGGCGGGGACAGGCCAGGTCCCGCAGGCGTGTAGCCAGGGGACGCCTCAGGCACGCCTGAGGAGCCGGTGAAGAGTTCGGTGGTGTCGCTCACGAGGGGTCCTTCCCAGGGAGCGGGCGTCGGCCGCGCACGCGGCCGTTCGACCCGGTGTCACGGCCCGGCGAAATCAGCCGGACCAGGTACTGCCTTTTCTGTCTTGCCTTAACCGTCGAGGTCCGCGCGTCCCCCCGACCCTCGTTCCAGGACCCGGTCCCGGGGGGAGACCACAGGGTTAACCCGGATTCCATGCCCGGAACTGGGGTTTCGGAACGAGCCCAGACGGCTGTGGTAGCGCGCCTCGACCTCCCGTCCGCTCCCGGTTCACCCCGACCGCCCCGCGTTTCGTGTATGCGGAGGGGAGATGGTGACCCGGAGAGTTGACGGAGCGTCACTGACCCCGCCCGGCGGTCAAGCCGGTCACGAAGCAAGTGACGGGCGAGCACCTGGCCCCATGATGGGGTATCTGGTGCAGCACCCACCTTAACACTAGGAGAGCCCACAGCATTCCCTCGGCACCGGTCCGTGTGTCGTGGATGACCCTGTCCAGTCTTGCGGCGTCTCCGCGCGACCCTTCCAGGGCAGCCAGGCCAGGCGTCCAGGAGGTCCGTGTCTAGGAGATCCGTGTCCGGGAACTGTATCCAGGAACACTTCATCGCAGAACACTGCGTCCGGGTACGCGTCACCGCGCGCTGTCTCTGGGGCGTTCGCCTGGCACGGCGGTCTGGAGGGTTGCGCCTTGCCGGTCGATGGCCAGGGGGCTTATATGCCATGCGATACCCGTTTCCGCAACGATTGAATCCACCAGGTCAGGGCCGCCACGTGCGCCCGCCACGGTGAACGCGAGCACGGAAGGCCCGGCACCGGAGATCACCGCGGCCACCCCGGCCGCGCGCAGCCGGCCGAGCAGGTCGGCGGTCCGGGGCATGACCCGGGCCCGGTACGGCTGGTGCAGGAAATCCTGGGTCGCGTCGAACAGCACGTCCGGGACCCGGGTCAGCGCGGCCACCAGCAGCGCGGCACGGGCGGCGTTGGCCGCCGCGTCCCGATGCGGCACCGCGGCCGGCAGGACGCCGCGCGCCGTCTGCGTGGCCAGGCTTTCTTCCGCAACGAAAACCACCGGCCGGATCTCCTCCAGCACCGGCAAGCGGACCACGCGGGGACCGGGCGGCGCGGCCGGGCGCGAGCCGTCGGCCGCGCTGGCGGGTTGCGGGGGCCCGGGTTGCAGGGTCCCGGGTTGCAGGGTCCCGGGGTGCAGGGTCCCGGGGTGCAGGGTCCCGGGTTGCGGAGCCCCACGTCCGGGGGTTCCGCATTCCGGGGTCCAGGAGATGGTCAGCCCGCCGTGCAGGCACGCGGCCACGTTGTCCGCATGTCCTTCCAGGCTGGCGGCGAGGGCGAGCAGGGCGTCGTCCGGGAGCAGGGCGGCCCCGTCCCGGGCGAGCCCGCGGGCGGCCAGGATGCCGGTCACGATGGCGGCGGCCGATGAGCCGAGGCCGCGGCCGTGCGGAATCGCGTTAAGGCTGCGCAGGCCAAGGCCAGGGGGGTGCCCGCCGATCACGTCGAACGTGGCCCGCATGGCCCGCACCACGAGGTGGGCTTCGCCCGCGGCAGTGGTCTCGCTGCCTTCCCCGGAAACCTCGATGTCCAGTCCGCTGCTGGTCACCCGGGCCACGGCCACGTCGTACAGCGACAGCGCGAGGCCGAGCGCGTCGTAGCCGGGGCCGAGGTTGGCACTGCTGGCCGGGGCCCGGACCACGACAGGCTTGTCCCGCCACCGGGATCCGCTCACGGTGTCTCCTCAGAAGCTCGCGCCGTCCGGCCAAAAAAACCCCACCGGCCACTCGCCCGAGCCTGACGGCCCAGGCTCGCTAGCCGGTACCAGACGGCGCTCACCGGGTC
>Ga0187875_10001367_pt1 | contig 18876 bp, 11 predicted proteins | sample June2016WEW_17_1_2_FD_132978 | JGI IMG/M metagenome (GOLD analysis project Ga0187875, IMG submission 132978) | Peatland microbial communities from SPRUCE experiment site at the Marcell Experimental Forest, Minnesota, USA - June2016WEW_17_10 | ecosystem: Environmental > Terrestrial > Soil >... | reverse complement strand
GCCGAAGCTGTGCGCGCCACCTGGGCTCCGCTTAAAAATACTGTTACTGTTTTTATTTCTGATTTAATGGGTATTTTGTTGTCATCAGCTTTAACCATAAGTAAAGTGATGAAAAACATGATGAGTGATAATGCAATTTTTTTCATGGCTTAATGTGCTAAGTTCGATATTAAGATGCTGCATTTTTCAAATTCCATAAACGAAAATAATAGTTTTAAAAATATACTCGAATATTTCAATGCATTATCATTTTTCTGTAAGCAAGAATTAAAGCCGCAATATTATTTCGTTCTTTCATCACATCAATAAATCGTAGGAAAGGCATTAGATGTTAATTCACTATTGGGCTGCATTACTTTCTCTAACGCCGCTATTTACTTTGTTTCATTTCGGCAATGATTCAATACATTTCACCTTCGTTCATTTCACCCCTAATAGCTTTTACTAAAAGTCACCAATCCTTTCCTGTGTTATTGTCGCTTTATATACCGTGCATCGTTTGGTTGTCCTCTTATTTTACCAACCTACACTGGTGCTATTAAGATTAAATAACTTTTACATCATTAACCCCTTATCCTGTGCTGATTCAAACTGTATTTTTTTTTCTGTAAACAAATCTATTTCAGGCCCAGTTTTTATATTTATAAAATCAATCAGACTAACATCAGCTTTAGCTTTAAGATCATTTTTCAGTCCTTCAATCTTCTTTGTAAACGATTGCTCTTTAGAAAATTCATCAGACCGGCCGTATATGATTGCCTGAGTACCACCGAAACGTGTTGAATAAAGAATCATATCTTCAGCTAATGTTTTGGTATTAACTTCGCTATATTCAAGATGAATATTGGCGGTTACAACATTCTGCCTGCTTAATATTAGCAGAGATAAATTATTACCAGAGTTTAATCTCTGTGAAGAAACAATACTGGCGACATCTTCGGAACTTTTTATCTGTTTTTTCGTAACATTCTCTGAGAAAACCTGTTTGTCAAATTTATAGACCTTTACTTTTTTAGTAATGCTTTCGGGTGTATTTATTGATTCTGTTTTGTTATCATCACCGCCAAACACACCATATTCCCCGCTGATAGTGTCAATGATAATCCCGTCTTTTGCTATACTTCCAAATGCAGTTTTGAATCTCTTACATATATCTATATCTGCAGCACTTGGATTTAGTGCGCCTGAGGGATGATTATGAATAAAATAAACTGCTTGTGAATCGAAACGACTTACTGCATCTTTCATAGCTTCCATGTAAACAATACTGCCAACAAATGAACCCATTGATAAATGCTGTATAAACGGTTTCCCGGATGGAAGCACATGCAATGCAAAAACGTTTTCTACAGATGCTTTTTGAAGGTTTTTAAAGATGAAGGCAACGTCATTATAACTTTCGACCTTTTCAGTTCCCATAAATGAGAAATTCTTATCTATTGAATATTTTCGTTCTACATAGGAATATTCACCTTTACTTTTATCAAGTTTTCTTAACGTAGGGTTGTTTTCTTTTTCCATTATTACCTGTTTAAACCATGATTTATATTTACCTTTTTTTCTTGCATAACATCAACAATCACTTCAATATTTTTCTCCTCTGGCTGAGCCTGGTATTTCTTTTCATTTTCAATGATAGATTGTTGTATTCTGTCATCCAGACTTTTCAGATCGTTTTTCAATCCTTGTAGTTTGTTTTCTTTTTCCCCAGACCACTGCCTGCTTATGATTTCATCATAAAGAGGAATTTTATCCTCCTGCATTTGTATTTCAAGGCTGTAGTCAGCAGAGAGCTTTTCTGCCTTAGAGATAGCATTTAAAAAATAACGACTGGCAAGGGCAGGATTATCAATATTTGGAACACCACTGCTATAAGTATATTTTATATTTGAAGAAGCATCAGAGGATTTTACATAAAGCGTGTTTTCACCACTATTATTTTGCACATAGCAATCGAAACCGTACACCTCCCCTATTTTAAAAGGCTCTAAGCTTTTATTTGTTTTAAAGATGTTGATTATTTTCTCCCCTATCTTATCAGAGGCGCTGCTGACAAAACCATCTAATTTCATGGTGTTAACACGAGTCCCGTTTTTATCAAACTGCAATTTACTTTCAAGTGCCAGCTTATCCTTTGAAAAAGACAGAAGAAAGCTTTTATTATTTTCAATCTTCTTTTTAATGTTCTCCAGATTAAATATAGCACTTGACTTATCCTTGAAGAACAGATTCTTTTCGGATTCAATCTGAACAACCTTGTTTTCAATTTTTGCTCTCTCCAGCAGATCATTATTCCCGGATAAGATGGCTATATATTCAGCAAAGCTCATACCAGTTTGCTCGTCCATGCTACCTTCATCAATAGTCCTTTTGTTGATACTATTATTTTTTATCTGGTCTATAAAAAGTTGTTTGTTTTTCAGAAGGTTAAATTTGTAAACATCAAGAGTATTTTCGGTAGCATAGACATTGGTCTTAACAAGATTGTTATAATGCTTTTTAGCCACCCAGTTACCCTGCCTTGCTCCTCTCCCATGTCTTTGTTCCAAATCTGATGGTCGCCATGGAATATCAAGATCGTGCATGGCAACAACTCTTTGTTGAGCATTAACACCCGTACCCAATTTTTCAGTAGAGCCTACTATGATTCTGAACTCTCCACTGTTGACCTTTTCAAAAAGCTTTGTCCTTTGTTTGTCGGTGACGGCACTATGCACAAAAGCAATCTCTTCCGGCTTAATTCCACTCTCAACAAGTTTCTTTTTTAATGCGTTATAGACATTAAAGCCGTCAGTAGTTGGCGTCCCAGTATCACAAAAGATTATCTGTGTTCCTTTATAGTCATGAGATTTTTTATAGTAATCATAAACCTCTTTAGCACATACGGAAATTTTGTTGTCCACATGATCATGATACATAGACTCACTCACAAGGCGCATGTCAAGAGCCATTTTTTTAGCTTCATTGGTGGCAATAAGCATTTTTGCGTGCATTTCCTGATCTGTCAGTTTCCCGCGATGGATAAGCTCTCCATTACCTGTCTTCGCAAACTCTATAAGCCTTGTTATAAACTCTTTTTGTTCAGGTGTCTGTTTACAAACCTTTAATTCAGAATCCATTTCGGGACGGTCAAGGTTTAAATCCTTGAAAGATTTAAAGTCGGTAATTTCATTATAAAAACTGCTTAGTTCAGGAACTTTAATAAAGGTCCTGAAACGTTCTTTCATTATCAGTTCATTGGTAATATTAAACTCGTATTCTACGGATTTCTTTGCAAATACAGCCAGCCAGCTGTCAAAGTTGTTTATCTGTTGTTTTTCCAGTTCCCGTGGACGCAGGTATCTAAACAAGGTGTACATTTCAGTAAGGCTGTTACTTATTGTTGTCCCGGATAAGAAGGTAACACCAAGGTCAGTGTTATTTCTTTCTTGTATAGTCCTTATAGCGGTAAGCATATTAAAAGACCTGAAACTGCCTTTGGAATTTCCAAGACCGGCCACCCTGTCATGGCGGGTAGAATATTCGAGATTTTTAAATTTCTGTGATTCATCAACGAACATATGATCAATACCGATAGTTTCAAAATTTACAAGCCTTTCATCACGTTTTATGGAGTCGGCAATAAAAGCAAGACGACCTGCTTTATTAATCTTTCTTACTTCCAATCCACGCAACATAGCCTTAGAAACATTTTTGCCCTGAGTTCTAAGTTCGCTAAGGTTATCTTCGATATTTTTAAGTTCTTCTTCAATAAGCCTTTTTTCTACTTCCGGGGACTGTGGAATTTTCTGAAACTGTTCATGTGTCATAATGATACAATCCCAGTCCTGATTTTGCATCTGCTGGAAAAACTCTGGGCGGTTGTCATTTTCGAGGTCTGCCGGGGTAGGGAATAATATCTTATCGTTGGGATATATCTTTTTGTATTCTTCGGCTATCTGTACTATGTTAGCCTTTAATCCTATTATGGCAGGCTTTTTAGCTGTACCAAGGCGTTTCATTTCATGGGCAGCCATAGCCATGACAAGAGTTTTCCCTGAACCAACAGGATGGTCAACAATACCTCCATTATTCTGCAATATCATCCATGCAGCATCTTTCTGATGTTTATACGGAGTCATATTTTGAAGATCAGCGAAAGCCAGATGGCTGCCATCGTATTGTCGTTTTACAAAACAGTTATATGTCTTGTTATAATATTCCGAGATATAGTTTTTCTTCTCCTGTGGAAGTTCTTTCAGGTATTCGGAAAACTTATTTCTTATGTCCTCTATTTTCTGGGAAGCTTCACGCATAGCCTTTTTATCAGGCATTGTAACTTCTTTATCCCCAGCCATCACTTTATATGTTATACGGGGGGAAGTATTTTGTAGAGCATGTTCCAGCAGGTGAACGCCTGTAAAAGTCCTGCTGTGGGATTTAACGGCATATTCTTCACCTATTATAGGGTTATAATAAGCACTTTCTCTTTTTACATCATATTGATCCAGAATCTTTGAATAAACGATATTAATGCTATGATCCTTAAATAACCATTCGGCAAAATTTTCATAGGTTTCTTTATTTATCCACCTTTCCCCGAAGTTAATATCGATAAGTTCAAAAGGGATTTCTTTTGGCTGCACAGAACAGATTGCAGAGTATGTCTCCTCTAACAGAGAATTTTTCTCAGTTAATTCTTTAATGGAATATTTGGTGTCAAAGAATTGTTTCTTTTCAACTACATTCCCCGACAGGAACCTGTCAGAAGTTTCCCATTCCTTTTCGCGGGGATTGAAATAGAGCAGTCCTTTTGATAGTTTCTGCAGTTCTTCATTATTTTTTCCGGTGAGCTCCTTTAGATATACATGATTTATTTTCCCGTAACGGTTAAGAGATATTGAAATAGCAGAGTTAATGTCATGTTTTCTTTCTTCTTCTATGTCAATATTAATAGGTTTTTCAAGAATGTCGCCTTTGACAAAACTGTATTTATTATCATGGTACTCTCTTTTTTCTAAAGAGCCTACAATTTTATTGAAACTCAGGTCAATATTAATAGTATCAATATTTCCCTTGTCGTGCAGCTGTCCATAGTTCTTAATAAAACTGTCATACGATTCATTTAAATCTTTTCTTTTTACATCCTGTGGTATTTGTATGCGTGTCTCAATAGAAGATAAGTCAAAATATTTATCGCGAAGAGAGATATAATCTTTTAAAAGATTTTCATTTATTATCTTTTCCGTTTTTACAAAAGAGAATGAAGCAATGTTTTTCTCTTTGTTAATATCATCAACTTTGCAGATTCTGTTTTCATGGATGAACAGACTTTCCTTTTCATGCCACAAATCAAGCATATCTGCCCTCAGTTCGTTTTTTATTATTTTTTCGGGGGATTTGTTCTTTTCATTGTTGCCTGTCTTTAAATCGGCTGTATCATTCAAAAACTCATCAAATAAATTTAACTGATAAGTTTGAACTTTTGATTTGCCTTTAGTTCTACCGGGAGTAGCAGGAACAACTTCAATTAAGATATTCTTCTCAATTTTTAAGTCTCCAAGCTTTGAGGAAAGAGCCAAACAAAGATCAGATATGCTGCCGTCAAATTTATGCACGTAAGCAGCTTTCCCATATTGGTTGGAATCTATAATATTTGCGGTTGATATTATATTTTCTTCCTGTAGTGAATTATCTTTTACAAAAACCCCGTTAATATTGATATTATTAAGAGTTTTGGTTTCAACGAATTCTTTTTCAAAATCTGTTAATTCTTTTTTATTTTCATTTTTTTGTAAGATAATTAAGTCAGTTCCTGCTTCGGTTCCTGCTTCGCTTTTAAACAGGTTATTTGGCAACCTGATAATCTTTTTCAGGTCTGCATTTTCAATCAGATGTTTTCGGAAAATATCATTAGAAGGACTATCACTGAATGATGAAGTTGTTATATATGCCAAGACACCTTTGTCTTCTGTCAGATCGAGACCTTTTATAAAGAAGTAGTTATGTATCCTTTCAGAAGCGCGCAGTTTAAGATTGTCTTTTTCTTTGGCATATAGAGAGTCATAGACTCTAAAGTTTCCAAAGGGGATGTTTGAAATAACTAAATCAAATTTATTCTGTAATTGAGTTTCTTCAAGTCCGCAGTTAAGTACATTAACATCATTATTGATTCCCTTTAATATTAATGAAGTAAAACTATCTTTTTCGATAGCTGTAATTTGATTATTTTCACCCAATATGCTTCTTATAGAAACAATAAAACGACCCGTGCCTGAAGAAGGTTCAAGAATTGTTTTAGGGTCAAAGCCTTCATTTTTCAATGCTTCGACAATAGTATCACATACGCTTTGAGGAGTATAAAAGGCGGAAAGGGTATTAGATTTTATTTCCTGAATATATCTGTTATATTGCCATCCATCCTCTGGAGTATTCTTTTTTAATACCTCGTGTAGCTTTAAGATTTCATTATAGACTTTTTTATCTGTGGTATTCCAGGAAGAAATATCATTAATTGGTAATAAGACTTCTTTTACTCCGCCCCACCCTGCATAGTTCTTCATTGCAGTTATTTCTTCCGGTGATGGAGTATGACCGTTTTGAACTTTAAAAGCTATTTCTAAAGCTTCAATATTGTTTTCAATAGTTTTCTTTTTATCAAAATTTGTTCTTTGCTTTTTCAGAGGCTCTATAGGTAGGTCTTCTTTTTCATTTGTATCTTCTAACATCTGGCGAAGCTACTATAATAAAACAATCCGTTAACTTTATTAATTAACGACTTGTTAAAAGATATTAGGAAAGACAATTTAACTAATGGAGATGCTTTATTTATCCACCTTTAGCTGTTTGGCATTATTGCTATTATTATAGGGCTGATTTTAGGTATTTCAATAAAATGAAATATTTTCAGCATTGATTAAATCTTTATTTTTGATGAGAGTTATGATTTAATAACAAAATTGGCACACCCTTTATGAAATATTCCCTCGTCACATCATTTGTTGGGCTGTGACAAAAGGATATACATAGCCATTCTTACAACATAATTATCTTCGTCTGATGTTCCAGCACTTTGATTAACTCATCATCGAGTTTATCCATAACCTGACCATAAGTGTTGCCTAAATTTTCATAAAATACACCCATACATGCAAACACAATAGTTTCAATAATGTTATCAATCAAATGAGCAGGCTTCTTATTTAATTTGCCAAAAAACTGCAGAAAATTATCTTCAAGTAAACTCTCTACATATTCCCTGTATGAATTTTCCATACCACAGAAAAGTATTTGATTACTTATTTCATCAGGAGCCGGGAACCCTGCTCCAACAGCGCTGGAATATGCTTCAAATGCAGCATTGGAACGGTCAACAAGAAAACCTTTTAACTCCCCTTTGTCTGCTAAATACTTATAGAGTTCTTTATTGTTTTCCACCATATAGTCATTTAGCTTTTTTGCCAAGGGTACATTTTTCATTTCTTTAGTATCTTCTTTTGTTTTCATAGTCTAAATGTTTATTGTATGGCAGGATTTTGAAATATTTCTTTTTCAAAGATACTATTTTTATCTATATACCAAATAGTATATAATTATTTCCTTATTTAAAATATTTGAGATATTATATAATATCATATTACATAATATGATATTATATAATTAACTAAAGCTATTGATTTAGGATGAATTATGTTATGGCTGCCAGGCATTTTACTTTGTTATTTATCATGAGTTATTGTGAAAAGAAGGTAACTTAGTCTTTAAAATATTTGAAGAAGAAAGATGCTAAAGCTACTTGATCCTATTTTTTATTTTATTCTTCTCTATTTCATTTTCTTTATCTCTTAATTCTTTAAAATTCTGTTTCCATTGTTTATAAAATTCTTTAAAAACGATCTTTTTATTTTTATAAAGCCTCCTGCAAAACAAGAATACAACTAATAAAAATATAAATAAAGTAAAATAAATTATTCCGTCATAAATTGTGAAACCTCGATTTCCATATGCGTTTAATGATTTTTCAATACCATGTATTTTTTTATTCCTCTCATATGTTGCTTTTTTAAACAATGAATCTTTCTTAAGAGAATCTTGTTTTTTTCTTATTGCTACAAACGAATCATGAGAATGTTGACTTAGGTTAAATGTTTCTTGTCCGGTTGGTCCAGCTGCTTCTAATTTTTTTAATGCTTCAACAGCCCTTTGTCTGGCTACTTCTTCACTCTTTATTAGACTATCATAATTATTAGCTATGGAAGGAACTGTAGTAAAGGCAAGAACAAGAGTAACTAAAAAGAAGCTTTTCATATTTTTTTGTAGGATTGCTTTACTATAAAATGGTACTTTTTAGTAAAAAGTCTTTAAGATTAAACCATTTTATGCCTTTATAAGAAGTATCGAAACCTTCATCCAATGATAAAACTATTTTAGGAAAATGATTTTTAATATTCTCAAGTGATTTATATTCCCGGTCTATTACCTTTTGGTCTTTTAAGGTAGAACATACTTGTAAATACAATTTTTCAACGCCTTTCTCTGCTATAAAATCTACTTCAAGTTCCTGCATCTTCCCAATATGTACTTTATAGCCCCTTGAAAGGAGCTCTAACAATACAATATTTTCTAATTGACCGGAAATACCATCAGGAGAATAACCTATTGTGGCAAAACGAAAACCGACATCACATAAAAAATATTTTTCAAGACTTTCCAGTAATCTTTTTCCTTTTATATCATATCTTTTTATTTGATATGCAAACAAAGCATTACATAAATAAGAAATATAATTTTGTACAGTTTCAATTGAAACTTTTCTTTTCTGAGATTTAATAAAATCACTAATTTTATTTGAGGATGTTATATTTCCGCAATTTGATATAAGATATTCAGTTATATTCTCAAGCATATAAGCATCCCGAATGTTATAACGTACAACAACATCTTTTAAAATAATTGTACTGTATAATGCTTGCAAATATTGCCTGACAGCAACATCATCCCATTCCAGCATGTGAATACCTGGAAATCCGCCATACCGAATATAGCTGTTAAAAGCCTTATCAATAGTGAGCCCCCTTCCTGATTTATCTGTCAACTCTTTGAATTCTCTAAAAGTAAAAGTTTGCATTTTAATTTCGACATATCTCCCGGCTAATAATGTTGCTAACTCGGAAGATAAAAGCCTGGCATTTGATCCGGTTATATAAATATCGGATTTTTTTTCAGCAAGTAAAGATGCTATTGCCTTCTCCCACTTTTGTATTTCTTGAATTTCATCAATAAATAAATAGGTTATCCTTTGTTTAATCTTAATTTTAGACTTGACATACTTATATAAATCCAAATATGTTTTTATGTTGTCAAATTCTATTAATTCTTTATTAATATAAATAATATTATTGGCATTAGCTTTATAATTGCTTTCCAGAAGATTTATTATTTGCTGCAAAAAAGTGCTTTTACCGCTTCGCCTTACACCTGTTATAGCTTTTATAACAGGCTTTCCAATAAATGGTTTTACTTCTTCAATGTACTGATTTCTTTGTAGCATAGTTTGATTTTTTCACAAAAGTACTAAGAATTTAGGTTATAACCGAGAAACATATAAGAATAAATTTTATTTTAGGTTATAGTCGAAAATAAAAAAGACCATCTTTTGGGGATGGTCTTTTCAAATTGTATGGTAAAATGTTACTTAACAGCTTTTGCAAGAGCAGCTCCAGCCTTAAATTTAGCTACTTTCTTAGCAGCAATTTTAATTTCTTTGCCAGTCTGAGGATTGCGTCCTGTTCTGGCAGCTCTTTTAGCTACAGAGAAAGAACCGAAACCAACAAGAATAACACCTTCACCTTTTTTCAATGATTTACTAATAGTGGTAACAGTAGCATCAAGAGCTTTAGTAGCATCTACTTTACTGATTTTTGCTTCTTTAGCAATTGCTTCAACTAATTGTGCTTTGTTCATAATTTTAAAGTTTTTTAATTAAACATAAGTTAATTACAGAAGACAAAATTAATGAAAATGATATTACAATAATCAGTGAAGACCCTTTAGTTATCTAAAATTTAGCAAGAGATATTAACAATTTAGCCTTTACTGAAAAGGGAGTAACAATAAAAAACCGTAACAACTCTGAGCAAAGCTGTTACGGTCTCATGAAGAAACAAAAACACCTATTTAATAATGTTCGGACAAATATACTAAGATATATCCATAAGTAAAGAGAAAACGATAAATTCTTAACCCTTCCTGTTTATCTTAACATGTATGGCTTTCTTTCGTTCTCCTTCATCCACAATATCGAAAGTTACCAAATCGTTTTCCTGAATATTTGAATCAATCAAGCCACTGAAATGAACGAATACGTCTTTCTCTGTTTCACCGTCACAAATAAATCCAAATCCCTTTTTGCGATTAAAGAATTTCACTTTTCCTGTAGCCATTTGTTTAATTTTTTAATGATTTTAATATTTCCTCTATTTTATTATTTCTTATAACGGAGTATTCATTCAGGATTATGTTTGCCTCATTAAATTTCTTAACAAAATCTTCCATGTTTTCTTTATTGATGTCTTTAGAAATTAACATCTCTTTCATGTAAATATCAATCATATTATAATCATGGAGAGCCTTTTTTAAAAGAATAATAAATTCATCTTTGCTGTAAGCAGGCTGTGTAGTATCTATTACAGTCTCTTCAAATGTTGTATTGTTCATTTTGTTCCTTTCTTTTTTATAACAATATAAACTTTACCGATGACAATCGGTTGACCGTATAAAATTATATAAAATTTATTGAACGATTAAATAAACAGTTTGTTCAGATGACCATACTCCATTATTATCCTGTACCAATACGGTTATTTTCTTCTGCCCTGCACTTTCAAAGATGTAGCGAATGCCGGATAATGGAGTAATATCATCATAGTTTGTATTAATTATATATTGATATGCTACCACGCTCCCACCCCATCTTGCATCACGCGAATAACTCTGAGATGCATCAATGTTCACTTCATAAGATGATAAACCACCCAGAACCTGTGTAGCGGTAAATACAGCGACAGGAGGTAAATCCTTAAAAACCGTAAGATTCAATGTAACGCTTGCTGTCTTGCCAAATTTATCTGTAGCGGTAATTACAATCACTGATAAACCTGCCATTTTCGGCATAATATTAACTTCATTTCCGGTGATACCTATACTGTCACTCCCCTGTAATTCATTTACAGTAATAGTTGCAGCAGTTTGAGCAGAATAAGTAAAATTTGCAGAATACATAACGCCAATTTTTGCACTGTCGTTAATAACCGTATTAGTCATGGATTGATTAAGGTAGTCAAATACTTGCAATGTGGGGCCGGAAGTAATATTACTAAAATAATCCTCCCTGTTATTGCAGGAAGTAATAAGTATCGCGCATATTATGGATGACAATAAAATTATCTTTTTCATCTTTTAGTCTTTAATAATCCTGCTAATCTTAATACCATTATTGCTTAAAATTTTAATCATGTAAACACCATCGGCATATCCGCTAAAATTTATCTGATGTTTTGTTTCACCGCTAATATTTTCTGTAAACAATATTGTACCTTCTATATCCATTACCGAAACTACATAATTCTCGTTTATTTTTAATAAGTCTATGTATAAAATATCAGAGGTAGGATTAGGATAAAGATTAAATACATCAACGCCGGAGATTTCATTAATGGAATTCGGATTATTATAAATATAAACAATGCCATTGGAGAGCATACTGTCAACACAACCATTGCTACTTGTTACTTCAAGGAATACATTCTTATTTCCTGTAGTGTTATAGTAATGATATGGATTTTCTAAGATACTGCCGTCACCGTCATAGAAGTTCCAGTTCCATGACACGGCAGCTATAGAATAATTTTGAGAAGTGTATTGAATGAAATCACCAACTACTATACTATCAGCAGATGCGATAAATCCCGCTTTGATACTATCTGCATATATCCTTACGGTATCGTAAATAGAAATACAATTATTAATATTGATAGCTTCAACATACACTTTTTGAGACGTCTGAATGTCAGTAATAGAATGACTTGATCCGGAATGCAGGTAATTCATTTGATAATCGTACCAGTTATAATTATTTACCGGGTTCTGAACATTGACAATAACATTAGTCCCTTTGCAATATGCGGGGTATAGAGGAACGACAGGTTTAGGCACTTCATTTCCCACACCTATCATGATAAAGTTAGTATAGGAGGAATCACAATATAGGGCATAATCTATTCTTCTAAAGAAAGTAGTATCTGTTAATGCAGGAGGTTGATAAGCCTGAAATGATGCACCCAATATATCAGACCATGAAGTTCCGTTGGGTGATTTCTCCCACTGGTAACTATATAAGCCAGTCCCACCTGTCGGGATAGTTCCGGTCAGTAGAGCAGGAACAGTATTATAACAGATAGTCTGGGCTGTCGAAATTGTTCCTGGGATGATCACGGGAACAACAGTAATTTTAACACTATTACTTATATCAGTCTCACAATTATCCATAGTAAGCCTTCTGAAATAGGTAGTATCGGTCAATGTATCAGGCTGGTAATTCTGGGTATTTGAATTAGTAATGATATTAGAAAAAACTGTATCATTTGTGGAATATTGCCATTGATAAGTATAAGAACCCAAACCGCCTGTTGGTGTAGCACCCATCAATTCATTCGGTACTTTATTATATTCTATGGTTTGATTGCTTCCGATACTGCCACCTGCTAAAGCACTATTCACAGTTATTTTGAGAGTGTCAGTAGATTTCGTTTCACAAAAGTTAATAACCTTCTTATAATACCATGTACTTTGTGTTAATGAAGAAGGAATATAATAATTGTTAATTGCTCCGATAATATCATTCCATATTACACCATTGGTTGAATATGCCCACTGATAGCTGTATAAAGTGTTGCCGCCCGTCGGAAAATCAGAAGTATATAAAGGAGCAGGAACAGTATTGTAACATATTGTCTGGTTAGAAGAAATACTTCCCGCTACTAAAGGTGCATATAAGTTAAATGTAATAATATTAGAATAGGAAGTATCATAACCGCCGTCATAAACTGTGCGCCTGTAATATGTTGGTTGATTAATTATTCCTGGATGGTAAAAAGACTTATTTGCATTTAAGATATTGGTAAATGTAATTGCATCAGGAGAAGATTGCCATTGATAGGTGTAAGTGCCTGAACCGCCTGTGGGAGTAATAGCTTTTATTGTATCAGGCTGTGTCCCGTTGCAAATAGTAGTATCAGCAGGAAGGAAATTATTTTGAAGCTTTGGAAGGACTTTAACGGTAATCATGTTAGATATCCCAACTCCGCAATCATTTGTCGTTAACCGTCTAAAATAGGTAGTATCTACTAAAGCAGGTGGCCAGTAATTCTGTTGCTGGCTATTATTGATTATATCCACCCAATTTATGCTGTCGTTTGACATCTGCCATTGATAAGTAAAGCTAATGCCGGATGTAGAAGCTTGTCCGGTAATTTCAGCAGGATTATGACTATAACCTATTGTTTGATTATACCCTAAAATTCCAACAGTCATTTGTCCTTTAACATTGACAGTAATTACGTTACTATAAACTGTATTACAGGTATCAATTATTTTTTCCCTGTAGTAAATATTTTGTGTTAGTGGGTTTACGGGCTGGTAAGCGTCAGAGGTCGCCCCAACAATATCATTCCACACAACATTATTAGAAGATTGTTGCCACTGGTATTTGTAGTTGCCATAACCGCCTGTTGGTGCATTGGAAGTATATAATGCAAGAGGTACAGTATTATAACAAACATTTAAAGAATCTGTTGTAACAGTACCTGCAAGTAATGGCTGATAAACACTAATAATTATAATGTTTGAATAAGATGACTGACATTGATAAGAATAAGCCATTCTTCTGTACCATGTGGTTTGTGTTAATGCAGCACAAGTGTAATTTTGTGTAGTTGCACCCGGAAGGTTATTCCATGACGCCCCGCTATTAATAGAAGATTGCCATTGATAGGTATATGTGCCGTAACCGCCTGAAGCTACACTTCCATGAATAACACCGGGGCTTACATTATAACATACGGTGCTATCTTTATATATAGTGCCGGGTAACATTTTAGGTTGAACTGTTATTTTAACAGTATTCGTTTGTTGGCGTAAACAACCCGTGGGAACAGATACACAGGTTCGCATAATCCATTGTGTATTTACCATAGCAGCAGGTTGATAATCTATGCCTGTAGCCCCTACCACATCATAGAAGTTAATGCTGTCATTTGAACTCATCCATTGGTAAGCATACACGCCATTACCGCCCATCGCTGATGTTCCCATTATAGAATCAGGAACAGAATTATAACAAATATCCTGATCAGATGAAATAGACCCTTCATATAATGGAGGTAAAACAGTTATAGTATCTACATTAGAAGATAATGAACCGCATAAAGAAGATGTTGTTATTCTTTTATAATATACAGTTTGTGTTAATGTAGAAGGCTGAAAGTTTAACGTATTAGTACTAATTATTGGGAAATATGTTATTCCATCACCTGAATTTTCCCATTGATAAGAATAGTTTCCATCACCGCCTGATGGTTGTGTCCCTATAAGGTCAGTAGGAGTTGCTCCATAACAAATAGTCTGGCTTGACGAAATGTTACCGGGATTCAGTTCAGGGTCAACCAGTACGGTAACTATATTAGTATAAGCTGTATCATGAGAAATTGTTGTTGATACCTGGCATTTGTAAAACATATCGTTTGTCAGCAGTGGTGGGGTTATTCCCGTTCCATTGTCATTTAACATAATATTCCAATTTACCTTATCAGTGGAACTATACCATTGATAGAAGAAAGAGCCGGAACCGCCAATAGGGGTAGAAAGTTGGGTTAACCCGGTTGGTGCTGTGTTATAACATATGACCTGTGAATTACCGATTGTACCGGGAAATAATGCAGCAAATACGGTTATCGTAATTGTATTTGATGCAATAGGGCCGCATCCGTTACTTGTAACTAAGCGTTGATAATAAGTTGTTGTTGTAAGTGCAGGGGGCTGATAATCTGCCCCTGTTGCACCGTTTATATCTACAAATAAAGTATCGTTTGTAGAATATTGCCACTGATAACTAAATGTCCCGTTTCCGCCTGTGGCGTTTGTTCCTGTTAGCTGTGCAGGAGTGGTGTTATGACTGATGGTTTGATTACTTGAAATTGTACCTGGGATAATTTTAGGTTGAACGGTAATAGTGATAATATTTGTGGGTCCGCCACCACAGCTTCCTGATAGGTCAAGTCTTTCATACTCGGTAGTCTGAGTAAGAACAGGCGGTAAAAAATCTAAAGTTGTTGTAACAGGTACTACCTGGGTCCATGTAACTCCACCATTAGTTGACTGATACCATACATAAGCTTTTGTGGGTGCGCCGCCAGTGGCAGCTGTTCCAGTAATAGTGGCAGGTTGTGTCCCGTAGCAAATGGACTGGTTTGAAGATAGAACGCCCGGTACTAATTGCGTATATACTGTTATAGTAATGGTGTTACTAAAGAACCATCCAGTGCAGGTAGATGTGTTTACTCCCCTTTCATAATAAGTTGTCGTAGTAAGTGCAGGGGGCTGATAAGTTGCGCTTGTTGCACCAATTATATTTGTCCATGATATACCATCAGGAGAAGACATCCATTGATAATCAAATGTACCACAACCACCTGTTGGTGTATTTCCATATAAGACTGACGGCTGATCATTATAACAAATAGTCTGACTGGAATAAATGGTGCCCGTGATAAGCTGGGGATAGACTGTTATGGATACAGGTACAGAATAGACATTAGCACAACCACCACACACAGTTTCTATTCTATACCATGTTTTTTGTGTAAGCGCCACAGGCTGATAGTTCTGACCGGATGCACCACCAATTGCAACCCAATGAACACTATCCGTTGACTGTTGCCACTGGTAATTATATGTACCCATCCCGCCTGTTGAATTGGAAGCCACTAATTGTGCCGGAGTATTATCATAACATATTTGTTGCGTTGCAGGGAGTATTGTACTTGCAATAAATTGAGGGCTGACTGTTATTTCTACTGAATTTGTATAATTATTTCCGCAATTATTTACTAACGTCCGGTAGTATGTTGTTGTTGTTAATACTGGTGGCTGGTAATTTAGTGATGTTGCACCTGCTATATTTGTCCAGTTTACATCATCTGGTGATAATTGCCATTGATAAGTATAAGAACCCGTAGCACCTGATGGTGCAGCACCTATCAATGGCTGTGGTTGAGACCCATAACAAATTGACTGATTTGATGAAACAGACCCATTTACAAAAGCCGGATATACTGTAATTTTTATAACATTTGTGTAGGTATAAGTGGTGCAACCTGCCTCGTAATCTATTCTTCTATACCAGGTGTTTTGCGTAAGAGCGACAGGCTGATAAACCTTGGCTGTTCCATTGGTTGCAACATTATTCCATGTATTTCCGCCATCTGTAGAATATTGCCATTGATAATCGTAACTCGCAGCACTTACAGTTTTATTACTATGTACATTTCCGAATACAGGTGTAACGGGATCTATCGGAATAGCTCCCCCGCTTAATGTGCCACCTGTGGGAGGAGTTCCTGTCAGTTGTGCAGGAATGGTGTTATAACAAATTGTTTGGTTTGTAGAGATAGTTCCGGCCACCACTTCGGAATATACATTAAATGTAATTTCGTTTGAACTTACAGTCCCGCAACTGTTAGTAGCTTCTCTTAAAAAAATTGAGGATGTTGTAAGATTTGGCGGAGTATAGGTATCTGTTGTTGCTCCGCCTATAGCGGTAAAAGTATGAGGTAAAGAATATACAGTGCTTCCGGTACAAATATACCATTGATAGGTGTATGGGCCATAACCGCCTGTAGCATCCGCATCACTGTTTATAACGCCTGGGCTTACATCATAACATATATCTGTACCGCTTAATGAATTTGATATAGTACCAGGGTTAAGAGCAGGATCAACTGTTATGGTTATAACATTAGATGTTGATGGGCTTCCACAGCTTCCAAAAGTAGTTACCCTGCGAAAATATGAAGTTGTAGTAAGTGCTGTCGGATACTGTAAATTTTGATTATAATATGCAATGTTTGTATAATTTGTGTTATCCGTTGAAATTTGCCATTGATTTGTAATGGCTGGATTATTGCTTGAAGGTGCAGAACCTGTTATAAGAGCAGGAGTAGTGTTATAACATATAGTTTGATTTGATGCGAGTGTTCCGCCTGTTGGCGTATCATATACTGGAAAATATATATCTTGGCTATACCTATTTTGACTGCAAAATGTACCCCAATCATGTTCGACCACTCTTATATACATGTTTTGTGTAAATGTAACGGGGATAGTACAACTTGTATAATTACAATCTTCATCAGTAAAATAATATAAACTCGACCAAGTATTATCATCATATGAATATTCTAATTGGAATTGATCATGTGTACAACCATTTGTTCCATTATAAGCAGTAAACCATAGAGTGCTTGTGCCATAACACATGGGTGTTGTTGGTGAAGAAGTAGTCATAGTATTTGTAGTATAACCCCAATATAGAACTACACCATAAGTATAATTTCCATAAATTAAATTTATCAATACAATAAATAATATAATTTTTATCTTTTTCATGACGGTATAATTTTTAGATACTCCTTTTATTTTTAAAATTCGTAATTTTTAATCTTAAACCTACACCTGCACTGTAATACCTTGTTCCTAATTTTGATTGACCTATTACCATCTGGTCAAAGTATAATAAGACGGCAATGGCAGAACTTATATTGAGTTCATTATTTAAACCTACGCCAATATGGTACATAAATGAACTTTGCTTAGAAGTTAATTCTTCTGTGCTTAATGATTCTATACCTGCCAATACTGGGATATATGCCGTAAGATAATCGTTCTTGAACGGTTTTAATATTGTAAGACCAGGTTGAAAATTCAATGAATATCTTGAATATTTTGTATAACCAACAGTGCCTGTTTCATAATCAAATAACAAAGGCAGATTAAATTTTGTAGAGAAAAACATTGTGTATCCCAGCCGGAAACCGTAACCCTGCTTAGTCATATAAACACTTATATCATCCGTACGTAAACCTTTTATATGTTGTAAATCTTGTCCAATGGCATTACCAAAGGAAAGCATCAAAAAACAATAAAAGACTATAATTAATTTATTCCTCATTTAGAAAATATTTTCGCGTTATTTAAATCAACTGCATTTACTGTTACATCGGCATTTCGTAAACCATTTTTTTCAACCACTTTTATTAAAAGCGTACCGCTATTAGTTGTAAATAGAGGAATCACAAAATAGATGTATTCTGATGAATAGGCTTTAATCTGCCTGTCTTTGGGATATATTACTTTTCTGGGATTTAGGTAATTCTGATTTACCAGCTCTTTTTTGTTGATAGATTTTTTTGCTCCTTCTTCTGCTTTAAATGTTATTCCATCTATCTCATAAAGATTGGAGGATTTATTATCTACCAGTAGTTTTATGTAAGTGTAGTTATCATCATTGACAATATTCACTACCTGAAACACCACGTTCTTTTTTATCAGTGCAATGTCCTTATATTCTTGTTTCAGGGGTACTAATTTTGCAAGGTTTGAATCAATGGCTATATCTTTCTTTCCTACAGTGTCCGTATTTTCTTTTTTAATTTCTTTTACTTCTGCATTCTTTTTAACTTCACTTTTCTCAATAGTTTTTGGTTTTGAGAAATCATAAAATGTTTTTGAAGGGATAGGGGAATAGCAAATAAAATCATGATAAAAGCTGCCATCTGCAAGCTT
>Ga0187875_10001365_pt1 | contig 18902 bp, 21 predicted proteins | sample June2016WEW_17_1_2_FD_132978 | JGI IMG/M metagenome (GOLD analysis project Ga0187875, IMG submission 132978) | Peatland microbial communities from SPRUCE experiment site at the Marcell Experimental Forest, Minnesota, USA - June2016WEW_17_10 | ecosystem: Environmental > Terrestrial > Soil >... | reverse complement strand
TGCTCCCATCGGGATTTGAACCCGAGTTCCTGGGTTGAAAGCCCAGTGTCCTTGGCCGAGCTGGACGATAGGAGCGATTATTTGAGTGTTATGCGTACATATTATTAATATCTGTCTATATATTAATTCTTAAGGGGGTATCATGTCGGATTATCTGTTCCAATCGTACGAAGGCGATCCGGGAGTCGTCGTGGAAGAATTTACCGATGAGGAGTGCAGGCTTCTGGACCCATCTGTCACAAATACGAACAGCAATGTCTTTGCCTGGAAGACGTCAGCGGATGTAAATTCCGAGCAGATAGGGGCGTTGCTCTCAAGGTACAGCAGGACAACCTTTACCGGCCGAAGACTGTTCCTAAAGGAATTTTACCCAAATAAGGACCGCGGCCGCGAGTTCTTCGATTCATGGCTTATAGATTACGGCGACGATTCCATACAGGAAATGGTCGGCGGCATGCCATCGGCATGCGAGTTCGTCTCCAATCTTGCGGTGAAGGAGATCGAGGACTGCAGGCTGGGCTCGTACATAGAGAAATCAACAAGATACGTTGCGTTCGACAAGAAGCTGCCCAACCAGGAATTCATGTTCTACAGGGATCCGGAGATAATGAATTCGAGGTACGGCGACAGCTATCTCTCGCTCATGAGGGGCCTTTTCGAATCCTACTCGAGCAACATAGGGCGCATGTCAGACTACATAAAGGCTGAGAACCCGATTGAGAACATAAACTTCAAGATAAACGACAAAGTTGTGACTATAAACAGGGTAACAAAGGAGATTGAGGAGCAGTCTGGAATAACCGAGAGCGACATTCTCAAGGCCTACGAGAATTCCATAAAGGCGAATGCACTTGACTTCCTTAGGGACTACCTTCCAATGTCAACGCTTACCCATCTCGGCATATCCATGGATGGCAGGTCCTATGAGAACATGCTAAACAAGATGCTTGCCTCGCCGCTAAGCGAGGCTAGGTTCATAGCGAAGAGGCTTAATTCAGAGCTTGGCAAGCTTGTGCCCTCAATAGTGAAGAGGCTCAACGAGATCCACGGGCAGGACTTCCAGAAATTCATAAAGGATAGGGAGAGCAATGCTGGAAGGCGTGCCAAGGAGCTTGCGGATGTCGTCCCTGACAAGGGGGAGAACGTAGAGCTTATGGAATACAAGGGGCAGGGCTCAAGCGACCCTGACAAGAGCTTGCAGGTGTCGATCGCATCAGCAATACTATACAAGCATTCGAACGGCGCAAGCATGCGACAGCTTACCAAGATAGCGGAAGGGATGAGCGAAAGCGAAAGGAAGGGGCTTATCGCCAACTATGTGGGCGAGAGGGGCAACAGGCGCCACAAGCCCGGCAGGGCATTCGAGAACGCAGAATACCTCTTCGACCTGAGGGGCCGCATAGGGATATACAGGGACCTGCAGAGGCACAGGATAGGCACACAGGAGAGGCAGAACTTCGGCACGGAGCTAGGCTACGAGACAAGGAAGCAGTTCGACGAGATAGGCATAGGCGACGACTACAGGGCGAAGATGGCGGAAGTGATTGATCTCTACAAGAAGCTCAAGGAATCGCTGCCATACCAGGCACAGTACCCCATCACATTCGGCTTCAACGCAAGGTGGTACTACAGGCTGAACGCGAGGCAGATGTACCACTTCTGCGAGCTGCGCACATCGCAGCAGGGGCATCCCGATTACAGGAAGCTGGTGCAGCAGATGGCGCTCAAGGTCAAGGAGGTGCATCCAACGATAATAGAGCACATGAAATACCTCAACATGAGCGACAAGACGCTGGGCAGGCTGGATTCCGAGGTAAGGATAGCCATGAAAAAGACAGGGCTCACAGGCAAGGCGCCAGCGGAGCGCAAGCAATGAGCCGTCACATGGATTATATTAATCTTTCTGTAAGAATATGTGTGGGGGTTAAATGATACTTTCAGACTTCGACCTGCTTAATTTTATAAACAGCAAGAGGCTCAAGATAGAGCCATTCAACGCCGACATAGTCAGGGAGAACGGGATAGACTTCAGGCTCGCGGACGAGATAGCGCACCACAAGGACATGGGAAAGGATTTCATAATGGATCCATCAGACGAGGCGATGATAGCCAATTCCTACGACGTTCAGAAAGGTCAGGACAAGCTCATAATAAAATCGCACGAGCAGGTGCTTCTCTCCACGCTAGAATACGTGGAAATACCAGACGACATAGTCGGCATAGTGGAGCTGAGGAGCACCTGGGCAAGGCACGGACTTTCCATGCCGCCGACGATAATCGATGCGGGGTTCAGGGGAACGGTCACGCTCGAAGTGATAAACAACGCGCCCAACGGCATATGCCTGCTGCCCAACACAAGGTTCGCGCACATTGTCTTCATAAAGGCGACAAGCAGGGTTGAGAAATCATATGCGACAGGTTCATATTCAGGTCAGCGCGGCATAAAGCTGCCGAAGGCGATAAAGAGCGAGTAGGCTACAGGTATTTCCTCAATTCCTCAATCGAGCCAACCTCGCTGGAATCTGAGGCCTTCAGTATCCTGTTCATTATCGCAAGGCCTATTCCCCTCCTTGGAAAGCTCTGTACCACAGCAAGCTCGACGTCCATCCTGTCGATTTTCCTGAATGCGTCAAAGAGGTTTTTCGCAATCTCGTAGAGATTCCCTTCGCTACCCAGCCTTAGGGTACGCACCTTTCCATCTATTTTGTCTGCGATCTCATCGCTGCACAGCACTATAATCTTGTCCTTGACGCTGCCAAGCTTCAGCAGCATGCTGTTGTCGCTCACCACGACAAGCTTTTTGTCCGGCGCGTAATGCCTGTACTTCATTCCTGGCGCGACAGCGGACTCGGATTCCCTGTCGATGTATTCCGGTATTGTTATTGTTCCAAGATATTTTTCAAGCTCCTCGATCGTGAACGCCCCGGGCCTCAGGAGTACTGGCCTTTCCTTGCTCATGTCTATTATTGTTGACTCCAGCCCGAATGCGGAGTGCCCCCCGTCTATTATCGCATCGACCTTCCCGTCAAAGTCGCTCATCACATGCTCCGCCCTTGTTGCGCTAGGCTTTTTCGAGATGTTCGCGCTCGGTGCGGCAATCGCTGTCCCGCTCGCATCTATGAGTCTGAGCGCTATCGGGTGCGCAGGCATGCGCACCGCAACCGTGTCGAGCTTTGCAGTGACAACGTCTGGTACCTTTTTGTTCCTCTTGAGTATGAAAGTGACTGGCCCTGGCCAGAGAATCTTGGCCGCGCTCATGAATTCATCAGTTACATCAGATGCGACATCATCCAACTGGCCCAGCTTGGATATGTGCACCATGAGCGGATTGTCAGCCGGGCGCTCCTTTACCTTGAATATCTTTCCGCACGCATCCGCATTGAATGCATCCGCGCCTATCCCGTAGACTGTCTCTGTTGGGAATACGACTATGCCGCCGCTTCTTATTATGGCGGCCGCCTCATTTATCCTTTCCATCTCTGGATTTACCTGGTTTATCGTGAGTCTTATTGTCATTCAAGCCTGCCCCTGCAGTAATAAAGGCGCCTATCCGTCACGCCCTATATATCATTATAAAGGTTTTCAGTTAAATGCATATTGGTCTATTCATGAATGTCGATCCGGGCGAATTGAAGGCGGTGCAGAAGGTCTTGTGGCCTGACGAGGACGTTGTAGGCACCATCAAGCAGAGGCGGATAGGGCCTGGAGGGTCGGTGGCGACTCCGACCACGGTAGTGATAACGAACAAACGCATCATAATAATCAACAGGGCGAGCCTGGGCATCCGCCAGGACTACGAGGTAATACCGTACACCGCGATAGTGAGCGTAAGGCTTGAGCACGGGCTCATATCGTCAACTGTCTTCATAAGGGTTCAGGGCTATGAGAACGACAAGGGCCTCCTCGCAGGGGGCAAGCAGGAGGGCGAGATAGACGGCCTGCGCAACAAGGACGCGATAGATTTCTCCAACTTCGTGAACAAGATGCTCGAGGCGAGGCTAGACGTGCAGAGCGACATAGAGAAGCAGGTCGACGCACATATTGACAGCCCCCCTGGATCGTACGTCTACTGCAGCAGCTGCGGCGCGAAGAATGTCGCGGCATCGAAATTCTGCAGCAAATGCGGTGCAACCCTTGCCAAGTGACCGAAGGCTAAACAAATACTAAGCCTTAATAAGCTTTTTTGCGATTTAATAGTGATTGCATGGACGAGAAATTTGTTTTCTATCTGATAATATTCTTCGCGGTGCTTGTATTCATCGCGCTGATAGCGCTAAGCCTCGGAGCCTACAGGTTCGGGAATGGAACAGGCATAAACCCAGGCGGCGCGACAAGCGTGATAACGCTCTCGGCGACAGGCACAGCCTCATCAAGGCCGACGCAGGCCCAAGTATCAATCACGATAAACGGCACAGGCGCCACAACAGCATCTGCGGTGCAGAACATCTCCACGACGCTGAACATGTTCAACTCCACGGTATACAAGTTCCTCAACGGCAACATGAGCCTTATAGAGACCACATACTACTCTGTCTACAAGCCCTACCAGTATTGCCCCATATACTCTACAAACGCCACCTCTTCCGGAGGCATTGCATATCCCGTTCCAGTGCCGAAGTGCGTAAGCAACAACCCGGGCTACACCGCGGCTGAGGACCTCTCGCTCACGCTTCCAAACATAAACAACGCAAGCTCATTCCTCGGCGCGATCGCCGCGATTCCCAACATATACGTGGGCTCAGTAAGCCCGTCCCTCTCAAGCAACCAGACCGCATCGCTGAGAGCTTCCGCACTGGCCTTAGCCATCTCAAACGCGACATCTCAGGCTGACGCGCTGCTTGGCCCCAACGAGGTCATCTACTCCAGGAACATAAGCGTGAACAGCTATTACATATACCCGTACGGCGTCGCGGAAAGCTCAGGCTCCGGAGCGCTCGCAAGCGTGGCTGGGAGGAATGCGACGATAAGCCCGCAGTTCTACAGCGGGACAAGCCAGGTGACCGAGACCGTGAGCGTAGTATTCCATTACGGCAGCAGATAATCGTCTGCTGCTTGGGCTGAGCGTTGGCATAAATAAAAGAAAAAGTAGAAGGAGAGAAATCAGCCTGCAAGGCTTATCTCTATCTGCACGGTGTCAGGGACCCGTATTCGCATTATCTGCCTGAGAGCCTGCTCGCTCCCCTCTATAATTATGAGCCGCTTGTGGACGCGCATCTCCCACCTCTCATAGGTGTGGCTGCCGTCGCCGCATGGCGTCTTCCTAGTCGTTATCTGCAGAGCGTGCGTTGGAAGAGGTATTGGGCCCCTTGCCTTGACGCTTATGGATGTCGCTATCGTCTTTATCTGCCCGGCTATCGCATCTATGTCCTTGTGATTGGTGCTCACGAGCTTTATTATCGCGCTTGGTCCTGCTGCCATCTTATAACCTCAACGTCCCTCCTAGAAGCGCAAGCTCATCTGATACCATGCCCTCCATTATACGGTTTGAGATTGTTCCCATCGCAATCATCCCGTTATCGTAGGCCGAATCCAGTGCGGTCTCCAATCTTTTCCTATCCGCTTGCAGATGCGGAGCTTCTCTTAGCAACCCATCAACTATCCCTTTTATAGCTTCCGCGCGGGGAAGTATACCTTTTACGACATCCGCGCGTGGCTCTTGGCTGCGAGAAGGTAATGTTCTTGTATCACTCAACAGATCACTTCCTTGCAACGACATCCAGGACTATGCCTGCGCCCACGGTCTCTCCCATATCTCTTATCGCGAACCTTCCCAGCTGCGGGAAGTCGCTGAACTTCTCGACGCAAAGCGGCTTTGTCGGCTTTATCTTCACTACTGCGACATCGCCTGTCTTGAGCGTCTCGGGATTCTTCTCGGCTGTCTGTCCTGTCTTCGGGTCCTTCTTCTCGAGTATGTCTATTATCGTGCATGCAAGCTGCGCCGTGTGCAGGTGGAACACAGGAGTGTAGCCCTTCGCTATCACGTTCTGGTGGTGGAGCACTATTATCTGCGCGGTGAACTCGGTCGCCACTGTCGGCGGGTTGCTAACCGGTCCTATGACGTCTCCGCGCTTTATGTCCTTGCGGTCTACGTTTTTTATGTTGAAGCCGACGTTGTCGCCAGGCTCCGCCTTCTGAAGCTGCTGGTGGTGCATCTCTATGCTCTTCACCTCGGACTTTGTGCCGCTCGGCATTATTATGATAGGCTCGCCCACCTTGAGGATTCCTGTCTCTACCCTTCCTACTGGGACCGTTCCGAATCCCGGTATGCTGAATACGTCCTGTATAGGCAGCCTGAGTGGCTTCTGCGTAGGCTTCTCCGGCACCGTAAGAGTGTCGAGCGCCTCGAGGAGCGTTGGCCCTGTGTACCATGGCATCTTGTCGGACTTTGTCTTGCCCGAATTGGATCCCTCAAGAGCCGAATATGGCACGAAGAGGACCTTGTCGGTCTTGAAGCCCAGCTGCTTTAGCAGCGTGGTCGCCTCAGCCTTTATCGCCTCGTATTTCTGCTGGCTGAAGTTGCTCACGTCCATCTTGTTGACGCCGACTATCAGCTGCGGAACTCCGAGCACGTTTATAAGTATTGCGTGTTCCCTTGTCTGCGGCTTAATGCCTTCCTCTGCACTTATGACAAGCACAGCGGCGTCAGCCTGGCTGGCTCCGGTAATCATGTTCTTTACGAAGTCCCTGTGGCCTGGTGCGTCTATTATCGTGAAGAAGTACTTAGGGGTCTGGAAGTCCTTGTGCGCTATGTCTATTGTTATGCCGCGCTCCCTCTCCTCCTTGAGGTGGTCCATTACGAACGCAAACTCGAAGGTAGGCCTGTTGAACTGCTGGGTAAGCTCCTTGTATCTGGCTATGTCCCTGTCAGTTATCGCGCCGGTCTCGTAGAGAAGACGCCCTACCGTTGTTGACTTTCCGTGGTCAACGTGACCTATAAAGATCAAATTCAGATGTGGTTTATCTGTCATTATTTCACCGATTTTTAACATTAACTTTTGGATAAAGAGACTATAAGCCTCTGTAAACTGGCCTGAACTTCAAGCCCCATGCCAGCTAACCCACTAACTCAAATTAGCGGTTAAAACATATAAATTATACGAGGAAGATATAAAAATCTATGCCTTATCGGGGCAATCGGCAGCTAAAGGGGCTATGCCCTTCTGTCCGGGCTGCATGGAGGAGGTTTACCACAAAACTAACTATACACAAAGGTATTTAAATAGTATCGTTTATAATGTGATAAAGTTTAGGACTGTGATCGTATGAAGATTCCATACTATACCATGGCTAAGGAAGACGACGAAGACGACGATGACGACGACATGGACGACGACGATGAGGACGACGAGGGCGACGATGAGGAAGAGGACTGGTAGCCCGGTTGTCCATGCACCTACCGCTTCTAGTTCCTTGCGTGTGATGCACGCAATAGAAAGATATAAAACATTCTTTTCCAATATGATACCTGTTTGTTTCGGGTTTCTGCTTACTGATTGTTTCAAGTTTCAATGGTGTTGTGATTGTCTGAGGGAATAGAGCTTACGGTTGCTGGCGCGCTTGTTACAGACGACGGCAGGGGCATAGCCAGGATAGACTCGAAGGCAAGGAAGATGCTAAACCTCATCTCCGGGGACGTGATAGAGATGAAGGGCAAGCGCAAGTCGACCGCAGCGATAGTATGGCAGGCGCACCAGCAGGACGAGGGCCTTGATTTCATACGCATAGACGGGTACATACGCCAGAACATAGGGGTAGGCATAGGCGACCGCGTCTTCGTAACCAAGGCGGACGTGAAGCAGGCCGATAAGATAACTCTTGCCCCACCGCCAAACCAGCGCACCCCTATATCGCCGGATTTCTCGGAATACGCTAAGAACAGGCTTGAGGACAAGCCCCTTGTAAAGGGGGACGTTGTGCCTGTGCCGATGTTCGGTTATGTTTTCAATTTCGTAGTTGTGCAAGTTTCGCCGCACGGCGTTGTGCGTGTAACAAAGGACACCGAGTTCACTGTCAAGAGCGAGCCGGTGTCGGAATCCATGGTCAAGATAGGGGAGGTGCACTACGAGGACATAGGTGGCCTGAAGAACGAGATAGAGAAGATAAGGGAGATGGTAGAGCTGCCGATAAGGTACCCTGAGCTCTTCGAGCGTCTCGGGATAGAGCCCCCGCGCGGCGTTCTCCTTTATGGTTCTCCGGGAACGGGCAAGACCCTGCTCGCGAAGGCTGTAGCAAACGAGAGCGACGCCCACTTCATCTACATATCAGGGCCGGAACTGGTCAGCAAGTTCGTAGGCGAGAGCGAGGAGCGACTAAGGGAGATATTCAAGGAGGCACAGGAGAAGTCGCCGACAATAATATTCATGGACGAGATAGACGCCATCGCGCCAAAGCGCGAGGAGGCTACCAACGAGGTTGAGCGGAGGATGGTGTCGCAGCTCCTTACGCTCATGGACGGCATGGGCACAAGAGGGCATGTTATAGTAGTTGGCGCAACCAACAGGCAGAACGCCATAGACCCAGCTCTCAGGAGGCCAGGAAGGTTCGACAGGGAGGTAGAGATAGGCATCCCTGACAGGAACTCAAGGAAGGAGATACTGCAGATACACACAAGGAACATGCCGCTCGCAAAGGACGTCAAGATTGACGAGCTGGCAGACCTGACTCACGGTTATACCGGCGCTGACATAGCCGCGCTCGCAAGGGAGAGCGCAATGGCAGAGCTAAGGCACATACTCCCGAAGATACTCAACAAGAAGTCAGTGCCGAACGACGTGCTGATGAGCCTGAACGTTACAATGACGGACTTCAGGGAGGCGCTAGCATCAATACAGCCGAGCGCGCTCAGGGAGGTGTTCGTTGAGCGGCCCAATGTCCACTGGAACGACATAGGCGGCCTTGACGAGGTGAAGGCCGAGCTGAAGGAGGCGGTCGAGCTCCCTGTCAAGAACCCGGAGGCATTCGAGCGGATAGGGATAAGGCCTGTAAAGGGAATACTCCTGGTGGGGGCGCCAGGAACAGGAAAGACGCTGCTAGCGAAGACTGTAGCTACGGAGCGCGAATCTAACTTCATATCGATAAAGGGCCCGGAATTCCTGAGCAAGTACGTGGGCGAGAGCGAAAAGGCGGTCAGGGAGGTATTCAGGAAGGCCAAGATGGCATCACCGTGCATAATATTCATAGACGAGATAGACTCGATAGCATATGCAAGGAACAGCGACAGCAACGATTCGCTTGTCACGGAGCGCGTAGTTGATACGCTTCTCACGGAGATGGACGGCCTCTCCGACATGAAGAATGTATTCGTGCTTGCCGCAACGAACAGGCCTGACATAATAGACCCGGCGCTGCTCAGGCCCGGCAGGTTCGACAAGATAATAGAGATACCAATGCCCGACATAGTGACAAGGCAGGCGATATTCGCGGTCCATACAAAGAGAATGCCGCTCGCAAAGGACGTATCCTTGGAGGAGCTCGCAGCGCAGACCGAGAACTACACCGGAGCGGAGATAGAGAACATAGTGAGGGAGGCAGGAATGGGCGCGATAAGGGTGCAGAGGGACATAGTCATATGGCAGGATTTCGTGCATGCGCTGCAGGAGGTAAGGCCCACAATCCCGAAGGAGCTCGCGGAAAGGATAAAGCGCTTCAAGGAAGAGCCCGAGAACATGTACAGGTAAAGCCTGTGCTACACTCACCTAGCGCCTGGAGGATCCTATGAGAATCAATGTTGCATCAAAGAATCCTGTAAAGGTAAATGCGGTAAAGGAGATCATAAAGGACTACGAATTCTTGCGGGATTCCAGTGTCTCTGATTTTGAGGCTGACTCAGGTATGTCAAAGCAGCCACGATCCCTCGTCGAAACCATTCAGGGCGCGATAAACAGGGCCAAGAATGCCTTCCGCGACTGTGATTACAGTTTTGGCATAGAATCGGGTTTCATGGAGGTCCCGAATACAAAAACAGGATTCATGAACGTAACCGCATGTGTGATTTATGACGGAAGCAGAACCCACATAGGCTTATCATCCGCGTTCGAATGCCCCAAAGAGGTCACAAAGCTGATTTTCGAGGAAGAGCTCGACCTGAATGAGGCATATCACAAGGCTGGACTGACAGAGGACAAGATAATAGGCTATTCCGGAGGCGTCATAAACTCCCTGACTAAGGGCAGGCTGACCAGGAAGGAGTACACAAAAGAGGCTGTGCGGATGGCTCTTATACACCTGGAGAACCACAAACTGTATAAAGACTAGTCCGCCAAAAAGAGGCCACAAAGCAAAAATTAATAAGTATGCTATTTCAATGATATAAGTGCTACAACCTAATGCTAGCGGTGAATATATGAAGATAGTTTACTCTGACCCAAAGACAGGAAAGAGCGGGCAGATGCAGCTTGACAATGACAGGGCTGCGCTGCTCTTGAACCACAAGATAAACGACGTGATAGACGGGAACATACTGGGTCTTGATGGCTACAAGCTTAAGATAACCGGGGGCAGCGACAGGAGCGGCTTCCCGATGAACAAGAGCATAGTCGGCCCCGTAAAGACAAAGGTTCTGCGCACAGTCGCATGGTCCGGAAGGAACAAGGGTCAGAAGAAGAGGAGCACCGTAAGGGGCAGCATGATAGCGAACGACACAGAGCTCGTCAACACTGTGATAGTCGAATACGGGAGCAAGCCGGTGGCAGAGCTCTTCCCCGAGAATCCGGAGAAGAAGTCAAAGAAGGAGGAGAAGGAGGAAAAGGCGAAGAAATGACAACCGCAAGCACTTCAGCCAAACCCGACAAAAAGAGCCTTCTGCTACGGGCGGAAACCGACGACGCTATTGTTACACGCACACTGCAAATAGCAAAAAAATTGGAAATCGGGGATGGCGATATTAAGCAACTCATATCCTTATCCTATAGGATAGGTGCTGCGGACAACGAGGTCCCGGAAATCGGACTTACAATCAGACCTTCTAGCAGAAGATTGCTGCCGCAACAGTCCGAAGACGAAACGACCATCACCCGCATACTGCGATTAGCGGAAAAAACGAGAATCAATGCAGGCGACGTCAAAAAACTTATACTTTTGGCTTATAGAGTAGGAACCGCAGACTACCTAAACCAAACCGAGGTAGAAGTTGTCTCTCTTGTTCTTGGGGATGAGGACGGCCCGCGCCTTGGAATGGAATGGACTCGTATGTAATTCATAACTGGTGTAATGCAATTGGATGACATAACAAAGCACAGCGCGCTTAACATAGGGACACTGGGTCACATAGACCACGGCAAGACCTCCCTCACAAGGGCCATAACCAACACATGGACCGACAGGCACAGCGAGAGCATAAAGAGGAACATGACCATAAAGCTCGGCTATGCGGACGCGATAATAAAGAAATGCGAGAAGTGCGAGGGCGCCTCCGCCTACACGACTCTTGACAAGTGCACCGGCTGCGAGGGCACGCCAAAGCCGGTGATGCGCATATCCATGCTGGACGCGCCGGGCCACGAGACGCTCATGGCCACCGCCATAGCGGGATCGAGCGTCATAGACGCGATACTCTTCGTAATAGCCGCGAACGAGCCGGCGCCAATGCCGCAGACAAGGGAGCATCTGATGATAATAAACATACTAGGGATAAAGAACGTGATAATAGTACAGACGAAGATAGACATAGTCGGGAGGGAGGCCGCGCTCGCGCACGAGGCGCAGATAAGGAAATTCATAAAAGGTAGCATAATAGAGAACGCGCCAATAATCCCTGTCATGCCGAACCTTGGCGTGAACGTTGACGTTGTGCTAGAGATGATAGCAAAGATGCAGCTGCCCAAAAGGGACCTCGAATCAGACCCTATCATGTATGTGGTAAGGTCTTTCGACGTGAACAAGCCAGGCGCTGACGCCACAAAGCTCTCAGGAGGGGTCATAGGCTGCGCGGTAGTGAAGGGGCGCTTCAAGATAGGCGAGGAAATCGAGATAAGGCCTGGCATGAGGCTTGGCGGAAAGTCGAAGAAGGAAACGTACGAACCTATAATAACGATAATAAAGAGCATGACGAACGGCACGGAGCAGATTGAGGATGCGATCCCGGGAGGGCTAATAGGAATCTCGACAGAGGTGGACCCCACATTCACTAAGACAGACGGGCTTGTGGGCAACATGGTGGGCCACACCGGGAAGCTGCCAGCAGTGATAAGCGAGTTCTCGATGAAGTACATCAAGCTCAAGCGCGACGACATACCAGAGCAGCACATGCAGGAGAACGAGCCGCTCATCATGGGTATGGGCACTGCTACTGTGCTCGGCTATGTGAAGAAATCCAAGAAGGACAACCTTACAATAGAGCTCAAGCACCCGATAAGTGCGGAGAGGGGAACGAAGGTCGCGATTATGAGGAACATAGGGCACAGGTGGCGCCTGACAGGCTACGGACAGCTCGGCGCGCAGCAGGGCTCCAAATGAGCAAAGGATGGGCATGGCGGAGAAAACCAAGCGCAGACCAAATGGAGACAAGGCCAAGCAGCCCACGGACGAAGGCGCAAGGCCGTTTGCATACCGCGAAGTAATTCCAAAGCCCCCAACGCCCACCCAGCTAAAGATCATAGACATGTATGTGCATGGGAAAATAAGGAAGGAGATTGCATACGAGCTCGGCATAAGCTTAAGCAGCGTTGACACGCAGCTTGCGAGGCTGTACGTAAACTTTGGCGTGCACAGCTTTGAAGAGCTGACCAGCTTTTACAGGAGACACCCAGAACTGCAGAAGGCTCATGGCGTAAATATCCCGGAAGAGCGGCAGCCCTAACCGTAACATATACAAAATTGCGCCTCTCCATGTGAGAGGCCACGCAAAATAAAAAAGAAGAGCGCTATCTAGCAAGCACTATCTGTATCGCGCTTACCTTCGACTTCGTGCCATCCTCGTTCGTAAGCTCTTCCGAAGATGTCTTTATGCCCCTTTCCTTTAGGTCCGGAAGGAACCTGTTCACGACTATCTCCTTTACATCGACAGCCCTCGATATGGAGTTGCCCCTTGCCTTTATCGTCACCTCGCGCATCCCGTTGTTGAACTGGGTGACTACCGCAAGCACATAGTTCATTGTGGGCTTCCTGCCAATGTACACAATGTTCTCCATCTTTTCCTCCCCGGTCACGCCCGCTCTGATCTCCTCGTTTGTCATGGTATCACGTCTTTGTAAAGTTAGCATTATTCGATGTTGCAATCCCTTATGCTGCTATCGATAGCATTTGCAGATTAAAGTATATATAGCTTACCTATTTGCGCATCACGAGCCGCAAAGAAAACAAACTGGTTTACTCGCTTGCAAGGAACTGCTCCTCAGTCACGTTGCCGTGCCTTAGCAAATGCCTGATCGCTTCTGCGCTTATCTCCTTGCCTCCATGGTTCGGAAGCCTGATTACGTCCGCGCCCTTTGTAAAAACAACGGAGTTCCCCCCTCCCCTGCTCCTAACAAAACCTATTACATCAAGCACCCTGCCGACCTCGCCTATCCTCATGCTTCCGAGTCTCCTTCCGCCAGCGCCACGCACGTGTCTGCTGGTACTGCCATCGGCCTGAATGGTCGCGTCCATAACTATCACTGGTAAATATTCGGATGCGCAGGAATATATAGGCATTGCTATCTGCCTGATTTCAGCTTTGAGAACCTTGCCCTGACTGTCTCTATCTCATCCTTGACGTCCAGCTCCACGCCAAGCTCCTCGAGCCTGTGGAACGGGTATGCAACCGACACCTCTGATAGCAATGCCACCTCCTTCTCCATGCTGAGCTCCTTCGCGAGCCTCATGTTCGCGTCAACAGACCACATTATCCTTGCAAGCGTCTCCCTTGCGAGCTCGAGCACGCGCCCCCTTTCGATTGTGCCGCTGCGCACCAGCCTCTCCGCCTCCTCCGTGTCCCAGTTCACGCCCCTGTTCTTGCTGCTGAAGGCCTTGCCGAACGACCTCATGAACTCCGGCGCTACTGGGTAGAATACCTTGTAGAACACGGAGCCGAAGGTGCGCGCATAGGCATATCTCAGCACAAGCCCTGTGACGAAGACCCTCTCGTTCCAGTCCTCCATCGCAGCTATGTAGTCGAACGTCCTGGCTAGCGATTCCTGCCGTTCGCCCACTCGACCTCCAAGCCCTTCGGCAAGGTTCTTTATCGCTCTCGCATATTTCGCGTCGAGTTCGCTCATCTCAGAAAAGCGCCTCTCGTATTCCGCGTTCTTCACGCGCGAGACGTCCGCCCAGCCTCGCTCTATGTGTGCTATCACGTCCTCGCCGTAGAAGAAGAGGCTCAGCACCTTGAGTATCGACTCTACCTTGAAGCTCTTGCCATTCGGGAGCATCACACGCTCCTTCGTGACCTCCCCCTTCTTCCTCTTAGTATCGACAAGGCTTATCGCGAACTTGACTGACCCTATCGGGTTGTTCCTCACGTACTTGTAGGCGTAAGGCCGCACCCATTCCGGCACATTGTACTTTGACATCGCCGAATCGACAAGCCTGTCAAGAGGCAGCTTCAATGCCATACCCATCCGTATCCAATTAGGATGATCCTAATTTATTCCTTTCCCTTCGCCTCCTTACCCTTCGCGCCCTTCTTGCGCTTTCTCATTCTGTACACTACCACGCCCGCGATCGCTATTACGACCACGACCCCTATTATCTCGTAGCTGGAGGTGTTGCCCGATGAGCCGCTCACAGTTGCATAGTATGCGACAGACCCCGAAAACTCCTGGTCTGCTGCGCCATTGTTCTGCCGCCACTGCTCAAAGACTGTTATCGGGTAGCTCCCCGCATTGCCTCCCGGGTCGACGCCAACATAGAATGTCGCGTTTGTCGACTGTCCCGGCGCAAGCGAGTTTATGTATATGTTGGGATTAACCGGCGTTATCGGGAAGGTCGTCTGGAGGCTGAGCGATATCTGGTCTGCCTCCTCGTTGCCCGTGTTCTTTATTACGAATGTCAACGGCTTGTATGCTACTCCTGCAGTCAGCATGCCGCTTACGCTGGTTATGTTGAACACCGCAGAATTCTGCACGTTCAGCCTGATGTTCTGCAATGTGGAGATGTTCTGCGCATAGTTGGAGCTGTAGTACCTGAACGATACCGGCAGCGAGAGCGAGCTCATGTTTGAAGCGCCCCTTGTGGCGCTTACGTACACCGATACTGTAGTAAGGTTCTTTGGCGGAAGCGTGGCTATGAAGAACTGGGATGTGCTCCCAACGTTCACTCCAGGTGCGTTAAGGAACCTGGCTGTGACGTTCTTTGCCGTTCCAAGCCCTATGTTCTGGATCTGCACCTGCAGCGTCTGGTTGCCTCCTGTGTATAGGTTTGTCGGAGAGGCGCTTGCTATGCTCGCCACTATGTTCGGTGAGTTTATTAGCGATGCAAGCTCTATTGTCGTGTTCTGGCTCACGAATTTGCCCGATTGGGCAGTGTATGTCACTGTTGCGCTTATGTTGTAGGTGCCGTTGGCTATTGTGAGTGACGGCTGCACCCCTGCGCCGAAGCTCGCCGAGGCGTCAGGCTTTATGGTGCCAAGGCTGAACTGCTGGCCGCCGAAGACCTTGAAGTATCGCGAGTTATGCAATGTGACTGTTACGTTGTTGGCTATGTCAGTGCCGGTGTTGACCGCGGTTACCGGTATGCTTGTTGACTGCCCCGGGACAAGCATCGACTGGGGGTTTGCGCTCAGGCTTATCGCCGGAGTTCCGTACACGTATATGTTTATCGGCATCAGGCTTTCCGCCGGTAGCACGGATGTGCCTCCGTAGGAGTTTGGCTGGGATGTCTGGTATGTGGCCGATACGTCTATGGTGTATTCGCCAGCCTGCAGAGTCGAGGGTATGTGCAGCGTGTAGATCAATGCCCCTCCACCCACGAGCGCACCGCCGTATATCCCCTGCCCTATCGCATTTATGAGGTAGCTGCTTGAGGGCGAGACGTTTATTATCGGGTTGCTTGCGAGCAGCTGGAGCTCGGCGTTGTTAAGCGGATTCGAATAGGAATTGTACAGATTGAACAGGATTGTCACATTCTGCCCCGCAATTATCGGCTGCGGCGATATCTTCAGGTTCACCAAAGAAAGCGCGCCGTTAGCAGCCGCATTCACGCTCTGCGCCGTTCCTAACGCGGCGACAGCCTCTACGAGCACTGCCATTAGGAGCAGCACCCTTATAAAATCCATTTTTTTCATAAACTCACCAAATATAATATTTATCCTACCCTTGTGCTGAACACCTTTATGCTTATTATCGTGGCGACTATCGCGAAGCCTATGAGTATCGCAAAGTCAAGGCCCATGGTGGCCAGGGGGTAATAGCCGTTTATCATTATGTCCCTTATCCCGACTGTCATGTAGGTCAGCGGATCCACAACGCTGAGCGGCTGCAGCCAGCTGGGCAGCGCGCTGGTGGGCGAGAAGGCCCCGGAGGCGAACCAGAGCGGCATGGTTATTGTCTGGGCGGCTATGGCATAGACCTCTATCTTGTTTACCCTTGATGCAAGGGTCGTGGTTATGCCGCTAAAGCCGAACGCGGCTACCGCGGAAAGCAGCAATATCCACAATACGCCGACGGCACCCATCGCGATCTGTATCCCGAACAGGTAGATTATGCCGATCAGCATTATCCCAGAGATCAATGCCTGGGTCGTCCCGGAAAGCATCTTGCTAAGCACAAGCGATGTCCTCTCCACAGGGGTTATCAGAAAAGCCTTCAGGTTCCCGAGCTGCCTGTCCGTTATTATCGACATTCCGCCGCCGAACATGGTGCCGAATACGACCACCATGCCTATTATTCCCCCGGCCAGGAATGTGGAGTAGTTGCCCTGTGCGCCGTAGGTAGGGTTGAGGCTTATCGTGCTTTGCGGTGGCACGCCATTGTTCCCAAGCACGAATCCCTGCTGCAGCGCGACATTGGACCTTGCGCCGTATATCGCCGCGGCGCTGCCTATCTGCTGCAGGGAGCTGCCCAGGTTTACGTAATTATTGCTGTAATAGACATACAGGCTCGGGGTGCTCTCGGAACTTGACGCCGGGAATCCCGGAAGTATGACAACCACGACGTCAACCTTGCCTGTGCTCAGGTCATTGAGCGCCTGGGTCTCTGTGGTAATCCCCTTCACCGCGATGACATTCTGCTGCTGCAATGTATTGATGAACTGTACGGATATCGGGTTCGAGGCGTAGTTGACTACATCGACAGGCACTCCTTTTACCGATGATCCCAGGCTCCCGAATATGAGCAGTATTATGAGGGGGAACATTATGGACCTTATGAGGTTTGTCCTGAGGTTGGCCTTGAATATCAGCATTTCCCTCTTGTAAAGGGTCATTGTGTCGTTAAGAAGGCCCATAGGTTCACCTCTTCTTCATAAGCCGCGCCCGCGTCATCGCGGAGGCGTTCTCCCCCGTGGAATCCCTTATCTGCCCCCCAGTGAGCTTTATGAACACGTCGTCAAGCGTAGGGAGGTGCGCGCTTATGGCAAGCACCTGTATCTTTTTATCCTCGATGGCGTTCGTTATCTTGGTGAACATCCTCGAAGAGTCCTTTCCGAGTGAAGCCGTTATCTTGTCGCTCTTTACTACGGCATCGATATCATACTTCTTCAGCAGCTTTACTATGTCGTCTATGTCGTCGGGCTTTGCTATGATCTCGAGCACATTGCCGGTGCCCACAAGCGCCTTTAGTTCGGAGACCGTGCCTATCGCCTTTATCTTTCCATGGTCTATTATTGCGATGCGGTCGCAGAGCGCATCAGCCTCCTCAAGGTATTGGGTAGTCAGTATTACGGTTATGCCCTCCTTGTTGAGCGCCCTGATCCTCTTCCAGAGCTCCGTCCTGTTCTGTACGTCGAGTCCCGTGGTGGGTTCGTCGAGTATCAGTATCGGCGGATTGTGTATCATCGACTTGACGAGCTCAAGCCTTCTTTGCATGCCTCCTGAGAAAGTGCCTGCCCTTACATCGCCGAACTTTACAAGATCCGCCTCCTCCAGCGCGTACTCTACCCTTTTCGGTATCTTGTCATTGTCTACCTGATAGAGCTTTGCAAATAGCTCAAGGTTCTCCCTTGCGGTGAGTTCGTTCTCAACGACAGTCTCCTGTGTCATCATTCCTATGGCGCGCTTTATCTCCTCTATGTGCTTTGTGTTGTCAAGCCCGTTGACGTACACGCTCCCGGATGTCTGCTTGAGGAGCCCCAGCACCACGTTTATGATTGTGGTCTTGCCTGCGCCATTGGGTCCGAGAAGCCCGAACACCTCGCCCTCATACACGTTGAGGTCAACCCCGTCGAGCGCGGTGAAGTCGCCGAACTTCTTGACAAGCCTCTTTATCTCAATGATGTTCTTCGTCATCGCAACCACAACTACCCTACTACCTTCATGATGTCCTTCATGCTCTTGAGCAGGAGGAGCTTTGACTCGTCGAGCGCCTTCGTCCCGTCCTTCGTAATCGTGTAATACTTCTTGAAGCGGCCGTCCTCTACCTTTCCGCGTGTCGTTATATAGCCGGACTTCTCAAGCGCCTTCACCGTATTGTAGACGTCGTTCTTTATGTCGCCGCCATGCTTCGCTATGAAATGCGATATCAGTACGCTGCCATTTATCTCCTTGAGCAGCGCATAGGAGTAGACTGCCTTCTTCTTTATGCGCCCCAGCAGCATCAGCTTGAGCACAATGTGCGACATATCCTTCGTCATGTAAGGGCTCCCATAATCGCACTTCTTGGTCTTCATATCCCCACAATGGTTTAAAACTAAACTATATTATTTTAACAATAAGATATTTAAGCGTTTCCGATAAAAATCAACCTAATAATAGGGCAGAACAATGAGGGCAAATACGTATAAATATCTGAAACCACAATATTAATTTTGATAAAATGTCAGATAAAGCAACG
>Ga0187875_10001364_pt1 | contig 18909 bp, 18 predicted proteins | sample June2016WEW_17_1_2_FD_132978 | JGI IMG/M metagenome (GOLD analysis project Ga0187875, IMG submission 132978) | Peatland microbial communities from SPRUCE experiment site at the Marcell Experimental Forest, Minnesota, USA - June2016WEW_17_10 | ecosystem: Environmental > Terrestrial > Soil >... | reverse complement strand
TCTTCTACTGGGGCTCCACGCCCATTTCCGGACAGTCCGGTTCGTCCGCGTGTCTGCTTGGATGCCCATCTCTGGGTCAGAGAAAGCCCGGCTGTCCGAACATATTTCGCTGAGATCACCTCACTGCGACTCCAGTATTTACTAGCGTGGTCCTGTACGAACTCGAACCGTTCGACTCGAAGCCGAGGAACCCGCCCTCCACGCGCAGATCCGCGATTATCTTAGCGAGGATGATTGGCTTGGCTGCGTTATCAGGCCAAATAACGATTCGAACAGTGACATGCTTATGGACCCAGGACACGCCCGCCGCGCCAGAGACGCATTCGATCTCATGTGGTCGTCGGGCACCGCCGTCTGATGTTCCAGTTCCCCAGGTCAGAGTCGCCTGCACGTGGCCTGACTCAGGAATGGGACCTTCGCAGCGCGTGTGGCAGCAAGGCTGCTACCGTTTCGCCTTGTGGCAACAAGGGGCGTGGTGGTGGGGCGAGTTGTCAAGGTTCGCCCTCATCCAGGTGGCGAGCGTATCTGGCTCGCGGATGTCGATATCGGCGTCGATTACCAGCCGCAGATCGTCTGGGGCGGTGTGCCAATCGTAGAAGCTGGCAACCTCGTCCCCGTAGCACCCCCGGGAGCCTGGCTTCCTGCCACAAAGGTTAGGCCGAGGCCATACAAGATAAGGCGCCGTCGTTATCGGGGAGAGGTATCCCAAGGCATGCTGTGCAGCCTTGCAGAGCTCGGGTGGGACTCGTCCGTGACGGACTAGGTCGCAATCCTCGACGGCTCCATCGGACTGCGGCCGGGCGAATCCCTTGATAAGCGTAGCGAAATCCACGACTACCACGACACCGCTACCGGCGTGCTCGCTGCAACACTGGCCGGGCGCGCCCCCGGATACACCAGCCTCGGCTTCCCAGACCCCCGGCGTATCACGCCCACACCAAGTGCCCAGTCTCCTGTGAAGAGGGCGAACCACGCTCAGACCCTCGTGGCCCGGCCGCCAGAACCCATCCGGCCGGACATGACTGATCGGTTATAATGCGGGCATGGCGTGGGAGGTGAGCCTCCATCCTGAGGTCGAGGCATGGTATCTGGCGCTTTGCAAAAGCGACCCCGAGACCGCCGACCTCATCGAGGACACTATCGACCAGCTCGCCGCCGAAGGCCCTGCACTGCGGCGGCCACTGGCTGACCGGATCAAGGGCAGCCGCTACCACAACATGAAAGAGCTCCGGCCGCCGTCGTCCGGGACGACCGAGATCCGAATGCTGTTCGCGTTCGACCCCAGGCGCGAGGCGATCTTCCTGGTCGCCGGCGACAAGGCAGGAAACTGGGACGGCTGGTACCGCGAGGCCATCCCGCTGGCGGACGAGCGATTCACCCAGCACCTGACCGAGCTGGAAGCAGAGGAATCGAGGAAGCAATGAGCAGCGGCTACGCCAAGTGGAGTGACGTCAAGGCCAAAGGCCGAGCGTCCGACCCGCGAACTGGCGAAGAGCAGGCCGCCGGCAAGGCCGCAGCCCGCGAGCACCGGGAAGCATACCTGCGCGGGCACCAGCTGGCCGAGATGCGCACCACGGCCGGAGTGACCCAGGCAGAGCTGGCCGAGGCCCTCGGCGTGTCCCAGGCCCGCATCTCCAAGATCGAACACGGCGAGATCTCCGGCATCGACGTCGTACGCGCCTACGTCGCCGCCCTCGGCGGAAGCATTGACGTGGTCGCCCGGCTCGGCGACCGGAGCTGGAAGATAGCCTGACCGGCGCAGCCTGCACATCCTTCTAGGGGGCAACGCCGAGTCCGGTGAAGGCTAATGGCCCGTATGCCTGGCACGCTATGGCGGACGGCGCGGCCATCCAGTGTGTGCCCGCTGGCCGCCCGGCCGGCCAGGGCTTGGCCACGTCTGCGCATGTCAGGGCGTTATTCGGGAATCCTCTCCGGATCTGTGTGCGCAGGTTCGAATCCTGCTGGGGACACTGCTGGGGCGCTTTCTCCTACCTGGCCATTCGGCCCCTGAACTGGCTTTATGCCGGATCACCTCGTCCGAGGGTGTGCAGCCAGATGTCTGGCTGGATACGTCGAGTCAGTTCCTCGTGCGGAAGTTCAGCAGTCCTCCAGAAGTCTGGTCGTGCAGCTACGGAAGGCCTGTCCCAGAGACGCTACGGATCCCGGACTGGCGGGCCCGTGGCGTGCCTGATTGCTTTCGTCCGGGGCCTGGCTGCCTCATCGCGCCCCGGTACGGTTCAGGGCCACCCGCCAGGATCTCCTTCTCCGCAGGATCACGTCACCGGATAAAGCCCGCGCACCTGTGCGCATGGACCAGTTATACAACTGGGATTTTTCAGCGCATACTATTCGCTCCACCAATCTTCGACCGTCTCATGCTGGCTAGCAATCGGCTTTTGTCCATCATCGGCGCCGAGGGCGGCATTTGTCTTAAGCTGGGCGATCTCGTGCTCCGCCGCGGCTCTACCGTCTTCGCGGACAGACGGCAGGCGGTTGGAATCGCGGTCGCAGTCCAGCCAAGCCTTGATCAGGTTCTCTCGGAATGTAACGACACCGTATTCAAAAAACTGAATATATTCGCCCTTTCCTGATGCCAGCGGCTCTGCTTCCCCTGTGGGAAACCCGAGCCAATCCTCAGGGGAGGACCGTTCGGCCAGAAGGTAGTCAAGCACCGCGCGCTTTACAGGCACTGAGTCAAATCGTGGAGAGTAATAGATCGCGCCGCCCTCGAACCGCTGGATGGTTCGCCCGGCGCTGCCCGCTGGCCCGCTGGTATCCGTCTCATCGGATGTCGGGAAGCCTAGCCAGCCGGCTGTGCCGTTCAGCCTTTCGTAGAGAAGGCCGTTTCCTTGCGAGACGGTATACACGCCATGCTGCGGGGAATGGTAGATGGCGGCGCCGCCGGGTCGCTCCCGATCAGACCGGCGGTCTACCACGTCTGCCGGGTAGTCCCGGGCCCCTTCGAACCGCTGGAAGTGCCCTGTCGTATCGTAGGGAGACTTCTCTGCGGCCAGCACCGGACTTACGGGGAAGCCGGTGGACCCGGCGACGTCGCCCCGGCTTTTCAGGTAGTCCGCCCATAGTCGCGGCACCCTGATCGCGCCGGTCTTATCGCTGTCGTAGACAGTTCCCGACTCAAAGCGCTGGCACCAGCCGCTGGTGCCTGCCTCGTTTATTCGGCCGGACGGTCCGGCCGGGACGGCGTCGTCTACGGGCAGCCCCATCCAGGTGCGGTCGCGCCAGCCCAATTCGGAGAGCTCGCCGATGCCGCCCCACGTCGCGTACGTACCGTGCTGCTGCGAAGAGATCACGGTGCCACCGCACTGCACGCCCAGGTAAGCGCATACCTCGAGACTGTAGTCTTGCGGTCCCTCAAACAACTGCCAGCTGCACTCAGTTCCCGTGCCTGGGTGCTGTGCCTGGGTTGCCGCGGCTACCGGAAATCCCAGCCGGCCTTCGATGCCCCCGGCGTCCTGGTGGTACTGCGCGGTCGCTCCGATCGTCGCGTACGCGCCGTAGCGCGGCGTCCAGTGGATCGCTCCGTTCGCATACATCTGCAGGAAGCCCTGCGTACCTCGCGGAGAGCTAGCCCGCGTAAACCATCCTGTGCGATCGCCGAGTGCCTTGTGTACCGTGCTCTCACACTGAGTTATCGCTTCCGCAGCCTCAAGCAGCGTTCCCAGTCCCGCCCCGGCAGGCCCCATCTCAGTTACCAAGTCCTCTGCCTTGGCCTCGCTGATGCTGGCGAAGAGTGCTACCACCAGGTCACCATCGCGCTCTAGCAGCACCTTCAGCGCCGGGGCGGCCTCGCTCGCCGAGACTCCGATGAGCAGCCGCCCGGCGCGTTCTAGTGTCTTATCAGCCTCGGCCACTGCGGTGAGCCGGCTCGCGCCTTTCCCGGCGCTGAGCGCCCTAAGAGCAGTGTCTTCGGATGACAGGTCCAGATACTGGTAGAAGTCCCTTCCGGCGACATAGGCATCCCTCTCCGGGCGGATCTTCTGCCGCGGCCCCAGCGCATGGTCTGCCTCGTCTTCGGACACCAGCCGCCTCCGGTTTCGTTCCACTGGGTGTATCCGGCCGCATACCGCACACCTGGCGATACACCGCAAGAATAGCCATCCCCTATCCATCGGGGTCCGGGCAAACCACGCAATCCTGTGAGCCGCTTCGGCGTCAGCGGCCCAGTAAAGAAGGTTCTTGCTGGCGCCGGTCCCCTGCCGGCTGGCATCTGGATCAGAACAGTCCCGCCAGCGTCCGGCTTAGATTTCGAATAATACTGACAGGACTTGGAGCTGGCAGAGAATTCGGCGGGATCCCGAAACGTGACCCTCACGTCCAACCGGGCGCCCGGATGACTGGTACCCCCTGGTCCCCAACCCCGTCGTCGAATCCCTCCTGGACCGGCTCATCAACAACAGCCACCAGGTCTTCATGAACGGCCCTAGCTACCGGCCGAACAAGCGGCCCGCGCGTGTCGTCCCGACCGGGAACACGAGCGGCAACTAAAATAAGAACACGGCCAGGAGCTGGGGAATTACCTGATCAACAGCCCTGGGGAATTACGTGAGCGCCCACAGCGGCAGCGCCTCACGGCGCACGGAGTCTGCCATCGACGCTTTCCACTCTCACCGTTTCTCACCGTTGGCCAGACCCGCCGAGACGTTGACCCAACCGCCGGAAACACACCGCTCGCGGGATTGACCCTGCGGCCGATACTAGGGGTACCAGGCAGTGTAGGCAGGAGGGCCGATGGCGGGGGAAGTGGCGGTGCTTGTCGCTGATGCGACGCCGTATCTGACGGCTGCCGTGGGCGCGTACGGCGGGGCGGTACTGGCAAAGGTGCGCGACGACGCGGCCGACGCGACGGTCGGGGTAGGGCGGCGACTGCTGCAGCGGGTGTTCGGGCACCGGGAAGAGGGCGAACCGCTGCCCGCGCCGCTTGCCGCCCTTGCCGCCGACCCGGCCGATGCTGACGCGGCCGCGGTCGTGCGGTGGGCGATGCGGCAGGCGCTCGAGGCCGACGCCGCGATGCTCGAAGAGGTCAAGACGATGCTTGCGTCCGCTCAGGGCGCAGGGGCGAAGCAGAACGTCCGCGCGGGGCGGGACGCCTACGTCGCAGGGCGGGACATGACCATCAACCGCACCGGCCGGCAAGACGGGTGACCCGGCGTCACAGCCGGCTTGAATGGATCGAGCCGGGACTTAAGTGAATTCGGCGGGGCGGCCTCCGCCGCTTACGAGTGGGTGGCGGGAGGAGCTGGCGACCTGCCGGAAGTTCGCCCGGCCGCAGCCTCTGATCCCAGCGACGGCGCTCTCTCCAGGGAACCATCTGCCGTCCGCGTGACGCCCACGAAACCAAGATCCGGAATATGCCCGGAACGGTCGTAGCGTCCGGCACACGCCGCCAGGCAAGTGGCCAGCTCACAGTGCGATTTCGCACACCGACAGAGGCGGCCCCCGGAGCCGTGTGCGTAGGTTCGAATCCTACTGGGGGCGCTTTCTCCTACCTGGCCATATGACCGCTGAACTGGTCCAGGGCGCGGTGCGGCCGGTGGGAGTTGTAGAAATCCTCGTACTCCCGCAGCAATATCATCAGGTGGCGCAGGCTCCCGATCAGGGTCCGGTCCAGCGGCTCACGTCGGCAGCTGCCAATCCACCGCTCCGTGACCACCGACCGAACATTACGGCGCGTCGGCGGACGTCCGGAGCGGCTGCGGCGCGACAGCCGCGCCCAGCGACGGCGGACGATGTCGCGATGCCACAACAAGATCGTGGCGGGAGTGACGATCAGCCGCATCGCTGCCAGCCGGTCGGCTGGCAGCGTCCCGGCGAGCTGGGCCAGCCACACCCGGTCCGGCCACGTCAACCCCGGATGAACGCGAGGCCGCTCGCGCAGGGCGCCAGCGAGCTGATGGCGCAATATCAGGATCTCGGCGTCCTTCCACCACGCCTCCCGCCGGGACAAGCCCAGCGCCGACACGGCACGGGTGACAATGAGGAAGATCAGCTTCAAGCCCACAAGCCGAAAATCATCACACGGCCGCCCGCGTGCAAACCCGCCACCAACCGCCAGCGCGGGCACTGACCCTATGGCCTCCTCGGCGCATACGCCCAGGTAGCATGCGTTTTCGGCACCCACAGGTAGCACTTTCCGTTCTGCGGGCCTGTCAGGTCCAACACCGTCATGTATCAATGTAGGTCTACAATGTAGACACCTACAGTGTTACACTGTAGACCTACAGCATCGAAACGGCGGGCCCGCGATCCCGGCGTGGCCGGAGGTCGCGGGCCGCCGCCGATGTCCCCGCCAGCGCGCCAGCGCCCGCGGGATGACCCGTGAAAGGCAGCCCCCGATGAGTATCGCCAAGAAGATCGCGCACAAAGCCGAAGCAGTCAAAGGCGGCGCCAAGAAGACCGCCGGGCGGGCCACCGACAACCCGCGCCTGGAGGCCGAAGGCCGCGGCGACCAGACCAAGGGCAACCTCAAGCAGGCTGGGGCTAAGGTCAAGGACGCCTTCAAGCACTGACCACCGGGCCCGCCATCTTGCCTCGCCCGGGTCTTGTCCCACTCGAAAATAGGATTCGGCAGGTGCCTGCAGGTCTTCCGGGCGTCGGGCGGCGCAGTCATAGTCGTTGATTAGGCCGTTGAGGACGGGTTTTCGGCGGATCTGCCGTGTGTCGATGTCGGTTACGGTCGCGGGGTGAGCGTCAGGTTCGTCGGCGGGGACGTGCTGGGCGATGCCCTGGTGTGGCCGGGCGGTGTTGTTGTGCGCCTGGTAGTCGGTCAGGACGGAGCGCAAGTGCGCCTCGCCGAGGATCAGCACGTGGTCCAGCATCTCGCGGTGCAGGGTGCCGACGAGGCGTTTGCAGATCGCGTTCATCCGGCGCGCCTGGACAGCGCCCGGGCGAAGGCCGAGGAGAACGAGAATAAAGGGATACCATTGAAATGTTGCTCCGGACCCCGGCAGCTGCACCCGCGATATCTGCGGAGGCAGCGGCAAGACCGGAATTTTTTTGCTCGTACACGGCACGGTGCCGGCAAGACGCCACGGCTAAACGACGGTGAGAACTCCCGGGAGAACCTCTTCTCCCCACCGCGATCTCCCCAGCATGACCGACTACCGCGTGCGTCACCTGGTCAATGACTTTAGGAGTCGGCAGTTCGGGGTTAAGCTCCACGGCGAACCCCCGCGAAGCATGCGCACCCGGTCGTCAGACGCCTTCGACGGCTTCCAGCCGCCCGGACCGGACAGCGGTCACGAATTCCTGGTAGTCGCGCTCGTTCTGGTCGGCGTAGCGTTCGGAGAAGTCGGTGATCGATTTGTCGAACGCCTCGCTGGCGCCCAGGTAGGCGGCGATGGCGACCGGGTCACCGGACCGGGCATGCGCCCGCGCCAGGGTCCAGCCACAGATGCGTGCGTAGAACGTGAGGCCGAGCGGTGTCATCAGCTCGACCAGCACGGACCCTTTCATGTCACGGAGCTGGCGCCAGTAGTAGTGCCGGTTCACGTCCAGCCCCTTGGTCCAGCCCAGGTAGATATCGCTGGCGGCCTGCATCATCCGCTGTCCCTGCACCACCCGCTCGCCATGCTGGTCATAACGGCTCTTGCCCAGATGCTCCTCCAGCACCGAGGCTGTGGCCTCCTTGATCTGCAGAAAGAGGGGATCCTGGGCGTCGCGTCCCTGCAGCAGGACGATGAACGCCCGGGTGCCGACGCTGCCCACGCCCACGACCTTGCGGGCCACGTCCACGATCTCGAACTGCTCCAGCAGGCGGCGCCGGTCCTCTTGCAAGGTCGCCCGGTACTGGCGGAACTGCTCCTGGATCACCGGCCTGACCTCATCCGGGGACAAGCCGAAGGTCACGGCCAGGTCGCGGCCCGGGACGATGACCGGCGGCTGGCTGACGATCCGGTACTGCCCATCAACGAGTTCACCGAGCTTGGATAGCGCCTGCAGGCTGTCACGCGTGTGCGCCTTCGCGGCGTTCTTCTCCGCCCGCTTCTCCGCCAGCTTGGCCAGCTTCTGCTCCTTCCCGTCCTTCTTCCCCTTCTTCCCCCCTTTGTCACCCTTCTTCGTCTCGGCCACCGTGCTGCGGATCGCGCCCATCACCTCGTCCTCATCGAGGTGGGCGTACCAGACATCCATCGTCGGCATCTGCGCGAACTCGGCCATGGCCTCCCGGTAGGCCGTCACCGCCGCCTGCGTCGCCGCCCGCGCGTCGGCCTTGGAGAATCCGTTGTTGCGGGCCGCGATCAAAAAACTCGCCGCCATCCGCTCCACGTCGTACTCGAACGGCCCCGGCAACGTCTCATCGAAGTCGTTCAGATCGAACACCAGGCGCCGTTCCGGCGAAGCGAACATGCCGAAGTTTGACAGGTGGGCGTCACCGCACAGCTGGGCATCCAGGCCAGCCACCGGCGTATCCTTCAGGTCCGCGGCCATGATCTTGGCCGCGCCCCGGTAGAAGGTGAACGGCGAGACCATCATCCGGCCATGGCGGACCGGCACAAGATCCGGCTCCCGCGTGAGGTTCTGCGCCTCCAGCAGGGCCACCGGATCAGGGCGATCGGCGGCCGGGCGCCACCCCGTGTGACTCGATGGAGGCGTCTGCTTGCGGGTCCGCTGACCAGCAGCCTTCCGCTCGTCGATGTTCGGATGCGAGATCACCTGCGCCGCCATCCGGCTCACCTCCCGGTCCAATCGGGCCAGCCGGCCCGGGTGCCGAGCCCTCAGCAGCGGACACGCCCATGCCAGACCGTCAAACGGCCAGCTGGGGCGTTACCGCTGCCTCCAGCTCCTGCTGACTTGTATCCTGTGGCGCCGCGGCCCAGCGCACATCACCCACCCAGGATGATTGCTGCACAGCAGTCGATGCATCAGAGCTGGGCGGTCCCACTTGCTGCAATAGCTATAGATAGGCCGGGCTTCTCGTTCAGCCGATGTGCATGGTCGCCAAGCACACGGGTATCGGCCGAGGCGCTTCCATCCGACATCCTCGACTGGCTCGGCCTTCGGGCGGATCTTGAACGAGCTGCAGCCACTCGCCGCCGCCGACGCTCCCTCATCCATCGACCATGATCCGTCTCGCCGGAACGACCCCGGTGACGCCCTTCAGCCGGAACAGCGCTCACCCAGGTCAGCCATAAAATTCGCTTGTCGCCAGAGGCGGCCTCCGGAGCCGGAAGCCCGCCAGTTAGCCGAGGAAATCCTCCATCCGCTTGTGTCACCGCTCGTCGTCGCCATCGATGCAGTGAGCGTAGATCCGGTACAGCACTTCGACGCTGTGACCGGCCCACTCCGCCACCCGGGGGCCCGGAGCAGCGGCGTTGAGGCGCCATGAGACCCCGGCATGACGGAAGTCGTAGGGCCTGCTGGCCAGCGGGGAATTAACCTGAGCGGGCGTGAACGCCGCTGGGCGCGCCTTTCGCAGCACCTGCCAGAGGGTGGACGGGGACTGTTAGAGGCGGGCGTTTCCTTCTGGCGTATTTCAAGGCGCGGAGCGCCGATCGGTGAACCGGCAGCGGAGGCACAAGCGGCGCCTGAAGGGGTTGCCGCGCCTGACCCCGGGGCGGACGGCCCCGCGGAGACGCTGGCGGCCCTGCGATCGGTGTGTTTTGTTAACGGAAGCGCCTTACCTACCGGTGGCGGCTCGCGGTGGATGTGCGCCGACAGGCCTAGCGCGGGCTCCTGCTTGTCAAGAAGACGGACAGGAGCAGGCCTCTTGGGCGTGACTTTCGCCCCTGGCTGGCATGAGCACAGTCGCCAAGGTGGCGATATGAGCAACGCCGGAAAAACTATGCAACGGCAGATCATCGGTGAGCTTGGTGATGTCCTGCACGACCTGCCCGCCTTCCTGACCGCCCCGCTGTACCGGCGATGGCACCTGCACTGGGGCGCCACACCGGTCGAGGTCGCCGAATCAATGCCCGGCGACACACTGCTGCCGCGAGCGCAGTACAGGACGACCAGGGCGATCACCATCGGCGCCCCGCCGGACGCGGTCTGGCCGTGGCTGGTGCAGGTCGGCTGCGGGCGCGCCGGGTTCTACAGCAATGACCTGCTGGACAACCTGGGGCGCCCCAGCGCTACGACCATCGTGGCCAGCCTGCAGCAACTGAAACCCGGCCAGTGGATGCCGATGTCGCCAGCCTCGCCGACAGACCGTACGGCATTCAAGGTTGATTCCTTCGAGCCCGGTCAGTGGCTGCTGTGGACCAAGCCGGACAGCACCTGGGCGTGGCGGCTGACCGCGACAGCCGACCGCCACACCCGCCTGGTGACCCGCATCCGGGCCTTCCGGGACTGGCGAAACCCGCCGATGGCACTACTGAGCGTGCTCCTCATGGAGTTCGGCGACTTCGCTATGCTCCGCAGGATGCTGCGCGGCATCAAGGCCCGGGCCGAGTCCCCCAGCAAGAACGGCCAGTCGCAGTAACTCGCGGGCACCCGGTCCATCACAGATCAGCGTCCCCGCAAGTCATTGACAGAATGATTAACGCATGATCCGGAATATGCCCGGAACAGAACCGCGGTGACCGCCGCTAGATTCGCATCTGCCCTGGTATAGGCCATACTTCGGCTATGGACAGAGGCGGCCTCCGGAGCCGTGTGCGCTGGTTCGAATCCTACTGGGGGCGCTGTTCAGAAGTACTAATTCGAACACTCTGTCAATCTTGGCGTGCTGCCGGCCCGAGCCTGTGACCTGCGCAAACGCGGAAGCGTTCCCGAGCTCGCGCCCGAGCCGCGGCCGGGCAACGACGCGCATATTCATTTCTCTTCTTTGGGAAGCAACGAATAAGTTGTTGTCCCGACCATGAGCGCAGTGAGCGCGACAAGGAGCATCCAGATGATGCTCACCATCCCGCCCCTGATCACCGGGATTAACCCAGCGCTAAGTGGCGCCCCGGCGCTAACTGCACTGATAGTGTGCTTAACAGGCCCGTACATTTTCGGTTTCCTTCCTTACCGTGATTACGAAACCTTGAAGTCTCGCAATTGATCGGGACTTCACCGGTGGCGTTTGGTTCCGCAGTGTGGGCTACTCTGGCTGCCGGATTACCGTTATGGCAGCAGCGGGCAAGTCATTAACGTTCAGCGTCCCGAACCTGTACCCGGCCGCCTTGAGCAGGACCAGCAGCTGAGGCAGGTAGCTGGGGTGTGGGCGTTGCATTGGCTGGGCCCCGGAACCGTCGTGGAGGTCAACGACAGACCCGCCGTGGACCTTGGTAGCAACTTCATTGATAATCGTGATGTCGGAGACGTTGAGGTCATAATCCCGTGGTGCAACGTCCGCGTACACTGGAATCATGCCATTCTGCTTAAGCACGAGGTCCCCGTAATTGGTCCGGTGGAAATGCGGATACCTGAATAGCCCCGACCTATATCCCCCAGTGCAGGCAACCTGCAGGTCCCGTGCCCGCAGAATCTGTTCCTGAGTCTCCACGCCAAATTGCGCGAGCGTGCGGGCCGGTTGCCCTAGCCCGGTGAAGTCCGGGTGGCTCCATGAGTGGGTCCCGATCTGATGTCCCTCGGCTAGGATCTGATTCACCAGGGCCTCGCTACCGACCATGCGCTCGCCGACCTGGAAGAATGTCGCGTGCGCTCCCGCCGCCTTTAGGTGCGCGAGTATCTGATTGGTGTAGCCAGGTGTCGGGCCGTCATCGAACGTCAGATAAAGGACGTTGTCGGTGCCGGGCTCCACCGGCTTGGCGAGGCCGGCACTCTTATTGACGAGGCCAGCACTGTTACTGCCCCCATTACTCGCGTAACAGCCAGCCAGGAATGCTGCGCCCGAAACGCCGACTGCGGTCAGAACCTGACGGCGAGACGACTTCGCCTGCTGCTTGGTGTCACTCACTGGAAAACCTCGATTCCCTTACCAGGGCCAGGATCAGCCGTCAACTCTGCGCTGCTGACCCTGGCCCGGGCGATGACCGTGAGAGACATGGGTACTATGAGTTTGCATTTCATTTCCCTCTCCTCTGCGGAGGGGGCAACCCTGTCAAGGGTGCGTAATTGATCGGAGTTTAACTTGGGTGTTGGACATCCTGGTGCCTCTGGCTTGCGGCGATGCCTGGGGCATCCGTGAAGATCGACCCCTTAGACCACATTAGGGTGCGCTTCCGGCGGTGCTTTCCCATTCTCACCTTCACGCTATCCCACTGGCCATTGATACCAGTTAAATGCTTGACCAAGCCAGATGTGGAGGCAGCAGTGATCCACCAGCCGTAGATCATCTCGGGAAGCACCAACCCCGCGAGAAGCATCGCACGACCACCGCACCGCTTGACAGTGTAGACGCGTGCGTAGACAAGCAGTGCCATTATGACAGCAACCCATGGCTGAATGTGAAACGCCAATCCACGCGAAAGCATTTGTCCCACGAGAAGGAGCCAAGCACCCCACAGTGCCGACGAGAAAGCCCAGAAAACGATCCCGAGCCACGGCATGGCGGTGTAGCGCGTCAGCCCGAAATGAGCAATGGCCTCGATGTAGCCGTGCGACCAGCGCTGGCGCTGTTTGAAGAGGCGGCCCCACCGGGGCACAGGGGCAGTGGTGATCATGCAATCCTGCGGCTTAAGGAGCTTGTAGCCCTGATGCTTGAGGGCGTACGTGATCATCCAGTCTTCAGTCCAGGCCCCCGGCATGTAGACCTCACCATACTTCTGATACAACGCCCGGAGCGCTTTGACCCGAAACACCGTAGTTGCCCCCGACATGCAGCTGCCCGCTCCCTGCCTCCGGCCGATGTACCTCCGGGTGCGCTCGTACTCCATGGCCTGAATCAGCTCAAGAAGATTACGGTGGGGCCGGACCGCCTGATTGGCGGAAACGGCGCCGAATGCCGGTTCGCGCTGGAAGTGACGTTGTGCGTTGGCGATCAGCTCCGGATGCAGAATGGTGTCGGCATCCATGCACAGCACGAGGTCATCATCGTTCAGCCGGGGGAGCAGGACGTCGAGGGCCTGGTTCATCGCCCCGGCCTTGCGTCCCATGTTGTTCAGCGAGTGGCTTACGGTCACACCCTCATACCGCGAGGCGATTTCGGCGGTCCGGTCGGTGCACTTGTCGCACATCACCACCATTTTGTCGGGAACGCGCGTCTGCCCCAGCACAGACTCGATGGTCGCCGCAATGGACGCTTCCTCGTTGTGTGCAGGTATCAGGGCGACGATCATAGTTGGCCGGGCCTCGTCGCCTGCCGACCTCCGCAACGGCGTGGCGGCGAGGCGCTTCTCCGCTCCGTCGGTCGCCGACTTCCGGACCCCGGGCCGCTCCACGGTCGCGGGAACGTCCGGCACCGGCGTAGAGAGCGACACCAGAGCCCCCAGGCCCGCGAGCAGTGTGTCGCCCGTCACGCCACCCGTGGTCGCCTCGTCGATGAGCCGGGGAATGGGCACGGCCATGGTCCTGTCCTGGACGGGACCAGGGCGCGGCCGCAACACGTCCACGCCTGGCGTATGCCTTCGATCGTGGACCGGTGACCTCGACCGGGCTTCGCCCGCGATCTGACCCAAGCCGATCCGAGTCGAAGTGTCCAGATCCGGCCCCTCGCGGTCCCACTCGGGCCACGACCGCCACCCGCCGAGACCAGCATCCAACGCGCCACCGGCGTTCCGAGCTACATTCTCGGAACGCTTGCCACGTCGCGGCAGCGGGTCCTCCCCGCTCGCGGTAACACCATTCACCTGTATCAACTCCCTCGGTAGTGTGAAGCCGTCCTGTTCGCAGGGGCCTAACGTCCTTCCTAAGCCCGCTCGAAACCGCAGGATAGTAACAGGGCTGGCTACACGTGGCACGTGCGGCCAGAAACATGATTTTAACTGAAATGGGACGCGCAAGCTATCGGATCGGTTTACACGGTGGGTGCCCTTGAATCGCGATGGCGAATGGGTCAGGATGCAAGCTTTATGCCCCAGATGCCCCCTTGCCGCCACAGCAATGTTTCATTATTTAATGTCGGTGTTGTGCCTATATATCCCGGGTTCGTAGCCCGACTACGCAAGGGATGTCCGATTCCGGGGATGCAATCGGCTTTCTGTCGCACATCGAGCGACGGCAGCGACCCGCCGCGGAACACCCCTGCGGTCCCTGTCCTGCGCGCTGCTTCCATTTATTTTTACAAGGAGAGACGCGGCCGGATAGCTGGCTGTTTGCGGAGTTATGTATCTGTTAGCAAACAAGACACGTTAATACGCCTTCGCCGCGCAAAACGGGCAGATACCCGGTTTGGCCACCCAATCGGGCGGATTTTCCGTTGCGGCATATCCAGGCGGATTCCAGGCGCCGAACGCCGACTTAACCGCTGCCAGCCACGAGCCCAGCGCCCCTGATCTTCCAAGATCCTTATCCCTATGTCCAGAGCGCTGGTCGTCGGGGGCAGTAAACGCGTACGATGAGGAAACCGTGTACATGAGAACCGACCGGATGAGTAAGAATGGCGATGACTGAAGCCAAGTACCGGAAGAGAGCAATTGAAATGCTGTACGCCCCAGCTATGCTCTTTCTGGTCTTCGTATACTGTACTAGCGCGTGCGCGCCTGCAAACCCACCTGCAAAACTGGATGCCGCGGAACCCGCCGCGGTGAAGGCGTTCGATACCTGCTCCACTGCATGCGGTAACCCGTTCATCACACAAGCTCAGTTCGATGATTTCGCTAAAGAAGGTTACAAGCTTTACCTTACCGACGATGTGATGTGGGACTCAGAGATGAGTCCAGCCAAGCACGTACTGCCGGCCAGCGGTGCTGTACTGGATCCGCAAGCGGTAGCTCAGATTAAGGAAGCTCTTAAGGCTGGCCTGAAGTTTGCGATCTATAACCGTAACGTGCTTGCGTGGCATACTGGCATAACCGGCCTTGGTAGTGCGCTTGATGCGCAAATGGCTTTTTATGTGCTTGATATTGAAGCGCAGCCAGGGGTGGCACCTACGCAGGCTATTGTGAGTGGCGTTAGGCAAACCGGTGTCACGCCAGTTCTTTATACGTGGGCTAGCGCTTATCACGCTATTGCTGGTGACTCAACTGAGTTTGATAATCTTCCGCTCTGGATGTCACCGCTTATCGACTGGAATGCTAGCGCTGCTACACCACCTGACTATCCTTCACTAACATATGCCGCACCGTTTAACGGCTGGACGAGCGCATCTGTCGTTGGCGAGCAGCAGGCATGGAATTATGTTGACGGTTATCTTGTTAACCAGGACGCTTTTAGCAAATCATGGCTCGCGTCCACACCGTAATTGAGCTCTTCAGATTGCCGAGCCGGTTGACGTGAGCATCGCGGTTGTTGCGGACAGCATCGGGATCGTTACCATCGGGCAAGGGTCAATGCTCCTCCCACAATTGCGGCGGCACGTGCTCGATCGACAGCCCCGCACGGATGGCGATGCAGAGACGACCGACGCCAGATTCGCATCTGCCCTGGTAGAGGCCACACTTCGCCTATGGACGGAGACCCCCTCCGGAGCCGTGTGCGTAGGATCGAATCCTACTGAGGGCGCTTTTTCGAACAAAGTTAAGAATGCCCGGACTTCGGCGCACCTCACAATATGGCCGGCCGTGCCGGGGCCAACCGCGCCACCAGCGCGCACGGCCGACAGCACTCCAGGCGCAACGGCACCGCAGGGAACCGTCCACGGGGGGACGCGCCCACCTCAGGCAGCTGTCCGCACGCGCCCGCACAGGGCTCGCCGGGCAGGTCAACTCATCGTTATGGTGGGCGCAGCGAAAGCGGCGCCGCGTGGTGAGCGGCGCGGCTCAGGGCCGTTGGCACCCCGCGGCATCGCCGCTCGCTGCTGCCGCCAGGGTCAGGCGTTGACCTCGGTGACGATCTCGAATCCAGCCTCCTCGGGGGGTGCGGTGAAGCCGCCCTTGATGCCCCGCTGCATGCTCGGCATCAGCACCGAGTCACGGAAGTTCTCCCAGTTGGCCTTCGAGTCGTAGACCACGACGATGGTCCAGCCGTCCGGGGACGGCCCGGCGACGTGGTAGAGCTGACCGGGCGGCAACGTGCCGTCACTCGGGTGCACGGTCGCGACTGATGCTTCGTACTGCTCCTTGGTTCCGCCCTTGAACTGGTGGATGACGCCATAACTCATTGCGGTGCCTTTCGCTAATATTGCCGCTGATACTGCGATCGTCGCGCCGCGTGCGGCGGCGCAACGATCGCCCAGGTCTGGTTCTTCGGTGGTGGAGTTCAGCTGCCCGGAGGGCGGTAGTTGACGCCGAGCTTCGCCGCAGCGTCGATCTCTTCCGGCGTGAGCAGCACGATGGTCCGGGTGGCGGCCAGGCCGGTGGCCGACACGCGGGCGCACAGGGCAGCGACCGCGGTGTTGTCCGGCGCGTCGACCGTGACGAAGACATCGTCCGCGCCGAAGGCGAAGTAGAAGCTGTCGAGCGAACCGCCCACGCCGGCGCAGGCCGCTTCGAGCGCGTCCCGGCGGCTGCTGCCGCCCTTGTCGAGCACCCCTTGCATGCCGTCGGGCGTGTAGTTGGCGATGACCAGGTATTTCGGCATGGCTACTCTTCCGGTGTCCGCGCTGGCCTACGACTCGACGAGCAGGACGATGGTGTCCAGCAGGACGCCATCGCTTTTTGCGGTGGCGGCACCGTCCTCGGTCCGCAGCCAGGCCACGAACGCGTCAACGTCGGGCACGTCGGCGCTGATGGCCACCCGCGCCGGGTTGGTGGGGTCGATGTAGGTGCGAATGTTCGTGATGCCCAGTTCCCCGAACCTCTTCTCGCGAAGGTCCGAGCTGAGCCAGTGATCGCGGTCTGTCACATGGTGGTAGCCGATTACGGTAGGCATCTGGGTGTCCCCCCCTTGTCGTCGGCGCCGGGCGGCACCGTTGACAGTATCCTGACGCCAGGCCGTCTCAGCGGCGCATCACCGGCGCATCACGCCCGCAGCCCGCCGATCATGGCGAGCATGCCCGGCAGGCCGTGTGCAGCGCAGATGCCTTCGGCCGCCGCGAGCCACGCGCGCGCCGGGTCGTCGAGCCGGCCGAGCGACCGGCGGCGGGCCGCGGCCCGGGCGATCAGGATCGCGGCCCGGTGGTAGTCCCAGTCGAAGGCGCCGGCGATCTCGAGTGCGGCGTTCAGGTGCTGGTCCGCGACGTCATGCCGACCGAGCAGGGACGCGAGCCGTCCCGCGTAGGCGGCGACCGGCCCTAGGTTGGTGGCGACCTCGCCGGTGTAGGGCTCAATGATCGCGAGGAGCTGGGCGGCAGCACCGAGATCCTCCAGCTCGATCGCGAGGATCGCGTAGCCGAGCATGGATGTCATCCACATGAGGTCCGGCGGGACGTTCCGGAATCCGGCGGCCGCTGCTGCGCCGAGGAGGTCGCTGGCGACCTCCCTGGGGCCGCTGGCCATGCTGACGATGGCGTGGGCGAGGTAAAAGGTGAGCTGCACCGGCCCGGCGCCGATCGCCTCCGCGACCACCGGCGGCAGTTCAGCGCGATGACCGGCGATGGTGGCCAGCACGGCCGCCTGCCCGGCGAAGACAGCCACGCCGTCGGCGGCGCCCATGGCGAGGCCCAGCTCCACGGTCTCTCGTCCCAGCTGATCGGCGTCGGCGAAGCGCGCCTGCATCGTGGCGACGAACGCCTCGTACCAGCCCACCGTCCAGATCATGTGCGGGTCGCCGATCTGGTCGGCGATGGCATGCAGCCGCCGGAGGCTGCGGGCGGCCCCGGCTGGGTCGGCCAGCTGGATGGCGACGGTATAGGCCGCGGCATGCACGCCGAATTCAACGGGCAGATCACCGGCGGCCGCCGCGGCGGCGATCGACCTCTCGGCGACGTCGGCCCGCAGCCGCGTCGCTTCGTGGTCCGGGCCCCAGAGGGCATACAGCACCGATGAGCAGATCCGGGCGAGAAGCGCCGGATCGGGACTGGCGCCTGCCAGCGCAATAGCCTCGCGGGCCAGCCCGGTGCGCCGGGTCCCGGCCACGTCAGAGACGAGGTCCTCGGCCAGCAGCGCCAGGAGACGGGCGCGCGTGGCCGGGTCGGCGTCGACGACCTCAAGGGCGGACTCGACGATCGCCACCTGCGCCAGGCCGGCTGGGCCAAGCCGCAGGAACCCGCGGTCGGTGGCCAGGGCAGCCTGCGCCACGATCGCGGTCGCACCGCAGCCGCGGGCCAGCGCCGCCGCTTCGGTCAAGGTCGCAAGGGCGCGGGGATCGTCGGCCTGCTGCTGCGCGCGGCCGAGCCGGACGAGGAGATCAGCGCGTTCATCATCGGGAACATCGAGGGCAGCGCCGTGGTCCAGCGCCGTCCGGTACCACCGGGCCGCCTCGGCCGGGGACAGCTGCCTGGCCGCGTAATCACCGGCCGTCATCGACCAGTTCCGGGCCTGGGCGGGCATCCCGCCCAGGTTGTAGTGGCGCGCTATCTGGGCCGCGAGGCGGATCGTGACTGCGCCGGGCTGTTTGGCCAGCACCTCGGCGGCTTGCGCGTGCAGCCGCCGGCGCCGGCCGCGCGGGAGCCCGGCGTACACGGCGCGGGCCACCAGGACATGAACGAACCGCAGCGTCGCGGCCCGCGCCGGGACATCAGCCAGCAATCCGGCGGCCTCCGCCGAATCGATGGCGTCCAGCGCATCGCCCTCGGATATACCGGCCAGGTCAATCACCGCGTCCACCGCGAACTGCGTGCCGAGCACGGCGGCCGCGGAGAGGACCTCGACGACCTCGTCCCCGAGGGAGCTGACGCGGCTCCAGAGGAGATTGCGCAGGTTCGCCGGGACCTCGTCGGCCGCCGCGGGCTCGGTGAAGTCGACCTCGGCCGCAGCGAGGGTAAGGCGCCCTGACTCGGCCCAGTGACGCGCCAACTGGACGGCATACAGCGGGTTGCCGGCGGTCTGATTGCGCAGCCGGGCCGGGACCGCCGAGGCGACCGCAGTC
>Ga0187875_10001358_pt1 | contig 18936 bp, 10 predicted proteins | sample June2016WEW_17_1_2_FD_132978 | JGI IMG/M metagenome (GOLD analysis project Ga0187875, IMG submission 132978) | Peatland microbial communities from SPRUCE experiment site at the Marcell Experimental Forest, Minnesota, USA - June2016WEW_17_10 | ecosystem: Environmental > Terrestrial > Soil >... | reverse complement strand
TTAGCATTTGTGTGAGTCAACGCGATGCCGCGGCCTAATACGCTTGGCAGAAATCAAAGACCGTGACTTGAGTAATAAAGAGGTTGCCATCCTGCTCTGTTTCTCCTCTTCGCCAACCCTATAATTCCGCTATGACAAGGCCATCCAAAGGAGCCCAGGTCTTCCCTGTTATTTTCGGCTTGATCTTCATGGCCTTTGGACTGTTTTTCGCAAATGCCTTTCTCTTCGGCGATCCCGACCGCATCCATGGCAATCGCTGGGCGGGAGGGCTGATCGGCGCGATCTTCGCTCTAATTGGCGGCGGGATCATGTACGCCGGAATTTACGGCAACCGCAAATTAAAAGAGCAAGCGGCGGTTGAGGTGTCCAATCCGCAATCTCCGTGGCTATGGCGGAAGGACTGGGCGGCGAGCCGAGCCGAAAGCAAGAACCGCAACCGGGCCTTCGGCCTGTGGTCGGCTGCGATTTTTGTGAATGGGATTGCATTCACAATCGCGTTCACGGCCTTGCCTCAACTTTGGCGCAACTCCGATCCCAAGGCCTTTTTCGTGCTCGTATTCTGTGCCGCTGGCGTGATCCTGGCGGGCGCGGCCATGCGAGCCAGCATCCGCCGGAAACGCTTTGGCCAAACCTACTTCGAGTTCGCCTCGCTGCCTTTTTCTCCCGGCCGCACGCTGAAGGGGTCGATTCATTTGCGCTTCAACAGCGATGCGAGGCATGGCATCGATTTGAGTCTTTCCTGTGTTCGCCAGGTCATCACCGGCGGGGGTAAAAATCGGTCCACTCTCCAGAGCGTTCTCTGGCAAGCGGACGCGAATGTGCCGCGAGAATCGGTCATGTCTGGGCCGGTGGGGGACGCGGCGATCCCGGTGGAATTCAGCATCCCGAGCGACGCCTACGAGTCGAATCACAACGATCGGAACGATCAGGTGCTCTGGCTTTTGCACGCGCAGGCGGACGTTCCCGGCGTGAATTTTTCGGATGATTTCGAGGTTCCGGTTTTCCGCCTGACACCATCATCGGCTTCAGCCACGGAGCCGGCGCCGATCTTTCCGAGCGATGCTCCAGCCGAAACTGCCCCGCCCGCCTTCCAATCCGATCCTACCGACGTGCCCGCTCCTGCGAACGCGAAAGTCGCATTCACTACAGGGATGGACGGCAGCGCCGAATTCTATTTCCGAGCCTTTCGCAACCCATCCCAGGTATTGACTTTATTCGTCTTCACGGCCGTCTGGACGGGCATCGTCTATTTCCTCGGACATTCCAAAGCTCCATTGCTGTTCACCGTGGTGTTCGGACTGGCTGACCTGCTGCTGCTCTACGGACTTATTCTTGCGACGCTGGTCTCGGTCCGCATCCGGGTGGAAAACGGTAAGATTGTCCTCCGTCGGGCTCTGCTCGGTATCGGAGGGGCACGTGAATATCCCTTTTCCGAGATAACTCAGATTTTGCCGGTCACTAACGCACAACAGCCAGGCACAAAACCTTCCTACTCTCTTCGCCTACTGACCAGGGATGGGAGGAAGGTGAAGCTCGCCGACGCGATCGACAACCGACAGGAGGCGCGTTGGGTTGCCGCCCAACTGGAAAAGTTCGCCGGCCTGAAACTCGACACTCACGTCGCTGTCGACGCTGGTCTTGGCAACTACGGTCCGCCGCCGCAACGCGGACAAGCTCCATCAGGTTCTCTCTCACCCTTTCGGCGCAATAGTCCGGCCGCGATCGCGGTGGCGATTGCGTTCTTTCTCGCTTGGACAGGTTTCATCGGCTACCGCTTCCTCTCTCGGGATTACGGGAAGCCCACTCGAGTATCCAGGGTCCCTGCACCAGCTAAATCTCCCCCGCGGCAAGCGGCCAACTCGCCGCTCACGAACGTTGATCTGCAACAGCTGCAAACGCTCCCCGAACAGGCGCAGGCAGAGGAATTGCTGGATCGGGCGATTCAGCATGATGCCCGCGCGCTCGACGCGTTCGAGCAAAATGTTGGCGTGTGGCACCATCTCCAGCGCACTGCACAAATGAACGAACTGGAGAGGCGCTCGCAATTCTCGACCGACCTGCGGGTTCGCCAAGCCAACGCCGATCTCAATCTGGCAATCAACGGAGTGTCGAAAACTGAAGCCACGGCGGATCAACTCATCGCACAAGCGCAAGCCGATGCCGCGCATCGCGCCTACTACGTGTTTTCCATGGGAATGCTGGCCGGCCGCGGCGTGGGCTACGATCGCATTTATCCCGTGCTCGTGGATTACGCCAAGAATGACCCTAACCCCCAGGTGCGCCAGTGGGCCGTCGAAGGCATGCGCTATCTAGGCAGCGATGAAGCTCTTGACCAGCTCTTTAATTCGTTTACCCACGACCCATCCGACGCGGTCCGCGATCGCGCGGGTTGCAACGTATCCGATTGCGGCAACTTCATGCGCAAACAGCGTATGCGAATCGTTCCCAAACTCATCGAGCTAGCCGCCGATTCCCAGGCGACTCCGCAGATGCGCAACTGGACCTTCATGGCCTTGCGTGAAATCACCGACCAACCCCTGGCCTCCGATGCATCGGTCTGGCAAGACTGGTATGCGCAACATGGAACCGAGAAGATGGCCGAATTCGAACGTGCGGACTGGTGGCGAGTCCACGGCGATCAGTAGCGGCCCTCGTTGAGATTTGACATTGGCTCCCGAGTCACGGGCCAACAGGAAGTAACCCCGCCTACGCTAGTGCTTACAAGATTCCACACGCAGGGAAGGTGGAGAGAGAAGCAGCCACACGAAGCTGCCCTCTGGTGCTGCCCTCTGGTGCTCCCTCTAGCTAGCCGCGTACACCTTAGGCCAGCGTTTTCGCGGCCTCCGGCGTCGCCGTAACTGGTTCACCGTCACGTGCGTCCACGACCGCGATGGCGACCACGTTCACGATTTCCTCAACCTCGGCGCCGCGAGCGAGCAAATGCACGGGCCGCGCCATTCCCATCAGGACAGGACCCAGCGTGGTCGCCCCTCCGATCGTCATGAGGAGTTTGTAGGCGATGTTGGCGGATTCGAGGTTGGGGAAGATCAGCACGTTGGCGCCGCCCTTCAACGAGCTGAAGGGATAGGTCTGCTCCAGTATCTCGGGCGAGACCGCGGTATCGGCCATGATCTCTCCATCCACGATCAGGGTGGGATCGGCTTTGTGAAGCAGTTCCACCGCTTTGCGGACCTTGTCGCAGGATGGATGCTTGGTGCTGCCGAAACTGGAGAACGACAGCATCGCCACGCGGGGCACGACGTTGAAGCGCCGCGCCTCCTCGGCCGTACATAAGGCGATTTCCACCAGGTCTTCGGCGGTGGGATCGACATTGACGCTGGTATCGGCGAGGAAGAACAGGTCCCCCTTGCGCGTCACCATGGGATAGCATCCGGCAACTTTGTGCAGGCCTTCGCGCATGCGTACGATCTGCAATGCCGGACGAATCGTATCGGGAAAGTGTTGCGTAACGCCGGCGACCAGAGCGTCGGCATCTCCCATGTGCAGCATCATCGACGCGAAAATATTGCGCTCTTCGATCAGCGTCCGCGCCTCGACGAGCGTGACGCCGCGACGCTGGCGCAGACGGAACAGTTCCTGGATGTAACTTTCGCGCAGCGGCGAATCCTTCGGATCCACGATTCGCGCTTGTTTCAGATCCAATCCGAGCTCAGCCATCTTGGCGTGAATGATGGCGGAGTTCCCGACCAGGATAGGCGTGGCAATCTTTTCATCCAGAATGGTGTGACAGGCGCGCAGGATCTTCTCGTTCTCGCCTTCGGGGAAAACCACAGTCTTCGGTCTCGCCTGGGCCTTGTGAATCATCATGCGCGAGATCTCGTGAGCCTTGCCCTGATGACGCTCGAGCTGTTCGCGATACATGGTAATGTCAATCGGCTCCTGGGCCACTCCGGTTTCCATCGCGGCCTTGGCGACAGCGGTCGACTCCCACACCAGCACGCGGGGATCGAACGGTTTGGGAATCAGGTAATCGGGGCCGAACTTCAACCGCGCCACGCCATAGGCGCGGCATACTGAGTCGGGCACATCTTCCTTGGCCAGATTCGCCAGGGCGCGCGTGGCCGCCAGTTTCATTTCTTCGTTGATGGTGGTGGCGCGCACGTCCAATGCGCCGCGGAAGATGAAGGGGAAGCCGAGAACGTTGTTCACCTGGTTCGGGAAATCCGAACGCCCGGTGGCCATGATGACGTCGCTGCGTGCCGCCTTGGCCTCGTCATAGGTGATTTCAGGATCGGGATTGGCCATGGCGAACACGACGGGATGAGCCGCCATCGAACGCACCATGTCGGGCGTAATCGCACCCTTCACGCTCAGGCCGAGAAACACATCGGCGCCTGCCATGGCTTCCGCCAGAGTGCGCAACTTGGTATCGACCGCGAAACGCTGCTTGTAGGGATTCATACCCGCAGTGCGGCCCTGGTAAACGACTCCCTTGGTGTCGCAGAGAATCACGTTTTCACGCTTCACTCCCAGACGGACGTAATGCTCGGCACAAGCAAAACCCGCCGCGCCCGCGCCATTTACCACGACTCGAACCTTGCCAATGTCCTTGCCCACAATTTCCAAGGCGTTCAGCAACGCCGCACCGGAGATGATCGCGGTGCCGTGCTGGTCGTCGTGAAAGACGGGGATTTTCATCGTCTTTTTCAAAGTCTCTTCAATGTAGAAGCACTCCGGCGCTTTGATGTCTTCCAGATTGATGGCGCCAAAAGTAGGTTCGAGCAACTGGCAGACCTTGATGATCTCGTCGGGATCGTGACTGTCGATTTCAATGTCGAAGACATCCACGTTGGCGAAACGTTTGAACAGAACTGCCTTGCCTTCCATGACGGGTTTGCCGGCCAGCGCGCCGATATCGCCCAGGCCGAGTACCGCGGTGCCATTGGTCACGACCGCCACCAGATTGCCGCGCGCCGTGTATTTGTAGGCATCTTGCGGGTTCTTCTGGATCTCGAGGCACGGATCTGCCACTCCCGGCGTATAGGCCAGGCTTAGATCGCGCTGCGTACGGCAAGGTTTGGTGGGAGTGATTTCAATCTTCCCAGGATGTGTGCCGAAGTGATAATCGAGCGCTTGCTGTTTCGTAACCGCCATATAGACTCCTTTTTGACACTCCAATACTACTTCTACCGACATTGGAAATATGGCCCCGCCGGCTTGCCCGTACAGTGACGGCGGTCACCGCTTGCGGTGAGTTACGACAGGTCGAAAGCAAAGTTCATGATTCCATTGGGGTTGCACGTGGAAATCTAAGGACGATACCCTCGGGCAGGGTTGCCAAGCCAGTGTGAGGAAGATCACACTGCCATGTATCTGCCAGCACAGCCACATGTACCGTTGCGGCGGACACTGGCGAAAGAGGTTCGACTGAGCTGGGTCGCGCAGAACGAAGACGCGATTCCCGTAAGTTAAGCGGGCCCCCCAGGAGGCTGGTTCATGCTCTCGCCATACGGAATGGAGATCGTCGAAAGCTGCATTACCTGTAAGCTGCGCACGGACCGCATCTTCTGCGATCTGCCGGCTACTGCGCTCCAGGCTTTTGAAAACATCAAGTACGCGACCGCATATCCCCAAGGGGCGGTGCTGTTTGTGGAGGGGCAACTGCCGCGTGGCATCTTCGTGCTCTGCAAAGGCAGCGTGAAGCTCTCCATCAACTCGCCCAGCGGTCGAACCGTGATTGTGAAGCTGGCAGAACCGGGCGAAGTGCTGGGTTTGAGCGCCACCATCTCGGGCAAGCCTTACGAAGTTACGGCGGAAACGCTCGATCCCTGCCAGGTCAATTTCGTAAAGCGCGACGATTTTCTCCACTTCCTCAAGGACGACGTCGAGGCCTGCTTTAAAGTCGCCGAGCAATTGAGCGAGAAGTATCACAACGCCTGCAAGGAAGCAGGTTCGCTGGGGCTGTCGCACTCCGCCGCCGAAAAACTGGCGAAGTTGCTCCTGGAATGGACCTCGAAGAACGGGGATACCCCGAAAGAACCCCGGCTGAAACTTCGACTCACCCACGAAGAGATCGCGCAGATGATCGGAACTTCGCGAGAGACGGTGACGCGCCTGTTTGCGGACATGAGGAAGCGTCAGATCCTGCAGTCGAAAGGTTCGACGCTGGTGATCCGCAACACAGCGGCGCTGCGCGAGTTGGCGAATCACAATTAGCGCTCAATCGTTGGAGTGAGTGGTTGGAGTGAGCCGATTGCGGGATCTGGCGATTTCAGTTTTCGCTTTTTAGCGCAAGCTCACGGAATTCGCTCAATCGCGGCAGAATGCCCAGCTTTTCCAGGCAAGCGCGGTCCGCCTCTTTGATCTCAGAGCCCGTGGAATCCTGCGGGTGGGCGTTGAGTTCATAGGCCAACAGGCCTGCCACATACACTGCGACCGAACTGTCAAAACCGGAGTGTGGTATGCGAGTCGGACGGTGATGGTGGGCGATCGCCTCAACCGCCAAGTTGGGGAAACCCCACAATCCAAGCAGGTAAGCGCCTATTTCCGCGTGGGAGACTCCAAGCAGTTCCTCCTCCGCCTCGAAGTTCTCGCACCCCCGTTCTTTGGCAAGCGAGAGTGCGGCGCAAAACTTGTCGGGCATTCTGCTGGCTAGGATGAGCCTTCCAATATCGTGAAGAAGAGCGGATATGACCGTAACGTCCCGAGCTTTCGGGTCCACGGGGAGCTTACCGGCGATGACGGCGGCACGGTGTGCGTGTCTCTGGATCGACTCGTAATCGGATTGCGGAATCCGCGAGTCCGGGGCGAACACCCTGAAGGTCTCGGAGGCCAAAGCCAGATTCTTGATTGTCTCCATCCCTAAAAATGCGGCGGCACTTTGAAGAGAGGTCACAACCTGCGCCAGGCCGAAGAAAGCGCTGTTCACCAAGTGCAAGACCTTGGCAGACATACCCACGTCACGCCCGATGATTTCCGCCACCTGGTGTATCGAAGCATTCGGGTCTCTGAGCGCTTGTAGAAGCGAATTGTACGTACTGGAAAGCGAAGGCAATTCACCGACGGTGCCAATGACTCGGCGCAGTTCGGCCGAGGACAGCAAATCCTGCAAGATACACACGCGCTCGATGGTCGCCTGCAGTTCCGCCCCGTTGCATGGCTTGGCGAGGAAACGGTGCGCCACCGGGACGGCACGAGTCGACAAGCCGTTATCGGAATAGCCCGAGAGCACAATGCGGGCTGTACTCGGGAAACGGTCGCGGATGTGACTGAGCAGCGTGGCGCCATCCATGCCTGGCATCCTCATATCGGAAATCACAATGTCGAAGCTGCCCGCTTCGCAGGCTTGCAACGCGGCTTCGCCTCCCACCGCAAACTGCATATCCCAACGTTCCCGATCGGCGTAGAGCATCCGCCGGATGCCGTCGAGAATCTTGCTTTCGTCGTCGACGAATAGGATGCGCTTCATGCGGATCCCGTCCTGGCGGTAAGAGCCTTACCCTCTTTGGGAAGGCGGATGACAAACGTCGTGCCCCTCCCCTCTGCCGTCTCGAAGTGAATGGTGCCACGGTGTTTATCCACCACAACGGAGCGGGCGATGGCCAGGCCCTGCCCGGTTCCTTTGCCGATTTCCTTGGTGGTGAAAAAAGGATCGAAGACGCGGGCGCGCACGCTGTCCGGGATACCCGTACCGGTGTCGTGGATGCGGATCTCGGCCCAGTCCTTGCAGTTACGAGTCTGCACCTTGATGGTTCCCTTTTTTGAGCCGTCTTTTCCGACAACGTCGGCGATGGCATGGGCGGCATTTACGATGAGGTTCAGAATCACCTGATTAAACTCGCCGGGTTGACAAGCGATCCGAGGCAGCGATGGATCGAATTCGGTTTCCAGTTCTGCCACATACTTCCACTCGTTGCGCGCCACCGTAAGAGTGCATTCAATCGCGTGGTTCAAGTCCAGTTGGGTTTTGTCCTTGGTGCCAGGATGAGAGAATTCCTTCATAGCCCCGACAATTTTGGCGACCCGGGTTACACCCTCGAGCGATTGGTCGATGGCTTTTGGAATTTCCTCAAATAGATAGTTGGCGTCCGCGTGTTGCAAGCGATCCATGACTTCCTGAACTGTTTCACCCGACACGGCGTTGTTTTGGGCGGCTGCCAATAGGCGTTCGTAGCTCGCGCGGACCCCCTCCAGATCGTGGAAGGCTTCTTTAAGGAAGCGCACGTTGTCCCCGATATACTGCGTCGGGGTATTGATTTCGTGAGCGATTCCAGCGGCGAGCTGCCCCACGGACTCTAACTTCTGTGCCTGTAGAAGCTGGTGTTCCAGCGTCAGGCGGTCGGTGATATCGGCGCCGACCACGAGAATTCCCGCAGCGCCATCCGTGTTCAGTGGAATCGCATTCAGCCCGAGGAACCGGGTGGTTCCATTCTTTTCCAACTTCACGTTGTCGAGGCCTCTGCCCGAAGGGACTTGAGCGTGAGCCGCGATCCGAGAGCTTACGTCAGGCGTGAGCCATTTGACTCCACAACAATCCAGCGTCTTGCCGGCGACGGTTGCTTCCTCCCATTCCAAAATCGACGTTGCCGCTTTATTCCATTGTCGAATGTTGCCCCGCGCGTCCAGTTCAATCAACAGCGACGGGATCGAATTGAGAAGAATCTCCGTGTCCCGATGAGCCTGGCGCAAAACTTCATCTCCCCTCCGGCGGACGGTGGCCGATATCAGCGCGCGAGTACGGAAGAACAGAGCGGTGAGCACGCCGACAAGCAGCAGACTCTCCAGGATTGCCTGCGCGGTTACGAGCTTGTCGATCAAGGCGAGTTCGGACCGGAAGTCGTTTGCCAAGTCGCTTTGCAACGCTTCCAACTCTTGCTGAACTTGTTTATTCTCCTGCGCCAGGTCCGCCAAGTCTTCCTGCCTTGGCGGGACCACGTTGAGGTTTCCGGGCGCCGCGTAAAACATCTTGGACCTCATCTGCAGGTCGCGAACGCGGCGCGCCAGAGAGACGATCTGCTGATGGCGTCCGGAGTTGAACTGTATGAGGTCTCCGGCGCTGGCGAGCGCAGACACGGCCTCCGCAGCCTCTTGATCGGCAAACGCGAGTGCCTCTTCTTTGTGCATCACAACCGCGTCGCTATAGGCGTTGGTCATTCTCTGGAAGGTGTTAGTGGCGTGCTGACTTTGGAGCGCTGCCGGAAACAGAGAATGCGATGCAATCCTGACGTGCTGACCGACGGTGATCGCCGTCCACTGTATGATCGTCAGCAGCCCGATCATCCCAAGCGCCCAAACAACAATGGCGTTCTTCATGGGCGCGGAGGATGAAGGCGGGGAGATTCCATCGGCAGCTTGCATTTCTGGCATTGCGTCCGCCCTGCTTTCTTATCGCATATAACGCAAATGTTCCGGCCCACCCAGTACCTTTGGGCTGTACATCACAGCTTGGCCCTCGCCTGAAAGAGTCATCGGCACAAACGGCGCCGCCCTTCACCTCGATGGAATCGGCGCTCACGCCACTAATAGGGCAGGTACCGCTGGTGCTTGATTGGTGGAGTACGCTCTGCCGATGGATGCGGAAGAAGGGAAGAAGAGGATCTTATGTCGGAAAAAATTCTTCTTGTGGACGACGATGCCAACATCCTGGACGGGTATCGGCGAAGTCTGAGCCGCGAGTTTCTGATGGAGACCGCCATGGGCGGCCCGCAAGCGCTGAAGTTGGTAACCGGCAACGGTCCGTACGCGGTCGTCGTCTCCGACATGCGAATGCCGGGGATGGATGGCATTCAGCTGTTGAGCAGGATCAAGGCTCACTCACCCGACACGGTACGCATTATTCTCACCGGCAATGCCGATATGGATGTGGCCGTCCACGCCATTAACGAGGGCAACATCTTCCGCTTTCTCAACAAGCCGTGCGACAAGGAGCAGATGGCAAAGACCCTCACGGCGGCGCTGCTGCAGTACCGCTTGGTGACCGCGGAAAGGCACCTTCTGGAACAAACTTTAAGCGGCACGATTCAAGTGCTGACCGATGTGCTCAGCCTGGTCAATCCCGCCGCATTCAGCCGCGCCGAGCGCGCGCGCCGGTACATCCACCACATCGTGACCTCGATGAAGCTGGGAAACCCGTGGCAATACGAGGTCGCCGCGATGATGTCGCAGCTGGGTTGTGTCACTCTGGCTCCCGAAACGATCGAGGCCGTATATGGTGGCGAACCGCTCTCCCCAAACGAGCAGGCGCAGTATGACGCGCATCCCGGTGTCGCCTATGGGCTGCTTTCGAAAATTCCGCGGCTGGAACCGATTGCGTGGATGATCGAGCACCAAAACCGCCCGGTGCGCGAAGTCGACGAGTCGGAGCGGACGGACATGCGCCTGGGAGCGGAAATACTGCGGCTGACCCTGGCGTATGAAAGGCTCATTCACAAAGGGCTTTCGCGAACCGAAGCGGTGCATACGCTGGCTCGCCAAAACAAGGGCTTTAGTCCGGAGTTCTTCGAGGCCTTGGTGACGTTGGATCCGAATGCCGAAGAAGGCGAAATACGACACTGCCGGATCGATACGCTTACGCCGGGCATGATCCTCCAGCAGGAGGTTCGCACTGGCGAGGGAGTGTTGCTCGTCTCCAAAGGTCAGGAGGTCACTTCGGCGCTCTTAATCAAGCTCAAGAATTTCCATGCGCGCCGCGTGATTCCTGGGGATGTGACTGTTTCCATGCCCGCAACCACACTCGCGTTCGTAAAAGGCGCGTCGTAGGCAAGGCTTGGGAGCGCGCCGAAAACCCTCGCTCGCGGCCCCATTTGACACATTCTACGAGACTTACCTCGCGTGACGTAAATCACAATTCCGGGTGATGAGTGTCACCGCTAGGGGTTCCCTTCTCTCTTATCGTTGCCTCGTGGGTGGGCGTTCGATCCCAGTTCCAAAGTAGGGGTACAATTTCATATGGATTCCGCAAACGGCAATGGGCATTCTAATCCGCAGCATTCCGGTTCAGTTCCAACTCTAGTGGGAAAGAACAAACCGCGATTGGTTTTTTGGGAGTTGACCAAAGGCTGCAATCTCCGCTGCATCCATTGCCGGGCGACTGCCACGGAGCTCAGTTCTCCCTCCGACCTTTCCACCGAAGCGGCACGCGACATCATCGATCAGATTGCGGAAGTGTCCAATCCCATTCTGGTGTTGAGCGGCGGCGAACCGCTTTTCCGTTCCGATATTTTTCAACTGGCGCGTTATGGCACTGACAAGGGATTGCGCGTCGCGCTCGCAACCAATGGCACGCTGGTGACCAAGCACGTCGCGCGCATGATCGTCGATAGCGGAGTGCAGCGCGTGGCCATCAGCCTCGACGGCTCCGATGCCCAGACCCACGACACGTTCCGCGGCATTCCCGGATCGTTCGATGCCGCCATTGCCGGTTTCCGCAATCTGAAAAATCTGGGCATGTCGGTGCAGATCAACACCACCATCGCCCGCCACAATGCTCATCAGCTTCCCGACGTGCTTGAGTTGGCGCGGTCGATCGGCGCGGATGCGCTGCACACATTCCTGTTAGTGCCGGTCGGTTGCGGAGTGGATATCGCCACCGAACAGATGGTTCCACCGGAAGAATATGAGCAGATGCTGAATTGGTTCTACGATCGCTCGCTCGAAGGCGGCATCGAGATGAAGGCAACCTGCGCTCCGCATTACTTCCGCGTGGTGCGCCAACGGCGCGCGGCGGAACATCGTTCCGAAGCAGCAGCGGCGGCGGCTCACGCGACTCCGCCAGTGGTTGCCGCGCAGCATCCGTCAGCGCCCGCGCCCGCCATCGGACCGACTGAAATGGCGATGCCCGGATCGACCGGCATCGAACTGAAACCTCACGGCATCGGGCAACCCGTTGGGCACCCCGGATCTCATCCGTCCGACATGAACGCGATGACCAAGGGATGCCTGGCCGGAACCGCGGTCTGTTTCATTTCTCATCAGGGCGAGATCTACCCTTGCGGATACCTGCCGGCTTTGGCGGGAGATCTGAGAAAACAAAAGTTCGCCGACATCTGGGAAAACTCGTTGGTGTTCAACGAACTGCGCGACACCAAGAATCTGCAGGGAAAGTGCGGCTGCTGCGAGTTCAAGAACGTCTGCATGGGTTGCCGAGCACGCGCCTATGCGGCTACCGGCAATTATCTCGATGAAGAACCGTTCTGCGTCCATCAACCGAAGGCGCTAGGGTTGAAGAATGAGAAGGAGATTACGCCGGCGGGAGTCGCGCGCTAAACCGCCGCGCGGGAAGAAATCGCGGTCCTTAGTAAGTGACTGTAGGTGCCGATCTGTTGCATTTTCCAGCAGTGCCAGAAGGGGCGAAAAACACCAGCCCAGCGTGATATTCCGCAATTTCGCCCTACCAATGCAATTTCTCCTTCCATTGAAAACGAGTTAACCCGCTGAAATAAAAGCTGCTCACGGATGCGACGCCTGCTTTGGCACGCGATGTGCTCTTACTACAGGGGAGTAGTCCGCTAGGAGTTGACAACGTGGAACCGACTCTCATGGTCGTGGGCTTGAACTACCGCACCGCTCCCATGGCCGTGCGCGAGCGCTTTTGGATCGAGGAAAGCCGGCGCTACGAAGCCCTGCTGCAGTTATCAAGAGCCGAAGGGATCGACGAGGTTGTCGTACTCTCCACCTGTAACCGCACCGAGTTCTGGCTATGGACGAAGGATGTTACTCTGGCGGCGAACTCCGTCATGCGGCTGCTCGGCGCCGAATATGCTCTGAAGCTGTGCGAGTGGAAGCACTTCTACCGCCTGCTCGATGAAGCCGCCCTTCTGCATGTTTTCCGGGTCGCATGCTGCCTCGACTCGATGGTCGTCGGAGCGCCCCAAATCGTTCCCCAGGTGAAAGAAGCGTGGCGGCAGGCGCAGAAAGTGGGAGCCAGCGGCCGCTTCCTCGATGCCGTGGTCCAGAAGGCGCTTGCTGTCTCCGAGCGCGTTCGCAACGAGACCGCCATCGGCAAGGCGTCGGCTTCGATTCCTTCGACCGCCGTGGAATTCGCGCGCCAGATCTTCAGCACCCTGCAAAATAAAAAAGTGCTTCTGATCGGCGCGGGCGAGATGAGCGAACTGGCGGCCCGCGGTCTGCTCCAGCAAGGCGGCGGCTCCATCCGCGTGACTGTCACCAACCGTACTTTCGAGAACGCGGCGGAACTGGCGGAGCGGCTGGGCGCAACCGCAATTCCGTATGAGGAACGGCGGCAACATATGGCGGAGGCCGACATTATCATCACCTCAACCTCCTGCCCGCACATAATTCTCAGCCGCGAGGAAGTTGAGACGATCGTACACAGCCGCACAAATCGGCCCCTGGCCATCGTGGATCTCGCGATGCCTCGCGACGTCGACTCCGCGGTGCGCGACATCAGCGGCGTTTTCCTTTGCGACCTCGACGACCTGGAGAACGTGCCCCACCCCACCGCCGACGAACGTGACGCCGCCGCTGTCGAAGCGCGCAAGATTCTGCACGAAGAAGCGCAGGGCTTTCGTCGCAAACTGACGGCGGAGCAAATTGTGCCGGCCGTGGTCGTGCTGCGCTCGCGCCTCGATGAGTATTGCCGCCAGGAACTCGATGCCTTTCGCCAGGAAAACGGACCATTTTCCAAGGACCAGGACGAAATGTTGAATGCCGTTATGTCTCGCATGACGCAGAGGATCGCAGGAACCCTGGCCCGCGAACTGAAGCAATCGCCAGGAAAGGTGGAGCAGGACATGCTGGCCTTGGCCTTGAGCCGGCTGCTCCCCTCCTGCAATGCGCCAACCGGAACCTGCCAGCACCAGACCCCGAAAGAAAGCCGCGAGATCCAAGTCTCTGGCTAGGAATCTGTACGGAATCTTGTCCCTCTTACTTTGCCCTCCGTGCCTCCGTCCGATACACTTCCCTTTCGCCCCGGAGAGATCCGATGGAGAGACCCATGAAAAGACTGTTCCTCGTCCTCTTTGCTTGCGGCGCCGCCGTGGCCGCTTCGGCGCAAACCGAAAAACCGCTCACTTCCTTCCCTTACACACCAGGGCTCGACGTCGCCTCCATGGATAAAGCCGCCGATCCTTGCGTCGATTTCTACCAGTACTCCTGCGGTGGATGGATGAAGAATAATCCCATCCCTGCCGACCAGGCGCGCTGGAGCGTCTACGGCAAGCTTTATCAAGACAATCAGCAATTCCTTTGGGGAATTCTCGACCAACTTTCCAAACAGACCGCCGGCCGCAACGCGAACCAGCAGAAGATCGGCGACTACTTCGGCGCCTGTATGGACGAGGCCGCCGTCAACAGGCTCGGCGCCAAGCCGTTGCAGCCGTATCTCGATCAGATCGCGGCCATGCAATCGACGAAGGATCTGCCCGCGCTGTTGGCCCGTTTGCACACCTCGCTGCGAACCAACGGCCTGTTCTTTAACTTCGGTTCCAACCAGGACTTCGAGAATTCGCAGAATGTAATCGCTTTCGCCGAAGCCGGCGGCCTCGGCCTGCCCGACCGCGACTATTACACCAAGAGCGACGACAGGTCCGTTACCATCCGCAACCAGTACGTCGGCCACGTTGCGAAGATGTTCGAGTTGCTCGGAGACAAACCTGACGCGGCCAAGACCGAAGCCGCCAAGGTCATGGAGATCGAAACCGCGCTTGCAAAAGCATCGCTGACCCGCGTCGAACGCCGCGATCCTTACAAACAATTCCACAAGGTCGACTTCAAAGGCTTACAGGCGATGACGCCCGATTTCGATTGGTCCATTTACGTCAACGGCATCGGCCTGCCCGCGCAGAATACGTTCAACGTCACGCAACCCGCGCTCTACGTCGAACTCGACAAACAGCTCAAAACGCTCAACCTCGCCGACATCAAGACCTACCTGCGCTGGCACACTGCGCACGCAGTCGCGCCCTACCTGTCGGACGAATTTGTGAACGAGAATTTCAACTTCTTCAGCAAGACGCTGCGCGGCGTTCCACAGCTTCGTCCGCGATGGAAGCGTTGCGTCAGCCTGGTGGACGAGCAACTCGGCGAAGCGCTCGGCCAGGAATTCGTGGCTCGCGCCTTCAGCCCCGAACTGAAACAGAAAGCCACCCACATGACCACGCAGATCGAGCAGTCCATGGCGGAGGACATCGACACGCTGACGTGGATGAGCCCCGCCACCAAGCAGCAGGCGCTCGAAAAGCTGCACGCCATCGTGAACAAGATCGGATATCCCGACAAATGGCGCGACTACAGTTCCGTCGACATCAAGCCCGGCGACTTTGTCGGCAACGTGCAACGCGCCACCACGTTCGAATCGAAACGCGACCTAGCGAAAATCGGCAAGCCGCTCGACCGCGGCGAGTGGGGCATGTCTCCGCCCACCGTCAACGCCTATTTCAATGGACAAATGAACGACATCAACTTCCCCGCCGGCGTGCTGCAACCTCCGCTGTACGACCCGAAGATGGACGATGCGCCCAACTACGGCAACACCGGAGGCACCATCGGCCACGAACTCACCCACGGCTTCGACGACGAAGGCCGCCAGTTCGACGCTCACGGCAACCTGAAAGACTGGTGGACCAAGGACGACGCGAAAAATTTCACCGATCGCGCCCAGTGCGTCGTCGATCAATATGCGCAGTACGTCATCGTCGACGACATCAAGATCAACTCCAAGCTGACCGAAGGCGAAGACCTGGCCGACCTCGGTGGCCTGATACTTGCGTGGATGGCCTGGAAAGATCAGACAAAGAACATGCAGCTCGAGTCACGCGACGGATTCTCACCGGAACAGCGCTTCTTCGTCGGCTATGCGCAGTGGGCCTGCGAGAATAATCGGCCAGAAGACCAGCGCGTGTCGGCGATCACCAATCCGCACTCGCCGGGGAAGTATCGCGTCAACGGACTGATGGTGAATATGGAGGAATTTCAGAAGGCTTTCCGCTGTAAGGTTGGGCAACCGATGGTTCGAGGAAATCGATGCCGCGTCTGGTAGGTGGGAAACTCAGGGGCGAGGCGTGGCCGCTTTGCGGGCGACGAGGTTATAGCCGATAGCTTTGGCGTCGGCCTCAATCGCGGCCAGGTGGGCGCGTCCCTCGGCGGTTTGACGGGATTTCATTTCAATTTCGGCCAGGGCCAGGCGAGCATCGAGTTCAACGAGGCGATAGCCGAGTTCTCGCGACTTGGCGATGACGGCGGTCAATTCTTTACGAGCCGCGATGCCGGCGGCGGAGCGGACGGCATCTTTTTCGGCGGTTTCGATACGGGCGGCAGCGATGGCTGTGTTCCAACGAACTTCGGGAGTTTGCTCCTTGGAGCTGAGGGACTGGGCGTGTTGCGCTGCCTGAGTCGCCGCCGCCCCTTTTCCCTCCGCCAGCAACGCGCGGGCAAGGCTGCACCATGCGTTGGTTTCATCATCGAGGTCTTTTAGTTTCTGAACGACTTCGATGACCTGCCGGATCGCCTCTTCCTGTTCGATGGGAGAATGTGCCTCCTCCAGTGACAAGTCGGCGATGGACAAGCGCGTTTCAGCAACGGTAAGCGCGTCGCCTTCTGTAGTCCGCATTGCCAGCGCCTGCTCGTACATCTTGCGCGCGCCCGCAAAGTCGGCGGTCAGTAGCAGTACGTTTCCCAAACTCCAGAGGGCATAAGCGGACGAATGTTGATCTCCGTTCTTCTGCCAGATGGCCAGCGATTGTTCGAATCCTTGCTTGGCGCGCGCAAGGTCCCCCTGCAATTCGTGTACATTCGCGATGTTGTAGCTCACGTTGGCAACTCGTCCCGTGTCCTCCCGATCTAGCTGCCGCGATTCCTCATAGAGCTGGAGCGCGCCACCCAGGTCCCCCTGCTCCAGTCGTTCGTTCGCGATGTTGCCCAGAGCCTTCGCCTGGGAGCTTTTGTCGTCCAGGACACGAAAACCGGCGAGAGCCTGACGTTGCATTTTCTCGGCAGTGGCGGGATCGCCCTGGGCTTCATAGACCAAGGCGAGGTTGTTGAGAATTCCGGCGACGCCACGTTCCGATCCATTTCCGCGGAAGACCTCTTGTGCTTGCTTGTAGAGACGGATGGATTCGGATGCATCCGTTTGAGAGATCGCATCGGCCCAGGTTCGTAACGAACTGGCTTCGTCCTCCCGGTCTCCGGCTGCGGCGAAAATGTCCCCAGCCTCGCGGCACGCGGCAATCGCGTTCTCAATCTTATCAATATGTTCGAAAGCCATACACTGGCCCCTGCGAGCGTGCGCCAGGATCAGGCGCGATCCCTCGACCCTCGCCTTTTCCACCGCTCGTGACAGCGGCTGATCGAGTTGCTTGTATTCGCTCAGCACATCCCATGCTGTTGCCTCCTGCAAATCGATGCGCGGATCGTCAGAAGCGGGAGGCGAAAGCTTGCGCAGGGACTCGACTGTGGCCAGGGCATCGTGCGCCTTACTCCCGAGCGTCTGCACCGCTGCCAGCTTAAGCCCGTAGTCGAGATTGTCGGGGAACAAAACGTAGAGCGTCCGATCGATCTCAATCGCCTTGTCATATTCGTGACCGATCTCGCGATACCGGCCTTCCACGAGTAGCTTTTCTTCACGCGAAAGATTGGCGGACATGTCATAGGCCTGCCGTGCTTCCTGTTGCGCTTTTTTGTCATAACCCATCCGTGCCCAAGCTTCGGCCAGAGCGGAGTGGGCCAGAGCAAACTTCGGATCGGCGGCGATGGCCCGCTGCAGTAGATCTCGCGCTGCGAGGGCGTCAAATACGCGCAGCCGAGCAAGTCCCTCCGAATAAAGACGAGTGGCCTCGCGATTGGCAGGTAACGAGGCGCGGACGCTCACGGCTTCGACTGGAGAAACCGCTTCCACTCCCAGCTTTTCGCGCAAGCGCGAACCCGCCTGCGACACCACATCGAACAGGTCCGCCTCGTTTCCGACCACGGCGACGTCGGCCACCGTCTCTCCAGCAGCCGTATCTTGGAGCCTCAGGTCGATCCGGATGCGCGTGTCAGGTTTTTCGCCCACAGTTGTATAGGAGCCAAGCACAATCAAGTCGCTGTCCAGGTTCTTATGCAAACGTGACAGCGTTTCCCGCGAGAGGCTATCGCTGTCGGCCAGAGGAAGATCGAGTTTTGTGCGCGCGATGTCTTCCCCGGAGACGAGACGCAGTTTTTCTCCGGCCACCAGTTCTGTGCTCAACATTTCCGCCAAGGCCGTGGATACCCATGCCTCCTCGGGGCGGCCAGACAGGTTGCGGAATCCAAGAACGGCAATCGAGCGGCGGGGTAGACGCGAAACTAGGGTCGAATGCATCGGGGGCGGTGCCCGGTGAATCTCCCTCCACGCGTATGTCCCTGCAACCGCTGCCGCCGCTACCGCAAAAACCGCAATCCACCGAACCAGCGGCTGGCTCGGCGACATTGGGAAGGACTGCTCCTCTTTTTTCTCGTGCGTAATGGTGCTGGTCTGGATCGTGTCTTGTTGAAAAACGATCCCATTGGAAGGACCCATCGCGTCGCCTGCCGTCGCTGGGATTATGCTTAACCCTTCCGAAACCACCTTCACGGGCGAAGCAAACTGATACCCTCTCCCCGGCAAGGTGACGATGTAGTTGTTGTCGCCAGGCTGTTCAGAGAGAGCGCGGCGCAGCACGTAGATGCTTTGGACCAGGCTGCTTTCGTCCACAAATGTGTCTGGCCAGACACTCTTAAGCAGTTCGTCACGGCTCAAAACCCTTCCCGGGTTCTGCACCAGGTACAACAACACATCAAAAGCCCGGCGGTTCAGGGTTACAACCTCGTCGGCGCAGCGCAGAGTTCGGGCCACGGTGTCGACCTGAAACCCCTCGCCAAACTGAAATATCGTCCCTGTTTTCATTGACTTAACGACGTGTAAGGACTTGTTAGAACTTGTTAGAAGGTGTTACTGGCATTTTTTTTTGAACTGCGGCACATTCGCGTCCAGCACAACAGCGAGGGCCGATTGCAGCAACT
>Ga0187875_10001355_pt1 | contig 18959 bp, 17 predicted proteins | sample June2016WEW_17_1_2_FD_132978 | JGI IMG/M metagenome (GOLD analysis project Ga0187875, IMG submission 132978) | Peatland microbial communities from SPRUCE experiment site at the Marcell Experimental Forest, Minnesota, USA - June2016WEW_17_10 | ecosystem: Environmental > Terrestrial > Soil >... | reverse complement strand
CACGCGTCTATGAGCCATCCACGCGATTCGGTTGCTGCGCGGGATGCACTCCCGAATCATGCGGGCGAATCGGGACGGCGCGCATCAACCAGGCCGCGGAGCCTCAACATCGTCGTTCAAAGCGGCCAATAGTACTCAAGCCACAGTTGAAGGGTCAAGTCATGGCACGACGCCCAGGAAATCGACGTCGCTCGTGGTGCGGGCCGCGCCGTAGAGTTGTGTCACGACGAAGCCGCCGCAGCAATGCGGCTCTTTAATACGCGGCATACGGTAACTGCTCGGCTGTGAGGCCGGTCAGCAGGCTCCAATGGGCAGCGGCTTCAGGACGATTTGACCTTAACCAAACGCGCTCAGGCTCTGGCATCGACTCGCGGCAGAGCGTTCCTTCACGGGCGAGACGGGCCTCTTCAAGTTCCTTTTCCCATCGAGACAGGATCTGAACTGCACCCTGGCACTCCGGCAAAACGCGCGCTGTTTGCTTCGCGAGATGCACCAGATAACCCAGGCGGTTTTGAGCGTTATTCAATTTGGCGCGGTCGCGCAGCCATTCCCAATTCAGATCGGTATACGTGCTCAGGACCCAGGGCAGAGCTTCCGTCAAGCGCGTGTCCAGGTCCGGCTCCACCACGGCGCTGAGGACCACTTCAGCCGGATTGCTCGCCACCCTGGAACGAACATGCTCGAAGCCGGGGTAGCCGAGAGAGGCGAGCTTTCGCTGAAGTTCATCGGGCGCGCCGCCCCGAACGTTCAGCGACTCGGATAGAGGGATTGCCGTAGGCAGCTCATAGAGCCTTGCGGCCTTGCGCTCAAGTTCAGCACAGGCCGCTCTCAACCCCGTTTCGAGCTGCGACAAATATGGCTGCGATATATTCAGTGAACGTGCGGCCACAAGTTGGGTCATGCCCACCTTCTCACGTCCGGACTTCCACTGCGCGGCGGTCATTCTGGTTTACCCCAAAGCCAATATAGCATAAATTGCTATATTACGTAAAGCCGCGCCGACCACACACGACGCCATGGACAGGCCCCTGCATCCTCGCCGTGCATCTCCCACAACTTGTGTACGGTGATCTCTGCCAACTCCGAGACGCGATGAACGTCGCGCAGTTTGTGGCGGGCGAGGTCGCGAAGCTCGTTCTGTACCGGAACAACGCCTTGCTCGAACCAAATCGGGGCGATGCGGTTGCCGTGGCGGCCCGCGGTAGTCCATGCGACCCGCTTTGAGGTTCCAGCTTCAAGAACAACAAAAACTGGGCTGATCCGTAATTCACGAGAAGTGCCCACGCGGGCCGTCGAGAAGCTCAGTACGCTGGCCGAGTGAGAACGGAATTGGGACAAAATTGGTCCCGTAATGGGACAACAGGTATTTGTGGGTTGCCTAAGTGCTTTAGAATGTGGTGGCCAGGGACGGAGTTGAACCGCCGACGCCAGCCTTTTCAGGGCTGCGCTCTACCAACTGAGCTACCTGGCCAAACGAAACCCCAGTGTAGCAACCAAGCAGCGGATACCGCAACGCTTGTTGCGCCTCACGCTTTCGCGCCAACGAGTTCCAACCGAACAACTCAAGCTGCGCCCGTCCGGACACCCCAAGCAGTGTAAACTTGTGTTCGAGACCCGCATGGATCTCGCTACCCCACTCACCTACGTCAAAGGCATCGGTCCGGCGCGCGCCGCGCTGCTGGAAGCCAAAGGTCTCGCTACCGTAGAGGACTTGCTCGGCTATGTCCCGTTCCGCTACGAGGACCGCAGCAACATGAAGACCATCGCCCAATTGGCGCCGGGCGAGATGGCAACCGTGATCGCCACTGTGAGTTCGGCCAAACTCTCCGGCTTTCGCCGCCGCAACCTGGGGATGTTCGAGGCCCGTTTCAGCGACTCTTCCCGCGCCATCCTGGCGGGCAAGTGGTTCCACGGCGGGTACCTGGCGAAGGTGCTGGGCGATGGTATGAAGGTAGCGCTGTTCGGCAAGGTGGAGTTCGACACCTACTCGGGCGAGCTCACCATGCTGCACCCGGAATTCGAAATCCTGTCCGACGACGAAGGTGACGCCACGCTCCACGTGGGCCGCCTGGTGCCCATCTACGAAGCGGTTTCCAAGCTCACCACGCGGCTGTTGCGGGTCTTCACGCACCGCATTCTCGAAACGCTCCCGCCCCTCGACGACCCACTCCCCGAGCACTTGCGCGCCCGCTTCAAATTGCCCGACCGCGCGACCGCCATCCGGGACGTACATTTCCCGCCCCCCGATTCCGACCTGCGATTGCTCAACGCCTTCCGCTCGCCCGCGCAATTCCGTCTCATCTTCGAAGAGTTCTTCTGGCTGGAATGCGGGGTGGCGCTGAAGCGCTCCAAGGCGCGCACGGTCACCGGCATTGCCTTCGAAATCGACGAGCGCGTGCGCCAGCGCGTCAAGCAAATGCTGCCGTTCAAGCCCACCGGCGCGCAAAAGCGCGTGATCCAGGAGATCGTCGCCGACATGCGCCAGCCGCATCCCATGAACCGTCTGTTGCAAGGCGACGTGGGCAGCGGCAAGACCATCGTAGCGGCTGAGGCCGCGGTGATCGCCATCGAAAATGGCTATCAGGTGGCCATGCTCGCGCCCACCGAAATCCTCGCCGCGCAGCACGCGTTCTACTTTCGCCAGATTCTCTCGCCGCTGGGATACTCTACCGCGCTGCTGACAGGATCTTTCACCAGCCGCGAAAAAGATAAGCTGAAGCAACTGGTTTCCGCCGGTCTCGTGCAAGTGGTGGTGGGCACCCATGCGCTGCTCGAAAAGGACGTCGAGTTCCACCGCCTGGGCCTAGCCATCATCGATGAGCAGCACCGTTTCGGCGTACTGCAACGGCTCCAGCTTGTGCAGAAAGGCGCACAGCCGGACGTGCTGGTGATGACCGCCACGCCGATTCCTCGCACGCTTGCCATGACGCTCTATGGCGACCTGGACGTCTCGGTGATCGATGAGCTCCCGCCCGGCCGCAAGCCCATCGTTACCAAGCACTCGACCGCCGACCGTGTCGAGCAGGTCTACAGCTTCCTCAAACGCCAGATCGCGGAGGGCCGCCAGGCTTACGTGGTCTACCCCGTGATCGAAGAATCCGAGACGCAGGCCATGAAGGCCGCGCAGCAGATGTACGAGCACCTGTCGCGCGAGGTCTTCCCCGATCTCGCCGTCGGCCTGATGCACGGCCGCCTGAGCGGTGACGAAAAGGAAGACGCAATGCGGCGCTTCAAGGAGGGCTCCGTCCAGATCCTGGTATCGACCACGGTGATCGAGGTCGGCATGGACGTGCCAAACGCGAGCGTGATGTTGGTGGAGCAGGCCGAGCGCTTCGGCCTGGCGCAACTTCACCAGCTTCGCGGGCGCGTTGGCCGCGGCGCGGCGCAAAGCTACTGCATTCTGGTGACGGAGAAGATGAACGACACCGCGCGCGAACGGATCCGCACGCTGGTCGACTCCACGGACGGTTTTCACATTTCGGAAATCGACCTCAAGCTGCGCGGCCCAGGCGAATTCTTCGGCACCAAACAATCCGGGCTGCCCGCGTTGCGGGTGGCCAATATTCTGCGCGATGCGGAGATTCTGGAAGTAGCGCGGCGCGAGGCCGTCGATTTCGTCGCACGCCCGCCGTCGGAAGAGGACCTGCGGCGCGCCATCGAGTACATCCGCGACCATTGGCAGCGACGTTACGGCCTGGTGACGGTAGGCTGATGCACTCGGTCGCAAGTTCGCAGCGTGATTCCGGAACTCCAGGCCAGGCCACGGTTTCAGCACTCCGGGCTTGGTATCAGTCGCATCACGAAGCAGACGTCACGCGCAAAGATGAAGCTAGGCACTCCGAGCGAGCAAAGTGGGGCAGGCGCTTTCGCCTGCCAACCGACTCTCACGCACCGTCCAAACAGAACCAACGACCCGCGACACCACTTTCGAGAGAGGGCGCGGCTTTAGCCTCGCCGGGTTTTTGTCGACGAATTGCAAAGGCGGTGTGCTGATGCGCGTCATCGCGGGAGATCTCCGTTCGCGCCGCATCGCGGGCATCCCCGGCGATTCGACCCGCCCCACGTCCGACCGCCTGCGCGAGACGCTGTTCGACATCGTGTCGCCGCGCATTCGCGGCGCGACCTTCCTCGACGCTTACGCGGGAACCGGCGCTGTCGGCATCGAAGCGCTCAGCCGCGGCGCCGCCCACGCCTGGTTCCTGGAACGCAGCCGCGCCGCGCTTCAGGTGTTGCGGCAGAATTTGGCATCGCTTGACTTGGAAGCGCGCTCGTCGGTGGTCGCCGGCCCCGCGTTGCTGTCCATCGCGCGCTTCTCGGCGGCCATCGTGTTTCTCGACCCTCCCTACACTCTCGAACGCGAATTGCTCGCCGCGCTCGATCTGCTGGGATCCACGCCGCCTCCGCTGGTCATCGCGCAGCATTCGATCCATCTGGCGGTGCCCGAGGCGTTCGGCGCGTTGCGCCGCACCCGCGTGGTGAAGCAAGCCGACAACGCGCTCAGCTTCTTTGGTGGGGGGTAGGTCAAATCGATAGCGACCGCTCCCTACGGTCGCGGCTCCGATGCCTTTTTGAAACCGAGCACCGTGGCGCGGCTTGCCCGTGCACCATCCGGGACCGTCAGGCCCGCAGAGTCGAGAGACATCTCGACTTTTCTTTCCAGGGACCGGCAGCCTTCACGATCACGGGCAAGCCCTCGCCAACCGCGCTGGCGCAACTACCGTCTGCCACCGTGGCCGCCACCAGAACTGCGCGAGCCTCCACCAGAACTGTGCGAGCCGCCGCTGCTGCGTGAGCCGCTACTGTAGCTGCGCGAACTGCCTCCGTAGCTGCGGACGCTTCCGCCTCCACCGCGGTAGCTTGGAGCCGACATGCGAGGCGCCGACTGGAAGCTGCGCTGCGCCGAACCACGATAGCTTTGGGCTGAACCCCGGTAGCTCTGAGCGGCACCCGGATAGCTTTGACGGCCCTGGAAGTGCTGCCAGCCCGCGGATCCTCCTGCGCCCTGGAAGCTCCGCGCGCCTGCCGAAGCCGCGTTGCCCCGGAACGAACTTCGCGTTCCCGCATTACCCGCTCCGAAACTTCGCCCGGCGGCCATCCGCGAAGCTTGCGACGCCGCGCCGTACCGTGCGTTGAGCCGGCTGTTCGAATAGGCTACGCCCATCCGATGAGCCGGATCGTGCATCCACGCCGTTCTCCCTCCGAATCCGCCACCAAAACCGTAGCCGTGGAATCCGTAATGACCGAAAAAGCCGGCGTTGATGAATAGCCCGCCGCCGAACCAGTTCGGTCCCCAGCCCCAGCCACCCCAACCGCCCCAGCCGCCGAAAAAGAATCCGACGTTGATTCCGGGCCAGAACCCAAATCCGAAGCTCGGATAGAAGAGCGGCGGATAGTATCCCCAAACCGGAGGCCCCCAGATGTAGGCAGGGTCGTAAGTCGGGACGTAGACCACCTGCGGATCGGCCGGCTGAATCTCGATTGCCGCCTGATCGCCCTGGTTCTCGGTGGTCACCGTCTCCTGCGGCGTCGACCGCAGCTTGCCGTTCGCCTGTGCGCGCGACCGCAGGCGCTGCACGGCGCGCATCACATCGGCTTGCTGCGCCAGGAAGGCGTTGCCCAGATCGGTAGTCCATTGGATGTTCTGCGTCAGCTTGCCCAGCACGTCCGGCATGGCCACCATCGCTTGCACGCTGGCATCCCAATTCTGCTGCCGCGCCGCATCCATCAACTGCTGGCCTTGCAGGTTGCTATTGGCCTGTAGCCACTGTTGCGCCTCCACCAGTTCCACCGGGTACGTCGAGGCAGCCAGCACCTGTCCCAGCAGCGGATCCGGGTAGAGCGCGATGGGCGAAACCAGGTTCTCCAGTTGCTGCGGGGCCAAAGCCGGCGCATTGGCAGGAGCCTGGGCCTGACCCGGAGGCGGAGTTGTAGCTGCTCCCTGTGCCAGCGCAACCGTTCCAAGCCCCGTCATCCCCAAAATGCAGGCCACCGAGACCGCCTGCCGAAACCACTGTTGCACCGAGCCGCGTTCCATTTCGCCACCTCCCTGCCTCGGAGTGCCTGCCAGCGGCCTCGCCGCCCGGCCCTGCGCTCCTGGCCTTCACTCAATTGGACGCTCGAAGCCGCCTCGCGGTTGTTGGCTCTTTTCAGCCACTTTTGGTGGTTTTGGACCACTAAACCCCTTTGATTCCCGCGGCTCCGCGCATTGCCTTGAGCGGTGCCATGGGGCTGCCAGGCGGCGTGATCATCCACACATAGCGCGGAGCTCGCGGCGACACCCGCGCGAACGCAGGGCATGCTTTGGAGGCTTGCTGAGAAAGTCCCGGTGTTTATCTGTGTTGATCGGTGGCTGTTATTCTTTCTTTCATGACACAAGCTATTCGCCTCACGCCGTCGCTGCGCGAGAAGGTGTGGGGCAAGATGCGGCTGGAACCGTGGTTTCCCGATTCGGCTACGCCGATCGGCGAAGCGTGGTATCTCGCTGAGCGCGAGTTGCCGTTGCTGGTGAAACTCATCTTCACTTCCGAGCGGCTGTCGGTGCAGGTGCATCCCGATGACGGCGAGGACGGGCCGCGCGGCAAGACGGAAATGTGGCACATTCTGGAAGCTGAGCCGGGCGCGGCCATCGCCGCCGGTTTTCGCGAGGCGACCACGCGCGAGCGGCTGATGGAAGCCACGCTCAGCGGCGAGATCGAGCGCCTGTTGAACTGGATCGAAGTGAAACCGGGCGAAACGTATTTCACGCCGGCGCACACGGTTCACGCCATCGGCGCCGGCATCGTCCTCTGCGAGATCCAGCAGAACTCGGATGTGACGTATCGCCTGTGGGACTACGGCCGGCCGCGGCCCATCCACGTGGAGAAGGCGGTGCCGATCGCCGATCTGGGCGTGCATCCCGGCGCCGTGCGCCCGGTTCGGGTGAGCGATCGCCGCGAGGAACTGGTGCGCGACCGTCACTTCATCACCGAGCTGGTGCGGCTGGGAGCCGGCGACTCGGAGATGCCGGAGGCGCACAACTGTCAACTGTGGATTGCGATCGAGGGGACGGGGACCATTGGCGCAGAGCCATATCGGCGCGGTGACGTCTGGCTGTTTCCCGACGAGGGTGCGCAACCGGAAGTGCAGGCGGCCGAGCCGAGCCGGTTCTTAAGAACCTGGGTGCCCTGAAGGAGCGGCTCCCCTAGGGCTTCCGTTGCGTGGCGCCGGCCAGTGCGATTCCGATTGTGGAACACGATCCTTCGAGTCTTATTGATCCGTTGGTGACGGCGGCTGTAAGTGCGCGGAAAACGGACGCTGCGGATATGCCGCAAGACCTGGGGCATTAGCGGCCCTCCCGCCCGTGGCATACTGGAACGTGTTACCGGCGGTGGAGACTCTGGCGGAGAGGTTGGCGGCGGTCCGCGCGCGTATCGGGACGGCGGCCGAGCGGGCGCGCCGCGATCCGGCGGAGATCACGCTGCTGGCCGTCACCAAAGTCTTTCCGGCTGCGGCGATTCGCGACGCTTACGCGTTGGGCCTGCGCGAATTCGGCGAAAACTACGTGCAGGAATTCGCCGGCAAGGCGGCGGAGGTCCGCGACCTGGGGGGCGCGCGATTTCACTTGATCGGCCATCTGCAATCCAACAAGTCGAACCAGGCCGCGGAGTTGTTCGATTGTATCCAGACGGTGGATTCGCCGAAGCTGGCGCGGCGTCTGGAATCGGCCGGCCGCAAATTGGAAGTGATGCTCGAAGTCAAACTCTCGGGTGAAACGGCCAAGAGCGGGGCCGATCCCGCCGCATTGCCGGAGCTGATCGCCGCCGTTCGCGAATGCCCGCACCTCACCCTCAGCGGCCTGATGACCATGCCGCCATGGTCCGACGACCCGGAGGCCGCGCGACCGCATTTTCGCCGCTTGCGCGAGCTTGCGGAGCGGCACGGCCTGAGCGGGCTTTCGATGGGGATGTCGCACGACCTGGAGACCGCGATCGAGGAGGGCGCCACCTGCGTGCGGGTGGGCACGGCGCTGTTCGGCGCGCGGCGAAAAGCGTGACCGCCGGCTTCTATGCGCCGCTGCCTCCGGCGCCGACCGGCGTGGCGGACTACGCGGCGGCGCTCGCGGCCGATCTGCGGGGCCGCGGACGAGTGGAGATCGCGCCCGCGCGCTGCGACGTGGCGCTCTATCACCTGGGCAACAACGCGCAGCATGCGGCCATCTACCGGCGCGCCATCGAACGGCCCGGCGTGGTGGTGCTGCATGACGCGGTGCTGAATCATTTCCATCTCGGCCAGCTTGACGAAGCCGCGTATACCGAAGAGTTCGTGTACAACTACGGCGAGTGGAACCGCGGGCTGGGCCGCGAACTGTGGCGAAGCCGCGCCGCCGCCGGCTCCGATCGCCGTTATTTCGATTTCCCCATGCTGCGGCGCGCGGCGGAGCGCGCCCTGGCGGTGGTGGTACACAACCCGGCGGCGGCGGAAATGGTGCGGCGTCACGCGACGGGAGTGCGCGTGGTGGAAATCCCGCATCTGTTCGTGCCGCCGGAGCTGCCCTCGCCGTCGGAAGCGCTGCGCTTTCGCCAACGGCTGGGCGTGCCGCCCGGCGCATTTCTGTTCGGTGTTTTCGGCTATTTGCGCGAAACCAAGCGGCTGCTCGAAGTGCTCGACGCGTTCGCCGCCGTCACGCGCGAGGTTCCCCAAGCCATGCTGCTGGTGGCTGGCGATTTCGTCTCGAGCGATCTGGAGCGCGCCGCCGCGCCGCTCCTGGAAGCGCCATTCGTCCGCCGCCTTCCCTACCTGCCAGGCGCGGATTTCTGGCTGGCCTCGAGCGCCGTGGATGCGTGCATCAATCTGCGCTACCCGGCGGCGGGCGAGAGCTCGGGCATCGCCATTCGGTTGATGGGTATCGGCAAACCGGTGCTGGTGACGGATTCCAAAGAATGCGAGCGCTTTCCCGAAGACGCCGTGGTTCGCGTGGCGCCGGGTCTGGGCGAGCGCCAATCGCTGTGCGCGCACATCGTTTTGTTAACATCGATGTCAGATGTGGCGCGTGCCATTGGCCTGCGGGGGGCCGGGCACATTCAGACGCGCCACCGGGTGGACTTGGCCGGAAGCCTGTACTGGAATTTGTTGTGCGAGTACTGTGCCTCATCGCCGCCTGCGCCGTTGCTTTCGGCGCCCAGCCGCGCCAGCAGGCCGTAAAGCCGCTGCACGTGGCCGTTCCCATGCGCGACGGCGTGCGTCTTTACGCCAACGTTTTCCTGCCGCCGGACCGCGCGCGAGTGCCGGCCATCCTGGTGCGCACTCCTTACGGCAAGGGCGAGGATCTCTCGCCGAATTACCAGGCGCTGGTGGAGCACGGCTTCGCGGTGATGGTGGAGGACGTGCGCGGGCGCTACGAATCCGAAGGCGAGTTCGATCCGCTCACGCAAGAGCCGGCCGATGGCGACGACACGCTGAACTGGATGGCGCGCCAGCCGTGGTGCGACGGCAAGATCGGCATGACCGGTGGTTCGTACCTCGGCATCGCGCAATGGAAAGTCGCACTGCGCGCCAATCCGCATCTGAAGGCGATCTTTTCCGTGGTGGCCGGCGATGACGATTACCGCGACCGCTTTTACTCGACGGGCGGCGCCCTGAAGCTGGGCAACCGGCTGGAGTGGATGTCGGAAAACCTCAAGACGCCGGGCTACCACCCGGATTTCAACCTCTTCGTGTGGCACCTGCCGTTGCGCACGGCCGATGTCGCCGCCACAGGCCGCGTCTCCAGCATGTTCCAGCAGGCGTTGGCGCATCCCACCTTCGACGACTTTTGGCAATCCATCAGCACGCGTGAGCACCTGGACCAGATGCGGGTTCCGGTGTTCGCGGTGGGCGGCCTGTACGACAACTTCGCGGAAAGCGATCTGAATGCTTTCGCGACGCTGCACAAGCGGTCCGGGCTGAATCACGTTCTGATCGGTCCCTGGCCGCACAACATGTCGTACAAATTCGCCGGCACGGACTTTGGCTCCGAGTCCAAGGTGGCGGTGCGCAGTCTGACGATCGACTGGTTCGACCACTGGCTGAACGGCAAGGACACGCGCATCGCCTCCGCCGCGCCCGTGCGCATCTTCGTGATGGGCGCGGATAAGTGGCTGGAAGATCGCGAATGGCCGCCCGAGCGTGCGCGGGCGCGCAGCTTTTTCCTGGCCAGTCAAGGCCGCGCCAACACAGAGGCGGGCGATGGCGCGCTGGAGGATGCGCCGCGGCGGCGCGCCACCGCCGATCGCTTTACCTTCGATCCGCGCGACCCCGTGCCCACGCGCGGCGGCGCGGTATGCTGCAACCCGCGCGTTTTCCCCTGGGGTCCGATGGACCAACGCCCGGTGGAGCGGCGCAGCGACGTGCTGGTCTTCTCGACGCGTCCGCTCGAGCAGGATCTGGAAGTGGTGGGACCCGTGAATGCCGTGCTCTGGGTTTCCACCAACCAGCGCGACACGGATTTCACCGCCAAGCTGGTGGACGTCTTCCCCGATGGCTACGCGCGCAATCTGACCGACGGCATTTTGCGGCTGCGCTACCGCAACTCGCTCGAGCGGCCCGAGCCGGTGCGGCCCGGCGAGGTGTACGAAATCACGCTCGATGCAGGCATCGCCAGCAACGAGTTTCTCAAGGGCCATCGCATCCGGGTAGAGATCTCGAGCAGCAACTTCCCGCGCTTCGACCGCAATCCCAATACCGGCGGCGTCATAGCGGGCGAAACCCGCCTGGTGAAGGCCAACCAGACCATCTACCATGACCGCCAGCATCCCTCGCGCCTGGTGCTGATGGTGATGTGAGCTGGGGTAACGCCGGCGATCTTGTCGCCGGTGATTTACCCGGGATTCCCGGGACTTTGAGGCGGTTTCGACCCTGTCATGCACCGGCGACAAAGATCGCCGGCGTTACCGGAGTTTACGCGGTCGCCTGCCGCGCGCTCAGGCGCGCCTTGCGAATCCGCAGGTATACGATCCGCACCATTGCCAGCACCGGTACCGAAAGGAAGGTCCCCGCGATGCCGGCGATCTCCGCGCCGGCGAATACGCCGAACAGCACCAGCAGGGGATGCAGTTGCACTCCGCGCCCCATCAGGTGCGGCGAGACCACGTAGTCCTGTACCACGCGGAAGAGCACCACAAACACGATAATCGGCAGCAAGCTCACGCCCGCCAGACTGGCCACGATGAGGATCAGCGCGACGGCGGTAACCGGGCCCAACATGGGAATGAATTCCAGCAGGCCGCCGGCGGCCGCCAGCAGAATCGCGTACGGCATGCGCATCACGGAGAAGAAAATGGCGTACGTCGCGAACGCCGCTGCCGAGAGCAGGAACAGCGCCCGCATGTAATGCGCCAGCAGCAGGTTCACGTCGGAGATGACGTCGTCGAGCAGCGCGCGGCGCGGACCCTCCTCCAGCAGATCGAGAAAGTGCCCCCGCATGGTGGGAGCGTCCTTCAGGAAGAAAAACGCCAGGACGGGTATGATCACGACATAGATGAGGTTGCTGGCTACGCTCAGAATTTGTAGCCCGTACTGCGGCAGCTCGGAGATCAGGCTGCTCGAACGGGCCGCCGCTTCGGAGCGGACTCTTTCCGCGATCTGCGCCCGCAAGGAATGGTCGCTGAGCGCCGGGTGCTGCCAGCTCTCCACCATGGTGGGAAACCTCAGGGCGAGCACCGAAGCCTCGTCTACCACCCGTACGCCGATCAGATATCCGAGCCCGACCACGATCGCCACCACGATCACAAACGCCACAGCCAGCGCCGCCGTTCGGGTGCGGCGCGCCGGAAAAATGCGGTCGAGCAGGTTCACCAGCGGCGCCAGCAGATAGGCGAACAGCAAAGCCAGCGTGAAAACGAACAGCGTCTTGCGCGCTAGATAAACCACGTAGAGCAGCAGCAGCACAAGCGCCGCGGTCCACGTGGAGCGGGCGGCGCGCTGGTCAAAGCCGAGCATATCGCGGACTGGCCTGGAGAATTATGCTACCACGCTTTTCGCCCGCTCCAGCCGGCGCGTGGCGGCGGATTATAATCGGAAGGTGCGAATTTCGTGTGCCCTGGTTTTAGCGGCGGCGCTGACGCTGTCCGGCTGTCACAAAAGCAACGCCAACAAGGACGCCGTGCGCCAGGCGGTGATCGACTATGTTGGCGGTCGCGGTTTGAATGTGGCCGCGATGAACATCGAAGTGACGGCGGTGAACCTCTCTGGCGGTCGTGGCGAAGCCAACGTCTCTTTCACTCCCAAGAGCGCTCCGGGCGCGCAGGGCATGTCGATGATTTACACGATCGAGCAGCAGGGCGACCGGTGGGTGGTGACCGGACGCAAGGAAGCCGGCGGAGCGCCGCATGGCGGTGGATCGATGCCTGGCGGAATGGCGAATCCTCACGGCACAACGATTCCGGGAGGGATGGCGAATCCTCACGGAGCGGGAGCGGGCGGCGCGATGCCGGCGCCGCAGGATCTGCCTCCCATCGACAAGACGAAAAAATGAAACGCGTCGCAATCCTGGGAGGCGGGCCGGCGGGAGCATTCGCCGCGGAGCGGTTGGCGTCCGCCGGGTTCAGGGTGGCTGTGTTCGACGAGAAGCTGGCATGGGAGAAGCCCTGCGGCGGCGGACTCACTTACAAGGCTTACAGCCAGTATCCTTTTCTGATCGAGAACTCGACGCCTAAGCGCCTGGTACATGAGACGGTACTGTGCGCGCCGCGCGGCGGCGAAGCCAGGTTGAAGCTGACCGATCCAATGGTGATTTACTCGCGCTTCGATCTGAACCAACTGCTGCTGGAGCGGGCCGAGCGCGCCGGAGCGCAGATCGAAAAGGCGCGCGTGCTGAAGATGACGCGGCAAGGCGCTGGCTGGCGGTTGCACACCTCGGGCGGCGACGCCAATGCCGATTTCTGCATCGTGGCGATGGGCGCGCGCAACCCATTGCGCGAGGTGGGCACCGAATTGAAGCCGCGCGACACCATGGCGGCGCTGGGATATTACGTTCCCGGCGATCAGGAGCGGATCGACCTGCAATTCCTGCCGGGCCTGGAAGGCTACATCTGGATCTTTCCGCGCTGCGGCCATCTTTCGGTAGGTATCTGCGGCAAGGGCGAGCCGGCGGCCGCGCTGCGCCAGCGGTTGGAGCGCTTCATGGCGGAGCGCGGTATTTCGCGCAAAGACGGCAGGTTCTATTCGCACCTGCTGCCTTCGCTCGAGAGCGGCTCCTGGCAGGATAACCGCGTGGCCGGCGATGGCTGGATGGCGGTGGGAGATTCGGCCGGGCTGGTGGATCCGCTCACCGGCGAAGGGCTGTACTATGCGATCCGCTCGGCCGACCTGGCGGCGCGCGCGCTGCTGGCCGAGGTGGGCGACCTGGCGGCGAAGCTGGCGCATTACCGCGCGCTGCTGCGGCACGATTTCGCGGCCGATCTGGAATTCGGCGCGCACCTGGCAAAGCGCTTCTTCGTGGGCCGGATTCTGTGCGGAGCGGTGACCGAGCGGATGGTCGAGTTCACCCGGCGCAGCCCGCGCTTCTCTCTCATCATGCAGGATTTGTTCGCCGGGCGGCAGCCTTATGCGAGTCTCAAACGGCGGCTGCTGCGGAATTTGAACGGCAGCCTTTACGACCTCGCGATGAGCCTCGGGTTTGCGCGGATTGTGCCGCGGAGAAGCGCGGGCTGGCTGTCGTGACAAGCGCCGTGGCGCGGCTCGCCCGTGAACCATCCGGGGCAGTCGTGCCTGCAGTGTCGCTAGTCGTGGCGACGTTGCTTGGCAACGACATGGTCGTACGCATCAAGAAGAAATGTCGAGATGACTCTCGACACAGCAGCCAGGACTGCCCGGGATGGTTCACGGGCAAGCCGCGCCACGGCGGCGGATTGAACAGTGAGGGTTGCGGATGCGCGACATAGATTGGACCGGGCCCTTGGCTCCAAGGAGATCTGACGGTACCTGTGCTTACGCACGCGCAAAACGATGCCTTCAGCACGGAGGGCGAAAGAGAATAGCCCACGGCGTGAGCCGTGAGGCAGCCCGATGCGCGCTGTCCAGCCCCGGAACGGGGCGGAAGGTAGCTGGCAGAAACACCTTACGCCCCGTTCCGGGGCTAGGCGGCGGAGGTAACGCCGACCCCGTCGGCTACTTTCTTTCGCCCTCCGGGCTTAGAGGACGCGCCACGGTGGCGGCTTAGGAAATGCGGCAGGTTGACATGAACCACTCCAAGTCCGAAGCACTCTTTCGTCGCGCGCAGGAACTGATTCCGGGCGGCGTTAATTCGCCGGTGCGGGCGTTTCGCAGCGTGGGCGGGAACCCGGTGTTCCTGGCGCGCGGCGAAGGATCGCACGTCATCGATGTGGACGCGAACCGCTACATCGATTACGTCGGCTCCTGGGGACCGCTGCTGCTGGGCCATCGCCATCCGGAGATCCTCGAAGCGATCGAGCGCGCGCTCGAGATCGGCACCAGTTTCGGCGCGCCTACCGAAGCCGAGGTCGAGCTGGCCGAGGCCATTCGCGACGCGGTGCCATCGATGGAGATGGTGCGCCTGGTGAATTCCGGCACCGAAGCCACCATGTCCGCGATTCGCCTGGCGCGCGGTTTCACCGGGCGCGACCTGACGGTGAAGTTCGAAGGCTGCTACCACGGCCACGTGGATTCGCTGCTGGTGAAGGCGGGCTCCGGCGTGGCGACGTTGGGCTTGCCGGATACGGCGGGCGTGCCCAAGAGCTTTTCGGATTCGACCATCGCGTTGCCATACAATTCGCCCGCAGCGGTGGAGGAAGCGTTTCGCCTGCACGGCGAGCGCATCGCGGCGGTGATTGTCGAGCCGGTGGTGGGCAACATGGGCGTCGTGCCGCCGGCGGAGGGTTTCCTCGAAGCGCTACGCGAGCTGACCAGCCGCCACGGCGCGCTGCTCATCTTCGACGAGGTGATGACGGGATTCCGGGTGGCTTTCGGCGGCGCGCAGCAGCGGTACGGCATCCGGCCCGATCTGACCACGCTGGGAAAGGTGATCGGCGGCGGCTTGCCGGTGGGCGCTTATGGCGGTCGCAGGGACATTATGAAGCACGTGGCGCCGGTTGGGCCGGTCTACCAGGCGGGTACGCTTTCCGGCAATCCGCTGGCGGTGGCTGCCGGCCTGGCCATGCTGCGGCATCTGAAGCGGCATCCCGAGATCTACGATCAACTGGAGACGCGCGCCGCCGCGTTGTGCGCCGCCGCGCCGGCCGGCGTCACGGTGAACCGGGTGGGCTCGATGTTCACCTTCTTCTTCACGGCGGGACAAGTGACCGATTACGAATCCGCCAAGCGAAGCGACACGGCCCGCTTCGGCCGCTTCTTCCGCGCCATGCTGGAGCGCGGCGTGTACCTGGCGCCATCGCAGTTCGAAGCCGCGTTCGTTTCGGCGGCACACACGGAAGACGATATCCGGTGGACCGTCGCCGCCGCGCGCGAAGCCTTCAGCGCCTGACCGGCGGCAGTAGCTTCCGTCCCGACCAGGCGACGATGGCGAAGAACGCGGCGAAGCTCACCAGAATCACGGTCAGGCGGCGCTGGGGAGAGATCCGCTCGGGGATCGCGATAGCGGACGGTGGAAACGCGAACCGGATGCGTAGGCGGACCACCGCCGCGCGGCCATCGCCCATTCGATTGTCGATCACGACCACGTAGTCGCCCGGCGGCAGCACTTGGCACTCCAGCTTGCCGGAACGGCCGGGTTCGGTCGCTTCCACTACCCCGTGCGCCAGGCCTTCGCGCAGATGCTCCAAATCGGCGCGGCGCATCACGGCCAGCCGGATCTGGTCCGAGCCGGCGCGCACTTCGTACTCGGCCTCGACCAGCGCCGGACGCTGCCCGATTCCGAGATCCACGTAACGCCACTCATCGGCCGGAATGGTGTACTCCTGGTTGACGAGTTCCGCAACCGGAGCAAACGCGAGCGCGCAGACCAGGGCGAGCATGAGGCGGACCGGAGGCCAAGGGTGTGTGCCACACGAATGTGGGGGCGGGGCGGCCGGCTCTGTATCAGGGCACGGATTCATCCGTGCCGCAACGCATCTGCAGCCAAAGGCTTTAGCCGCTGAGACTTTCCCGCGGGCGCAGGGGCTAAAGCCCAAACCTCCCTCTCGATCCTGCGGCACGGATGAATCCGTCCCCTGATCGAACGCCTGTCGAAAGAGCGACGCGTTGCGTCCCCCCGCATTCGGATTCATGCGAATTCACTAGGAATTGAGAGTTTCGCCATTTCTGCGTCGCACACCGAGGCCCTGTCGCTCCCTCCCTTGCGCGTCTTCGAGGGGCTACAATGAGGCCATGCACGTCAGTATGGCACAGCCGAGGGAGGGCCTGTCTCCGCTTGCGCGCCGTTGAACTGCCGGGTTGGAAAACCAAGCTAAGCTGGGTAGCCGCAGTCCTGCTAGCCGTTCTGTTCCTCGCCTCCGGTTTATGGAAGATCACCGACACCCAAGCCTGGGCGCAGCGCATCACGCAACTGATGCTGCCAGGCGCGCTGGGCGTACCACTGGCGCTGGTGGTCGGGATTGCCGAGACCTTTGGCGCAGTGCTGATTCTGGTGCCGCGCTTTCGCCGCTGGGGCGCCATCCTCATCGGACTGCTGCTGATCGCGTTCATAGGCTATTTCGCGCTTCATTACAGCGCGCTGCGCGGCGCCGATTGCAGTTGCTTCCCCTGGATCAAGCGGGCGGTGGGACCGCAGTTCTTCCTGGGCGACCTGGCCATGCTGGCGCTGGCGGTGCTGGCGGGGTGGTGGTCGACGCCGTCGGGCACGTTGCGCAGCATGATCGTAATCGCTGGCGCGGTGGTGGTTTTCGCGCTGGTTTCCTACGGCGTGAACGAGGTGCGGCAGAACGGGACCCGGGCGCCTGCCACCATCGTGGTGGAGGGCCAGCCCTACGACCTCACTCACGGAAAGTACTTTCTGTTTTTTTTCAATCCGGCCTGCACGCACTGCTTCGAATCCGCCCAGCGCATGGCCAGGTTCGACTGGGGACCAACCCGCGTGGTGGTGGTTCCCGTCGAGATGCCGCAGTACGCGCCGCAGTTTCTCGCCGACACCGGGTTGAAGGCGGTCATCACGCCGGATTTCGATTTGTTGAAGCGCACCTTCAGGTACACCGCGTACCCGTTCGGCGTGGCCGTCGACAAAGGCCGCGAGAAAGCGGTGCTGGCGCGGTTTGACGAGACCGAGCCGGCGGCCACGCTCCGGCGGTTGGGATTCGTGAAGTGAAGGAGGGACACCATGGGAAAAAGAACTTCGGACAATGAACAGGCAGGTAGAAGAGCTTTCCTGAAACTGGGCGGCGCGGCGGCGGCGGGACTGATGGGCCATGCCGCGTCGGGCCAAACGACCGCAACTGCCGCGACAGAGAACCCGACGGCGGCGCTGCCGATGCCGGTGCGCAACCTGGGGCGGACGGGCTACAAGGTCGGCGTCTTCAGCCTCGGCGGGCAAGCGGCGCTCGAGCGCGGACATAACGAGGACATCGCGGTGCCGATTGTCGAACGGGCCCTCGACCTGGGCGTGAACTACATCGACACCTCGTCGATTTATGGCGGCCCGGAACGCTGGAGCGAGCGCTACGTCGGCACGGTGATGAAGCGGCGCCGCGCGCAGACATTCCTCGCCAGCAAAACCAAGGAGCGCACGCGCGATGGCAGCCTGCGCATGATCGAGCAATCCTTGAAGCTGCTGCAAACCGACCACCTGGATCTTTGGCAACTGCACGACATCGGCCTGATGGAAGACGTAGACGCCGTGTTCGCGAAAGGCGGCGCCATGGAAGCGCTGCGGCAGGCACAGGAACAGAAGATGGTGCGCTACCTCGGCGTCACCGGCCACTTCCGGCCGGAGCCCTTGATGGAAGCCATCCGCCGCCATCCGTTCGATACCATTTTGATGGCGCTGAACGCGGCCGACCGGCATCATTTCAGTTTCCAGGAGCAGCTTCTCGGGTTGGCGGTGGAGAAGCAGATGGGGATCATTGGGATGAAAGTGCCGGGGCGCAGCCGGCTTTTGGCCAGTTGGACTCCGCCGCCGCTCGAGCAGCAACGGCACTCGTGGGAAGGCGCCGTGATCGCGACGACGCCGGGGCCGCTCACCATGCGCGAAGCGCTGTATTATTCGCTCTCGCACCCGGTCAGCACGGTGATTATCGGCTGCGACACGATCGCCCAACTCGAAGAAAACGTAACGTTGGCGCGCGAGTTCACACCGCTCAGCGAGCACCAGATGGCATCGCTTGCCGAGCGGGCCGAGCCGGTTTCCAAGCAGGCGCTGTTCTTCCGGTTCGTGACACGAGGATAAAGCGCGAAGACTCTTTCCCGTTCGGCTTCAGGGTTCGCACCGGAACGGCGCCTGCATGGGGACCCTGCGGATCCGCCCTACAGACCGCCGAGCCCTGCCAATACGCCTGGGCCGAGCGACTCGCTCGTTCTTCTACCGCAGCGTCACAATCGTCGCGCCCCAGCCGCCGGCCTCGGGCGGAGCGTCCTGGAAACCGGCTACGAAATCGGTGCGGGCCAGGATGGCGCGGACGGTTTCGCGCTGCACGCCGATGCCACGGCCGTGAATGATGCGCACGAATCGGAAGCCGCTAGCCCGCGCCTGATAGAGGTACTCTTCGACTACCGGTTTGACGTCGGGTGGCGGCACGCTGTGGAGATCGAACACGTCGGTGATGGGGATCGGAATGGGCTCGCCGCCGTCCATAACAATGTGCCGGGAACCTCACCAAATAAGAACGCCCAGCCGGGGATACCGGCCGGGCGTCGGATTCGCCGTTTTCGCGCGCACCTGATGTTAAGCGACCTGTTGTGACCGGTACTGGGTTACGATCGCTTCCATCTGATCCTTCAAGCGGAGTTTCAGCTTCTTCAGGCGGCTTTCTTCCAACTGCTCATCGTTGGTGAGATGAGAAAGTGCTTCCAGGTCGTCCAGCTTCCTTGCAAACTCT
>Ga0187875_10001351_pt1 | contig 18977 bp, 18 predicted proteins | sample June2016WEW_17_1_2_FD_132978 | JGI IMG/M metagenome (GOLD analysis project Ga0187875, IMG submission 132978) | Peatland microbial communities from SPRUCE experiment site at the Marcell Experimental Forest, Minnesota, USA - June2016WEW_17_10 | ecosystem: Environmental > Terrestrial > Soil >... | reverse complement strand
GCGGTCCGGATGTTCCAGGACGGTTATGCCAGTCCAGCCGATATCGACACCGCGATGATGCTCGGCTGCGGTTACCCCCGCGGGCCGCTTCAGATGCTCGACGACGCCGGCCCGGCGCGCGTCGTCGGCGTGCTGGAGGCGATGCACGCCGCTACCGGTGACCAGGCGTTCACCCCGGTACCCCTGCTGGCCGAGTACGCCACAGCCGGGATCCGGTTCCGCAGCTGAACCCGGCGCAGCGCCAGACACACGAAGGCACGACCCGCACGCCAATCCATTGCGCAGATACGCGCTGGAGATCTTGTCGCCGGACCGCGCGGCCGTGAGCGGGGCGGCCGGCACCAGGTGCCGGAATATGTCGTCCCCGCCGGCCTTGTTCCCGCGATGAGTTTCGGGTGCCTCCGCCGTCGAAAAATGCGACGGACCAACTCGAAAGGCGGGCGCAATGGCGGATTCTGAGACCACTCCACTGACGGCGTCACCAGCCGTGAGCGATGTGAACCAAGACGATGAGTCGCGCATGCTCCTGGGCTTCCTGCAGTACCAGCGCGACTCCGTGCTGAAGATCGTCGAGGGGTTGCCTGAGGATGCCTGGCAGACGCCGGTCGTGTCCTCCGGCTGGACGGTGGCCGGGATGCTCAGGCACCTCGGCGGCGTCGAGCACCACTGGCTCCAGCACGTGACCACGGGCGTCATGGAGGAACCGCCAGCGGGCGAGGAAGCGGGGGATGAGGAAGAAGGCACGTACGATCCGGAGGCCGCCTTCACGTGCGACTGGCCCAGCGCCGACCTCATCGCCAACTACCGCGACGAGTGCAGGCGATCCAACGAGGTCCTCGCCGTCACCCCGTTGTCCGCGGCCCCGCGCGGGCTCGACTTTCACCCCGACCCGGAGTACACCAAGCAGATCACGAACAACCGCTGGATCGTCCTGCACGTGATCGAGGAAACCGCCGCGCACTCCGGCCACCTGGAAATCGCACGCGAACTGCTCGACGGGAAAACCAGGCTCGGCGGACGCTGACCCGCCCCAGTACGCCGCCGCCATTCGTGAACCCTCCCCTAGGGATGTCTCCGCAGACGCTCCCGATCGGCGTCTGCCGGACCTGCGATGCGAGGAGTAGGTCTGCCGCGCCATCGACCGGTACCTGGCCGCGGGGGCCCGGCGGTCAGGCGTCCCGGCGGATCAGCACGACGGCGGTCACGGTCAGCAGGATGGCCGCGAGAACGACGAAGACGCCGGTCTCGATGCCCTGGAATGCCCAGAACCGGCTGGCGGGCTGGTAGGTGATGAAGGAGCGGAATCCGGTGAGCGCCGCCCGGCAGGATGAGGTCAGGCCTCCGGCGGCTGAGGTCAGGCCCCCGGTGGGGCCGGCCAGCCCGGCGCAGGCCTTGGGCAGGGAGCTGACCGGCACCCCGAAGGCCGCCATCTGGTCCTGCGGCCCCACCATCAGCAGGCCGGCTGGGTTGCGCGTGCCCTGGCTGATCAGCCAGTACGAGCCGGTCAGCTGGGGCTGGGCGGGCAGGCTGCGGGTGACCGTGACCGCGCTCAGGTAGTGCGGGCGCAGCCAGAGCGTCACCGCGACGCGGGCCGCGATGAATCCGCCGAGGGTGACCGCCATCGCGGGGACGGTGCGGCGGATCAGCGCGCCCGCGCAGATGCCCAGCGCCATGGCGAATACCGCGTAGGCCACCGGCACGAGGTACAGGACGTCGAACCGGCCAGGGTAGAACTCGCTGCCGTGCTCGGCGTTGGTCGGGCTAGCCCACCAGGTGGTCAGGGCGGCGATGACAGCGCCCCAGGCCGCCGCGGCGAGCAGCAGCCAGCCGGCCTTGACCGCGAACCAGCGGGCCCGGGTGATGCCCTGCATCCAGGCGAACTGGGTGGTGCCGGCCTCGAACTCGGCGGCCACCATGGGGGCGCCCAGGAACAGCCCGGCGAGGACCGGCGTGGCCAGCAGGATGAGGCTCACGAAACCAGCAGTGGGGCCGCCGGAGAACAACCCGCCCCCGATTGAGCAGTTCACGCTGGTCGGGCCGTTATGGGCGCCCGACGCGCATTCGGTGATGATGGTGTGGTATTGCGAGACGAACTCCAGGCCGGTGAGCACCAGCAGCAGGCAGAGCGCGGCCATTACGGCGGTGCCCACGGCGAACTGGGCCCGGTACTGCCGCCAGGTGAGCCAGGTCATTGGTCCTCTCCAACCGAGGTCAGCTGTGATGTGGCGGGTGCGGCGTCCTGGCCCATGTAGGCCAGCACCATCTCCTCGAGCCCGACTTCGGAGCTTTCCCACGCCGGGTCGATGACCGGGGCGTTGCCGCGGATCAGCAGCGTGGTCTGCCGGGCGGTGTGCACGGCCTGCACGATGGTGTGCGTCCTGGCGATCGCGGCGGTGTCCCTGCGCGGCCCGACCAGTACGCGGTGCTCGGCCAGCAGCGCGTCGATGTCGCCGGATAGCTGCACATGGGAAGCCGACAGCAGAATGAGGTGGTCGACGACCCGCTCCATGTCCGCGACCAGGTGCGAGGACAGCACGACGGTCAGCCCGTCGCCGGCGACGGCGTCGGCCATGGTGGCCAGGAAATGCCGCCGGGCCAGCGGATCCAGCGCCGCGACGGGTTCGTCCAGGAGCACCAGCCTGGGCCTCTTGGCCAGCGTGAGCGTCAGCGCGAGCTGGGCTCGCTGGCCCCCGGACAGCGAGCCCGCCGCGCGGTCCAGCGGGATATTCAGGGACTTCAGCCGGTCGCGCACCAGCGCCGCGTCCCAGCGGCGGTTCAGGTGCGCGCCGATGCTGATGTGCTCCTCGGCGGTGAACCGCCGGTACAGCGGGATCTCCTGGGCCAGGAAGCCGACCTCGGCCAGGAAAGCCGGGTCCTGGCGGGGCGCGCCGCCCAGCACCGACATCTCACCCGCGGTCGGCCGGGCCAGCCCGGACAGCAGCCGCAGCAGCGTGGTCTTGCCCGCGCCGTTCGGGCCGATCAGCGCGCATATGCAGCCCTCGGGCACGGTGACGTCGCAGTCGCTCAGGGCGGTGACCCTGCGGAACCGCTTGACCAGTCCCCGGGTCTGGATGACCGTGGTCATGCGATCTCCTCCTCGGCTGCCTGCAGCGTGAGGCGCAGCAGTGATTCGATCGACTCATTGTCGAGTCCGGCCTCGCGGGCTTCCCGCACCCACCGGGCCAGGCTGCGGCCGAGCCGGGAGTGCGTGCCGGGCGGCGGCCCCGGCGGGCGCTTCAGCACGAACGTGCCGTGCCCGGCCCGGGCCTGCACCAGGCCCTCGCGTTCCAGGTCGCGGTAGGCCTTGAGCACGGTGTTGGGATTGACGGCTGTCGCCGCGACGACCTCGCGCACCGTGGGCAGCTGGTCGCCCACGTCCAGTACGCCCATCCGCAGCGCCTGTCGTACCTGCTGCGCGATCTGCAGGTAGGGCGGTGCTGCCGACCGGCCATCAATGCGGAAATTGATCATGCCCTGCATCCTTAATGTCTTAAGCTGTTAAGACATTAAGCCTTAGCGGGCCAGCCGTCAACGGCCCTCCTGCGCCGACCCTCCTGCGCCGGCCCGCCGGCACCGTCAAACCTAGGCGGGCTGTCGTTAGCGCAGCGGGCTGAACGCCGCCCGGATCTCGGTCGCGAACAGCTCGGGCTCTTCCCAGGCGGCGAAGTGGCCGCCCTTGTCGACCTCGTTGAAGTAGGTGAGGCTGGGGTACGTCTTCTCGGCCCAGCTGCGCGGAGCCGCGAAGATCTCGCCGGGGAACGTGGTGAAGCCGACTGGGAGGGTGACTTCCGGGCGAGGGTGCCCGGCCGCATGGGCTGCGGCTTGTGCGTCCTCCCAGTACGTCCGGGCCGCCGAGGCCCCGGTGCCCGTCAGCCAGTACAGGGTGATGTTGTCGACGACCTGGTCCCGGGCGAGATGGCCCGAGGGCTGGCCGTCGAGGAAGGCGCGGGAGATCTTGTAGTAGCTGTCGGTGTCGTGGTCGAGCATCCAGGCCGCCAGGGCGACGGGGGAAGCCAGCAGGGCGTAGCCGATCGTCTGCGGCCGCGTGTTTTGCTCGATGAGGTAGCCGTTGCCGCTCGTCCTGAACGTGGCGATCGCGTCGAGCGCCGCACGTTCGGCCGCGGAGGGGTCCGCCGACGGGTAGCCGCCGCCCAGCCCGGCCAGGAGCAGGTTCATGTGGATGCCGAGCAGCCCCTCGGGTGCCTGGCGGCCCATCGCGTCGGTGACGGCGGCGCCTACGTCGCCACCCTGGGCTACGTAGCGGGTGTAGCCGAGGCGGTGCATCAGCTCCGCCCAGGCGCGCGCGATGCGGCCGACGTTCCAGCCGGCCTCGGCCGGCTCGGCGGAGAAGCCGTAGCCGGGCAGGGACGGCAGCACGAGGTCGAACGCGTCCTCGGCGCGTCCGCCGTGCGCGGTCGGGTCGGTAAGCGGGCCGATGACCCCGAGCAGCTCGATGACCGAGCCAGGCCAGCCGTGCGTGATGATCAACGGCAACGCGTCCTCGTGCGGCGACTTCACGTGGATGAAGTGGATGTCCACCCCGTCGATCCCGGTCGTGAACTGCGGCAGCGCGTTCAGTCTCGCCTCGCACGCGCGCCAGTCATAATCGGCCGCCCAGTAGCGCGCGAGCTCCTGGATCGTCGCCAGCTGCACGCCCTGCGACCGATCGGCGACGAGCTCCCGGGAGGGCCAGCGCGTCGCGGCGATACGCCGCCGGAGGTCGGCGATCGCTTCGTCGGGCATGTCGACCCGGAAGGAACGGATTTCAGTTTCGTTTGACATGAGTCTCCACCTGCCTGGATTGGCTGACGACGGACGGCCGGACCGGCCGGCTCCGGCCTGAGGTTCCAGGGCAAACGATCTTCATCCCGGCGCCAGCCGAATAACTGGTACTGCCTCACGATTGCGGATCGGGCGGACGCGTCGGGTTCGTGACATCCCTGGTCTGTACCCTGTGGTCTGCGTCGAGCAACGACGTGGAGTGGACTGACGACCGGGCCAGGGCGGGACTTGCTGTCGAGCCAGTGCGCCGGCGGTATTCCTCTGGTGTCTCGCCGCGGCTCGTGAATACGTAGCCGAGGAACTCGTCGAGCGTCTGGACGTGGCCAGACGACAGCTGTCATGGGCACGGCCCGGAGCCCGCGAGCGTCAGATCCAGCATTCCGACGAAGATCGTCTCGCCGTCGGTGGCACTGTGAGCAGGGGCCACCCGCCAGGTTTTCCCCGGCCGCATCAGCCGGTCCGCAGCCTCCGGCTGGGCAAAGGCAGCCAGCCTCCTATCATCGCCGTCCGCCGCCATCACCCAGGCGGCGACGGCCAGCCGTGCCGTCCTGCTGACATGATCGGCGCCAGGATCACGGCATGGCATGACGGGCGTTCGGGTTCCTGGTGCTGGTCTTCGCTGTCGCGCTGGCCAGAGGCGTGGCCGGCGCACAAACCACGGCAGGGCGAACGGCCGCCGCGATCTTCTGCGGCGTCCTCATCGCAGCCTTGATCACGGGCTGGATTGTGATGATCCGGCGTCCAGCCCGCCTCGAAGTCACCGAGGACACCGTCAGATTCGTCCAGCGCAATGGCCAGGTGTCCACCCTCTCGCACCAGCGGGGGGATGCGCTCCGTTTCGTCAAGCAGCACCGCGGAGCCCTGAGCCGCGTCTGGACGCTCGGGCTGACAATCGCCGGCACGGACACCGTCATAACCCTCCCGGGCTTCTTCTCACGCAACGCGGTGCGGCAGGCGTGCGGTGCCCGCGGCTGGCGCTTCGACAACTAACCTTGCCGTTAACCTGCCTGGCTGACGTCTGGGTTCTTCGCGGGGCGTGGCCAGCGGCCGGACAACGCACGACTTGCGCCGGTTCCGGACATCCCGGTGAGGAGAACCCGCTTCAGGATGAGCATCCAGCAACCAGCCGCTGGCGTGCCCGCCGCGTGTATCAATTGCGTCGCCCGCGCCTCTCACTAGCCGTAACTCATTGGTGCAACGCCCGAACTGCTATAGCACGTGATGGTCGGCCCGGGCTGGCAAGCCTGCGGGCTCACGCAGCCGACGCCGGCCGCACGAGCTGACCGGACCGGCAAGGCCGCGGTCTTCACGCGGGAAGAAGAAACAATGACCGCATATGTCGCCGCACCTTCCGGTGCTCATGGCCTCATACCTGTTGCCGTCGTAGTTTCCCTGATTACTGCCGGGGCCACATTCATTGTTGGCTGGCTCAACCTCAGAGGCCAGAAGGAGACTTTCAAGTGGCAGCGAGACCACGCCACGAAGCAGATAGACCTGATGCAGTCCGGGCAGATAACAGATCGTTTCATGCGGGCAATTGAACATCTAGGAAGCAGCAGTTCCCAGGTTCGGATAGGTGGCATCTTTGCCCTCGAAAGAATAGCCAGAGAATCACCTCCTGATAGGCCGCACATCGTGAGCACGCTCGCGGCGCTGGTCCGGGAACGCCTGCCAGCCCTGGCGGTGGGAGACGGCGGATATGTGCAAGTACTCATGCAACGGGCTCCCGACGCACAGGCCGCCATGACCGCACTGTGCCGTCCTCCGTTGTCCGATGACCGCCGCGATTCCTCGGAGATCGGCGGCCTCGATCTGTCGCGCACTGATCTTCGGCGAGCAAGCTTGAAGAACGCAGATCTCCGCGGCGCAAATCTTTGGGGCGCCCACCTTGAAAACGCGGATCTGCGCCGGGCTGACCTGACGCACAGCAATCTGAACAATGCGCACTTCGGCACCATAACCCCTGGCCAGCCAGGCTTCGAGCGAGGCACCGACCTCCGGCATGCGACGCTCACACGAGCGCAACTCAACAACACCTATGACTTCAGCGCTGCCCTCACTGAGGGCGTGATCGGGCTGGCCGATGACGAACGGACCCAGGCTGGCCGGCAAGCATGACCGGCTGGCACATGCCAGCCATCAGGGCCGGGGCAGGCTGAGGATCTGCAGGAGGTCGCGGAAGTCCGTGATGGTGTAGTCCGGTGCGCAATCCCGGTAAACCTTCACTCCTTGATCGGAATCGAACATCACGGTCGTCAAGCCGGCTTCCTGCGCGCCGTGGATGTCACGGTACATGTCGTTGCCGACGTACAGCGAGTTCCCGGCCGCCACTCCCATACCGTCGAGCGCGTACTGGAAGAGCCGCCGATCGGGCTTGCGGTACCCGTGGTCGCCAGAAACGATGATCGGGTCGAAGTAGCCGAGCAGGCCGACCTTGTGCAGCTCAGCGCGCGCATGGATGCTCTGCGCGTCGGTGACGATCGCGAGCGGGTAGTGCTCGCGCAGGACGTCGAGCACCTCGCAGACGTACGGGTAGAGGCCGAGTTGCCGGCGCGAGATGCCGCGGGACATCTCGGCTAGGAACACCGGCATCTGCTGGACCTTCCCAGCTGGCAGGGCGCGGGTGAAATCCGTCGCGTGATCTTCGATGATGCTGCGCCAGATACCGACGGCGTCGAATTCCGGGTACTTCTCCGGGCTGGCCCGCAGTTGCTCCTTCATGATCTGGAAATAGCCATCACGGAGTTCGTGCCGGTGAAGATCGATGCCCTGATAGGTGAGGAAGTGCGCCGCGGCACGGAAGATCCGCTCCTCGTCGTCGTCGGCCAGGATCCTGACCAGGGTGCCGTTTACGTCGAAGGCGACCGCTCGGATGTCCATGCTTTGCGTCCGTACCCCTCGCTCGGCAGGGCGTCAGCAACGAGTGTAGGCCGCCAGGCCGAGCGAGGGGTACGGACGCTGGCCGGCAGACCGGCACCGGTGACCTGACGGCCCGGGATCTGGGGCGTTCATGCGGGTTGCAGCAGCCTCTTCGCCTGCGACACGAGCCTTCTGCCGTAGTCCTGGCCGATGTAGTCGTTGCGCGCGATCCGCAGCAGGTTCAACGCCATGTAGTAGGGCGCGCGGGCGGCAATCGACTCGAACGTCTGCTCGCGGTCGGGGAAGTGAGAGCTGTACTCCCAGAAGAAATGCCCGATGAACGGCTCCGCGCGGTGCCGGTCGCCGGAGTCACGCATGAACGCGTGCTGGAGTTCGCCGGCGACCCGCCCGACGTCGAACATCCGGTCCCCGCGCTTCATGCGCTCCAGGTCGATCGCCGCGACATCCATGCTGTGGCCGAACAGGAAGTTCGCCGGGGTCGCATCTCCGTGCAGCCAGACCTGCCGGTCCTGCCACATCTGCGGCCGCTGCCGCCAGCGGTCGCGCAGCGTGGCGAGCTCGTCGATGTCGCCCTGCCCGATACGGCGGGCCTTCCTGAGCCTGCCGACGATCGTGTCGAAGTACCGGCACTCGGGATCAAACTCCACAGTTGCCCCGTTGGCCGTCCGATTGTGCAGGGTGGCAAGGAAGTACGCCAGCGCCTTCAGCCGCCAGTAGAGGTGCGCATCGTCGCGCTGCTGTGTCGCGCGCGCGATCGCGTGGCTGAACTCCTCGCCGGAATAGTATTCGACGGCCAGCACGCCGTTGATGTCGCGGCTGAGTCCCAGCGGGCGGATCACGTGGTGCGGTGATCCAACCAGGTTGTACTGGCGCAGCATCTTAAGGCAGTCATATTCCTGGCGTGCCATCCAGGCTGCCTTGTCCAGGTCCCTTCCGAACCTTGTGCCGTAGAACTTGCAGATGACCTTGGTGCCGCTGAACTTCTCCTCGTATGCGTAGACCTCGTTGCTCCCGCACAGCCGGAACACGCGGAACGCCAGCCGTGGTTCGCGCACCTCCAGGCGATCCCGCATGATCCTGCTGAGGAAGCCGTGGAGCGGGTCCTCACCCGCGACGTATCCCACATATTTCCCGTTCATCGAGCCTTCCCCCGTGCTGGGCCGCAAGCGACGCATCGAGCAGCGCGCTTACCGTCCCCCCTGTGCGCGGCGTTTCGTCATATGCCATTCACCGCGCCTTTACCCAGCTGGAGACCTCTTGTCCGCTCCTGATACATGTCTGAGCCCGGTGCCTGCTCAGATAATCTCCGACGGCGTGATCTCCGACGGCGGCGGCCGGTGGCGGCGGCCCGGTGGCGGCGGCCCGGAAGCCGATAACGGGAGTCGAGAAGGTGGCAGGCAGAAGGGGTCCCGGGAGTCGTCCCGGGACCCCTTCCTGATCTTCGGAGCGTTCGCGCCCAGCCTGGCCTGTCAGCCAGCCAAAACCCGGCCAGCCAGGTCAGCCTGTCATCGCATCAAGAACGGGGCGCGTAGCTTCGGAGCACGCCATTCAGGTCCGCCACGTAGAAGGCGCCGTGCGAGACGGCCGGAGAGCTCCAGTAGCCCCTGGTGTTGGGCTGCTGCGTCCACACGGTCGCGCCGGTCGCCAGGCTGAGTGCGTAGAGACTGCCCTCGTTGCTCGCGATCACGAGCACCTGCCGCCCGATCGGGCCGGTGACCGCGGGAGAAGCGAAGAACGTGGACTGGGGAAGGACGTGCCACACCAGCGCCCCGGTGGTGGCGTTGAGCGCGTACACACCAGTGTCTGACCCAACGTAGATCCGGTCGCCTAGCAGGGCGGCCCCCGACAAGTCGCCGTTGGTGCCTGTGGCGAGGTGGTACTTCCAGATCAGCGCGCCAGTGGCGAGGTTGAGGGCATAGACGACTTTGTCTTTGCCGGTCACGTAGACGACGCCGTCGGTGAAGCCGTTCCGCCCGCGCGGGGAGATGGTCGGGGGGGCGCCCACATCAGAATCTGTCGCGGTGCTCGTCTGGTAGCGCCAGACCAGCGCGCCTGTGTTGGCGTTGAGCGCGTAGACGGCGTCGTCGCGGTCTTTGCTGCCGAACACGACCAGCGGAACGCGGTTCGCGCCCATGCCGTACGCCGGAGGCGACCAGCTACCGCCCGGGGAGACGGCCCACGAGGTGAACTCCCAGTCCTTGGTGCAGGCGCCGTGCGTATTGCCGGGGCCGTACATGGCCCATTCCGCTCCCGATCCGCTGCCGCCCGGGATGGTGCCGTCGTAGACCACCGGCCCTGACCCATCGGAGGCGTCGACCACGACCGGGGAGGCCAGGATGACCTGCCCGGTGTTGAACGAGCACATCGGCGCGCCGGTCGAGGCGTTCAGCGCGTACATGGCGCCGGCGGTGGAGCCGAAGTACACGACGCCGCCGGCCACCGCAGGCGAGGACTCGACCACCCCGGCGGGGAGCTTGTAGCTCCAGACCGCGGCGCCACCGCCCGCCGGGTAGGCGTAGAAGTGGTTGCCCCCGCCGGCGTAGACGAGCGCCTTGCCGCCGACTGTGGCCACGGCGGGCGAGGTGAAGCTGGGGGTGCCGAGCCGCGCGGTCCACCGGGCAGTCAGCGAGGAGGCGGTCGTGGTGCTGATCGCCGTCTCCGGGGAGACACCGGAGTGGCCGGGGTCAGCACGGAACATCGGCCAGTCGAAGGCCGCGAGGCTGCGGGGGGCACGCCTGGTGCCCGGGGCCGAGCGGGCGAGTCCGGGCGCCCTGGACGGCCTCGCCGTCGGCGCAGCACGCGCCACGTGAGAACGCGGGGCCGCACTGGCGGTGCCCGCCACCGCCAGCGACCCGGCCAGGGCGGCACCTGCCGCCACCGTGACCAGGGCGGGCCTGAATCGAATGAGGGTTGACATCAGAATGCTCCTAGCTTTGATGAAAGGCACGGCGGGGATTGGTGGACAGCCCGTCAAGGATTCTCATCTGCGGATAGGCCGCCCGCGCCTGGGTCACTGCGCGCAGTAAGTCGTGGAATCCACCAGAATTGGGCAATTGTTCACACTCCGGTCACGACCGGGCGGGTGGGCGCCTGGAGGCGTACCCTCACTTCCCGACCCAGGAATGGGTATTCTAAAGCTTCGGCCGCGTGCCCGGGCGACATTTCATTGAACGCCGTTATCCGTGTCGTGGAGGTCGGAATGTGACCGGGGAACCACGGCTGGCAAGGCCATCGCGTGAGCGTTTCGCCAGGTCAAAGCCACTCCTGGCCGATATGACCTCTCATCGGCGGTTCAGGATCCTTACTGCCACATCCGCAGATTTATTTTAAATTGAGTACGCGCGCCGGCACCATGGCGATAACGGCCGTATCGCGCCCTTTTACGTCTATGGCGAGCAAATGTCCGGTAATTCAGCGCCGAGCGCAACGGCGGTGATCCGATGGTCTCCTATGAGCGGCTTGCGGCGGTCTGCGCGGAGCCACCCTGCCAGCGCCGCGCCATGTCGCGCATCATCCGCGGGTACACGATCAGATTCCGAAACGGTCTTATCGCGGCCAGGTAGCCAGCACCCAGCAAGCCGTTCGGCTTCACAAGGACCGCCAGCTGACCACGGTAGGCACCCTCACCGTCCGGGACCCAGCCGACGTGCATCACGCCATGCACCGTCCGGTTGGCGATCTCCGCCGCGAACTCGTCGCCGAGGAGATATAGCGAGGTGAACGGCAGCGCGGCGAAGTCCGGGCCAGGCGCGCTACGCAAGTCGGGCGGCAGCCGCTCGCGGAGCGTCCGCACCCGGGAGCCGAGGCCGGCGCCCGGGCCATCCCACCCGAGCATTCCGCCGATCTTCCAGCGAATCGTCCAGAGCGTGCGGGAAGCGCCGGAAGAGCCCCGCGACGGATCGGCCGCGGCCAGCTGCGACACCAGCCGCGGGAAATCATCCCCGCCGCCGGCCACCGGCAGCGCCCATACGTCCTCTACCCGGAAATCCCGGGCGAGCTCGTGAATCCGCCAGGGCCTGGAGGTGTGCTCGATATCCGGAAGCCTCATACGGGTAGGCCCTTCATCCATACACTACTGTATGGATGAAGGCTAACACTGCGTGCAGCAGTGTCAATGCCGTACCAGAGCGAGGGACAGCCGATGGCCGCACCGACCCGCACGCCGCGCAGCCGGTGGATCGAGGAGGCGTTGCGGGCGCTGGCCGACGGCGGCCCTGACGCCGTCCGGATCGAGCCGCTCGCGAAATCGCTCGGCGTTACCCGCGGCGGCTTCTACTGGCACTTCGAGGACCGCGGCGCGCTGCTCGCGGAGATGCTCGACACCTGGGAACGGGCAGCCACCGACAAGGTGATTGAGCGCGTCGAGCGCAAAGGCGGTGACGCACGGGCCAGATTGCGGCGGGCCGGCGCGCTCACCTTCAGCGACGACCTGCTCCCGATCGACCTCGCCGTCCGTGCCTGGTCACGGCACGATCCGGCCGTCGCCGAGCGCCTGCGCCGCGTCGATAACCGGCGGATGGAATACTTGCGCGAACTCTTCGGCACCTTCTGCTCTGACGCGGCCGAGATCGAGGCCCGGTCCATGCTCGCGTTCTCGCTGCTGATCGGCAGTCACTTCATGGCCGCGGACCACGGCCCCCGCAACCGCGCGGAGGTGCTGGACCTGGCCGCCACCTGGCTGCTGGCGTGACCCCGGCGGACGTGGCTGGCATCAGCCAGCCTTGCCCTCCGTTCTCCTCCGGAGCACACAGTCGCCGCACATCCCGGTCCCTGGCACCCGGTAGAGCAGGCAGCAGCTGCGGCGGGCCAGGAACCACCGCGGCTGGGCGGGGTCCGGCTGGACGAACTGGCCGGTCCCCCGCAGCCAGCCCATGGCCAGGACCTGCGCGGCCAGGCGGCCCGCCGCCCCGGCTCGCTGCGGGAAAGCCACGGCCAGCATGCTGGATGCCCCGGACAGTGCGGACGCGACGTTGCCCCGCAGCACCTGCTGGGAGAGCCGGAACACCGCGCCGAACGCGGCGGCCACCGGCCCGGCGAGACTGTGCACGCGCTCTGACAACACCACCGCGGCCTCGCGGAGCTCGCGGTCCGAGCCCAGCTGGCCGAGCCTGGCACCACCGGCCGGCCGCGCGGCCAGCGGCCACGGACCGCTCTCGACCGGACGCCACCACAGGTCGGCCACGGTCAGCCCGGGAACGATACCCCCGATGACTGCGGCCCCCAGCAACGGTGACACCAGCTGCGAGGCCAGCCCCAGGAACACGGTCGAGGCGGCGACCCGCTCTTCCACGTCCCCAGGAGCGATCCGGGCGCGGCGGGCCAGCAGGGCGCGGGCGTGGCCGACCCTGTCGGAAAGCACCACCGGATCCGACAGCAGCGCGCCGAACGGCCGCCACCCGCCTGGGGAAGACCATGGCTGGATCGTGAAATACGGGCCGGCGGCGGAAGCCTGCGCGAGCGCCGCCGCCGCACTGACAAGTGCTGGCGGCCTGGTCATCGTGTCCCAGTGTAGGACTCAGCCGCCAGCCCCCGCCGGGCGGATACGGGTGAGCCCCGGCCTGTCCAGGACCGGGGCTCACCCGCACGTTGTTGTTGTTCAGCAGCCGTCGTAGGCAGACCAGGCGGCGCCGCCCGACTGCGCGTACTCCTTGGCGAACGCGGCGTTCTGCTGCGCGACCGACGCGTTCTCAGGGAGCCCGGAGTATCCGAGCGACTGCCAGGTGGACGGCAGGAAGCCGTACAGGCCGCCCGCGCCGCTGGAGCCGTTGACCGCGCCGGCGTCCCCGCCGCTCTCGGCCTGGATCACGCAGCTCTGGAAGCCGCCCGAGCCGCTGTACGTCGCCGTGACCTGCGTGGGCGCGGCACCGGTGACCGCGTCCCCACTGGCCGGCGTCGAGACCGGCGTCGCGACGGGCACCGCCACCGGGGCCGACGCCGGGATCGCCGTGAGCGCCTCGCGGGTGAGCCGCTTGACCCGGTCTGAGCTGGGCAGCCGCAGCCGCTCTCCGGGCTGGATCATCGACGGGTTATGCACGGTGTGCCGGTTGGCCCACCACACGGCCGGCCAGTTGGCCGCGCTGCCGTACGCCTGCTGGCTGATCGAGCTGAGGGTGTCACCAGCGTGAACGGTGGTGACGTGGCCGCCCTGGTGGGCCGCTCCAGGATGCAGCGAAACCGTGACCATGATCATGGTCTTCGCGGCCCCGCTACCTGCAATACTGAGAAAAGACATGGCTTGGTACCTCCGAGGTTCGTTGCCATGCAAAGGCCCCGGCCGCGTGCTGCAATCACGCTTGGCCGGGGCCGCCTGAACTAGTCGGGGATGACTGCGTGCATACCTCCCGTAGTCATGTCGACTCCATTCAGTGAGCAGTGGATGATGCGTCGGTAACGGTAACCTGGATTTCCGGAAACGCAAAACACGTGTGGCCCAGTCCAGAGGCTTCTGGGATGAGCTCGGCCCTCTGATCTCAGCGGAAATAGTGGGCCTGAACTGCGCCTATCTGATAATTGCCAAAGATCGGCAAACCGGGCCACGTGATTTTGGCCACGACCTGCCCAATAACTGTCTCCCGTGACACCTGGGGCTGGATGTGCTGATGTGAACACCACGCGATTGAGCAACGCGGGCCCCGCGAGGCGTGGGCCGGCACGACGTGAACCTATCCCGCTGATTCCCGTACAAACCCGCCGAAAACGGTTAGCACCGCCGGATGATCTGGCAGAGTTTGGACGTGTTCCGCCCCGCAGCAGACAACAGCGCCGCCTTCGCCCACGCCACTGGCTTCCCGCCTCAGCAACTGTCCTCGCTCCCAGGTATCACGTCCACGACTGCAGCCGCATCAGCAACAGCCAGGGCCATCATCGGCATCACCAAGGCGCTGCGCGTGCCGTCGTTCCACCCGCCCGGGCAGCGTGACCGAGGGAGTGCGACGTGCTGGACGTGACACGGTGAGCGCGCCTGCCGCTTTTGCTGACGGCCGGGCGTTGCGGGCGTGCTGGCATCCGGTCATGTTCAGCCGCGACCTCGCGGACCGGCCGGTCCACGCTGACCTGCTGGGGGAGGCCCTGGTGGTGTGGCGCGGGGCGGACGGCCGGCCGCGGGCCAACTCGGATCTGTGCGTGCACCGCGGCACGGCGCTCTCGCTCGGGTGGGTCACCGGAGATGAACTCGTCTGCCCTTACCACGGATGGCGTTACCGGGCCGATGGGCGCTGCGTGGCCATCCCACAGCTGGAGAACCCTGCGCAGGTACCAGCCAAGGCGCGGATCGGCGCGTTCGGCTGCCAGGAACGCTATGGCCTGGTGTGGGTGGCCCTGGAAGAGCCGCGCTGGGCACTTCCCGACGTGCCCGAACTGGAGGACGGGGACTGGGAAATGGTGACGGCCGGGCCGTACCGCTGGACTTGTGATGCCGCCCGCCAGGTAGAGAACTTCACGGACTTCGGGCACTTCCCCTGGGTTCACCCGGGATTGCTGGGCGATCCGGACCGGCCGGTGGTACCCCGCCACGAGGTCCGCACCCAGGGGCACGTGCTGCACTACTCGATCGTCCGGCCTGAGGCACCCAACACCGATGACTTCCCGGTCTTCGGCAACGAGCAGGCCGGCCCGCCGGAGCGGCGCAGCCGCTACGAGCTGCACCTTCCCTACACGATCGCCCTGCGCCTGGGCTGGGGTGGGGACCGCGCCATGGTCTACTTTTTCGCCTCCCAGCCCCTCGCGGCTGACCGCTGCGCGGGGTACGTCGTCATCGGGCGCAACTACAACCTCGGCCAGCCCGCGGAGGTCATCCAGGAATTCGAGGACACGATCTTCGGCCAGGACCAGCGGGTCGTCGAGTCACAGCGCCCCGAGCGGGTGCCCTTCGACCTGGCCGCGGAACTGCACCTGAAATTCGACGCGGTGGCGGTCGCCTACCGGAAGGCCATGCGGTCGCTCGGCCTGGCCGCCAATGACGTGCCCCGGCCGATAAAATAGCTGGCGCCTCCCGCACCCCGGGCACCAGCCGCTTGCGCCCGGCCGCGAAGTGCTCGTAGACGACCGCCCGGCCGGTGAGGTTGATGGCCTCACCGTTTAGCCCCTTCCACCTGCGGATATACCAGAACGCGGGGGCCAGTTGCCGTCGTGCCGCGAAACGGGGGCGCATGGGACGGGCAAGGTGCGCCGCGGCGGCCCGCTCATTCACGCGCCAACCGCTCGGGGGATCGCCATAGCCAAGATCACGCCGCCACCACCGGGGCCGCCGAGCGGTGAGGAACTGCGCGAACTCAAGCTCATCTGCATGACCAACCTGCTCTCAACCTCCGAGGAGCGCGTCTACTTCAAGGACCTGACGAGCCGGTTCCTGTTCGTCAGCGAGGGCTGGATCGACGCAGTCGCCCCGGGCCGGACAGCGGAGGAGCTGATCGGGAAGACAGATTTCGATGTGTTTACCGAGCGGCACGCCTCGGCGGCGTTCGCGGACGAGCAGAAGATCATCCGCACCGGTGAGCCGCTCGTGGGAGAGGTGGAACGCGAGACGTATTCGGGCAGGCCGGACGCCTGGGTATCCACCACCAAGATGCCGCTCCGCGATGAGCGCGGCGAGATCATCGGCACGTTCGGGATCAGCCGGGACATCACCGTCCAGATCAGGGTCGAGAGCGCCCTGGCCCGCCAGGCGGGGGAACTGGGCGCCCAGAACGAGCGGCTGCGCGAGCTGGACCGGCTGAAGGACGAGTTCGTGGCACTGGTCTCCCACGAGCTGCGGACCCCGCTGACCTCGATCATCGGCTACATCCAGCTGCTGCGGGACGAGCGGGCGAGCGACCTGGACACCGACCACTTCGCCGAGGTCATCGAGCGCAACGCCGAGCGCCTGCTCCGCCTGGTCGGCGATCTGCTGTTCCTGTCCCAGATGCAATCCGGCCAGCTGGCCCTGGAGGTCCGCGACATCGACCTGGCCAGCCTCGCGGTGGAGGCGGTGGAGGAGGCGCGGCCGGAGGCGGAGCGTAAGCACATCGACCTGGTCCTGTCCGGGGGCGCTGTCCCTCGCCTCGCCGTGGACCCGACACGCATCGCCCAGCTGTTCGGGAACCTCATCTCCAACGCGCTGAAGTTCACCCCGGAAGGCGGGAAGGTCGAGGTCACCCTGGCAGCGGAAGGCGACGAGGCGGTGCTCAGCGTGGCCGACACCGGCATCGGCATCCCGGCCGTCGACCGTGAGCGGATCTTCGAGCGGTTCTACCGCACCGAGGCCGCCACGCAGCGGGTGATTCCGGGCAGCGGCCTCGGCCTCACCATCTCCCGCGCCATCGTGGACGCCCACCAGGGCACCATCACGGTGCGCAGCGACGAGGAGCACGGCAGCACGTTCACTGTGCGGCTGCCGCTGGTTTCCGGGCCGCTGGCTTTAGGTAGCAGCCCCTTGTGTTGCGCTCACAGTGCCAGCTCAGAAGTTCGCGTGGCCCAGACGAACCCCGCACCGACCGCTCGCCGGGGCCTGACGGCCCAGGCTCGCTCGCCGGCCTGGGCCACGCTCACAGGTGATGCGGCTTGGCCAGCGGCCAGCCCCCCGCGGCCAGCCTGGCCCTGACCCGGGCCACGTCGGAGTCGCGCACCTGCTCGTTGGTGACGGACCCAATGGCTTTGCGGATCGCCGCCGCCGACTCCGGGTCGCTCTCGCTGGCCAGCGTATCGGCGATCTCGCTGACCTCGGTATCGGTCAGCTGGCTCCCCAGTAGCGCGAACAGCGGGATGTAGTCCACATCGGGAACGCCTTCGGGGTATCCCGCACGCAACCATTGGATGATCGAGTTCAGGAAAGGTGGGAGCGCCATGTGCTCAAAGCCTCTCGATGCGGGCCGCAGGCCAGGGTGAGCGTCTCGCCGGGGATACGTACTCCGGCGCTTACTTCGGGGCGGGGTGGCCGATCTGGTAGATCTCGTAGATACCCCAGCCGATGGCGGCCAGCACGACCAGGAAGCAGAACGCGGCGGCCACCAGGCCCACGGGGTTACCGCCGACCACGACGTCGGAGTCACCTCCCGCCGTCTGGGCCTTGGGCCCCTTGGACAGCGCGAGCATGCCGATCGCGAACAGCGCCGGGAGTCCCGCGCCGGCGAGCAGGCCGAACACGAGGATCTTCCAGATCGCTGAGAGGTTGATCCAGGCCATGGCGTGTTTTCCTCCGTCGCTCAGGCCGCGGTCGCGGGCTCAGGCTCGGCCGGTGCGGCCGACCCGGTCCAGTCGTCGTTCACGTTGTTGCGGTCCACCTTGTTCTTGCGGGACCGCCAGTAGATCGTGCCCGCGATCGCGGCCAGGATGATGAGGACGACAATCACGCCCGGGCTGCCGTGGATGGCCTTGGCCAGGAACTCGGCGCCGGCCCCCACGACCGCGGCGCACGGCAGGGTGAAGACCCAGGCCGTGGCCATCCTTCCGGCTACGTTCCAGCGGACCTCGGCGCCCTTCTTTCCCAGCCCGGTACCGATGATCGAGCCGGTGGCGACGTGCGTGGTGGACAGCGAGTAGCCGAAGCCGCTGGACAGCAGGATGACCGCGGCCGACGCGGATTCCGCGGCCATGCCCTGGGGGGCCTGGATCTCCACCAGCCCCTTGCCCAGGGTGCGGATGACCCGCCAGCCACCGAGGTAGGTGCCGAGGCTGATGGCCAGGCCGCAGGTGAGGACCACCCAGAACGGCGTGGTGGCGTTGCTGGGGATCGACTTGTTCACGATCAGGGCCAGCGTGATGACGCCCATGGTCTTCTGCGCGTCGTTCGTGCCGTGCGCAAGGGACACCATGGACGCCGACCCGATCTGCCCGATCCGGAAGCCGTGGCCGCGGGCCCGGTCGGTCATGCTCCGGCTGATCCGGTACAGCAGCCAGGTGCCGGTGCCCGCGACGAGAGCGGCGATGATCGGCGACAGGCCGGCCGGGATGATGACCTTGGAGACCAGGTCGTGCCACTGGACCGCATGCCCGCCGGCCGCGGCGATCGTCGAGCCGATCACTCCGCCGATGAGCGCGTGCGACGAGCTCGACGGGATCCCGAAGTACCAGGTCAGCAGGTTCCAGGTGATCCCGCCCGCCAGGCCGGCGGCCACGACCTGCAGCGTGACGACGTTGGTTTCGACCAACCCGCTGGCGATCGTGGCCGCGACGGCCAGCGAGAGGAACGCCCCGACGAGGTTGAGCACGCCTGAGAGGCCGACCGCCACCCGCGGGGGGAGCGCTCCCGTGGCGATCGAGGTGGCCATCGCGTTGCCGGTGTCATGGAAGCCGTTGGTGAAGTCGAAACACAGCGCGGTCACGACCACCAGGGCCAGCAG